>Ga0209382_10008624_pt1 | contig 12842 bp, 12 predicted proteins | sample SoiMetdeltSBSDD5_FD_187599 | JGI IMG/M metagenome (GOLD analysis project Ga0209382, IMG submission 187599) | Bulk soil microbial communities from a Populus tree surrounding site in Tennessee, USA - Soil MetaG P. deltoides SBSDD5 (SPAdes) (version 2) | ecosystem: Environmental > Terrestrial >... | reverse complement strand
CGCCGCGAGGGGTAGAGTGGGACAGACTAAATTCTGTCCCACTCTACCCCTCGCGGCGCTGGTTTGAATGCGGCGTAGTCTATCACATCATAAACAGATCCTGCGTAATCATTCGGCCACGACTCCCGGCGCGCTTTCGACAGTCTTCAGGCTGGCGATCATCGCCGGCGACGGGCCGTCGAGCACCTGCCGGAGTCGCGCGAGGTTTTGACCGGCTTCGGCGAATTTGCCACGCGACCGCTTGACTGCGGTCTCGAACTCGCGCTTAGCCTCTTCCAACAGCCCCTCCTTAGCCAGGATCACTCCCAGATTGTTGTGGCAGGCGGGAATGCTGTCTCTCGACTCCTCGATGGCTCGGCGGTAATGCTCGAACGCCTCGCGGTCGTCTCCCGCGCGCTGCGATTCCAGCGCCAGCTCGAACAGAGCCTCGGCGTGTTTCCCGCCCGACCCTTTCACCGCTTGCGCGAAAGCTTCACGGGCCTCCTGGTATCGCCACAAATCCTGAAGCGCAACGCCCAGCGCGTAATAGGCCGACGGATATTCGCCTTCACTCAATTTGATCGCCGCGCGGTATTCAGTCACAGCCTCGCGCAGGCGTCCGAGTCTGTGTCTGCAAACGCCTATGTTTAAGCGGGCGCGGGCCTGATGGCCGCCCGGCCAATTCAAAGCCCCCCGATACTCGAAGATCGCCAACTCGTACTGACCGCGATTGAAATACTCATTGCCTCGCTCTATCGCCTCGTTGGCGTCGTTCATCTGGGCCTTGACGCTCACGGCGCCTGCCGTCAGCGTAAGGAACAATAATGTGATGAAAATTCGATTTCTCATACTCCCTCCTTCTTCCTTTTAAGTGAGACAGACATATAGTTATTCCGATTTAGGCCTCGCCCATCGCTCGAAGAGTTTGCGTCGGTTGGCCATGACCTCTTTGGCGTTCGGGATTTTCATGACGAGGCGTTCGAGGTGAAGCAGATAATCAGCTTCGCCGAAGGCTTCGCGCACCTCGGCGATGAACGGCTCGATTCTGGCGAAAATGCCTATGTGTTCGGTATTGGCTTCCAGGAACAGCTTTTCGTCAATTCCGCCGTTGTTGACGAGTGACGCGGCCATGTCCCAGTAAGAAGTGATCATCCGATAATACGCGCTCTGTTCCTGGCCGCTGAGCATCAGCCGGATGACGTCTTTGGCGCTTTGGGGCTGGAATTCGGTCACGTACCAGTTGCGGGCGCGGCGCATCATTTCGTCGCGCCGTAACTCGTATAGCTTGAGGATGAGTCCGACATCCTGCTGTTTTGTAGCCATGAGGTCCCTCCTTGAATGGGTTCGATCAGAGTGGGAGTGTAAGAAAAAAGCGGCGCCCAATCTTTCGATTGATTGCCGCTTTTTTTCTGTAATTGCTACGATTATTTATTGAGCGTGTGGCGGTGGCCCGGCCGTGAGGGAGGGCGCGTTCATTGTTCTAGCGCCCTCCCTCACGGTCGGGCTACCGCCACGGTTTTTAGCTCAAATGTTCATTGCGATAAGCCTTCGGCGTCATCGCAGTAATCTTGCGAAACAGCGTCGTGAAGTGACTCTGATTCTTAAAGCCGGCGCGCAGCCCGATCTCGACTATCGGCAGTTCGCTTTCGACAAGCAGCCGTTTGGCGAGATCGATCCTGCGCTGGGTCAGGAATTGAATAGGCGTCGAGCCGGTGGTCTGTTTGAAAGACCGCGCGAAGTGGAACGGACTCAGTTCCGCTATCTCGGCGATTTCGGCCAGAGTCAGATCGTGTTCGAGGTTTTCTTCTATGAATTCGGTCACGCGGCGCAGTTTATGTTTCGGCAGTCCGCCGAGATGATGTTGGAATCTTTCGCCGCCAGTCGAATAATGCCTGAGCATATGGGCCACCATCGTGTTGACCAGCGATTCGGCGTAAATCGCCCCGGCGGGCGCCCCGGCGTCTACTTCAGCGGCCAGCGATCGGCCAATTTGATGAACCAGAGGGTCGACGATTTCGCAGTCGGAGATGAAGTCGATGCGGTCGGTCTGAACAAGCTCTCTTGCCTGACGCGCGACATAATCAGGATCGAGGTGGATCCCGAGGTCCTCAAACTCCTCTTTCCAATACGCCGAATATTGCTGGCCCACGGGCACTATGCTCGCCTGGCCGACGGTTCGCGTTTTGTGAGCGACCTGACCGCCGACCATAACCATCGAAGCTTCGTATGATCCGGCCAACGGGATGAAGATGTGGTGCCTGTCCAATTGTTTGTTTGTCGCCTCGCCGGCAAGCATTCGACCATGCCCGACTTTCACCCCCGGCCAGGACAAAGACTTCGCGAAGATAAGTGGAGACCGTTGTCGCGCAAATCTCGATTCGATCAATCTTTTCGGTGTAGACATTACTCCCTCCTATTATCTAAATCTGCGAAAGAATTCTCCATCCATAGCGCCAGCTTGGATGGAGATGAATTTCGCCGCCCCAGAGGGGCCAATAGTGATATTATCCGCTCAGTTCTTTGAAACTCAATTTTGGCGGTTCCTGCAGGAAGTCTGCCGGGTAAAAGTTTGAACGCCGAAGATAGAGTTGCAGTCAGCAAAGCGAGAACCAAGCGAGCTGACAATTGCAAACAGATGTAACGGCTATGGAGCCGTGAAAAAACAGAGATTCTTTTGAATCTCCTACCCGGTCGGGCGCCGGGAAAGTCTACGCCTACGAGATACGAATCCCACGGGGGTTCGGCGTAGGAATCTCCACTTATAGCCGATAGGCTTAGGTGGAGAGGATGTCAATTGATCAGTATTTATCAGTTCCGCAAGCGGTACTGATTCCGCCGAATTACGACTGCGGTCTGAAATAGAGAACCATGCTCGCGCCCAGCACGACCAGCAGAAATCCGACGAAGAGCAGCGGATTAGGCGTGGTCTTCGGCGGGTGATTCACCATAGTGACCAACACGTTGATAACCGGCGCGCCGCCGAACACCAGAGGCATTACATAAGTCGGCAGGCCGCCGCTCTTGAATGCCAAGATGATGCAAACCGCGCCGACGGCGCCGAGGGCGCCGGCGACCGTCGCCGTCGTCGCGCCGAAGGTGTTCCATCCCTGGCCGTTCAACTGCCCCTGCGTGGAGAGCATGGCGACCGGGACGATGACGCCGATTAAAAAGTACGCGACGCCGACGCAGAGCAGCGCGCGAAGCGGGCTGCCGAGCTTGACTTGCCCCTGATGCAGCATCGCGCCGTAAACTCCCCATGAGAGGGCCGCGCCGATGGCGAACATAACCCAAAGCATAGAGCTTTTTTTCTCCTTGTTCATTTTGACCCTGAATTGATGATATGCGGAATTAGAGCCGGATTCTACCACGATCGGTTTCACGCGGCAGACTTATTTCCCGAAGCAAAATAGCGCGCTCCTCGTTCGCACGTAAATCTTCCCGTCTTCGATCGCGGGCGTGGCGAAGACTTCGTCGCCGAGGGCGTTGACGGCCAGCGTGTCCCAATCGCCCGCCGCCTTCACGACCGAAACCGTTCCGTCCTGGCTGATCAAGTACACCTTGCCGTCGGCGCCCACGGGCGAGGCGAAGTATTTGTCGATCGCGCCTTTCAACCGCCCCTGCTTGATGACGGCGCCCGTGGCCGGGTCGAATGAGATCAGAATGCCGCTGTCGTTGACCATAAATAACGATCCCTGATAGAGCAGCGTTGACGGCACTTGCGGCACGGGGCGTTGGTACTTCCAACGGATCGCCTTCTCGGTCATGTCGCCTTCGCCGCCGAGCTTGATCGCCAGCAACCCGTTCTCCGAGGCCATCATCGCGCGGAAGATCTCCCAGTCCCTCGCGCTGAGCTTCTGGTCGCGATCCAGGTCGAAGGCCTCAAAGGCTACTTTGAGTATGAAGCCCATCTTGTCGCCGCTCGCCCGATCGACTTTTTCGAGTTCGGACTTGGCTATCACGCCGTCTTTGTCTTCGTCGTATTTCGCCAAACCTTCGGCGAAGGAAACGGTCGGTATCTGCTGGCCCGGTTGATTCTGCGGAAAGCCCCAGCCGTTGACGTACAAATATTCGTCGTCGTAACTGACGACAGACTTCATCTCGCAGGCCAGCCCGCGCACCCACCAGACGCGCTTCCCGTCGGCCACCGAATAGGCCGAGAGTTGAAACGATTCCGGAATTATCAATTGCTTCGCGCCCTGCTTAGGTTGATAGACGGTCGGAGTCGAATAGCCGGAAATGACCTGGGGCCGATCGATCTTCCATTTCAATTTGCCGGTGTTCTTGTCCACGGCCAGCAGAAACGCCCCGAGGTCTTGATCCACGGACAGGATCACTTTGTCGTCAACCAGAATTGGCGACGCGCCGTAGCCGTAAAAAATATTGAACGGCCCGAGCGGCATTCGCCACTTCTCCTTGCCGACGGCGTCGAATGCGATCAACCCGAAATCCTGAAAGAACGCGTAAACATTCTCGCCGTCGGTGACGGGGCTGGCCGACGCGGGGCCGTTTACGTTCTCAAGACGGCCTTTGTGGACGCGCGGGATTTCACGTTGCCAAAGCTCTTTACCCGTTTTGCGGTCGAGCGCGATGACGAAGAGTTGGTAATCGGCCTTGTTCTTCGCGTCAATCGGCGTATGGGCGGTGACGTAAATGCGCGTACGAGCCAACACGGGCGACGAATGGCCCGGCGGCAGCGAGGTCTTCCAGACGACGTTTTTCTCAGGGCCGAACTCGACCGGAAGGTTCGTAGCGCCGGAAACACCCGTGCCGTTGGGACCGCGGAAGCGAGGCCATTCGTTGTCGATTGCCATTGCCTGGCCGACGCAAAACAGCGCAAGGATGAGCGCAGCGATGAAACGCACTGGCATAATTGTTCTCCGTGATTGAAGTGGAGTTGTATGACGCTCCTGCATTGTGCGGCGCCGCGAACCGGCAGGCAAGCAGGGTTGACAAAATATCGCTACGCAATCGGCGCGCGCTTTGCCATAATCGCGACGCGTTGAACTTGCAGTCTCTCAGTATCAGGCGGCTACCAAAACTGGAGGTCTTCTTGTGAACAAACCCACCTTCTTCATTTGCATCTGGGGCAAGGCGAGCGCGACAAGGCCCGTGAGTATTGGGCGACGGCCAAAGCAATGGTCGAGCGGATGGGCTACCACCGACGGGATCGTGAATTGAAAGAGATCGCACGGGAATTGGGCGAGACGGCTTAGTGTGGGACAGTAATCAGGCGACCGCATAATCCGTCAGTGGGCGCGCTTCGGGTGGTTTGAACGCCAGTTCGATATGCTCACGCGGAATACCGGCTGCGACTAGTTGAGAGGCGATTCCATCCTCCGTGCCGCCGTGCTGGATCCACACTTTGCCATCGCGGACGTCTATATGCAGGATGCTGTCGTGAATGCGGTAAACGCCGTTCCAGCCGTTATGTATCAATTCGTAATGATCGTTCGATTCGTCAAAAATGATTTCTGTCTCGACGCCACCTGGCGCCGGTTTGAATTGAGCGTAATGCCGGATCGGTTCACGAATGATGCGGCTATACTCGTTCAATGATTCCATCTGACAATCACCTGCCGCTCAACACCTTGACCTTCGCCACGAACGCGCCCGTGTTATCTTTGAGATTACCCTCGTTGACGCTCAGGAAGAGGATGCCGTTGTGGGGCGCGACAAATGCGGTCGCGCTGCCCACGAAGACGAAATCGTCATTGTCGTCGCCGACGACCGCGATCAAGGCGCCGGTCGGTCGAGCGGCGACCAGTTTGCGACCATCGGTGAGGGAAATACCGTCCGGGCCTGCGCGTTGGTTGTCACCCAGGTCGACCTCTCCGGATGCCGTGATCACAATTCGCTGTCCGCGCTGGACACGGATTTCCGTGCTGGTCCAGTCGGCTGCGGCCGCTACGCTGACCGTCTTTTCCGCGATTACGGGGTAAGCGCCGGCGCTGTCGCCACTAGGCGGAGACCCCGGATCGGGCGTCGCAACTTCCGGGGCGTTGTCGCGCGGGATTGCGCCGCGCGGAGGCGCCGAAACTTCCGGGGCGTTGTCGCGTGGGATTGCGCCGCGCGGAGGCGCCGCCGCCGGCTGTTGGTCGCCCACTGCGGGTTCGGCGCGGCCGATCGCCCCCTGACCGCTCTGATCGAATTCGACGCTCTCCACCTCTTCGACCGGAACCACGTGCTGTGAAATCGCCCCTCCAATGTAGACTTCGATGGTGAATTTGCGCTGGGTGTAGGAAACGACCTTGCCTTTCAGTACGCTGCCGTCTCTGAGTTTGACAGTGTCCGCAAGTGCGGACGAGCCGATCAACGAGAAAACCGCGAGACAGATGACCAAACTGACAAATGGCTTTCTGATCTTCACACTTACCTCCTACAATAAAAGCCTGGCCACACGCCAGGGCCTGGGTTGCGACATAATTGCAAGAGTTGACGGGAGGCGTAGCTTAGCACAAATCAGCCGTGTTGACACCGAAGGCGACAGGGCGACTCACGCGACGGGGCGACAAGGAGAATGGGACAGAAAACGACGCTACTTTCTCTCGTGCTCTTCATCGCCCCGTCGCGTGAGTCGCCCTGTCGCCCCGTCGTTCCATCGGGTCCGGGCTGAAAATTAGAATAAAGGGCCTGAAAAAGATTTGGAAAAAACGCTATGAAGAAAAGCTAAAGCTTTCTTGACTCACAGGGGGTGAGTGAATATACTCCGCTTGCCTGTTGGGTTTTGATCAAATGTATTTCTCTGACCAACAGCATGAACCCTGCGTAAATCGGATTCTCCAGAGGCTGCTCTCAGCAGCCGGTTATGTCATCATAATTTGTTTTGTCTATACTGGGTTTCTGAGGAAAAGTTAGACTGAGATTTTAAAGTTTGCTGGCTCCTTTCGGTTTCTGACGTTTACCTCCCTCCTTCTCCTGCTTGATTCCCACGATGCGGAACACGTATCGTGGGATTTTTTTTGCTCGCATAAATTATTGTTCCGGCTTCGGGTCGGTCTTTCTGTCCTGCTCGCCATCGTGGGCTTCGTCTTTCGGCGCTCGATAGAAGCGCCGAGCGCGCACCACCAGGTCGGGATTGTCGACTCCGACCGCGATCGCGCGGTAATTGCCGTCTTTCCGCTCATTGTTGGAGATGTAAGTCAGCGTATATTGATTGTGCAGTTCGTTCGCGATGAGTTGGAAAGCGTAACTGGTGTTCTCGATGGTTTCGGCTCGGAAAGGCAGTCCGCCCGATTGGGCAGCCAGTGTGCGAAGGAAATCCGCCGCGATCAGGTAGCGATCACGAATCGGTTGCTGGCGTTGGCCGTTGACGCGCGAGGACGGAAGAGAGCCGGGAGTCGACATCGGGGCGTCCTGTTTGGGACGGGGTATGTTGATCAGCGATTTCCCCTCCGATTCGGACTTGGACTCTTCGGACCCGGGCTTCGGCTTTTGCTGCACGTCCTGCCATTTCAGGCCGGAGCGCGGCGCAAACGAACTGCCGACGCCTGGTATATATAGCGGTTTCGAGCTGCCATCGTTGCGCGTTTCGTACTGAACCGTATAAGTGATGATTCCGGCGCTCGCCGCCAGTTCGATCGCGCTCTCATAGGTCGACTGTTTGCTCGCGGTGTCAACGCCGTCCGTCAGCACCACAATGGCTTTTCTCCCCTGAATCTTGTTCATTTTCTGATTGATGGTCAGGTGGATCGCATCGTACAGACTGGTCAGGAAGCTGCTCTTCAGTGACTTGACGGCCCGTTCAAGTTCGGCGTGATCGCTGGTGAAATCGCAGATGAACCGCACCTTTTCATCGAAGCTGACGACCATGATGCGGTCGTTCGGCAGCAGTTGTTTGATGAAGGTCTCGGCGGCTTTGCGAATCTTGCCGAGTTTGTTCTGGGTGCTGCGGCTGGTGTCGATCAACAGCGCGACGCTGAACGGCGCTTCGGTCGAAGAGAAATCCTCGATCTTTTGCGTAGAGCCCTCTTCGCGCACTGTGAACTGATTGCGGCTCAACCCGGTGATGAAACGGCCGTAGCGGTCCGTGACGATGACGGGCACCGTCACGAGATTTGTCCCGATTTTAATGCTCGGCTGCTGCGGATCCTGCTGTGATTTCTCTACCTGGCCCTGTCCGAAAACCGGAAGGGCTCCGGCAATCAAGGTCAGAACGGCCAGAGCCGTCCGCTTCCAAAGCGCATGGGGATACATAAATCTGTTCATAAAAACACGACTCCTCGCGCCTGGGATTTTACTTGACTTCCCTGACCGGAATCAAAAGCTATGGGAATTCGAGTCGGACGGCCCCGCCCGGAACGCCCTGACTGATGTTAGAATAGCCCACTCTCGCCCACTCCCTGATTTTTTTGATTTTATGTCTCTCGAATATGCAATCGAATATCCGTGCGAGATGCGACGACTATACGGCGAACAGACGCTGCGCGCTCTGGGACGCGCCGGGTCGCTGGTTTCGCAGATCGTCAATATGACGCTGAAAAACGACCGGGCGCCTTCGGAAGAGAGTGTCAGATTCACGACCGAACTCTCTGAAGAGTTGGAAATTTCGGAGCGGGTGGCCGAATACTGCCGCACGCGCTGTCCCGCGCACGTCGAACAAAACTTCGACTATGAGTCCGACGAAGATGAGTTCGAATGCGAGGACGAGAGTTTTAACCCGCCTCTAGGAGCGCCGCGCGGCGAGACCATCGGATGTCTGGGCCGCATCCGCTACCCTATCGAGGCGCGATTTGAGCGTTTCCTGGCCGACCGCGCTCAACTGCTGAGCGACACCTTGCCACTGGACCAATGGCCGAATCTGTTTCTTATTCTGGTCGATTCCGAATCGCCGTTCGACGGCGAGGTGACGAAGGAATTGAGACGCGTGACGACGCCCGAAGGGTTGAGATTCTTCGAGATGCGAACGCCAATCTCCCTGGCGCGCAAGACCGCGAAATTGACCACCGATAACCTCTTCGACCTGCTCGCAGGCTTCGCCGCCTCCGACGACGGGGCTTCAGGTTATCAGCGTGAACTGCCTTTAATGGCCCTGCCAGACTACGCGGAGTTTCTGGAAGCCCTCTTGATCAAGGACCTTACGCCCCGCGAACGAGCGCGACTGCATAACCAGGGATCCACCTACGCTCAATTCGTGAGATTCACCAAGGCGGTCAGATTGGCCGAATCGCTCGGCGTGCGATTGCTGATGGACTGATCTATCAGCTGGCGGGTTGAACCATCGTCGCGGCGGTCAATTCAGGAACAGTCTGCGACTCCACGTCGCGTTTGATGGCGTCGAGAATGCCGTTGATGAATTGCGTCGCCTCGTGTGTCGAGAACCGCCGAGCGATCTCCAAAGCCTCGTTGATCGCAACCGTCATCGGCGTGGTCGGTTGATAGAGGAATTCAAAGATTGCCAGACGTAGTAGATTCCGGTCGACTATGGCCATTCGCGTAATCCGCCAATGTTCAGTGCGCAACCGGATCAACTCATCGATCTCGTTGAGATGCGAGACCGTTCCAATCACCAGCTCGTTGGCGAAGCCGCGCACGTCTTCGGCGGCTTCCGCCATCTCCCCCCAGTAAGTCTCAATAAGTTCCTCAACAGAGGAATGAGTCACGTCGTATGAAAATAGCATTTGCAACGCGCATTCGCGCGCTCTACGGCGAGCTCCCATATTTTTTTTACAACTTTACTTAATAGTTCTTATATATCCAGATCGATGAGATCTGGGGGACGGAGACGAGCCTTGAGCGTTTGACTCTGGGGGACGTACTTTCAAATCACTACGCTGAGAGTATATTGAGCCGAGTTGATGCGGTCAAGATAACAATTATGCTGTCCGTCTTATGAAAGCCTGGATCAGAACAGCTAAGATTGGTATAGTAACAACTGCGTATTTATGCGGATGTTACTGTCTGGCGTGGATTACCCGTTACAATTGATAGTATCTGTTAGACCAGTAATCGTTACTATTCAAATCTTGCTGATTTTCGACTTATATTTTTTTGCAGCCCCGCTTTCAAGCGATTTTCAAATTAATCGGCTTCGGGTTCTTCGGATCGGCGTAATCGTAAAACCCACGCCCCGACTTGCGTCCGAACAATCCGGCCTGAACCATTCGCTTTAAGAGAGGCGGGGGGGCGAAGCGTCTCTCTTTGAATTCCTCGAACATGATATTAGCGATGTAATAAGTTGTGTCCAGTCCCACGAAATCGGTCAGCGTGAGCGGCCCCATCGGATGGTTGCAACCGAGTTTCATCGCGTTGTCTATATCCTCGACCGAGGCCAGCCCTTCTTCGAGCGTGCGAATGGCGTCGAGCATGAAGGGGACCAGCAGCCGGTTAACGATGAATCCTGTCTTGTCGCCGGCCCTGACCACGGTCTTGCCCATCGATTCGGCCAGAGTTACGGCCTCGGCGTAAACAACATCATCGGTCAGGATCGTGCGGATCACCTCGACAAGCTTCATCAGTGGGACCGGGTTGAAGAAATGCATCCCGACGAATCGCCGCCGGCGTACGGCGCCGGTCGCGGTCATCATCTCGGTGATCGAGAGTGACGAAGTGTTCGAGGCGAAGATGGTTTCCGGTTTGCACAGCGCGTCCAGCCTGGCGTATGTATCGCGCTTGGCTTGCAGGTTCTCGACAATCGCTTCGATGATGATGTCGGCGCCCGCGACCTCTTCAAGCTCAGTGGCCCCGCGCAGGCGGCGAAGAGCGTCGTCTTTCTGCCCGGCGCTGATCGCGCCCTTTTCTACGAATTTGGCGAGCGACTTCTCTATCCCGCTCAGACCTTTTTCGATCAGTTCCTCGCTGACCTCAACGACCGTAACCTCATAACCGCTGGTCGCCGCGACTTGCGCGATGCCGGCGCCCATCAGTCCCGCGCCTAGAACGCCGATCTTCTTAATCGCCATCAATTCCTCCAAAAATCTCCGGAGAATCATGCTATGGGGCTTATAGGACCTATAGGTCCGACCTATAGGTCCTATGGGTCCTATAAGTCCCATAAGTACTATAAGTAGTAATCATGACGCTCCCGGAGACGATTTTCATTTTTAGATAGGCCTGTGCGAAGCAATAGACGATGACGGCCAGACAAAGGGCGATTATCAACAGCCCCGTCTTTGAAACCCCCTCTCTTCCGGGCGCGATGTACGGAATGATCAGAGTCAGCGCGGCGCCCGTGAGCAGCCCCCCGATATGCGCAGAGTTGTCAATAAACCGGATTGAAAACCCTATGACGAGGTTGACGGCGATCACCGGCAGCACGCCGGCGGTCATCGCCCGCCGGATCGCGGGTGGCATCTCGCGACGATATCTGAACCCGAAGACGGCCAGGACTCCGAACAATCCGAATATCGCGCCGGAAGCGCCGACCGACGGCGGGTCGTAAGGCTTCTGCAGAAATATCTGGCCGAAATAACTGCCGGCCACGCCGCCGACGCCCGAGAGCAAATAGATCAACATGAACCGCGCGGAGCCATAAAGCTTTTCGACCTGCGTACCAACCACCCACAACGCGTACGAATTCAGGAGCAGGTGCAACAATCCGGCATGAATGAAGATAGGAGTGATCAGTCTGAACCATTCGCCGCTTTGCAACAGCCCGTTCGTCTTGGCGCCGAAGGCGATCAGCGTGTTGGTGTCCTCCGACCCGCCGGAGACGATCTCCATCAATAAAAACACGCCGACATTGGCGCCCAGAAGCGCGTAAGTGACAGGCGTCGCGCGCGAAAAGAGGGCGCGCGCGTACTGCCTCTCCACTCGCTCCTGCTCTTCGGCGACCACCGACTGAATGGAGATCGCGCCGCAATTGACGCATTGTGTCAGACTGACCGGCGTGGGCCGCCCGCACCGCTCGCACAAACGAAACGGGCGCGCCGCTTCCGCATCATCGTTTCCTTTATACACTCAGCCTCCGAAAATCAACCCCGAAGATCGAGGATCGAGGATCGAGGGTAGAAGATAGAAGATAGAGCGACGATATTCAAATGGGCCTTAATCGTCGTTGATGATCAATGCTTTCAAATGCGATCTTCTACCCTCGATCCTCGAAGCGTGGTTGCGCGCGCCTCCCCCAGCTGCTACACTGAGAGCGCATTGCTCCCGGAGTATCAATCCGACAATAAAATTCCATCGGGATATTTGCTTTAAGTTCAAGTCATGGCATCCGCACAATCATCCACAAAACTTAAGCGACCCTCGAAGCCTGTCGAGGCCGCCGTGATGGCCGCCGCAAGCGAAGTCGCCATCGAAGACGCCGCTGTGGCGCCGGCTGGAGTCGAGGAGGCCAAATCCAAAGGCAGGCAGAAGCCTTCGGGGCTGAGCGCGGTGATTGACGGCTTTCTCAACCTGATCAGTTCCGTCCCGTTCGGCATCGTGCTGCTCGTCCTGTTGATCATCGCATGCATGATCGGAATGCTGATCCAGCAGCAGGGGCTCGAAACGTTCTCGCCCTATTACGCCGCGCTGACTCCGGCGGAGAAGATCGTCTACGGGCGCCTTGGATTCTTCAACATATATCATGCGCCGTACTTCAATCTGTTGATGCTGCTGCTGAGCCTCAACATCATTCTCGCTTCGATTGACCACTTCCCGTCGGCATGGAGCTTCATCACGCGCAAGAAGCTGACGGCTTCGCCGACTTTCGCGATGGCGCAGAAATTCAAAGAGAAGGTCGAACTTCCGCAGCTCGACCGCCGGCGCCTGGCCGAACTCGCGACCGCCGCCGCGCGCAAGATGCGATTCAGAGCGCGTGTGACCGAAACGGACGATAGAACGACGATCTTCGCCGAGCGCGGCGTCTGGAACCGGCTCGGCGCTTACGCCGTTCACGTCGGTCTGTTGACGATCTTCGTCGGCTACTTCATGACCGGCCG
>Ga0209382_10008623_pt1 | contig 12843 bp, 11 predicted proteins | sample SoiMetdeltSBSDD5_FD_187599 | JGI IMG/M metagenome (GOLD analysis project Ga0209382, IMG submission 187599) | Bulk soil microbial communities from a Populus tree surrounding site in Tennessee, USA - Soil MetaG P. deltoides SBSDD5 (SPAdes) (version 2) | ecosystem: Environmental > Terrestrial >... | reverse complement strand
TATTGCGTAGTCCATGTCGCGCCTGAATTCATTCCTGTAATTTACAAGTGAACCCTGCTCTTTAAGTTCAACAAATATTTTCAGCTGCGGGTCGACTTTGGCGAGGCTATCCGCAGCCGCAGGGCCGGTATACCTGTTGTTTGCTACGATCGACAATGCATACTTCGTTTTATTGTACCATTTTCTGTTGAATGTAAAAAGGTATGCGGGAAATCCAATAGCGCCATAAACAATCGGCACCTTCCAATATTTCTTGTTATAAATCTGGCCCCAGCCGGGAATGATAAGTGAGCGAATCGTTGCCTTACGGGGCGAATGCACTTTTTTCTTAACAACAACCGAATCTTTTCCCGCTTTTGTTTTTATGACCGAAGTATCATTGTATTGGGTGGTATCCGAAAAAACAGGTATTGTGTCTACGGGTGCACTTACTATCGTATCGCGTGTCGTACGGCTGGAATCAGGAGTCACCTGCGTGTATGCTTTACCGAACATAAATGCGAGCAGCACGATATTTAAAAAGATCTTCATCATTATCCCTCAATTGGCCGTAACACCTATCTGCTCCAGGATCCTGTTGAGATCGTGTATGGAATAATATTCGATAAGTATGCTGCCATTACCTTTCCTGGTATGACTCAAACTTATTTTTGTGCTCAGGTGCGATGCGAGATTGTCCTCAATCTTTTTAAATGCCGGAGGCAGTGTTGATTTTTCTGTTTGCCTTTTTATATTGCCCCCACTCTTGTAAAGCTTTCTCACCAGTTCTTCGGTCTGCCTTACCGACAAGCCGTTCTTCACTATTTCGTTGAATATGTACAGCTGCTTGTCAACCGTATCAACATTTATCAGCGCACGCGCATGTCCCATCGAAATACTGTTCCTGCGAACTGCGACCTGTATGTCCGGCGGAAGTTTCAACAATCTGATATAATTCGCCACAGTGCTTCTTTCCTTACCCATTCTTTCCGCAACTTCTTCCTGAGTGTGATTCAGCTCTTCCATCATTCTCTTGTAGCTCAGTGCAATTTCCATTGCATTGAGATCTTCGCGCTGCAAGTTTTCGAGTAGCGCGAGCTCAAGCAGCTGCTGGTCGTCGGTTTTCCTGATGAAAGCAGGTATATCTTTAATGCCGGCTAGTTTTGCCGCCCGCCATCTTCTTTCTCCGGCAACAAGCCTGTATTTTCCGGTTGCGGTTTCCGATACTGTTACCGGCTGAACGAGGTCGTGAAGCTTTATCGACTGCGCGAGTTCCTGTAATGCCTGTTCATCGAAATCCTTCCTTGGCTGTTTTGGGTTCGGTTCGATGTCGGCGACCGGTATCCGTTGCATGGAGGTAACAGATTTCACCACGGAAGGTTTCAGCTCGCCCGTAGTGGTTTTCATTTCTGTGTCGATGCTTTGGAGCAGCGAACGGATACCCTTGCCCAATGCATCCTTATTTTGTTTTGGATTGGTCATGTTAAATATTTTACAGGATGCTTATTCAAGTATCCTTTCTTCCTGGCTGATCTTAGTTTTGTTGTTCTTCTGAAGAACTTCTTTGGCAAGGTTCAGGTAATTCATAGAACCTTTGCTCTGCGCGTCATATAAAATAACGGGCTTGCCTACACTTGGCGCCTCACTGATACGGGTGTTGCGATGGATGATGGTGTTGAAAACCATTTCATCAAAATGCTTGCGTACTTCACTCACCACCTGGTTGCACAGCCGCAGCCGCCCATCATACATGGTCATTAATATTCCCTCGATCGCAAGCGACGGATTGAGCCTGCTCTGCACGATCTTGATAGTATTTAACAATTTTCCTAAACCTTCGAGCGCAAAAAATTCCGTTTGAACAGGTACTATCACAGAATCCGCCGCGGTTAGCGCGTTAACCGTTATCAGTCCCAGTGAAGGAGAGCAGTCGATAATTATGAATTCGTAATCATTCCTAATAGGTTCGAGGATGTTTTTTAGAACACTTTCGCGGTTGGGATAGTTGATCATTTCAATTTCAGCACCAACAAGATCGATGTGAGAAGGAATAACATCGAGGTTAGGAATCTCCGACTTAAGTATCACATCCCTTGCCGGGGTTGCATTTACCATGCAGTCGTAAAGACTTTGCTGAATGTTCTGCAGATCGAAGCCAACACCTGTTGTGCTGTTTGCCTGAGGGTCGGCATCCAGCAACAATGTCCTGAATTCCAGTACAGCAAGGCTCGCTGCCAGGTTGATGGCCGACGTGGTTTTTCCCACACCGCCTTTTTGATTCGCCACTCCGATAACTCTTGCCATAGATGTATATGCTTTGCAAGATAGGTTGATAAGTTCTAAATTGCTGACAGGTTGGCAAAATTATGATTTCGGTATAAATTCTGGTTGTGCACTTTATGGAAGATCGGTACATAATTATATCAGGTACAAACAGAAGGGATAGCAATACCAGGAAGATTGCCCACCAGTACCAGGACACACTCAGGGAAAGAAATATTACTTCCGAAATAATAACGCTTGAGGGCCTCGACCTTTCCGGTCATACGCCCGAATTCGACGCGCTCGAAAAGCAGAAGCTTCTGCCGGCAAAAAAAATGATATTCATCGCACCTGAATATAATGGCAGTATTCCCGGCGTGTTGAAAACAATGCTCGACCTTTCCGATTACAAAAGAACCTGGCAGTGGAAGAAAGCATTGCTCGTGGGAATATCTACGGGGCGGTCGGGGAATGTGCGGGGACTCGAGCACCTGACGAGCATTCTTAACTATATGAAAGTGATTGTGCACCCGAATAAATTACCAATTTCATCTGTACATAAACTGCTTAATGGCAAGCATGCCATTGAAGACAGCGAAACACTTATTGCGATTAATATTCAAATTGACGAATTCGTAAAATTCTAATTAGCGCATGCGTAATCCAACATTTCTATGGATCATAGTCGGCATAATGCTCGTACTCGAAATATATGTTTTCCAGGCAATAAAAGTAGTGCTTCCGGCAACACAGCCACGTCTTCGGCTAACCATCTTCGTTATATACTGGATAATTTCCATCGCGTTGCTCACAGCCCTGCTTTCTTTTCCTTACCTCTACGAAACATTGTCAAAGCAACTGCGTTCGTATCTTCTCGCGATAATCGTCGGCGCATTTTTCTCGATGCTCATCGCCTCTCTTTTCCTTGCAGTCGACGACATAAGGCGCGGAGCCACATGGATAATTGTAAGGCTCTTCAGAAATACAGAAGGTACCAACGGTGGTGCTGAAGCTATCACACGCTCTGCTTTCTTAAGCTGGCTGGGTCTCGGTCTGGGAGGAGGATTATTTACAACGCTCGTATATGGTTTCAGCAACAAGTACAACTACACAACCGTACGTCAGAAATTATCTTTCAGCAATCTCCCCGAAGCATTCAGAGGCTTGAAGATTGTTCACATCTCCGACATCCATTCCGGAAGTTTCATGGATAAAAAAGCGGTGTTGCGCGGAATAGAAAAGATCACCGGCGAAAATCCCGACATCATCCTGTTTACAGGCGACCTCGTAAACGACCGGGCAATAGAAATGGTCGAATATATGGATGTATTCAACCGGCTGAAAGCTCCCATGGGAGTTTATTCGATTCTTGGCAATCACGATTATGGCGACTATGCACGATGGACAACACGTGAAGAAAAGGCCGCAAACCTTGAAAGGCTCAAATCGGTACATGCAGAGCTAGGCTGGAAATTATTGATGAATGAACACGTGATATTTGAAAGGAATAACCAGAAATTTGCACTCATCGGTATCGAGAACTGGAGCGCAAAAGGTAATTTCCCGAAGTATGGAAGAATGAGTGAAGCATACACCGGCACTGAAAATATTCCGTTTAAAATTTTACTCAGCCATGATCCGAGCCACTGGGATGCTGAGGTAAGAGTGAAATATCCGGATGTTGATATTATGCTTGCAGGGCACACGCACGGAATGCAATTTGGTGTTGAATTGCCCGGTTTTAAATGGAGCCCTGTGCAGTACATGTATAAACAATGGGCAGGATTATACGAAGAAGGAAATCAAAAATTATATATCAACAGGGGATTTGGATTTATTGGTTATCCGGGTCGCGTTGGTATATTGCCGGAAATTACAGTGATCACTTTAACATAACCTTTATTAAACGCTAACAAAAGTTGTGAGTCAGAAGGATGAACTTTAAATCATTCAATTTTAAAACTCATACTGTATGAATCCTTACCAGACAGCCATGATGAAAGCGTCCTTGAAAAAATTCATCAAACCATTGTCACTATTTTTATTTGCAATGGCATTATGCACCTTCACATTCGCGCAGGGATTCCATGTGGGTTTGAAAGGTGGAGTTAATATGTACAAGATAGAAGGTAGATCCTTCAGCGAAGAATTCAAGCACAGTTACAATGCAGGATTGTTTACTGAAATTAATTTCAGCAAGAAAGTGGGCATCCAGCCGGAGATCATTTGGAATCAGGCACAAACACAAACATCAACAAGGTTTAAAGACATATACAATGATGGAATAGGAGAGCTCAAGGGAGTAACACTAAACTATCTCAGCATTCCTCTTCTACTCAATCTTTCTCCGTCAAGACTTATTACATTTCAGGCAGGTCCGCAGTTCGGTGTGCTCATTAACAAAGATCAGAACCTGCTTCAAAATGGTAAGAGTGCTTTCAAGTCGGGCGACCTCTCAATGCTTGGAGGACTTCAGTTGAACCTCGGGGGATTCAAACTTGGAGGCCGGTATACAGTTGGACTTACTAACATTAACGATATAGACAATCAGGACAAGTGGAAGAACCAGGGCTTCCAGCTATACGCTGGGTTCAGGCTGCTGTAGGCCAAAGGGCAAAGGGCAGAGGGCAAATGGAAGAATTATAGCAATTTATTCTGCCTTCTGCGTTCTGCCCTCTGCCTTATATGGCATCAAACTTGACCTATATAGCACTATCCTCCAAATCAGTAATAAGATTAGGAGGATAGTGTTATTTTGTCATAGTAAAATGTGTTAATGAAAGAAACTTTTTTCCTGCGGCCAGAAGAAGAGATGGATTTTATTCCAATCATCCCCTTAAATGAAAACGAATCAGATAATGGCCAGGAAACTGCGATCCCCAGTGTTATTCCCTTGTTGCCACTTCGCAACACCGTTCTTTTTCCCGGTGTGGTGTTACCCATTACAGTCGGACGCGATAAAAGCATAAAGGCCGTAAATGATGCCTATAAGTCTGACAAATTGGTAGGTGTCGTGGCACAAAAAGACAGTGAAGTGGAAGATCCAACTGTCAGCGACCTTGAAGATATTGGAACCGTTGCAAGGATCGTTAAGCTCATCAAAATGCCGGATGGAGGTACAACGGTGATCATCCAGGGCCGAACCCGCTTCAAAATAGGAACAATCACTACCGACGATCCATATTTTAAGGCCAGCATCGAAACGATAGTTGAGCCCGAACCGCCAAAAAACCAGGACTTCGAAGCGTATGTTTCAAACATCAAAGATCTTGCTACGCAGATCATTCAGTTGTCGCCAAATATTCCATCCGAGGCCGGCATTATTCTGAAAAATATTGAGAATCCGTCTTTCCTGATACATTTTATTTCAAGCAATCTGAATACCGACCTTGTCGAAAAACAGAAACTGCTTGAACTGAATAATATCCAGGCACGCGCCGACCTGCTGATGCAGCTGCTTCAACGCGAACTGCAATTTGCTGAGTTGAAGAATAAGGTCACCGTAAAAACAAAAACTGAACTCGATAAACAACAACGGGAATACTTTCTTCAGCAGCAGCTCAAAAGCATCAAAGACGAACTCGGCGGCGACACCAACGACCGCGAAGTAAGGGAGATGCAGAAAAAAGCGGAAACAAAGAAGTGGCCGCAGGCAACAAAGGAGGTCTTCGAAAAGGGCATTGAGAAGCTTGAAAGAATGCATCCCACTACTCCCGACTACTCAATAGTATATAACCATCTTGATCTCATACTCGATCTTCCCTGGGAAGAATACACCGCAGACTCATATGACCTAAAAAAAGCAAAGAAGATACTCGATCACGATCATTACGGAATGGCTAAGGTGAAGGAGCGCATCCTTGAATACCTGGCAGTTCTGAAATTGAAAGGAGACATGAAAAGCCCTATCCTCTGCTTTGTTGGTCCTCCGGGAATTGGTAAAACTTCGCTCGGAAGAAGCATTGCAAGCGCGATAGGAAGGAAATATGTCAGGCTTAGCCTCGGCGGGCTGCATGACGAAAGTGAAATTCGCGGTCACCGTAAAACATATATCGGTGCAATGCCAGGCAGGATCATACAGTCGATCAGAAAGATAAAATCTTCGAACCCTGTAATGATTCTCGATGAAATAGATAAAGTGGGTCACGATATGCGCGGCGATCCTTCATCTGCTTTACTTGAAGTGCTGGATCCCGAACAGAACAACACTTTCTACGATAACTATCTTGAACTTGAATACGATCTCAGCAAGGTATTATTTATCGCTACAGCCAACGACATCAACAATATTCAGCCGGCATTGCGCGACAGGCTCGAGATCATTAACCTGAGCGGATACGCAGTTGAAGAAAAAATTGAGATAGCAAAAAGGCATCTTGTTCCAAAACAACGTGAAGCGCATGGACTGAAGGACCAGAAATTCAACATTGGCGATAAAGTAATCGAGAAGATTATTCAGGATTATACAAGAGAAAGCGGTGTACGTGAGCTTGACAGATACCTTGCTGCCATCATGAGATATGAAGCGAAGGAATATGCTATGAAGGGACGGATGAAATCGATCATGAAAATTAACGATGTTGAAAAGATACTTGGCCGGGCGAGGTTCAGTAACGAACTATATAAGGTGGCTAACATGCCGGGTGTAGCAGTCGGACTGGCCTGGACGTCGGTAGGAGGAGATATCTTATTTGTTGAAACCAGCCTCAGCGACGGCAAGTCGGACCTGAAGCTTACAGGAAATCTCGGAAATGTGATGAAGGAGAGCGCTACAACTGCCCTAACATATTTGCAGTCGAACGCGAAAAAACTAAATATCGACCCCGACGAGTTCAATAAAAAAGTAGTTCATGTGCATGTTCCGGAAGGAGCGGTTCCCAAAGATGGTCCGAGTGCCGGTGTTACAATGATAACTTCCATAGCTTCTGCGTTTACGGGTAAACGTGTGAAGCCTTACCTGGGTATGACTGGCGAAATAACATTACGCGGGCAGGTGTTACCAGTAGGTGGGATAAAAGAAAAAATTCTCGCCGCCAAACGTGCCGGGTTGAAAGAGATCATCCTGTGCTGGCAGAATGAAAAGGACATTGAAGACATAGATCCGGATTTTATAAAGGGACTAAAATTTCACTATGTGAAGACGATGCAGCAGGTGCTGGAAATTGCATTGGGCCAGTAGCTACTCAACATACACTACTTTCCTCGCATACCATAACTTGAGCGAGTCTCTGATCCTGGCTGTGTCGGAGGGTGTTGCAGGAAGAACGAAATACAACTTGAAATAAGTTGAATCCTCAGTTTCCATTTTTATGGGTGTAAGATTTGCCACGAGCTGGTTGTATCTGCGCAGGGCCCTTCCTTTGTTTGCAGTGCGTTCAATCACAAATTTATAAGTTCCTGAATGCTGGGTTGAATCCTCATTACTGCGATGAAAAGAATCGGGCATGGCGCTTATGCTTGTGCTGTCTGTATTCACCGGAACAGTTACAACAGTTGGCTGTTCAGGCGGTGAAGGCTTGCTGGTTCTGTTATACAAAATATATCCACCCCAAATAACAATCACGATTCCTGCAATGGCTCCGAGTGCGAGAAGTACTTTCCTTGCGGTGGTACCCGGAACCTTGGTATCGAGGTAGAATGTTCTTGACTTTTCAACCAGCGCTTCGGCTTCGGGAAAGCTGGACTCCACTTTGTGTTGCTGCGGTTCACCCGGATGAAACTCCAGTTGGCCTTCGCGCGTTTTTTGTAACGAGCCAATCCCTTCAATATGAAAAGGTTTGCCGATGTTTAGCAAAATTTTTCCGTCTGATAAAAATGAGTCGAGATCCGATTCAGCGAGAGGTTTTATTTTTCCCGTTTCTGTTCTGATAAAATTGATGAAGTGTTCATCGGGAGAAGTGATTTGAATCGGATTGAACCGGATGTTCTGTAAAAAATCACCAAAAAATTTGTCATTAATATCCGGAACGGTTAAAGAAGGATCTAATGTAAATTCTCCTATTCCGGGTAATCTTAGTTTCTTCTCCTGGTAGAGATACTTCGAGAACAAGGAGGATAATTTCAAGATATAAGGATTTGTATGCAAGTTAAAGATTAATTGCTGGTAACCAAAGCTTCCAGCAACGTATTGCGTAAATTTGCACTACAATAAATAAGCTTCGTTATCGTTATGCTCGACCAGAAAGAAAAGTTATTTGTAGAATACTGGGAAACAAACCGCGAACGGGAGAAGAATATTTTATACCAGGTGCTTACCGGATTACCAATAGGATTACTGTTTGCACTTCCGATCATCTTTATCTTGTTTACGGGTCGCTACTGGTTCAAAAGGGCCGATATGGTAGCAAACAGCGAATTGAACCCGGTATTACTCGTGTCGGCAGTGTTAATCATAGCAACATTTGTTGCCGTATTATATAAGAGGCATCAGTGGGACATGAAAGAGCAACAGTACAAGGAGCTTAAAGTAAAAGAAAACCGAAAATCTTAACCTGATTACAACGAAGCAACGGTATTGCATCTCCAGTTGTCAAAAAGCGTAATAATAATTTTGTAATAAAACCGCTGAAATGTTAAAAAACGTGTTTTTGGGGTTATGTGTGGCCATCGTGGGACTTTCGTGCCTTAAAACAAGTGATAGAACATGCGCGTTCAGGCAGATTAATATCGTCGCACCGCAGGTTGAACAGGATTCAATAGATGCATATCTTGATTCAAATTCCATTGAGGCACAACATCACTCAGCCGGATTTTATTATAAGATCATTCAGCCTGGTACCGGAACAGATACAATGTCCCTATGTTCCGAACTTTTGATCGACTTCAAGGGACAACTTAAGAACGACAGCGTTTTTCAGCAGGGTACAGACGCTTACCTTGTTCTTGGCGGAATGATCGAAGGTTGGAAACTTGGTATCCCGCTCATTAAGAAGGGAGGGGAGATCAAACTGTTTCTTCCACCTTCCCTCGCTTTCGGATATGCAGATTACAAAAACGAGAGTAACCAGGTTCTGGTACCTGCAAATTCTTTTGTGATTTATACTGTAAAGTTGAAAGACTATTCTCCGGGATATTAATCCTTACATTTACTGCAAAAATCTACTTGCCACACGAAGCCATTTCCGTATTTGATATCTTTAAGATAGGGGTTGGTCCCTCAAGCTCGCATACACTTGGTCCATGGCGTGCCGCACAACGTTTCGTCGCTTCACTTGAAGAAAAATATCCGATCACTGAAATAGTTGCGATAAGAGTACTTCTGTACGGCTCGCTTGCAAAAACAGGGGTAGGCCATGGAACAGACATAGCCGTTCAATTGGGACTTGCAGGCGATGATCCTGTCACATGCGATGTTAATCGCATCGCATCTAAAATTCACGACATCGCAAACATGAAGATCCTCCTGCTAAAGGGTATTCATGAAATAGATTTCGATCCCCGCGAGGATATTGAATTCTTCATTTCAGAAACGCTTCCTTTTCATCCCAACGGATTAACATTTCTTGCCACAATGCAAAACGGAGAACAGATCGCGGGCACATACTACTCTGTAGGCGGAGGGTTCGTTGTTCAGGAAAGCGAACAGCTTTCCTCCAAATCATCCGTGCAATTACCCTTTCCAATCAATAATGCCGAAGATATTCTTCACTGGTGCAGGAAAACGGGACTTGCAATTCACGAAGTTGTGCTGGAAAACGAAAATACATGGAGAAGCGAACAGGAAACAAAAGAAAGACTGCTTAACATATGGAAGGTGATGAATGAATGCATGTACCGTGGATGTCATGCGGAAGGTGAATTGCCGGGGGGGTTGCATGTAAAAAGACGAGCAGCAGCACTAAACAGAAAGCTTTTGCAAAATGCCAAATACAATAACTACCAGGAATGGATAAGCGCCATTAAGAAAGGGGGCAATAATTTCAGATACACGCTCGATTGGGTGAGTTGCTTTGCCCTGGCGGTAAATGAAGAAAATGCTGCGTTTGGAAGGGTAGTTACTGCACCTACCAATGGAGCGGCCGGTGTTATACCCGCGGTGCTGCAATACTTCGTAATATTCAATGGCGGCGAGAGTGATGAAAAAGTAATCCAGTTCATGCTTACTGCTGCTGAAATTGGCAGCATATTTAAAAAAGGAGCAACAATTTCCGCGGCTATGGGTGGTTGTCAGGCCGAAATTGGTGTGTCGTCGGCGATGGCTGCAGCAGGACTCACTGAAGCATCTGGTGGTACTCAGCGTCAGGCGCTGATGGCTGCCGAGATAGCTATGGAGCATCATCTCGGAATGACTTGCGACCCGATAGGCGGCCTCGTACAGATACCATGCATCGAAAGGAACACGATGGGTGCGATAAAAGCTATTACCGCTTCGCAACTTGCCTTGCAAAGCACTCCCGACTTTGCAAAAGTTTCTCTTGATGGCGTAATCAATACGATGTGGGACACCGCGAAGGACATGAACTTCAAATACAAGGAGACCGCGGAGGGTGGCTTGGCGGTAAACGTGCCATTGGGGTTGAAGGAATGTTGAAAAGGCAGAACGCAGAGGGCAGAGGGCAGAGAAAATACTCCCTTCTGCCTTCTGCGTTCTGCCCTAATATTCTACAAGATGCCTATACAACGTATCCCGTTCAACCGGCTTTCGCCTAACCTGCTTTATTAATGTCACCAACTGTTCAGTAGTCATCGTCGGCGATTGTTCCTCGGCACCTGCCATCGAATAAATCTTAGTCGAATCATCAATGGTCCCATCAATATCATTCACTCCAAACGCCAGTGTCAATTGAGCATTGTGCCTGCCAAGCATCGGCCAGTAAGCTTTAAGATGCTTAAAATTATCGAGGTATAATCGTGCGACGGCATACATTTTCATGTCTTCCACCATCGTGCTTTCAGGAACATCACTCATCTCATTATCCTTGTTGCGAAATTTGAGTGGGATAAAAGTGTTGAATCCTTTGGTTTTATCCTGAAGCTGCCTCAATCTTTCCATATGATCAATTCGGTGCCAATATTTTTCAATATGGCCATATAGCATCGTAGCGTTTGAATGCATGCCGAGTTTGTGTGCAGTTTCGTGAATCAATAGCCAGCCAGCTCCATCAACTTTATCATCAGCTATTTTTTCGCGTATTTCAGGATGAAAGATTTCCGCACCGCCGCCTGGCAATGAATCAAGCCCTGCATTTTTCAGATACTGCATTCCTTCTTCAATACCCATCTTCGCTTTGCGGAACATGTAATCAAGCTCGACTGCCGTAAATCCTTTAATATGCAGATCAGGACGGTGAGCCTTAATTTTTCTCAAGAGCTCGGCGAAAAATTCAAGGTTCATTTTCGGGTGAACGCCCCCAACGATGTGTACCTCGGTTACGGGTTTACCATCGTATTGCTTTACAATGTTCAACATGCTGTCGAGGCTCAGTTCCCAGCCTTCATCACGGTGAGCATACAATCTTGAGTACGAGCAGAATTTACACGCGAATACACAAACATTTGTAGGTTCAATATGGAAATTCCTGTTGAAGTATGTAGTGTGGCCGTGCAGTTGTTCTCTCACAGAATTCGCAAGAGCACCCAGGTACGGTAAGCCGGCATTATCAAACAGATACAAGCCCTCGTCGGGAGTTATTCGTTGTTTTGCAATGATCTTTGACGCAATCGCTTTCAGATTAGCGTCTTTTTCATTACTGATGATTTGTTCTGCGGGAAGCATGCTGCAAAATTACATGCGAGAAGGGTCAATCCTTTAATTTTTTTGTTAATTGCTTCAATTCATCGAGTGTGCCCTCATCGCTCACTTTCAGTGTGGCATTGCGCATCATTTCCGAATCGCTGATTACAATTCCGGAAAAGTTCATCTTATAGTGTGTACGGTGTTCCCTGAATAACCACTTCCAGCCAAGCTTGGGTAGCTTCGCTGTTTTTGTGTCGATTTCCATGTTAATGGTTTCAGTGCCTTTCGCCGGAATATCTACAATTTTCTGCATTGTTCCTTGCATTTCGATACCATGCTCAATCTCTAATTTGTAATGTCCGTTTTTCATTTTGATGGGGAAACCATTGTGATTGTCTACAACAACCGACATGCTCATTTCGGTGTTCTTTAAACCCATCTTGTCGAAATTCATTTTTCCTGCTTTCACATGAATGTCGCGTATTGCGGGTGCCGTCTTTGTTTCATCGATAATAAATTTTCGCATTCCAGCAATTGGTAGTTTCATTTTGTAGTCACCCTTTACCGTATATATTGCGCTATCTCGTTTTTCATTTTCAAACCTTCGTATCAGCCGCCTTAACTTTTTAACTTCAAGATGCATGGGGATCGCTACTTTTTCAGAGCCGCCGCGTGCAATTGTAATTTCTTTCAAATGACTGCTGTGAAGCACCGGCACTGAATCGATGTATAAATCGTAGTCAAGGCTGTCGATAATGAGTTTGGAAGGATAATTATTTTTTACAATTGCGTCGCCCACAATTGTCACGCTGCGATCAGTGATATCAGAGATGTACAGCGCCTTGAATTCAACATCGGGAGCAAAAGACTTCAGCTTGTCTTTAAAAAATGTTTTACCGCTGTTGCTCCACCATATTGCACCCGTA
>Ga0209382_10008622_pt1 | contig 12844 bp, 11 predicted proteins | sample SoiMetdeltSBSDD5_FD_187599 | JGI IMG/M metagenome (GOLD analysis project Ga0209382, IMG submission 187599) | Bulk soil microbial communities from a Populus tree surrounding site in Tennessee, USA - Soil MetaG P. deltoides SBSDD5 (SPAdes) (version 2) | ecosystem: Environmental > Terrestrial >... | reverse complement strand
CAGCAGCGCCATCGTCGTGACGCCGAGCGCGTACACGCTGCACAAGGGCAGCATGTACTCGAACTCGCCGACGACCGGCGACTGGGAACGGTTCATCGCGGAGGATCTCGTCGCCTACATGGACAAGAACTACCGCACGCTGCCCAGCCGCTTGAGCCGCGGGCTCGCCGGCCACTCGATGGGCGGGTACGGTGCGCTCAAGATCGGTATGAAGCGGCCCGATGTCTTTGGCGCGCTCTACATCATGAGCGCGTGCTGTCTTGCGGCGAATCGCAATCCACGGCCGGAGGCGATGGCCGCGGTCGAAGCGATCAAGACTCGCGCGCAGGCGGAAGAAGCCGCAAAGGCGCCAGGGTTCGGACCGTCAACGACACTGGCGTCCGCCGCAGCGTGGTCGCCAAATCCGAAGAACCCACCGCTCTATCTCGACCTCCCCGTCAAGGACGGGAAGGTGCGGCCAGACATCGTGGCGAAGTGGGTGGCCAACTCTCCATTGGAGATGCTGGAACAGCACGTGGCGAATCTCGGCAAGTACTACGCCATTGGCATCGAGATCGGGACGAAGGACACGCTGATTGGGTCGAACCAGCAGCTGCATGCGGCGATGACGAAGCTGCGGATACCGCACTACTACGAGGAGTACGACGGCGACCACACAAACAAGGTACGCGAGCGGATCGAGCGGAACGTGCTGCCGTTCTTCGCGAGGAACCTGGCGGCGCCGCCTAATCCGACCAACCCGCAAATTCAGCCGTAATTTTTGTTACATTGATCCCCGGAGGCCTTATGTCCACGTCCCGTCGCGACTTCGTCAGAATCGCCGGCACCGCTACGGCCGCTGCCCTGCTGTCCTCGCCCGTGTTCGGTGCAAACGAACCGGCACTTGGATTGATCTTTCCGCCGAAGGACTACCCGATCCCTCCCGACGCGAAGCGTCTGTATCCGTCGGGCATCGAGTTCCTTGGCGACGGCGTCGGGCTTCCGGGCGGGATGACGATCGAAGGCTACGAGGAAGCCATCCCGCGTGTCGTGCCCGTGGCTGAAGCGCTCGCCAAGCGGGGTGCCAAGGTCATCTCGGTCTTCGGCTCATCGATCACCTTCTACAAGGGCCGGGCGTTCCACGAAGAGCTGATGCAGCGCGTGACGAAGGCCACTGGCGTGAAGTCGACGACGCAGAGCAACGGCCTGCTCGATGGCCTGCGCACGGTGGGCGCCAAACGCGTCGCGCTCGCCACCGCCTACACCGACGTCGTCACCGACCGTTTGAAGGTCTTCCTCGAGGAATACGGGTTCGAGGTCACGGCCGCCAAGGGGCTCGGAGTCATCTCGGTTCCCGAAGGTTTGAACACGCAGCCGATCTTGCACAAGCTCGGCATCGAAGCGTATGCGGCATCGCGCAAGGCCGATGCGCTGGTCCTGTCCTGCGGCGCATTGCGCACGCTCGATGTCATCGTGCCGCTCGAGAAAGAGATCGGCGCACCGGTGGTATCGTCTACACCGCACGGACTCATGAACGGCGTGCGGATGCTCGGCGTGAACCCGCGCGTGCAGGGCTTCGGGATGGTCTTCGCGCGCGCTTGACTCTCGTAGTGTCCGGCTTCAGCCGGACGATCGATGTAGTGTCCGCCTTCAGGCGGACCGGGTGTCTCTCATGATTCGAATCTCCGTACTGATCCTTCTGCTCGTCGTGTCGGCGTGCTCTCGTCCCAGTGAACAACCGGCGGCGGCGGCGCCTGCTGCCAATACAACCGCGCCTGTCGCCGTCGCGAAGATGCCGTCGTTCGACGCTGGGCGGATGCTCGCCGACATCAAGGCGCTCTCCTCCGACGAATTCGAAGGCCGCGCGCCAGGATCCAAAGGCGAAGAGCTGACTGTCAAGTATCTCGAGGACCAGTTCAAGAAGATCGGGCTGCAGCCCGGCAACACGGACGGCACCTTCGTGCAGTCCCTGCCACTCGTCGGCATCACGGCCGGCAACACGCGGCCGCTGACGGTCAGCGGCAACGGCAAGAAGGCGACCTTCAAGTGGCGTGATGACCTGGTCGCATGGACCAAGCGCGTGACCGACACCTCGTCGCTCGACAACTCCGAGCTGATCTTCGCTGGCTACGGCGTCACTGCTCCCGAGTTCAAGTGGGACGACTTCAAGGACGTCGACGTCAAAGGCAAGACGATCGTCGTGCTGGTCAACGACCCGCAGATCCCGAGCGCCTCGGATCCGTCGCAGCTCGATCCGTCCATGTTCAAAGGCAAGGCGATGACCTACTACGGCCGCTGGACCTACAAGTTCGAGGAAGGCGCCCGCCGTGGCGCGGCCGGCATCCTCATCGTCCATGAGACGGGTCCGGCCGGGTATCCCTTCGCCGTCGTTCAGGGCAATCTCGGTGAGCGCTTCGATCTGGTCACGCCGGACAAGAACATGACCCGCGCGTCGATCGAAGGGTGGCTGTCGCTCGATGCCGCGAAGAAGCTGCTGTCGATGGCCGGGCAGGACTTCGACGCGCTGAAGAAGCAGGCGCTGACGCGCGAGTTCCGTCCGGTGCCGCTCGGACTCCAGGCATCAGTGGCGATCCGCAACACGTTGCGAACGATTCAATCGCGGAATGTCCTGGCGAAACTGGACGGCAGTGACCCGCAGCTTCGCAACGAGTGGGTCATCTATACCGCGCACTGGGATCATCTCGGCATCGGTGCCCCGGTGAACGGCGACAAGATCTACAACGGCGCCCTCGACAACGCGTCCGGCGTTGCGCAGGTACTGGAGATCGCCCGCGCATTCACCGCCGTGGAGCCACGTCCGAAGCGGTCGGTGCTGTTCCTGATGGTCGGCGCCGAGGAGCAGGGCTTGCTCGGCTCGCAGCACTATGCCGAGCAGCCGGTGTATCCGCTCGCGAAGACACTGGCGGCGATCAACGTCGACGGGGTGAACCAGTGGGGCAAGACCAAGGATGTCACGGTCATCGGCATGGGCGCCTCGGACCTCGACGACTATCTGCGCGACGCGGCCGCGACGCAGCAGCGCGTCTTACGCCCCGACCCGGAATCAGAGAAGGGTTTTTACTACCGATCGGATCACTTCAACTTCGCAAAGAAGGGCGTGCCTGCGCTCTACACCGACACCGGCATCGACTTCGTCGGGAAGCCCGCCGAGTACAGCCAGCAGAAACGTGACGAGTATACGAACAAGGACTATCACGCGCCGTCCGACGAGGTGAAACCTGACTGGGATCTCTCGGGCGCGACCGAGGACGCGCAGCTGCTGTTCCTGGTCGGCTACAACGTCGCAAACGCCGCCACGTTCCCGGCGTGGAAGCCGGGAAACGAGTTCAAGGCGACGCGCGACGCGATGCTCAAGTAACAGGCAGCTCTTAAGACTAGGAGCCATCTCACAAATAGCGGGCACTGGACTCAACTCAACTGGCCCGCGCCGTTCGCCAAGGTCAACACTGGGCGATAAGGCGGATCTTACTCGCCGCGATATGCGCCGCGCTTACGCCGAACTACGCCGGTCGGTGTCTACTTGCATGACCGGACCATCCACGAACTGGACGCGCACCTTCTCTACGTTCTGGACCGGCCAGGCGCTGTCGCTGTTCGGAACGCAGCTCGTGCAGTTCGCGCTCGTCTGGTGGCTCACCGAGACGACAGGGTCGGCGACAGTACTGGCGACGGCAACGCTCGTCGGCGTCCTGCCGAACGTCTTTCTCGCGCCGGTCGCAGGCGTCCTGGTCGATCGCTGGAGCCGGCGGACGATCATGATTGCCTCCGACGTAGCGGTGGCGCTGGCCACGCTGACGCTGGCGGTGGTCTTCGCGTTGGACGTCGTTCAGGTCTGGCACGTCTACCTCGCGCTCCTCGTGCGCGCGGCGGTGGGCACGTTCCAGTTTCCAGCCGCTCAAGCCTCCACGTCGCTAATGGTCCCGCCCGACCAGCTCGCGCGAGTGGCGGGGCTCAACCAGATGCTGCACGGTGGGATGATCATCATCGCCCCGCCAATCGGCGCACTGCTCCTCGGGGTGCTGCCCCTGCCCGGGGTTCTGGCGGTCGACGTGCTGACCGCGGTCCTGGCAGTCGGCACCCTGACCGTGATCGCCATCCCGCAACCCGGCCGCCCGTCGGTGGCGAAGGCGCCGTTCTGGTCCGAGATGCGGGCCGGCTTGCGCTACACCTCGAGCTGGCCGGGGCTGATGGCGATCCTGGTGATGGCCACGGCCATCAACTTCTTCCTCATGGCGGCGATCTCGTTGCTGCCGGTTCTGGTGACCAAGCACTTCGGCGGCGCGGCCATGCACCTCGCCTCGCTCAGTTCGGCGTTCGGAATCGGCATCATCGCGGGCGGGATGGCCCTTGGCGTCTGGGGCGGTTTCCGCCGTCGCATGCAGACGGTGCTCACCGGTCTCATCGGCCTGGGGCTGGGCTTCCTCCTGCTCGGCATGACGCCCGCCAAAATGTTCGGGATGGCGCTGGCGGCAATGGTCGTCGCGGCGGTCATGTCCTCGATGACGAACGGGCTGCTGATGGCGGTTCTCCAGACGACCGTCGCGCCGACGATGCAGGGGCGAGTGTTCACGCTGATGGCGAGCATGGCCACGGCAATCTCGCCGTTGGGCCTGGCCGTCGCTGGCCCAGTGGCCGATCGTCTGGGCGTGCAGTTCTGGTACATCGTCGGCGGCGCCGTGTGCATGGGCATGGGCATTCTCGCGTTCTTCATTCCGTCGATCCTGAACATGGAGGATCATCGCGCGGCGCCGGAGGCCGGCGAGTCCGAGGTGGCGCTGACATCGGCCTAGCCTGATGCGCATCGCCTTCGTCGTCGCCGGCGGCCTGGGCGACTGATGTTTTTGGGTCGCCGCCGATAGCTGCTTGGCGACGGACCTTGGTTGATCTTGCTGCGGGTGTTTATGAGATGACTAGTTCTCGTACCGCGGCAATCACCAGCTCCGGCTCATCGAACTGGATCCAATGGCTGCTGCGCGCCGCAATGACGTGACGGCCGTCCCGTGAGGCGGCGGCCAGCAGCCGCTGCGCTTCGATCTGTTCCGCCGGCTGATTGCCGCTGGAAATGACGATCGTCGGAATCTCCGGACGCGAGACAATGCGCGCGATGGCGGCTCCGTCGCGTTCGAGCGCCGCCATGTGATCGGCCATCGCGTGATAACACTTCGGCTGCGACCAGAACTCTTGCATCAACGGATAGGTTTCGGGCGGCAGCTTGCGCACCTCGCCGACGAGCCGGTTGAGCGTCTGCGCGACGGTTTGCCCGAACAACCTTGAAAACCGCTGCGGCGCCGTTGGCGCGCCCCCGATCAACAACGTCAAGCACGCGCGCGGAACGCCAATGTGGGCGAGCCATGCGCCGACTCGAGCCAGGAATTGGGCCCGGCGCAGTCGATACGCACGTTGCGCGTCCGGCTCGAGCCACTCGATGGCCGGGTCCACCAGGACCATTCCCGCAACGGTCTCAGGGTGACGCATCGCGTAGCCGCGAACGACGAAGCTACCAAAGGAGTGCCCGACCAGGATGCAGCGGTCGCCAGGGGCAACGCGCTCCAGCACCCGCGCCAACTCGTCGACGATCCGCTCGAACGTCCGCGGGCAGGACGGGATGTCGCTCCAGGCCAGACCGGCGCGATCGTACGTGCACGTTCGTGTGAACTGTGCGAGCGCGGGCTGCACTGCTGCCCAGCTGATCGAGGACGCGGCGATACCGGATTCGAGGAGCACTGGAGGACGGCCGGCGCCGCTGCACAACACGTGCAGCCGGTGGCCACCAACGTCGATGAGTTCACCGGGCGGGAGAAGGCGTCGCGACGCCGCATGACCGGCGATGCGCTGGTAGAGCACGCCCGCCGCGACAAGCACGGCGAGCATGACGACGATCAGGACCACTTCTGCCTTCGCGTCAACTCCCAATTGCACGCAGTTCAACCCTTGACAACGTAGCCGCGTTGCGTGAGCACGTCGCGCACACGCGGTCGCAGATCCCCTTGCAGCTCGACTCCGCCCTCGACGACGGTGCCACCGGTCCCGCACGCGCGCTTCAGCTCCTGACTGAGCTCCTTCAGGAACTCCGCGTTCTCGGGCAGCCCGTAGACAACGGTGACCGTCTTGCCGCCGCGCCCCTTCTTCTCCACCCGCACCTTCGCAACAATCCGCGACGGGATTGGAGCATCGGCGGCGCGTCGAGTGCTGCACTGGCAGTCGCGCTGCGGCCAGCCGCACACCGAACACTTGCCGGAGGTTTCAGTCGAGTACACCAGACGCGCGTTGTTCTTGAGAGTCACCGACCCAGTGTACGCTCGTTCATTGGCATGGCCCTCACCGCCACTATCTACAACTTCGACATCGAGCTCTCGGACACGGACCGTCACGTCTATGAAAGCCTGGCGCTGCGCGTGGCGCGACATCCGTCGGAGTCCGAGGAGTACCTCGTCGCGCGTGTGATCGCGTATCTGCTGGAGTTCACCGAGGGGATTGAGTTCTCTCGCGGCGTATCCACTTCTGACGAGCCGGCGATCGCCGTGCGCGATCTGACCGGCACCCTCGTCGCGTGGATAGACGTCGGCACCCCTGACGCGGGCCGCCTGCACAAAGCTTCGAAGCTCGCGGCGCGGGTGGCGGTCTACACACACAAGGATGCGACACAGTTCGTGAAACAGCTCGCCGGCAAGACGATCTACGGTGCGGATACGCTGGAGCTGTACGCCATCGATCGCGCGCTGGTCAGCGCGCTCGTCGCACGTCTCGAACGGCGCGTGGCCTTCAGTGTGCCGGTCAGCGACCGCGAGCTCTATATATCGATCGGCGCGGATCAGTTCACCGGCAGGATCGTCCGCTTGAGTCGCGACGCCTGACGAAACTACGCCGCCGTCGTTCGCTTTCCCGACTCCTTGCTCTGCACGTACTTCAGCACCGCGAGCAATGCCACTTCATCGGGACGCAAGCCGGCCGCGGGCCTGGCCGCGGCTTTCGTGCGGCGGTCAAGAATTCTCGCCAGCGATCCCTCCACGTAGCAGTCGATTACGCCCGGATGCACGTAGGACTTGCGGCAGACCGCACGGGTATTCCCAAGTAGGCCGGCGACGGCCTCCACAGCGAGCAACACGTTTTTCTCGGCATGCGTCTTGTTTCTGCCAGGCTCCAACTCGCGCAGCGCCGTCGTGGCGAGCACAGTCCCCCACCAGGTGCGGAAATCCTTGCTGGTGAAGTCCTCGCCGGTGACCTCTCTCAGATAGGCATTGAGGTCGCCAGAACCAACGCGCTGCCGCCTGCCTCCCTCGTCCACGTACTGAAACAATTCCTGGCCGGGCAGATCGCGACACTGCTTCACCACCTGCGCGAGCCGCCAGTCGTTGACGTCGATGGTGTGCCGCTTCCCGCTCTTCCCACGGAACTGGAAACGCACGGTGCCGCCGCTGACACGCACGTGCTTGTCGCGCATCGTCGTCAACCCGAATGAGTCGTTCTGTCGTGCGTACTCTTCGTTGCCGACGCGAATGAGACTGCGCTCCAGCAGTTGCACCAGCGTCGCCAGCACCTTCTCGCGCGGCAGTCCCGGCCGCGCCAAGTCGGCGCGGGTCCGCCGCCTGAGAATCGGCAGCGCGCGCGCGAACGCCTGCATGCGATGGAACTTCGTCTCGTCGCGCGTCGCCCGCCAGTCCGGGTGATACCGATATTGCTTACGGCGCTTGGCGTCGCGCCCGGTAGCTTGTAGGTGCCCTCGGGGATCAGGACAGATCCAGACGTCGGTCCACGCCGGCGGAATCGCCAGCCTGCGGATGCGGTCGACGACGTCCTTCCGTCGAAGCACCTGCCCATTTACGCCAACGTAGCGGAATCCCTTGCCCGACTTGAGCCGGCGAAAGCCTGGATGGTCATCGGTGACGTATCGCAGCCGCGCAAGCGCTGCGGATTTTACCGGGTGAACTCCGGGCTGCGGCACGAAGTCTCACGGTGCAAGACCGTGGCCGATAGGCGACAATGGCCCATACTGTTCAGCTTAGGTGAGGAGGGCGCACCGCGTGAGGCACACAGTTCGTGTTCTGGTCATCGTTACGATAGCCGCGCTGCTACCGCAAGCGGCTGAGGCGAAATGGACGAGGCTGAGCACGCCGAACTTCGTGTTCATCGGCGACGCCTCGGCGGGTCAGATCCGACAAGTCGCAGAGAAACTGGAACAGTTCCGTGAGGTCATGACACGTGCCCTTCCCAGCGCCACCTCCACGTCACCAGTGCCGACGATCGTGGTCGTCTTTGCGAACGACCGATCGCTCAATCCCGTCAAGCCACTGTTTCGCGGCAACACCACCGACGTCGCCGGTTATCTGCAAACGGGAGAGGATGTGAACTACATCGCCATCAACGGCGAGTACATCGATATCGCACTGACGACAGTCTTTCACGAGTATGCGCATCTGCTGATCGGCAACACACTCGGTCCCGCTCCCGCCTGGCTCAACGAAGGGCTCGCCGAGTTTTACGAGATGACGCGGATCACCGACGGCGGGAAGAAGGCGACCATCGGGCGCGCTTCCGCCGAGCATGTTGAGCTCCTGAAGGGAAGCACGCTGATCCCGTTCAAAGAACTGCTCTCAATCGATCAGCGCTCGCAGCTCTATAACGAAGGGAACAGACGCGGCGTGTTCTACGCGCAGTCATGGGCGCTAGCGCATTACCTGACGCTCGGCAGCAAAGAGCGGCGTCTCAGTTTCGTCAATACCTCACGACCCTGCGCAACGGCGTCGAGCACAAAACGGCATTCTCCGAGGCATTCAACGACATTGAAGTGCTCGAGCGCGAACTGTTCGATTACGTGCGGAACTTCCTGTTTCCCGCCCTCGCAATCGAGTTTGCAGAAAGGGTCGTCGCCGAAGCGGAGCGCGGCACCACGATCGACGACATCGAGGGCGAGATGCACGTCGCCGACTTGCAAGCCAGGGTCGGCCGCAGCGAAGAGGCGCGCGCCAAGCTCAAAACCATCACCGATCGCAAACCCGACGCGGCGCTGGCTTGGGCCGCCCTCGGGCTCATCGAGTTCCGCGAACGGCGCATCAAGGAAGCGATGCCACTGCTCGAGCGGGCTGCCGAACGTGGGCTGAGCAACGCGTTTGTTCAAGCCTCGGTCGGCCGCGCGCTGATCGCCTCGTACAACGAAGCGACCGCCTCGGAAGTTCGCGCCGACCTGCTCCAGAAAGCGCGAGTCGTACTGTCCAGGGCGGGCGAGCTCGACCCGAATTCCTCCTACGCGGCCGGCATGCTCGGCTACGTCGAGCTGGCGATCGGAAGCGACCTGCCGCGAGCCACATCCCTCCTCGAGCGTGCGGTGCGGCTCGCGCCTTCCCGCGAGCAGTATCGACTGATGCTGGCACAAGCGCTGCTCCGACAGCGCGAATTCCAGCGCGCCACCGACCAACTCGGGCCGTTGATGGCCACTGGCAGAAGCCCGGAAGTCCGGGAGGACGCGCGCCGGCTGCTGACCATTGCCGCGGACGCTCGGGCGCGAGCAGCGGCCGCCTCCGCACCCGCGACCACGAGTGCGCCCGCGAGCAGCGACGGGTTCGCCCCACTCAGCTCCGTCGGCTTCGCCCCGACTGCGGGAGCTTCGGCTCCATTGAGATTTCGACTTGATCTCCGCGCGGTCCAAAGTGGCGAATCGCGGGCATTGGGGCAGTTCACTGGCATCGAATGCAATAAGGACCTCATGACGCTTCGAATACAGGCCGACGGCCGAGTGCTGCGATTGGCGGCAAAACAGCTGAGCGACATCGACTTCATTACCTATCGAACCGATACGCCCGGCTCGGTGAGTTGTGGCCCACTAGCAATGCCGATGCGAGCCTTGGTAACGTACCGCGCCAGGTCGGCCACCACGGAGGCGATCGATGGAGACGCGGTCGCGATCGAGCTGCTGCCCGATGACTACCAGCCGAATGCGGTGGTGCGCTGAATCACGCTGAATGGATCTTTCTCGCAGGGACTTCCTTCTCGCCGCCGCTGCTCTGCTTCAGCCCGGCTCGTCGGGAGGCAAGCGCGACATGATCGTGCGCTCCGCTCGTCCTGTGGATCTCGAGATGCCGCTCGAAGGCTTCTCCGACTACATCACTCCGCTCGATCGATTCTTCGTGCGCACTCACGTCTACACCCCCCGCGTGGACATCGGTCAGTGGCGATTGACGGTCGACGGCGAGGTCGCGAACGCGCTGACGCTGACGATCGACGACCTTCGACAAATGCCGTCGGTGGAGCTGGTCAGCGTCCTCGAGTGCGCCGGCAACGGGCGCGGCTTCTACGAGCCCTCGATGCCCGGCCTGCAGTGGCGGAACGGTGGCGTCGGCAATGGACGCTGGCGAGGTGTGCGGCTCGCCGATGTCCTGAAACGGGCAGGACTGAAGTCATCGCCGCAGGAAGTGCTCTTCAACGGAGCGGACGTGCCGATCGGCACGATGCCCGACTTCCAGCGTTCCATCCCGATCGCGAAGGCTCTACATCCCGCAACGCTCCTCGCTTACGAGATGAATGGTCAGACGCTGCCGATCGAGCATGGCTTCCCGCTGCGCGTCGTCGTCCCGGGATGGGCCGGTGACAGCTGGATCAAGTGGGTCACGTCGATTACGGTGCTGAACCGGGAGCACGACGGGTTCTGGATGGCGCGCGCCTATCGGCATCCCGGACGACCGGTCCAACCTGGAACCGCGGTTGCGCCTGAGCAGATGCAGCCCGTCACCAGCTTGCGCGTGAAGAGCATCATCATCGAGCCTCGCGACGGCGCGATGGTCGCTGCCAGCACACCCGTCGTGATTCGCGGCGTCGCCTGGAGCGGTGACAACGGCCCGGTGACGGCGGTCGACGTGAGCGTGGATGCCGGACGTACATGGACGCGCGCAACGATGCGACGCGACCAGAGGACGGAGTTCGGCTGGCGTCCGTGGGAGTATCGCTGGATTCCGCCGCGCCAGGCTTACTACACCGTTCTCGCGAGAGCGCGCGATGAGGCCGGCAACATCCAGCCGCTCGAACAGGAATGGAACCCGTCAGGCTACGGCTGGAACGTCGTGCCGCGTGTTGGGATGAACGTCACCGGATCGCCTGGTGCGGATGCGCCGGTTGCAGCATCACGTACGGATGGACTGCCAGCGCCGGCCGCGCTCAAGAGCAGTTGTCTCGTGTGCCACGGCGACGACGTGATCGGTCAGCAACGGCTTACACGTGCGCAGTGGGATGCCGAGATCAATAAGATGACCGGCTGGGGCGCGAAGGTAGCGGACCAGGACCGCAGCGCGCTGCTCGATTATCTGGCCGCACGCTTCGGTCCGCGACGTCCCTAATTCGTGCCAGCGCCGCCGCTGCCGACAATCGACTGCATCACCGCCGTTTCGAAGTCGTCGCGGATCTCGCCTCTGCTGGCGAGCCCGACGATCTGCGTCATGAACAGACCGACGATGTGTTCGGTTGGATCGATGAAGAAGTGCGTATTGAACGCGCCGCTCCACCCGAAGCTTCCCTTCGAGAGATACGTATTCCGAGCCGCCGGATTATCCACGACACGCACGCTCAGGCCGAAGCCTTCGCCGGCGAGACGGCCGGGCAGCGTGTCGGGCGCGAAGACGCTGCTCATCACGTCAACGCTCCTGGTGCTCAATAGCCGCTTGCCATCGAGCTGTCCTCCATTGAGCAGCATCAGCGCGAACTGCAAGTAGTCCTCGGCGGTGCTGTAGAGACCGCCGCCTCCGGACAGATACGCGCCGTTCATGAACGGCGGGTTCGACACCTTACGCAGCGAGCCATTGGCCTGCTCGTAGAGCGTGGCCATGCGGGGATTACTGTCCATCGGATAGAACGAGGTGTCCTTCATGCCGAGCGGCTCGAAGATGCGCTGCCGCGCGAACTGGTCGAACGGCATCCCGGACGCGACTTCGACCACGCGCAGCAGGACGTCGAATCCGAACTGGCCGCTGTACGCCCAGCGTGTGCCCGGTTGGAAATCGAGCGGCACCTTCTTCAGACGTGGCATGACTTGCGCCACCGTCTCGCCAGCCTTCGGCATCACGTCGCCGTTACTGCTCGCGCTCATCCCGCCACTCATCAGACCGGAGGTGTGCGTCAAAAGATCGCGCACGGTGATCTCGCGGTCCGCGGGGACGACGCGGCTCGGCATCGCCGCCGTGACCGACCCCGACGGCGCAGGCGCCACACGGCCCTCGGTATTCAGCACGACTGCAGAGAGTCCCTGTAGGTCCGGGATGAACTTCGCGACCGGATCGGCGAGCCTGACCTTGCCCTCCTCGACCATCATCATCACAGCGACGCCGACGACCGGCTTGGTCATGGACATGATGCGGAAGATGGCGTCCTTCTGCATCGGCTTCTTCATCTCGAGGTCCATCAGACCATGCGCCTCGAAGTGCGCGACACGGCCATTGCGCGCTACGAGCGATACCGCGCCGGCGAACGTCTTGGCGGCAATGTGCCGCTGCATCAAATCGCCGATGCGCTTCAGGCGTTCGGATGAGAGTCCGACGTCCTCAGGCCGCGCAGTAGGCGGAGCTGCCGAGACTGGCGTCAGGCAAAGCGCGACAACGACGAGCAGCATCAGATGTGTGCGCATGGTCCACTACCGTAACACGCTGTTGGTTCCGAACGTTCAGAAGCTATTTGAGTTTCACCAGATACGACGGATTGTCCTTGAACATGAGCGTCAAGTCGGCGTCCGAGACACCGGCGGCCCGTAGTGACTTCGCCGCACGAACCAGCGTATCGGTGTGATTCGGGCGTCCGGCGAGCCCGGCGTCGCTGCCGACGATGAAATGACTGGCGCCGATCGCCTTCACCGCGGCGAGGGCGCGGC
>Ga0209382_10008621_pt1 | contig 12844 bp, 11 predicted proteins | sample SoiMetdeltSBSDD5_FD_187599 | JGI IMG/M metagenome (GOLD analysis project Ga0209382, IMG submission 187599) | Bulk soil microbial communities from a Populus tree surrounding site in Tennessee, USA - Soil MetaG P. deltoides SBSDD5 (SPAdes) (version 2) | ecosystem: Environmental > Terrestrial >... | reverse complement strand
CTTGTCATAGTCGTCGAGGAACCCGATCAGCCCGAACCCGGCGGTCACCAGCAAACAGGCCCAGACGTACGGATTGAGCAGGTCCATCCACAGGATGACCGAAATGCCGACCGAGATCAGGATCAGGAGGCCACCCATGGTCGGGGTGCCGCGCTTGGCGAGATGGCTCTGCGGTCCGTCGGCGCGGATCGGCTGGCCCTTGCCTTGCTTGGCGCGCAGCCAGTTGATGAACATCGGCCCCAGGAACAGGCCGATGGCGAGCGCCGTCGCGGTCGCTGCACCGGCGCGAAAGCTGATGTAGCGGATGAGGTTGAGGAGCCCCGGAAACCCAAGCTGCTCGGCCAAGATATAGAGCATTAGTGCCTGGACCCCTCGCCAGCGTCTGCCAATTGCAGGCCCCCTGCCATTCGTTCGACCAGCTTCGCAAGCCCGATCGAGTTGGACGCCTTGACCAATACAGCATCGCCCGGCCGGATCAGGCGAGCCAATAGCTCGATCGCGGTGTCGACATTGGCAGCGCGCGCGATGGCGACATCGTCGTTTAACGCATTTGCCAGCGGCTGCATTTCCTCGCCGACCAGGATCAGTTGATCGACCTTCGCGTCGCGCACATCAATCGCCAGGCTGGCGTGCAGTTCGTCGGCATGTTCGCCCAATTCGCGCATCGGACCGAGCACCGCGATCCGCCGCTTGGCGTCACGTTCCTCGCCGAGCGCCTTCAACGTCGCGGCCATCGACGCCGGGTTGGCGTTGTAGCTTTCGTCGATCAGCAGATAGTAGCCGCCATCGATCTTCAGCCGGTGGCGCTCGCCGCGGCCCTTGAGGCCCCCCATGTCGGCCAGCGCCAGGCCGGCGACAGCGAGGTCCGCGCCCGCCGCTTCGACCGCCGCCAGGACGGCCATCGAGTTCATCACCCAATGATCGCCGCGCTGGGCAATGGTGTAAGTGAGCTCGCTGTCCAGCAATCTCGCGGTGACCAGGCTGCCGCCATTGTCGGCGCGAACGGCATGAAGCGCGGTGATGTCCGCCTCGCCATGGCCGAAGGTGATCGTCCGGCCGGCGGTCTTGCGCGCTGCCTTCACCAGCCGGTCGCGATGGGGCGAGTCCTCGGGGATGATCGCGACGCCGTCGGGTTCCAGCCCTTCGAAGATTTCCGCCTTGGCGTCGGCGATCGCCTCCATTGAGCCCAAGTATTCGATATGCGCCGAGGCGACGGTGGTGACGATCGCGATGTTGGGCCGCACCAGCTTGGTCAGCGCGGCAATCTCGCCCTTGGCGCTCATTCCCATTTCCAGCACCGCAAACTCACTGTCGCGCGGCATGCGGGCGAGGCTCAGCGGGACGCCGGTGTGATTATTGTAGCTCTTGACCGAGCGGTGGACCTTGCCTTTCGCGAAGCGCTCCAGCGCGACGTAAAGGGCCTCCTTGGTCGAGGTTTTCCCGACCGAACCCGTCACTCCAAATATTGTGCCGTTACAACGATTGCGCGCAGCAATTGCAAGGTCGGTCAGCGCCTTCGGGACGTCGGTCACCAATATATGAGGCCCGTCAACCGGCTTCGACACCAAGGCCGCCGCTGCGCCTGCGGCAAAGGCCTTGGCGACATAGTCATGGCCGTCGGCGACTGTCCCCGGCATAGCGACGAATAGCCAGCCATGCTCGACCTCGCGGCTGTCGAAGGCGACACCCGACACCTTGAACGAATGGCCGTGCAACTCGCCGCCCGTTGCCGCGACGATTTCCTCGCTGGTCCACAGGGCCGTCATGCGGCGCATTCCCGCGCCACGGTTACATCATCGAAGGGAAGCACCAGATCTCCAATTATTTGCCCTTGCTCATGGCCCTTGCCGGCCACCAGCACAATGTCCCCGGCCCTGGCCATGGCGATCGCTTCACCGATCGCGACGCGCCTGTCGCCAACCTCGATTGCGCCCGGCGCGCCTGTCAGAACGGCCTTACGGATCGCCGCCGGATTTTCGCTCCTTGGGTTGTCGTCAGTTACGATCACCACGTCGGAAAGCCGCGCCGCGACCGCGCCCATTTCCGGCCGCTTCCCTTCATCGCGGTCGCCGCCCGCGCCGAGCACGGTGATCAGCCGCCCCTCCACATGAGGTCGTAGCGCCGCGATCGCCGCCTCGATCGCGTCCGGCGTATGGGCATAATCAACATAGACCGGCGCGCCGGAACGGCCGATCACCGCCCGTTCGAGCCGCCCACGTACCGGCGATACGCGGGCCATGCCGCTGAGTGTCGTTGCCCAGTTGCCGCCCGTCGCCAGCACGAGGCCCGCTGCCGTCAGCACATTGTTCATCTGGTAAGCGCCGATCAGCGGCAAGCTGAGCTTATGCTCCTTACCTTCGTGGCGCAGCACCAGCTGCTGGCCGAGCGGAGTCGAAGCGCGCGACACCAGTTCGATTGTATCCGCTTCCGGCCCGGCCGTGATCAGCCTGAGCCCGCGCTTTCTGGCATGCTCGATAACCTCGGCGGATTTGACATCGCCAGTCCAAACCACCGCCGTCCCATCCGCGGAAACGACCTCATCGAACAACCGCATCTTGGCCGCGAAATAGGCGTCCATGTCGTGATGATAGTCGAGATGGTCGCGGCTGAAATTGGTGAAGGCGGCCGCCCGGACGGTCACCCCCTCGGCGCGATATTGGTCGAGGCCGTGGGACGAGGCCTCATAGGCGACATGGCTGATTCCCATCCGCTTGAGGCCGGCCACATTGCTGAGGAAGGTGACGATGTCCGGCGTCGTCAGTCCGGTCGAGACCTGGTCGTCCGCCGTTGTCACGCCCAAGGTGCCGATCGACGCCGAGCGATGCCCAGCCATGCGCCACAGCTGCCGCGTCAGCTCGACGGTCGAAGTCTTGCCGTTGGTACCGGTCACCGCGACGATGGTCTCGGGGTAAGGCGCGTAAAAGCGTGCGGCCAAATCCGCGAATAGTTTACGCGGCTCATCGGCGGAAAGGTGCGGCACTCCTTCCACTAGCGCTTCCAGCCGTGCAACCACCGCTACCGCCCCGCGCTTCACGGCTTCGGCAATGAAGTCCTCGCCGTTGAAGCGTGACCCGCGGAAAGCGCCAAAGACATTGCCCGGCGCCACCTTGCGATGGTCCAATGCAAACCCTGTCACCTTTGAATCGCTGGCGACGCCGGCGAGTTCACTCAGGAGCATGCGATCAATGCTCCTTGTGAATATAGGGCAGCACCTCGCCCATGTTCGGTTCACGGCGTTTGTCGGGGCGGACGCCAAGCATCGGCGCGATCCGGCTGACGGTCTTGCTGACGACCGGGGCGACGTTCCACCCGGCCGTGCGGAATCCGAACGTCTCAGCAGTGGGTTGGGGCTCGTCGAGCATAACCACCATCACATAGCGCGGCTCGTCCATCGGGAACACACCGGCGAAGGTCGTCACCACCTTGTTGCTGACATAATGGCCGCCAACCAGCTTCTCGGCCGTGCCGGTTTTGCCCCCGACTCGATAGCCGGGCGCATCGGCCTTCCGGCCGGTACCGTCAGTGACCACCAGCCGCAGCAGGGCGCGCATCTTGTAACTGGTGTTTTCGCTGAACACCCGGTGCCCCTGGCCTGCGGCATGGCCGCGGTCGACCTTTAGGAGGGTCGCGGGGCGGTAGATTCCGCCGTTGAACAAGGTGGCGTAGCCGGTGGCTAGGTGCAGCGGCGTGACCGCGATGCCGTGGCCGTAACCGACCGTCATCGTTTCGATCTGGTTCCACTGGTTGCCCGGCGTCAGCGTCCGGCCGCGCTCCTTCAGTTCGACATTGACCTTGTCGAGGAAGCCCATCTTCCTCAGGAACTCCTTCTGCCGGGTCGGGCCGATCTGGTCGGCAATCTGGGCCGTGCCGATGTTGGAGCTTTCCTTCATGATCTCGGCCACCGAGCAGGCGCGGCCGAGCGGGTGGGTGTCATTGATCGTCCGCCCGGCGACATTCAAAGCCATGGGGCAATTGTACATCTGGCCGAACGATTTGATGATGCCCGAGTCCATCGCCATTGCCACGGTGAAGGGCTTGAAGGTCGATCCCAGCTCATAGACGCCCAGGGTCGCGCGATTGAAGCGCGCCTCCGGCGTCCCCTGCCCCGCCGCGTTCGGATTGAGCTGCGGCAGCGAGGTCAGCGCCAGCACTTCGCCGGTATGGATGTCCATGATCACGCCGGCCGCGCCAATCGCTGAGAAATGGGTCATCGCGTCGCTGAGTTCATGTTCCAGCGCCTGCTGGATGCGGCTTGAAATGCTGGTGACGATCGGCTGGCCGCGCCGCGCCGGGTCGCGCAACTGCTCGTCGAACGCCCGCTCGATCCCCGCATTCCCCTTGCCGTCGATATCGGTGAAGCCGACGACGTGCGCGGCCAGGCTCAACTGCGGGTAGAGCCGGTCGGGTTCGCGCTGCAGGGCAAGGCCCGGTTCGCCTAGCGCGTTGATTGCAGCAACCAGGCCGGGACTGGCGCGCCGGCGGAGGTAATAGAAGCTGCGGCCGGAGCGGAGCATCTGCAGGTAGGCCGCTTCGTCCTTTTCCGGCATCAGCTCAGCGAGCTTGCGGGCGAGATCGAGCTTGTTGCCGATCACCTTTTCGGGTTGGAGCCCGACGATCCAGGCATCGATCGTCCGGGCAAGCGCCTGGCCATCGCGGTCGACGATGTCACCGCGTTCCGGGGTCAAGTCGACCGCTCCGCCCTTCCGGCCCGCATGGTCGCCGAACGCGGCCAGCCAGATAAGCCTCAGTGCGATGAACGCGATGATGCCGGCATAGAGCAGCATGCCGAACATCAGCCGCTGGTGCATCAATGCCAGAATCTGCCGCCGCTGTCCGACCAGACGGAGCCGCTCGGGCCGTGCGACGAGAGCGGGCGTCGGGGCGTTCATCAGTCGGTTACGCTATCCTTGGTTCGACGCTTGGGGCTGGCCGCCCCGGCGGACGCCGCGGGCGCGGTGCCTGTGGCCCTGGGCCTGGCCGATGGCAAGGGCGACAGCGGGTCGGCCATCGCAGCTTTGGCGGGCTTCGTCGCAACGGCCGGCTTTTGCGGCTTGTCAGCCAATGGCTTGCCTGCCCCAGTCCTGGTCGTGGCGGGCCTGGTTACGACAGGCTTGGCCGCCATCGGATTGGTCGCCACCGGCCGTTCGGGGACGCTGTAGCTCGCGACATGCACCATCTCGCTTACCGGGCGCGACGCCTGCTGCGCCTCAGCCGCATCGCCGGCCAGACCTTGTTGCTGCGGGAATGACTGCTCCACCTGTGCCGAAGCCAGCACCACCGGCGCCTCGATGGCCGGCTTCTGCTGTGGTGCAACCAGCGTGGCCAGCTGGAATCCGCCATCGACGAACTGGTCCGCAGTGGGAGCCGACAGGCGGATGAACTTGACGTTCCAGCGCTCCAGCTGGGCGAGGCGGCCGCGCGTGCCGATTTCGGTTTGGAGCAGGCGGATGTCGCGCTGGGCCAGCGCAATCCTTGTCTCAACCTCCTCCAGGTCGGCCCGCTCGGAAGCGACGTTCAGGGAGACGAGATAGAATCCCAGCGCCGCTCCGGCGACTGCACCGGCCCACAATACCGAACCGAACCCACGCGCACTCATTGTCTTGCCCTCCCGGGCGGGGCTGCCTTCATCTGGTCCCACGCGGGCGCATCGGTGCGGACTGCGGTGCGGAGACGCGCCGAGCGCGCGCGCGGGTTTCGGGCCAGCTCGGCCTCGGACGGGGAGACCGGCTTGGCGACTTGTTCAAAGGTCGGAGAGGGTCCCTTGGCGACCATCGGCCGATGGCGCGAACCGGAGGGGACATCCCCGCTTCGGATTTTAAGGAAGCGCTTGACGATACGGTCCTCTAGGCTGTGAAAGGTGACCACCGCCAAGCGGCCGCCGGGACGTAGCGACCGCTCGGCGGCCCGGAGTCCCTGCTCCAGCTCGTCAAGCTCTGCGTTCAGATGGATGCGGATCGCCTGGAACGTGCGGGTAGCGGGATCGCTCTTCTGTCCCTGGCGATAACCCAATGCCTTCCGCACCACCGCCGCCAGCTCGGCCGTTCGGGTCAACGGCCTGGCAGCGACGATGGCGCGGGCAACCGCGCGGGCGCGCGGTTCCTCCCCATATTCCTTAAGGACGCGGGCAATCTCGCCCTCTTCGGCATGGTTGAGGAAATCTGCTGCGGACTCGCCCGACTGGCTCATGCGCATGTCGAGCGGACCGTCCTTCTGGAAGGAAAAGCCGCGATCCGCCTGGTCGAGCTGCATCGACGAGACGCCGATATCGAGCGCGATGCCGTCGACCGGCAGCAGGCCGCGTTCGGCGAGCACCCGGTCCATCTGGCTGAATCGCTCGTTGATCAGCATAAGCCGCGGATCAGGGACGAGTGCCGGCCCGTTCGCGATGGCGTCAGGGTCGCGATCGAAGCCGATCACTCGTCCCGCCCCCTCCCCAAGCATGGCGCGCGAGTAGCCGCCGGCCCCAAATGTGCCGTCGACATGGGTCTCGCCGGGGACGATGGTGAGACCCGCGACGACCTCTTGCAAAAGCACGGGCAGATGGGCCGCATCGTTCGTCACTGGCCGCGCTCCTCGATGCGGAAGCGGGCGATGTCCTTCATGTCGTCGGGAATATTGGCGTCGGCGAGGAACAGCTTGGGGTTCCAGATCTGGAACGTCTCGCCGACACCGATGAACAGGGCCAGATCCTCGATCTGGCCCTTCCGGCGCATCATCGGGGGCACAATGATGCGGCCTGAACTGTCGTAGGGCACTTCCTCGGTGGCGCCGAACGCCATCATCGTCCGGCGCGCATAGTCGAGCTCTGCAGCGGGGTCGGTTTCCTGCTTTTCCATTAGGCGCTCGAGCTTCTGGTGCTTCAGCGCGGCGTAGGCGGGATCGTAGGCGCTCAAGGCGGGGAAGGCGTCATGCTTGGCAAGAACGATCGTGCGGGCATCGCCGCGCCGTTCGATCACTTGGCGCAGGAAGGCGGGCACGGAGACGCGACCCTTCGCGTCCACCGCGTTCAAAGCACTGCCTTGGAACAGATGCTCTAATGCCACTGCCTACCCCTCGGCGCGGCACGACTCCCCCGTTTGCGGGTGCACGCCGTCGCGTGCGCCCGACACCTGGTTTCGACTCAAACAGGTTTGCCCCGCGCTACAGTCGATGTTGGTAACTCAACGCATCGCGGGATACAATGGATTTTGATGCCATTTCGTGGGTTTCTATGCCCTGTGGCGGATTTTCAACGCTTTTTTACGCCTTATTAGGGGTTTGTTCTCTGACTGTTCCTGGGTGACAACCCTGTGGATAAGTCTGTTGTTATTGCCCGGGACTCGTGGACCTAGCGGGATTCGAGCAGGGCCAGCTCGTCGATCAACAGGTCGAGATTGTCGGCATCGCCGCTTTCGACGTTGATGAAATCAGCGTCCGCAACGATCGTGGCGCTGCCCCGCCCAATCCGGCATCGAGCCACGACGCCATTACCCGTGATTTGGCAATGCTCGTCGCTGGTCAATTGACCGCCGGATTCTCCGGCCTTCGGCCCGACCAGGGTCAGTCCCCAATGGCGGAGCAGGCCGGTGTCGGCAAAGGCCGGCGGCGGCCGCAGCCGGTCGCCGAGAGGCCGCTCGCTCGGCCAGTCGAGTTTCGGATCTGCCAGAAGCATGACATGCCCGCCGTCCCTCACCCACTGGTCGAGCTCGACCAGCGCTGCGGCCGGCTGGGCGCGCGCATGGGCCATCAGCAGCAGCGTTTGCCCTTTTAAGCTAGGAGCGTCGGCAACGCCGATCGGCTGGACATTGTATCGCTGCTCCAGCCGCGCCAGCGCTGGCGATCCGGCGCCATTTAGTCCAAAATTTTCGCCAAAAATTATCGGCAGGCTGGTGACAAGTGCCAAGGTGGGACGGTCCGCGAGAGCCCTTGGGCCAAGTTTATTTTCATCCGGCCCGGCAATTGCCCAAGCGGCAAGGGCGGCCAGGCCTAACAGGCAAGTGACCGCGCCCGCGATTTGCCGGTTCACTGTTGCTTGGCGGGTGCCGCCTCCCCGCTCTCATTTTCTTGCGTCATGCCCGGCGCAGCGCCGATTTCCGCCAGCGGCTCGGCGGGCTCGGCGAATTCGTTCTGCACGGTCGGTGCGACCGAATCCCCGCTCGACCGGCTGATCGCCGTACCGAGCAATACCAGCAGAAAAACGAAGGCCAAGCCGGTCAGTCCAATGCGGATGCGTTGCATCCGCTCTTCCCTTTGGACGCGGTTCATGCGCACAACCTATGCGTCAGGGGCGTTATTTGCAACGAACTGCCGCTTTACGAGGCAGCCATAGATTGACAAAGGGCGACTCTATGATTCGCACCATCACCCTCATCACCATAAGCGCGCTGGCGCTGGCCGCCTGTGAACCCGAAACCATCGACGGCAACAAACGGCCCGATCCTATGGCAGACGAGTTGGCCAACGCCGCGCCGGTCGAACTGCCGCCGGCAATCGCCGCCAGCAAGACCTATCGCTGCAAGGACAACAGCCTGGTACAGATCGATTGGCTGGCGCAGGGCAAGGGCGCTTATGTCCATGGCAACGGCCAGGAGCAAACACATGTGAAGCCGGCCGAGCCGGTCGAGGGCAAGCCGGCCAGCACCGATCTTACCGCCGAGGGCGGCTATCTGCTGAAGGGCAATGCCACCGCGTCGACGGTCACCCTGACCCGCCCCGGCAAGGGCAGCCAGGCGTGCAAGGGCTGATGAGCTAGAAAAGGCCCCCGGATTTCCGGGGACCTTTTGATTCAAGCCGGTTCAGTTTCCTTCTGCTTCGAGCTGAACTGCTCCATGCGAGTCTGCATCTCGCTTTCCGAGACATCTTCAACATGGGTGGCGAGGCTCCATTGGTGGCCGAACGGGTCGGTCAGCGTGCCCATGCGATCGCCCCAGAACTGATTCTCAACCTTCCGATGTTCTTTCGCTCCGGCGCCGAGCGCTTTCTTGAACGACGTATCGACGTCCTCGACATAGAGCACGATGCTGGACGTCGGCCCGCCGCGCGAGTTGGGCCCTAGGTGTCCCATCTCGGGGAATTCGTCGGCCAGCATGACGAAGCTGTCGCCGATCTTGATTTCGGCATGGCCGATCTTCTCGCCCATCGGCAGCCGGAATTTCTCCTCGGCGCCAAAGGCCTTGGTGTAGAATTCCAGCGCACGCTTGGCATCGTCGACCACCAGATAGGGTGTGACGCTGTTATAACCTTCGGGAATTGGCTTCGGCATGAGTCTGCCTCCTTGTCCGATTCCCCCCGCGGCAGCGACTATCGGCCCGGGATATGTCGGAGGCAATTCGGCGACTCGCTGCCCCGTCTCGTTTGACAGCCGCTTGGTCGCGACCGCTGAAATCAACAGTCTGTTGCAGCAGGAATCTCAGATTGCATCAGAACTGACAAAGTAGGACAATCGCCAGTTCCTGAAAGGGGGTCAGCTTGTTCGGAATATTCGGCAAGCAATTTCAGGCTCTGGTCGATTCTGTGCTTGAGCCCGTTTGGAGTTGGGTTATCGCTCGCTCTTGGGCGTTCCGGGCATCGCTAATCCTAATTGTGTCGATCGCTGTCGGTGGATGGCAACGACCAGATCTTGTTCAAGACTTGTTTGAAAGGGCAAGATTTGCCTATCGCGTTGAAACTTCTGACAGCCAAACCATCCCGCTAAGCGAAAGAACTGAGGCGCGCCTCAGTCGAACACTCGGCCGGCTTGGGGACGTCATTGAAAATGACTTGTTGCCCGAATCCCGCCAAAACATGACGGCTTGGTCAGCGTCTCAAACGCTCGTCGCAGGGCAGAGCCTGGGCAAGGAACCGGAGGATCCCGATGCCTTGGTTGAATTCATCCGGCGAGCGCGTGTCTCTTCCTGTTTCTGTTGGACCGAACTTCCAATCGATCGGCAACACGCTCCCGGCTTACACATCTCGGGATGGGTAATTACGGCGTTGGCTGGGATGAATCGCGGGCTAGAGCCCGACGAACTCTCGAGTTTGCTGGCGCTGCAATCGACCGACGGGTCATGGACCATCTTCGCCGGAGCAGAGCCGAACAGTTGGGCCTCGACCTATGCAACGGCGTGGATGACGCTCGGGCTCCATCGCCAATTGAAGGCGGACCTCGTGACGCCGTCGCTGAAGACTCGTGTGAAGGGATCTGTCAGGCGCGGGACAGCTTGGCTGCTTCAGAAGCGCGAAAATGGACGATGGCGACCCTATCCCAATCGGGCATCCAGTATTCCTTCCAACAGCATTTCGGGCCTTGTACTTCATGTCCTTCATCAAGTCGGCGCGCCTGAACTTGTCGCGATTGACCGGCAATGGCTTCAACAATTGCCCGACGAGGTAGTCGAGGCCAGTTCGAAAGAGAGTCCATATGTCGAAGTGCCCACCAGCGCGGGGACGCAATTTGACCACTTTCAACAGCTGGAGGCACCTTGGATGCTTGCTGCCACCGCCGATGCCTACCAAGCCGGCAATGGCGTCGAAAAGCGCCGCGCGCTGACATGGGTCGAGCGGTCTTTGTCGCGAGCTTCGTTCGATAATGCCGACTCCCAGCCTGACAATTGGTGGCGCGCTGAGCTAGCGATCGGCCTTGCCCACCTCGAACGGGTAAGGCTTGGGACCGCGACTTCTCGTCGTTAGCGCTCATCTCTCCAGGTGACGGAAGTGGGCAAGGCCGCTAAGGGGCGCGCCATGACCGTCCTGACCGCTTCCCGCATTACCCCCGAAATCGTCGCCGAGCATGGCCTTAGCCCGGAAGAATATGATCGCGTCCTACACGCGCTGGGACGCGAGCCTAACCTGGTCGAGCTCGGCATTTTCTCGGTGATGTGGTCGGAGCATTGCTCCTACAAATCATCACGTCTGCACCTCAAAAAGCTGCCGACCGAGGCGCCCTGGGTGATCTGCGGTCCGGGCGAAAATGCCGGGGTGATCGACATCGGCGACGGGCCAAATGGCACAAAGCTCGCCGCCATCTTCAAGATGGAGAGCCACAACCACCCCTCCTACATCGAGCCCTATCAGGGCGCGGCGACCGGGGTCGGCGGAATCCTGCGCGATGTCTTCACCATGGGCGCGCGTCCGGTCGCCAACATGAACGCGCTGCGCTTCGGCCGGCCCGACCATCCCAAGATGCGGCACCTGATCGCCGGGGTGGTCAGTGGCATCGGCGGCTACGGCAATTGCGTCGGCGTCCCGACAGTCGGCGGCGAGGTCAATTTCGACACCGCCTATGACGGCAACATCCTGGTCAACGCGATGACCGTCGGCGTCGCCCAGGCCGACAAGATCTTCTATTCGGCCGCGACCGGGCTCGGCAATCCGATCGTCTATGTCGGCTCCAAGACCGGCCGCGACGGCATCCATGGCGCGACCATGGCATCCGCTGATTTCGACGAGAACAGCGACGAGAAGCGCCCAACCGTCCAGGTTGGCGACCCCTTCACCGAGAAGCTGCTGATCGAGGCCTGCCTCGAGCTGATGGCGACCGACGCGATCGTCGCCATCCAGGACATGGGCGCGGCGGGTCTGACTTCATCCAGCGTCGAAATGGCGTCCAAGGGCGGCGCCGGCATCCGGCTCGACATGAACAAGGTGCCGTGCCGCGAAGAGGGCATGACACCCTATGAGATGATGCTGTCGGAATCCCAGGAGCGGATGCTGATGGTGCTGAAGCCCGGCCGCGAAACTGAGGCCGAGGCGATATTCCGCAAATGGGAGCTGGACTTCGCAGTGATCGGCCAGGTGACCGACACCGGTCGCATGCAGCTCGAATGGAACGGCGAGACGGTGTGCGACATCCCGCTCGGCCCGCTGGCCGATGAGGCGCCGGAATATGACCGGCCGCACCTGTCGCGCGAAGACTATAAGGCCTGGGCCCAGGTTAGGCCGCTCGATGACATCCCCGAGAGCACCGATATCGCGGCGGACCTCCTAAAGCTGATGGCCTCCCCCAACCTCGCCTCTCGCCGCTGGATCTGGGAGCAGTATGACAGCCAGGTCGGCGCAGACACGGTGCAGAGGCCGGGCGGCGACGCCGCGGTGGTCCGCGTCCACGGGACGAACAAGGCGCTGGCGATCGCCACCGACTGTACACCGCGCTACTGCTATGCCGACCCCTATGAGGGCGGGAAGCAGGCGATCGCCGAGGCCTACCGCAACCTTTGCGCGGTCGGCGCCCGGCCGCTGGCAGTGACCAACTGCTTGAACTTCGGCAACCCGCAGCGGCCCGAAATCATGGCCCAGTTCGTCGGCTGTCTCGAAGGCATGGGCGAAGCCTGCCGCGCGCTCGACTTCCCAATCGTGAGCGGCAACGTCTCCCTCTACAACGAAAGCAAGGCCACCGGCGGCGGTTCTGCAATCCTGCCCACGCCGGCGATCGGCGGTGTCGGCTTGCTCGAGGATTGGGAGAAGTCAGCTTCAATCGCATTCAAGGCTGAAGGTGAACATCTCATCCTGATCGGTCATTCGGACAGTTATGTTGGCCAGTCACTATGGCTCGACGTCTGTCACGGCCGCCGCAACGGCGCCCCACCGCCGGTCGACCTTGCCACCGAGAAGCGCGCAGGCGAATGCATCCGCCGCCTGATCGAAGCGGGGCATGTCACGGCGGTCCACGATTGCTCGGACGGTGGTGCCGCGGTTGCCGTCGCCGAAATGGCGCTTGCCGGCAACATGGGAATGACGATGACAGTCGTCGAGCAAATCCCCAATCCGGGCGCCATATTGTTCGGCGAGGACCAGGGCCGCTACGTCGTCACCACCCCCGACCCCGACACGGTTCGCGGGCTGGCCAATGCCGCCAACCTCTTCGCGGTGCCAATTGGCGCCCGGATTG
>Ga0209382_10008619_pt1 | contig 12845 bp, 12 predicted proteins | sample SoiMetdeltSBSDD5_FD_187599 | JGI IMG/M metagenome (GOLD analysis project Ga0209382, IMG submission 187599) | Bulk soil microbial communities from a Populus tree surrounding site in Tennessee, USA - Soil MetaG P. deltoides SBSDD5 (SPAdes) (version 2) | ecosystem: Environmental > Terrestrial >... | reverse complement strand
AAAGTCGAATCCTCCACCCGTCTGCCCAACCAGGCGGTGGCCGGTCTGCCGAACAACGGCCGCAACTACCTGAACCTCACGCTGCTCACGCCGAACGTGGCGCTGGTGCAGGGCCCCGACGGCGACGAGTTGTCGATCGGCGGCCAGAAGGGGATCCACAACAACGTCACCGTGGACGGCGCCGACTTCAACAATCCGTTCTTCGGCGAACAGCGCGGCGGCCAGCGGCCGGCGTTCACCTTCAATCTCGACGCGGTGCAGGAGGTGGTGGTCACATCGGGCGGCGGCACCGCCGAGTTCGGGCGCTCCTCCGGCGGATTCGTCAACGTCATCACCAAGTCCGGCACGAACGAGCTGCGCGGCTCGGCGCACGTCTATGGCAAGTCGGATGCGTTGTCGGGAACGCCCTCGCACGGCGGGACCACGTTCGAGCCCGACTTCAGCCAGACCCAGTTTGGGTTCACGCTCGGCGGGCCCCTGAAGCGCGACCGCGCCTTCTTCTTCCTCGCCTACGATCAGCAGGGCTATGATGAAGTGAAGCAGAAGTCTCTGCCCACCGGTACGGCGTTCGATTCTCTCAGGGCTTGGATGACTACGGCGTACGGCGGCGCCCTGGCGACCGATTTTGGGCCGATTACCCGGACGAACGACGCGCGGGCGTTGCTCGCGAAGTTCGATTTCCGGCTCTCGGAGCGGCACAACCTGTCGCTCAAGTACAACTATACGTGGTCGCAGCAAACGAACGGCACGTTCGATGTGGACACCTGGGCGCGCAGCGCCAACGCGTTGGAAGAGGACCACTCCAACGCCGTGAACGGCAGCATCAGGTCGTATCTGTCGTCCAACACCTCGAACGAGTTCCGTTTCCAGTACTCCCGCGAGGACCGGCCGCGTCCGTACAACGGCCCCCGTGCAGCGGGTCTGGGCCCGAACCCCTCCGACCCCCCGGCGCTGCGGCCGTTCCCGGACGTCGCCATTGGCCCCGCGTTCCGGTTCGGGATGCCGTTCTTCATTCCGGTCCAGTACTACGACACGCGCGTTCAGCTGCTCGACAACATTTCGATCGCCAAGGGGAATCACTTCTTCAAGCTGGGCGGCGAGTACAACCGCGTGAATTCGGTGCAGACGTTCCTCGGATTCGCCAACAGCCGCTACATCTTCAGCTCGGTGAACGGGTTCCTGAACTTCGTGGCGGACTCGACGTACACGGACGCCAGCGGCCCGGTGCTGTTGTACCTGCAGCAGGCCGGCGTCGGCCAGAACGTGCGCCAGGCGGGGACGCAGGAGATCCCGCAGACGGAACTGGCCTTCTATATCCAGGACAGCTGGAAGCCGAATCCCCGTTGGACGATCAACTACGGTCTCCGCTGGGAAGCCCAGATCCAGCCCGACCCAATCACGCCGCCCGCCTCCGTGTTCTTTGCGCCGTTCATCGGGCAGTCGGTGGGCGCCTACGCTTTCCCGTCGGACGGCACGATTCCGTCGGACAAGGGCATGTGGCAGCCCCGGTTTGGCTTCGCCTTCGATCCCAACGGTGACGGGACGCAAGTCATCCGGGCGAACGCCGGCCTGTACTCCGCCCGTATTCCCGGGTTGAACCTCGCGTCCAGCCGCAGCACCAACGGCTCGAACGGGCTCACGTATTTCCGCAACAGCGCCCTGACGGGCGTGCTCGGCCCCGTGCCCGGGTTCGGCAACCTGTTGCCCGACAACGTGGCGCAGGCCTCCGTGTTCTTCCCGGACGTGTTCGTGTTCGACAAGGACTTCAAGAACCCGCGGACGTTGAACGTCACCCTTGCGTACGAGCGGCAGCTCGGGGCCGACCTGGGGTTGCTGCTGAGCTTTACGCACGCGCGCGGCGATCAACTCACGCGGTTCATCAACCGCAACGACGCGGTGTTTGGGAGCCCCTGGGGTTCCGGCCTGCCGCCCGGCGGCACGAACGGCATCACGACATTGACCGTCGTCGAGTCGAGCGCGAAGTCGCGCTACAGCGGCTTCACGATAGGGTTGCGACGGGTGCTCGATCCGAACTTCCAGTTCCAGATCAACTACACGCTGTCGTTCGACAAGTCGGACGATGACAACGAGCGCGATCCCTTCACATTCCGGTATGCCCGGGCGGATTCGTTACAGCGCGAGTACAACTGGAGCGACCGGGATCAGCGGCATCGCCTGAACGCGTGGGCGCTCGTGAAGATCCCCGGCGGGATCTACATGAACAACCGTCTCAGCTATTACTCGGCGCAGCCGGTGTCGATGAGCTGCGGTCCACGCTTTGCCAACCCGTTCGCCAATCCCGCGGGTCAGCGTGCCAGCAGTCCCGCGGACCGGGTCTGTGGCCCCATTGGCGTAGCGACGACCGATTCGGTCCTGCAGCGCAACACGCTGCGCAAGGACAACGCCTATTTCTCGTGGGACGTGCGGTTCTCGCGGCCATTCAATGTCGGGCCGCGGGGGCAGGTAGAAGCCATCGTCGAGGTGTTCAACTTGACGGGGAACGACAACTTCCGCGATCCGGCCTACGGCAGCCTGCTCTTCAATTTCGACGGCACCATCCGGAGCGGCCTCGGCGACCCGCGGCAGCTGCAGGCGGGGTTGAGGTGGCTGTTCTAAAAAACAGAGACGGTCGAAGACGGTCTAAGACGGTCTAAGACGGCAAAAGGGACGGTGGGCACCTGCGCCTACCGTCCCTTGACCGTCTTTGACCGCCCTTATTAGTTCACGGTGATTTCCCGCACCATCCCGTGCTCGATGTGCGGCTTGTTGTCCTTCGCGTCGGGGACATAGCACGCCAACAGATACTTCCCCGGCGTGAGCGTAACCGTGAACCAGCCGACCTTGCCCTTGTCTGGGCCCACCAAACCGCCCACCGGTCTCGCTGGTCCCATGCCCTTCATCCCGCCCGCCGCCCATCGCTGCCAGTCGGCGAGGGTCTTGCCGGGCGCCAACTGCTCGATCCCCACCTCGTGCAGCTGCGGGCCGGCGTTCTCCACCCGGATGGTATGCGTCCCGGCGGTGAGCGGCGTCGACAAGCCGAACGAGTAGTCCGAGAGTGTGATGGTGATGTCGGCCTGGGGCGCCGGGGCCGGAGCCGACGCCGTCAGCGGCGCGGGACGAACCACGAGCCGGCGCACCATGCCCTTCATCACGTGTGGCGTGCCGTCTGCGCTCGGGATGAAGCACACGATGAAGTAGTTGCCGGGTTCGAGGTGCGAGGTCGCGTTGGCGGTGTCCCCGCTCACGACGACGCCAGGTCCCGCGGGGAACGTCAGCCACGCAGGGATGGGGCCCGGGGTCATCGTCGCCGTGCGGATCTCTTCCCAGCCCCTGTCGGCGGCGCCCAGCACCACCGCCTGGTGGGGCTCGGCGCCCTGATTGACCATCTTGAAGGTGGTGAGCCCGGCGGGAATCGTGTCCGGGGCGGTGAACGCGTAGTCGGTGGCGATGACGGTCACGACGTTTGGACCGGACGGCGGCGCGGGTGGACGAGCGCAAGCCGCCAGGATCAAGGCCAGCAGGGTGCTGGCGTACGGCATCTTCATCAAGCGATCTCCTTTAGGGATGCGGGGCGAAACTTAATGCTGCCGACTATCTTTCGGCCACCGAGGCGGTAGCTCAGTTGGTAGAGCAACGGACTTTTAATCCGTAGGTCCTGGGTTCGATCCCCAGCCGCCTCATTGGCCGCTGATAGGTTCGCTGTTTCTTCATCAACCCTTCAAGCTGGTCGTCCTAGCCTCCACCCCGTGACTGCGCGCTTGCTGGTGATCCGCCTGAGCGAGTCTTTCGCCGAGTTCTGGCCAATCCTCGCCGCGGAATCCGGCGTCGAGCTGGAGGAACGCGCGACGTTGACCGACCCCGCGGCGGCGGAAACCGTCGCCATCGTCGTCGCGGCGGGGGGCTGCGAGGAGACGGTCCCCGCGTTGCTCCGCGGATTCGCAGCCCCGCCGGGTGTGCCGATCATCGCCGTCGGGGCGAGCACCGGGCACCGCCACGCGGCGCACGCCGTGGCGGCGGGTGCCGCCGACTACTTTGCCCTCCCAGAGGATCGCGATGCGCTGCGCGACGCGATCGCGGCAGCCGTGGCGCGTCGCGGCGAGGCCGTGGCGCGCGCCGCGTTGGCGCGCCTCGAGTCACAGGCACACGCGTTCCAGGAGATTGTGGGTGCGAGCCCGGCGTTGCGCGCCGCCCTCGAGCGAGCGGCCCGCGTGCTGCCCCACGGGGATGCCACCCTTCTCGTAACAGGGGAGACCGGCACTGGCAAGGAGCTGCTGGCCCGTGCGCTCCATTACGGCGGCCCCCGCGCGGCCGCTCCTTTCGTCGAAGTCAATTGCGCCGCGATCCCCGCGAACCTGCTCGAAAGCGAGCTGTTCGGCTATGAGCGGGGCGCCTTCACCGACGCCAAGGTCGCGAAGCCCGGCCTGTTCGAGGCGGCTGAGGGCGGATCGCTCTTCCTCGACGAGGTCGACCGGCTGGCCCCCGAGCTGCAGGCTAAACTGCTGCGAACCTTGGAGGAGAAGACGACACGCCGGCTCGGCGCGACCGCGAGCCGGCGTTTTGATGTCCGACTCATCGCTGCGACGAACGCGGACCTCCACACGGAGGTACGCGCCGGGCGATTCCGTGAGGATCTGTTCTACCGACTCAACGTCGTGACCCTCGAGCTGCCTCCACTGCGGGCGCGGGGTGACGACGTCATCCTCCTCGCCGAGTTCTTCCTCAGGAGGTTCAGCGCGCAATACGCCTTGCCCGAGCCCGCGCTCACCGCGCCGGTGCGGGCGGCGCTCTTGGCGCACGAGTGGCCCGGCAACGTCCGCGAGCTCCGCAACGTGATCGAGCGGGCGTTACTCCTCTCGAACCCAGGGACTCTTGAGTTGAACGAGATCGAGGCCCGCGCCCCACGTCCCCCCGCGGCCGGCGTCTTGCCGTTCCCGGCCCGGCTGTCGGAGGTCGTCCGTGCTGCGGCGCGTGCGATGCTCGACCGCACGTTGGGCAATCGATCGGAAGCGGCGCGCCGCCTGGGCATCTCCCGATCCCGCTTGCAGCGCTTGCTCCGCGGCGAGGGGGAGGGGGAGGGGGAAGGGGAGGGGGAAGATGACGCAGAGTGAGCCACGTGCTCCACCGCGCTCCACCGATCCACGAACCAGGTGCGCGTCCAGCAATGACTTGACTCGGGCCCAAGAAATGCGCCCAGAAGCCGACATCCTGATCTGAGAGGGTCTTTCATGCGACGTAGGACGGTCATGGCCGGTGCGCTCGCGCTGGTCCTGCTCGGCTGCGGGGACAATACCGGTCCCGCGGGCGTGCCGGACGCGCAGCTCAATATTGTGCGGCAAGACACCTTGGCGCCGCCTCTGCTCTCGACGACGGCGAGCTTCTGGGCCAAGGTCGGTGACGGCCGCGAGATGCACCTGAACTATCAGGGCGCCACGCCCGGAGACACAGGTGAGGAGTACCTGCGCTTCGAAGTCCCCGGGGATGGTCTGTACCGCAAGCCGGACGGGAGCGCGTTCCTGCCTGGCGACTCAATCCTCATTACGGTCACGGTCCTCGATCCGGCGCGGTTTCACTACCAGTTCGAGCCATCGGGGCTCAAGTTCTCGTCAGACCATCCCGCACGCCTCAAGATCAGGTACTTCGACAGCGATCACGACTTCAACGAGGACGGCGTCGAAGACTCGTTGGACGTCGAGATCGAGAGCATGCTCGACCTCTGGGAACGTAGTGGTCCAGGAGCGCCCTGGTTCCGGGTCGGCGCGGTGAAGTTCGAGGAGTTGGACGAGCTCGACGCAAACATCTTTTCGTTCACGGAGCACGCCGTGGCGTGGTGATGTCCTCACTCGCCGATGAATCAGCCCTGCTGCGGGAGCTCGACGGGCTCGCGGCCGCCGGCCGCTACCAGGACGTGCTGGAGCGGCTGGCCGCGCTCCCCGGCACCATCGTCGCCAGCCGCACGCCGATCGCGCTGCGCGCGGCCGAAGCGCACGGCCGCCTGGGCGCGCTGGCCGAAGCGGAGCGGTGGGCGGCGGTCGCCCTCGCGTCGGCGCGTGCGCGGGGCGAACCCCATGCCGAGCTGCGCGCGCGGCACTATCGCGCCGCCATCGCGCTCAATCGCGGCAACCTGGACGAGGCCGAAGAGCACTTCGGGGCGGCGCTCGAGATGGCCCGCACACTCGGCGATCCGGCATCCGAGGCGCGTTGCTTCAATAACCTCGGGATCATTGCCTTTCTCCGCGGCAATCCCAAGGCTGCCCTGGCCAGTTATCAGCCGGCGCTCGCGGCGTATCAACGGGCGGGACTGTTGCGCGGCCTGGCCGAGACCCATCACAACATCGGTATCAGCCGCCGCCACCTGGGCGACTTTCGCGGTGCGCTGCAGGCCGCCGAGCAGGCCGCGCGGCTCGCACGGGAGGTCAATGATGAGAGTTTGGTGGGGCTCGTCCTGACCGGGCGGGCGGAGATCCATCTCGCCATGGGGGATACCGCCCTGGCAGAAGCGGAGCTGCACGCCGCCGAGCAGGCCTATCGTCAGGTTCAGTTCCACAGTGGCTTGGCCGAAGTATGGCGGGTGCAGGCGGGCGTCATGCGCTCGCGCGGCGCCGCCGCCGCCGCCGTCCAGCTGCTCCGCGAGGCGGCGGAGCTGGCGGGCAGTCACGCAACGGCCGAGGTCCTCTCCGCGACGGAGCGGGATCTGGGGGCTGCCCTTGAGGCCGCTGGTGACCCCGTCGGGGCGCGCGCCGCACGTGAAAGAGCTCTGGTGATCTTCCGCAGGCTTGGGGCCGCGCACGAGGTCGAGACCCTGCTCACCCTCTTGGGATAGCTGCAGCGTTTCGAGCCAAAGCTGCAGCGCCCTAGTACATGTTGAGTTCTCTTCACGCTCGTTATCTCCCAGAGCCGCAATGACTTCGCGATTCCCACGCAGGGTACGCGTCTTGCCCTTCATCGCCGCGAACCCCTTACGTGTGGAGGCTTTATGAAGACGCGTCTGCTGCCGCTGGGCGTCACCTTGGCGATGCTCGGGGTGGCCGCTTGTTCGGAGAACACGACGGGTGCCCTCAGCCTCGCGCTGACCACCGCCCGCCCAATCGGTGCTCCCCTCGCCACGGCCCCTGGTGCCATCACCGCCGCGCCCCGGGTTACAACCGCAGGGGACAGCACCGTTATCGTCCTCGGTAACGACACCATCATCCTGCGCAGTGTGGAAGTTGTGCTGCGGGAGATCGAGCTTGAGCGCGTCGAGGTTGCCGACTGCGACTCCATCATGGACAACGACGATTGCGAGAAGTTCGAAACGGGCCCGGTGCTCGCCGCCCTACCCCTGGGAACGGCTGCAACGGAAACCATGATTACCGTGAACGCGCCGCCCGGGATGTACGACGAGCTGGAATTCGAGATTCATAAGGCGTCCTCGTCGGACGATGCCGCCTTCATCGCCGCGCACCCGGCGTTCAACGGGATCTCGATCCGTGTAACGGGCACCTACAGCCAGGCGGGGACGCGTAGCGACTTCGTGTTCACGTCCGAGCTGGACCTGGAGCAGGAGATCGTCCTCTCGCCGCCGCTCACCGTGAGCGAAGGTACGCCGACGAACGTCACACTGCGGCTCGACGTATCCACCTGGTTCCTCAATGGGGCTGGAACGGCGCTCGTGGACCCTGCGACGGGCAACAAGGGTCAGGCGAACGAGAGCGTCGTGACGGGCCACATCCACGACTCAATCGACGCGTTCCACGACGACGATCGGGATGGCCACGACGACGACAGCGAGGGTACCTAAGGGTTGTCAGGGGAGGGCATCGGAGGCAGATTGGACCGATGCCCTCCACTGTATGGATCGATGGCAAATGGTACGACCGCGCCACTGCGGTCGTTTCCGTGTTCGACCACGGTTTGCTGTACGGCGACGGGGTTTTTGAGGGGATTCGCGCCTATGGAGGCCGCGTCTTCCGGCTGGCCGAGCATGTCGACCGTCTTTATGCCTCCGCCAAGGCGATCTGGCTGGACATCCCCCTCGGCAAGCCCGAGATGACGCGAATCGTCGAAGAGGGCGTGACGAAGAGCGGAATCAAGGAGGCGTACATCAGACTGGTCGTCACCCGCGGGGTCGGCGACCTCGGCCTCGACCCCCGCAAGTGCCCCAAGGCCTCCGTCATCTGCATCACCGACACGATTCGACTGTGGTCCCCCACGAGCTATGAGCAGGGGCTGATTGCCATTACCGCCGCGACACCGATCAACCATCGAGAAAGCCTCTCCCCCCGCGTCAAGTCGCTCAATTACCTCACCCACATCCTCGCGAAACTCGAAGGTATCGCTGCCGGGGTGGACGAAGTCATCATGCTCGACTCGAGCGGCCACGTCGCGGAGGCGAGTGGCATGAACCTGTTCGCGGTGACACGCGGCGTCGTGCGCACACCGCCGCCGTACTCCGGGATCCTGCGCGGGGTCACGCGGGACACCGTGATCGAGCTCGCGCGGGAGGCTGGTTATGCTACCGAAGAGCTTCCCCTCAACCGCTACGATCTCTACACGGCTGACGAAGTTTTCCTCACCGGCACCGCCGCCGAGGTCGTCGGCGTCTCGAAGCTCGACGGCCGGGCCATCGGGTCGGGCGTTGCCGGTCCAGTCACCAAGGATCTGGCAGCGCGCTTCCGGGCCTACGTAACCCGAGGCGACTAAACCCTCCTCCGACCCTGCCTGAAGTCGAACTGTTGCAGGATGCACGAGCCCAAATATTGACCAGACTTGAAGTTAGCCCCATATTGGGAGCCCTTTTGGGCGGCCCCGATCGAGGTGACGTATGCCATGGCGAGTAATCGCCCACGGTGACCAGGTTTGGCATGTCGATGCGGTAGCCGAGCGGCGTGCCAATACGGCGGCGTGGCAGCTGGTGCTGGCGTTTCGTGCCGCGTCCGAACCGAGCCGGCGCCAATCGTTTTGGACGCCGTATCCGTTGGAGGCTACCTCGAAGTCGTCGCTGTTCATCCAGGCCGAGCGCATTCCCGACGCCGCGCTTTCGCAGGTGTTGGCGGAGCGTCTCACGTGAGCTCGGTGGACCTCCAGGACCTGCGGCGCATCGTGGGGGCAGTGGCACGCCTGCGCGGAGAGACCGTGCGGGATCTGACGGTCCGGTCGGACGTGCGTCACGTGAAGGTGGAGTTCGAGAGTGGGCTGATCCTGGTGATCTCGGCGGAGCGCGACGCGCAGGGGCGGCCGCGGCTCGAGGTGGACGTGGTGGACGCTCCGCAGGACGCCGGGGGGGGGCTCAAACATCAGATCGAAGTGCGCTTCGATTGAGGGACATCCGTGGGTGAGGGACGGCTCCGCTTCGAAGAGTTTGCATTTCAGCGCCTGCCCAACGGTCGCTGCCGCGCCCGGGTCGTACTGGCGTGGGGGGACGGGCGGCGCTTCGAAGGCACGTCGGACGGCGTGACCTCGCAAACGGGCGAGCTGCGTTGCTGCGCAGTCGCGGCGGTGCAGGCCCTGGAAAAGTCGGTGGAAACGAAGCTGACGTTCGAGCTGCTCGGCGTGAAGGCAGTGCGTGCGTTCGATGCGACGGTTGTGATCGTTTCGCTGTCAGCACGGGCGCCGGCGGAGACGACGCGCCTGGTGGGCTCGTGCCTGACGGAGAACGATCCGCCCCGCGGCGCGGCCCTTGCTGTACTCAACGCGACGAACCGGTTACTCGGGAATTTTCTGGCGACACGATGACGCAACCGACGACGAGATTGCTCTGGATGATGGGCGCAGCGGTGCTGGCCACCGGCTGCGCCTCCGGCGGCGCGCGCTCGTCCGGGAGTGTCCTCGGGGCCACGGTCACTCCGGCTGCGGGTGTCGCGGCGGACACGACGGCATTGGGGCAGGTCGGGGCGGCGCTCGCTCGCGTGGAACGCGATTCCGCCGCCGATCAGTCAGCGCTCGACAGCCTGCATGGCCGCGGCACCCAACCCCCCCCCCCCCCCCCCCCTCCCCCTGCGGCGACCGCGGCAAAGGCGCCTCCATCCCCCGCCGCCCCCCGTGCCGACACGACGGTGCGCGGTGAGGAGGTGCAGCGCGAGGCCGAGCGTCTGTTCGGCCGGGACGAGGCCCGGACGATTCTCGGCGCCAGCGACGTCGGCGGTGCGGTCTTCGACATCGACGTCACGAGTTTCTCGGCAAACCGGCGTGTGCTCGAGTATCTCGAGTTCTTCCAGCTCGACGCGCGCGACCGCTTCGAGATCTGGCTGTCGCGGCTGGGACGTTACGAGGGGATGATCCGCGAGCGGCTGCGGGCGCGCGGTCTGCCAGAGGACCTGGTATACCTCACCTTGATCGAGAGCGGCCTGTCGAACACCGCGGTGAGCCGCGCCCGCGCAGTCGGCATGTGGCAGTTCATGTCGAGCACGGGCCGGATGTATGGCCTGCAGATCGACCCGTGGGTGGACGAGCGGCGCGATCCCTTCAAGGCGACCGACGCCGCCGTGAATCACCTGGCTGATCTCGTCGAACGCCTGGGCAGTGTCTATCTCGCGGCCGCCGCCTACAACGCGGGCGCGGGCCGTGTCGAGCGCGGCATCCGTCGCCTCCCGGGTGAGCCGGACTCGATCAGCGATCAGACCTTCTTTCAGATCGCCGATCGCCTCTATCTGCGGCGGGAAACCCGCGATTACGTGCCCAAGCTCATCGCCGCCGCGCTGATCGCGAAGCAGCCGGAGCGATACGGCTTTACGGAGATCCAGCCGCTTCCACCCCTCGTCTTCGATGAGGTGACCGTCTCCGATGCGACGGGTCTCGACGTCCTGGCCCGCCTTGCGGACACCACCGTCGCCGCCCTGCTCGAGCTGAACCCCCACTTCGTGCGGGGCATTACGCCGCCCGGGCGCGGTGTGGTGGTGCGGGTGCCCCGCGGCGCGGGTGTGCGCGTGGCGGAGCGCTACGCTGAGTTGCCGGTCAACGAGCGCATCACCTTTGTCGATCACTACGTCTCGCAGGGGCAGACCTTGTCCCAGATCGCTCAGCGCTACCGTGTGACCGTGACAATGCTCCGAGGCGCCAACCCCCAGATGCGGGCCAACGCGTTGCGCATCGGTCAGCGTATCATCGTGCCGATGAGCGGGCGGGTCGTGCCGGCATCGGCGTGGAGCACGCCCCCCGAGCCGCGCTACCGCCGCGTCGCCGGGGGCGGGACCGCCTCGGGCCGGCACCGGGTACGGGCCGGTGAGACGCCCAGCGCGATCGCGCGGTACTACCGTGTCGGGTTGACGGCGTTGCTCAATGCGAATGGGATGACGATGGGGAGCGTCATTCGGCCGGGCGAGTACCTCAGAATCCCAAGCAAATAGCGGCCAGATACACGTAGGGGCACGGCATTGCCGTGCCCCTACGTACATCTACCTGCTCGTTGTGTTCGCCTTACCGGTGCCTAAACCCCTTCATAACCGAAGTCGCATAGCCGTTCTGCGGGTCTTTTCCGTGCCCCAACAGTTCCTCGACGCGGCCCGGACCCCGATTGTAGGCCAACAGGGCCAGGGACATGTTGGACGGGTAGCGATCAAGCAGGTCCCGCAGGTAGCGGAAGCCGATCCGCAGATTCGTGTCGCGGTCGTACAGCTGCTCGGTGGTCAGGCCCGGCTCGTACAAACGGGCGGTGCTGGGCAGCACCTGCGTGAAGCCAATGGCGCCCGCCCGGCTCTTGGCCCGGAGCGTGAAGCCCGACTCGACCTTGACCAACCGGAAGGCCAGCCCCGGGTCGATCCCCTCGCTCAACGCCACGTCGTAGATCGCGGTGGCGAGATCGGCGGGGATCCGGTAGTGCCCCGAATACTGAATGATGGCGTTGGCGCGGTCGAGCTGCAGCCGGGCGACGTCGAGCTCACCCTGCTTCGCGTCGAGCTGCTGGCGCAAATCGCGCAGCTCGCCCAACAGCTCGGAGCCGGAGGCCGGCAGGCGATCGGCATCCGCCGAGGCGCCGCGGGCCCACCCACCCACTGTACTCACCAGCAGGGCGCCGACCAGAATCATGCCGCCCCGCAGCATCAGACGTTGAGTTTTCGTATGCATACCCCTCTCTTGTGAGTCCTATCGGCCCGCACCAGGATGCGGCGCGGTCATCAAGCGTCGCTCAAGCGTCGAGCGGTGCCTTTTTCTTCTCCACCAGATGCACGTCCGCGATCACCATCGCCGCGTCCGCGGCCTTCACCATGTCGTAGACGGTGAGCAGCGCGACCGACACAGCGGTCAGCGCCTCCATCTCGACACCGGTCCGGCCCACGGCCTTCACCGCGGCCCGGATCCGCACCCCCGGCAGCCCCGCGTCGAGGCTCGCTTCGACCTCCACATGGTCGAGGCCCAAGGGGTGGCAGAGCGGGATCAGCTCCGCCGTCCGCTTCGCGGCCAGCGTTCCCGCCACTTCGCTCACCGCCAGCACGTCGCCCTTGGCGACGGTCTGATCGGCGACCAGCTGGAACGCGTCACTCGACATCCGGATCGCTCCGGCGGCCACCGCCGTCCGCACGCTGATCGGCTTGTCGCCGACATCCACCATCCGGGCTCGGCCAGCCTGATCCAGATGCGACAGCTTCATGCGCTTTGAGCCCCCGCGAGGTCCTCCGCCAATACGGCGGTGACGAGCTGCGGGTTCACGTTGCCCTGGGCCATCTCCCGAGCGTCCATCACGTGGGCGATGGCCTCGACGAGCTTCTGTGTCTCGCCCCCGGTCTTCGCCTGCGCGCGCAAGCGGGCCGCCAGCGCGTCCAGCATCTCCGTAAAGCCGCCCCGTGCTTGGAAGGGCATCTGACTGAGGGCGAGTGCGTAGAGCGCTGCCTTGCCCTGGCGACCCGCCTCGAGCAGCTCGCCGGCGCGCCGAC
>Ga0209382_10008617_pt1 | contig 12846 bp, 9 predicted proteins | sample SoiMetdeltSBSDD5_FD_187599 | JGI IMG/M metagenome (GOLD analysis project Ga0209382, IMG submission 187599) | Bulk soil microbial communities from a Populus tree surrounding site in Tennessee, USA - Soil MetaG P. deltoides SBSDD5 (SPAdes) (version 2) | ecosystem: Environmental > Terrestrial >... | reverse complement strand
ACTTCTCCGACCCCGTCTGAACATCCACCATCAGGTTGCCGTACGTCTTGCCGACCTTGATCATGGAGATCGTGGTCAGCATGTTCAGCACCATCTTGGTGGCAGTTCCGGCCTTGAGGCGTGTCGAACCCGCGATAATCTCGGGGCCAACCGCGGGCGCAATCTGCAGGTCGACAAAGTTCTGCAGCTCCGAGCCTGGCCAACACGTGATGAAGATGATCTTGGCCCCAGCCTTGCGCGCGCGGGTCAAGCCGCCGCGCACGAACGGCGTCATCCCGCTGGCTGACACCCCGATCACCACGTCGCGCGTATTCAGCCGGAGCCGGCTGACGCTGCGCGCGCCCTCCTCGTAGTTGTCCTCGACGCCTTCCTTGGCGCGGAACACGGCATCCTGGCCGCCGGCCATGATCGCCTGCACGGTGCTCGGCGGCGTGCCGAACGTTGGCGGCATTTCCGACGCTTCGACGACGCCCAGCCGGCCGCTGGTCCCTGCGCCGATGAAGACGATCCGTCCACCTTTGCGCAACGCCTGGGTCACGATCTCGACGCCGTGCGCGATGCGCTCGCGCTCTTTCTGAACGGCGGCGATAACCTTGCGGTCCTCGTTGAGGACCATTTCCACGATTTCTGCGACGGAGGTCTTGTCAACCGCGAGACTGACCGGATTGATGGCTTCTGTCGGCAGGGACTCCCACTTGGAGTGTGTTGTCATGCAAACGTCCGTCGAGGTTCCCTCAAATGGGACAGCCGAGTACGATAGCGCGCACTCGTACGAGTGTCAATCGAGCGAAACGCGTGTGTCGACTTACAGCGCGTTGTAAACGATTGTGACGAATTGGTTCGGTTGAAGAAAACCCTTCCCCCACGTCGCGTCGAGATCCTTCGTCGGCGCTGCGGCGACGACTTCTTCCAGCGTTCTCCCGGCCTTCTTCAGCTTCTGCACGCGGTCTCGGACGGTGACCATCATGTCAACCGATCTCCTGAGCGCCGCCTGATCGCCGAGCGGACCGTGTCCGGGGACGATCTTGGTTGTGGCGTCGACCTCTTTCAGTACTTGCGTGGAAATAGCGATCATGCCGTTGATATTTCCGCCGGTGCTGCTGTCGAAAAACGGGTAGAAGCCGTTGAAGAACAGATCGCCCATGTGGAGCACGTTGGCTTTTTGAAACCGGATCGTGATGTCCGTGTCGGTATGAGCCGGCGCTCGGTGCGCCAGTGCGATTTGCTCACCGTTCGCGGTGAGCGACAGCCGGTTGGCAAAGGTCTGCGTGGGCAGGGCCTCGGGCGGCGCCGGCGGGAACTTCATGCCGAGCAGCTCGTGAGACTCCGTGAGACGCTTCTTCGTGTTTTCGTGAGCGATGATGCCGGCACCAGCCTTGCGGAACGCTCCATTGTTGTCGGTGTGATCGAAGTGCCAGTGCGTATCGATCAGGGACGTGATCTTCCCTGAACCGAGGCCGTCGAGCGCCTGCTTCAAACCGTCCCACGCCGGCAATACGAAGGTGTCGACGACAATCTTGCCGTCCGATCCGTTGAGCACGACCACGTTGCCGCCCGGTCCGGACAGCATTACCAGCGAATCCGAGAGCTTGACGGTCGTGATTGGTATCGCACCCATCTGCGCACGCGCCTGCGCGAGTGGATCGGCGGTTGCCTGCTGCAGCGCGGCACCGAGCGGGCGAGCCACCCACGCCGGGATGAGCGCGCTGCCGGCCAGCGCGACGCTGCCTTGCAGAATCTGACGTCGGGTGATCAAGGCTGGTTTTGTTGATCGCACGTATCCTCCATTCGGTCCAAGGCTGAGCATCATAACCAAAGCGTGCGACGATCAAAAGATCTGCGCTAGACTCCGATCCAATGTTCGATACGCAGCCGGAGACCGGGTTCGAGCGCGTCGCCGACGTCGCAGGGCGGCTCGAGCGCGAGCTGGCCAAAGCCATCGTCGGCCAGCAACGTGTCGTCCGCGAGATCCTGGTTGCGTTCTTGGCTGGCGGGCATTGCCTGCTTCGCGGCGTGCCCGGCCTCGCCAAAACGCTGCTGATCAAGAAGCTCGCCGAGGCGGTTGACTTGAAATTCAACCGCATTCAGTTCACCCCGGATTTAATGCCGTCCGACATCCTCGGTGCCGAAGTCATCGAAGAAGATCGGACGACAGGGAAGCGGATCATTCGGTTTATCAAGGGTCCGATATTCGCGAACATCATCCTGGCGGACGAGATCAACCGGACGCCACCAAAGACCCAGGCCGCTCTGCTCGAGGCGATGCAGGAGTATCAGGTCACGGTCAACGGCGTGCGTTTCGACCTCGATCGGCCGCTGTTCGTCCTCGCCACACAGAACCCGATCGAGCAAGAAGGCACGTACTCGTTGCCCGAGGCACAGCTCGATCGTTTCATGTTCAACGTGGTGATCGACTACCCGACGGCAGCCGAGGAACGACAGATCCTGGCCGCTACCACCGGCGTCGCAGAACCGAAGATCGCGGTCGTTGCGACCGGAGACGAGATCGAGCGGATGCACGCCGTGGTGCGCGAGGTGCCTGCGGCGGAGAACGTCGTTGATTACGCTGCCAGGCTCGTGCGCGCGACGCGGCCGGCCGGGAGCGTTGCGGACGCCGTTCCGGAATTCGTGCGCACGTGGGTGAGGTGGGGCGCTGGGCCGCGAGCCGGCCAGGCACTGCTGCTCGGCGCCAAAGCGCTAGCACTTCTCGAGAACCGGACCGTCGTAGCGCTGGAAGACGTCCGCGCTGTGGCGCTGCCGGTGCTGCGTCATCGAATTCTCGTCAACTTCCAGGGGGAGGCGGACGGCATCGACGCCGATCAGATTGTGTCGAGGCTCCTCGATGCCGTGCGTCCGTAGCCGTCGAGGCCGCTCGCGATTGTGGCACCGCCATCCACGCTCGACCCCGCCCTGCTGACCGCGATCAGCGATCTCGAGCTGGTCGCCCGCGTGACGGTCGACGGCACGCTGTCGGGGCTGCACACAAGCCCCTTCCACGGCTACAGCGCAGAGTTCAGCCAGTACCGCCACTATCGCCCTGGTGACGATCTCAAGTACGTCGACTGGAAGCTCTACGCCCGCACCGATCGCGTCTACACGAAGCAGTACTGCGAGACGACGAACCTTGGCGTGCAAATCATCATCGACGCCAGCCGTTCGATGGCATTTGCCGGACGGAACGGCGTCAGCAAGCTGCAGTACGCGCGGATCCTTGCTGCGTCGCTGGCGCACCTGACGATTGGTCAGGGAGACGCAAGCGGGGTGATCGTCTACGACGAGGCGGTTCGGCATTACCTCCCGAGCCGGGTTGGACACGCGCACCTCCGCCGGCTTCTCGTGGCCTTGGCAAGCATGCAGGCCGGAGGGACGACGTCCTCTGCCAGTGCGCTCAAGCGCGCGATCGATCTTCAGAGCCGTCGCGGACTGCTCGTCATCATTTCGGACTTGTACGACGAAGACGAAGGCTTCGAGCGTGAGCTGCGCCGGGCCGTGCGCATCGGCCATGACGTTGCCGTGTTTCACGTTTTTACGAGAGAGGAGCTCGAGTTCCCGTACGACCGCGACGTCCAACTCGAGGATCTCGAGTCGGGACAGACAATTCTCGCTGGAGCGGCGACGGCGGCGGAGTATCGCCGGGAGTTTGCGGACTTTGTGGGACGCTGGCGGGCTCGGTGCACCTCGAACCGGATCGACTACACGCGCATCATGACTGACGAACCGCTGGACGCTGCGCTGCGAGGGTACTTGCTGCGCCGGGGCGGGGGTACGTCGTCATGATTGCCTGGCAAAACATCGCGATGCTTTGGGCGCTGCCGCTCGCTGCCGTGCCCGTCATCATCCATCTGCTTCGACGACATCACGCAGATCGCATTCCGTTCCCGAGCCTTCGCTTCGTCCGCTCCGCGCAGTCAGCTGCCGTTCGGATCCGTCGCCCTTCGGATCCGCTGCTCCTCATCGTCCGCATGGCCGCCGTTGCGTTTGCCGTGATTGCTGCTGCGGGGCCGATTCTGTTGAGTGACGCTCGTCTCGATCGCTGGCATCGCGAGACGGCGCGAGCTGTCGTCGTCGATGCGAGTGACAGTATGCGCGCTATTGGAGCCGACGGAGTTACGCCCGAGCGCTTAGCGTCCGACGCGGCGGTCGCAGAGGCGCAATCAGCGAGGTATACGACCGAGATCCGGTCGGACGATTTACCGCGCGGGATCCGGCGAGCCGCGGCGTGGCTGGCAGGTGCGCCGCCGGCGAAGCGGGAAGTCGTCGTGATTTCCGACTTTCAGCGCGGCGGCTTCGACGAACGCGCGATCGCAAACGTGGATCGCAACGTGGGCATTCGGCTGATCCAGGTTGGTCGACCTGTGTCGCAACAGCAGATGTCCGGACCAGACTTGTTGGGTGGAGGCGGCCTGCCGGGACGATCGCAAACGATCGATCAATCCGGCGATGCCACAGGCGTCACGTTCTCGGCACTCGTCACGGAACGGCGTTCTGGCGGCTTGCGCCTGGTGCCGACGGATCCATCATCCGAGCGACTCGTGAGAGTCGTGGCGGCCGCAGGTACTCCCGCGCCGTCCCCGGACGAGCCCATCGTGATTCAGTTCGCCGCGAACACCGCCACTGCCACGAAGCTCGATCGCGTCCGCACTGGCTGGATGCTTCGCACGCTGTTGCGATTTCAGGACGAGGCCATGCGACTGTCTGCGGACGCAGGAACCGCCGTTCGACAAATAGGAGAGTCGTCGCCATGGAGCGTCCTCGTGCGCGATTCCGCCGCTAAGCCCCTGGTTTCGGCAGCAGCGTCCGGCGACGAGCTTGTTCTCGATGTTGCCGTCCCCACCGACAGCTTCTTCGCAGCTTTCGTCGTCCACTCGATTCTTGCGTCACGCCGTGCACCGGCGGACTTGGACGAACGGGAAATCTCTCGGCTGGACTCGGCGACGCTGTCAGCGCTTGGGCGGGCGGCGGCGTCCATCGAGCTCGAGACGATGCCCCACACCGCGTGGCGGCAGGCATCGACTGACTCGCGCTGGTGTTGGGCGACTGTGCTGCTCATGCTCGGAATCGAACAAGCACTACGTGCGCGGGCGGTGACCAGCAGCCGAGTTGAGGGCTCACGTGTTGCAACGTGAGTCAATCGGCCCCGTGCAGATCGTCGAGAGCGGACTTGACGCCGTTCGTCGGAGGCTGTGGCTGCGAGAAACGATCATCGGCACTGCCGGAGCCGCCCTAGTCGCCGGAACGCTGTACGCGATAACCAGTCGCGGACTGAGCGCAGCTGCCGCTACGCTCGCGAGTCTGACCGCCGGTGCTGTAGCAGGACTGCTCTGGGTGGTCGTGCGCGCGAGACGACGAGATCGTGTTAAAGCGGCGCGGATCCTCGAAGCCGCACGACCCGCCAGCCGAAATCTCATCGTCACCGCCGAGGAGTTGCTTCGGCATCCCGAACGGGCGCAGCCGCCAGTCCGCTCGGCAGTGTTCAGAAGGACGGCGGTCGTCATTGGTTCGAATCCCGCCGAGGCGGTTTCGATTCGCCGCGAGCTGGTGGCGGCGGTCGCAGCGATCGTGCTCAGTGTCGCCGTCGCCTTCGGCCTGCCGCAAAAAGCAGCGATGTCGATCGGCGAAACGCTGCGGCGGGCCTCAACCGGTTCGGGATCGAAGGGAACGCTTGCTCTCCGCGCGGTCATCACGCCACCGCAGTACACGGGTCAGCCACCGGTCGCATTCGACAATCCCGAACGCGTCGAAGCCTTGCAGGGCAGCCGGCTGCGTTTGACGATGCGGCCGGGGAGTAGCGGGCTGGGAAACTGGCGCGTGCGTTTCGGCGCGAAGCCGCTTGCGTTGGATGGCTCCGCCAGTGAGCCATCGTTCGAGATGACGTTGGCTGAAAGCGGCTACATCGCGATCGGGTCCGACGATCCGGCCGTCGCAGACAGCCGGCGGTTGCTGCCAATTGTCGTTTCACCGGACCGCGCGCCGACGATCACGATCGAAACGCCCGGCAAGGATCTGTTACTCCCGAGCGCAAAGACTACCGTTGCCGTCGCCGGAGTCGCTGCGGACGACTACGGGCTGGAGGCTCTCGATCTGCGCTACACGAAAGTCTCGGGCTCAGGCGAGCAGTTCGAGTTCAACGAGGGATCGATACCGCTCACGGTCTCGCGCGATTCGGCACGCTCGTGGAAGGCGCGCGCCGACATTGCGCTCCCCACATTGGCGCTGGCCCCAGGCGACGCGCTCATCTACCGCTTCGTCGGACGCGATCGACGGCCGGGCGATGCCGGGCTGGCCTCGTCCGACACCTTCTTCATCGAGGTCGCAGGTCCGGGGCAGGTTGCGCTGCCAGGGTTCGAAATGCCGCCCGATCGTGAGCGCTACGCGCTGAGCCAGCAGATGATCGTGCTGAAGCTGCACCGGCTCAAGGCCCGTGATTCGTCGATCGATCGCATCGCGCTCGAAGAAGAGATGGCGACGATCGCCGCGGAGCAGCGGACCGTTCGCGCCAACTTTCTGTTCCTCACCGGTGGTCACGTCGAAGACGAGGAACAGGAGGCAGAGCACTCGCACGAGATCCAGGAGGGCAGGCTCGAGAACACCGCCCGCCGTGAGATCGTTGCGGCCATCCAGCACATGGGTCGAGCCGAGCAGGGAATGGCGAGGGTCAACGTCGACGCTGCGCTCCCGCCGGCGCAGGCCGCCGTCGATGCGTTGCAGCGCGCGTTCGGGCGTAACAGGTACTTCCTTCGAACGCTCCCCGTGCGCAGCCGCGTCGATCCGAGCCGCCGCATGACGGGGGAGCTCTCAGCCGCGACCGATTGGCGTCGTGAGCTGGTCATGGATCCTGCACGGCATGATGCACGCTCAGTCCTCGCGCGATTGCTGGAGCTCAGCAGCGGCATTCAGTCCGGCACGGTCTCACCCGGCGCGTTGACGGCGCTGGCCGAGCAGGCGATTGCGATCGATCCGTCAGCGGCTGTGTGGCAAAGCGCATCGCGCGAGCTGCTGGCCTTGCGGGATGGCCGCGACCCAACACCCGCCGACAGAACGCAACGGCTGAACGACCTGACCGCTGCGCTTGCGGCGGAAGCGATGCGCGGAGCGGCCGCCGTTGCGGCGGATGAACGTTCGCAGAACGGGTTACGAAATGCCTGGCAAGAAGAGAAGCGTCGCCGATGAGAATCGAACGAGCACTCCGTCTGGCGGCCGTGGCATTGGCCGTGATTGGCATCGTCGATCCCTCGTTGCCGTTGACGCGAGCAGTCCGGCCATCGATCGAGTTGCAAGCGGATCTCGGGCACGCCGACGATGTGGGCCGGCGGCTGGTCGAGAGATTGGAGGGAAACGTTGCGTTCAACGGTCCAGATGAGCCCGTCGCGCGAGTCCTGATTGGCGACCGTGCGCAGGAAAATACGCTCGCGTCCGCTCGGATTCCGGTGTCAACCGTGAGCTTGTCCACGGACAGCGTCCCGAACGTTCGGATCGTATCGGTCTCGGTGCCGCAACGCGTACCGGTGGGCTGGACCGCCAAGATTGACGTTCGAATCGCGGGTCGCGGCGTACGCGGCACGACGTCGCGCGTGGCGCTCGAGCAGGGTGGCGTCGAACTGTCCCGCATCGAGCACAAGTGGACTCTCGATCGCGAAGTTGCCAACGTCGTCGCCAAGTACGCGCCGCCGGTTTCAGGCGCGACACCAGTCACCGTGCGAGTGACATCGACGGTTGCTGAAGCCGACGACACAGACAACTCGTCCGAGATCGTGCTGCGCGCCAGCGATCGCCAACTGCGGGTGCTGGCCTACGAACCGCGGCCGTCGTGGAGCGCCGCCTTCATTCGGCGGGCGCTCGAGCAGAACGCCGCGTTTGACGTGACGGCGTTAGTTCGTCCCTCGCGTGGAATTGAAGTGACCGCGGGTGTTCCGCCCGCAGCGCTGACCGCCGACTCGCTGCGTGCGTTCGATGCCGTTCTGGTTGGCGCTCCGGAGGAACTTCGTGCGTCGGAAGTCGACGCCCTCCGGGGGTTCATCCGCGTCCGAGGCGGCAGCGTGATTCTTGTCCCTGACCGTCGCCCTTCGGGTCCATTTCTTCAACTAGTGCCGTCCGATATCTTTGACGAAGTCCTTCTCGAGAACCCCACGGAAATAAAAGGCGCCGAGGGGACTCTCCTGGCGGCGGAGCTTGCGATTCCTCGAAGCGATCCGGCGGGTTCTCTCGTCTTCGCGGCTCTCACGATGAAAGGTGCCGTGCACCCGGTCGTGTTCGCGTCACGGATCGGCGAGGGACAGGTGATCTTTTCTGGGGCGCTGGATGCGTGGCGCTTCCGCGCGTCCGCCAATGACGGCTTCGCTCAATTCTGGACGACGCGTGTTGGTGAAGCGGCGCTAGCGGCGCCACAGCGAGTCGAGGTGAAGGTGGCGCCATCGGTCGCTGCACCTGGCGACGACATGGCCGTTCAGGTGCGAGTTCGGCCGACCGAGTTTGTTGCTTCACCAGACACCACCCGAGTCTCGTTTGTTTCTGCGCGCATCGTTGGCCCCGGCGTCGATCGAGCGATCCGCCTGTGGCCTTCAGCGGAAGTTGGCGTGTTTGAGGGGCGAGTTGTTGCGCCCGCTCCGGGGACGTACGACCTGCAGGTCAGGAGTGCTGACGCGACGGCAGATATGGCCTTGATATCCGCCGATCGGGCAAGGACGCCCGCTCGAGGCACGATTGCAGAACGCGATCGGCTTCAACTGATTTCGAACGCCACCGGCGGCATCTCGGCGACAGCGGACGATCTGTCCGCGCTGATCGAGCACTTGCGCGGGTTAGGCAGGGTCACGCGGGGCGAGACTGTCCATCCGTCCCGTTCCTTGTGGTTCGTGCTGGCTTTCGTCGGCCTGGTCTGCGCGGAATGGGCGTTGCGCCGCCGGAGGGGACTCGCGTGATCGACGCGTACATCATTTACTTGCGCGACGTGCGGCGGATGTCCCCGAACACGGTCGAGAGCTACGCGCGCGATCTTGCCGCGCTCGCCGAGTTTGCCGAGAAGCGCGAGACGGCCGTCGAATCGATGGCGCGCCGCGACCTCGAGGCGTTCGTGCGAGGCCTCATGTCGAAAGGGCTCTCGCCGCGTTCCGTCGCACGAACGGTTGCAAGCGTCCGCGGGTTCTTCAAGTTCCTCGCGATCGAACGAAAGCTGGACGAGAGCCCGGCGGCCGATCTCAAAGCGCCACGCGCGTGGCCGGCGCTCCCGAAATTCCTCGACATGGACGAGGTCGATCGGCTCCTGGCAGCGCCCGACGCGTCGACGCCGCGCGGCCTGCGCGACCAGGCGCTCCTCGAGGTGCTGTACGCCAGCGGCATGCGCGTGTCGGAGTTGGTGGCGCTTAGGCCTGGCGATCTCAACCTCGAGAACGGCTACCTCACATGTATCGGCAAAGGCGACAAGCAACGCATCGTGCCGGTCGGACAGGAGGCCGCTGACTGGTTACAGCGCTATATGCGCGACGGCCGTCCCGCACTCCTCCGCAAGCGCGCATCGCCGTGGCTGTTCGTCAACGCGCGCGGTGGGTCGCTCTCGCGCGTCGGGTTCTGGAAGATCCTGAAGGGATACGGCATCCAGGCCGGCATTACTCGCGAGCTTAGCCCGCACATGCTCCGGCATTCGTTCGCGACGCACCTGCTCGAGCGTGGCGCGGATCTCCGGGCTATTCAGGTCATGCTCGGCCATGCGGATCTGTCGACCACCCAGATCTATACCCACGTGCTGGAAGCGCGCCTGAAGGCGGTCTACGATCGGTACCACCCGCGGAAGTGAGGGGTGGGGTTCAGGTGAAGAAACTCTGGGGCGTGCGGCTCGTCAAATAGGTACAAGCGGTTGGTTGAGCCTTGTACCCGAAACAGGAGAATCAGCACATGGAACGCACCTGGCGCGAGAAGCTCGAAGGCACGACGGAACAGGTCCTGGCGCAGATACGGCGGCTCATCGATGAAGGCAACATTCGTCGCGTCGTTGTGAAGCAGCACGGCAAGGTCGTGGCGGAGTTTCCGCTAACAGTTGGCGTCGTTGGGACCGTCATCGCGCCAGTCGCCGCGGCACTCGGCGCGCTGACCGCCGTCCTTGCGGACTGCACCATCGAGGTTGAAAAAACCGCTGCGGACACGCCGTCAACCGGCGGCACACAGCCCGCCGATTCGAGCGTGGACGACGTCCGCCCTGCGGTGTGATTCGGCCCGGCGGATAAACGGAACGGCATCGGCAGCTTGCCCGAGGGCGTGAAGATCTGCTAGATTGGGAGGATTTGGAAGACCACGTCCGCCCGACTTTAGACTACACGCAGGAGCTCCAAGCCACATGAGCCGAAAGGGCCGTTACCTTTTTACGTCGGAGTCCGTCACCGAGGGACATCCAGACAAAATCGCGGATCAGATCTCTGATTCCGTCCTCGACGCAATCCTCGCACAGGACTCTACTGCCCGAGTCGCGTGTGAAACGCTCGTCACCACCGGCCTGGCCATCATCGCCGGTGAGATCACGACCAAGTGCACGTTTGATTTCCAGAAAGTCGTTCGCGACACGATCACGGAGATCGGTTACACGCGCGGCAAGTACGGCTACGACGCGGAAACCTGCGCCGTGCTCTCGTCGATTCACGGTCAGTCGCCCGACATCGCGCGCGGCGTCGATCCGGGCGGCGCCGGCGACCAGGGGTTGATGTTCGGCTACGCGTGCACTGAAAGCGACGAGCTGATGCCTCTGCCGATCATGCTCGCGCACAAGTTGGTCAAAGGCCTCTCTTGCGCTAGGCGCGATGGCGTCCTCAACTATCTCCGTCCCGACGGCAAATCCCAGGTCAGCGTGGAATACGACAACGGACGGCCCGTCCGTGTCGACACGGTTGTCGTCTCGACGCAGCACGGCGAGGACGTGTCGAACGAAACGCTGAAGCAGGACATCACGGAGAAGATCGTCGACCGTGTCATTCCCGCGGAAATGATCGACAAGAACACGCGGATTCTGATCAACCCAACCGGACGCTTCGTCGTCGGCGGTCCGCATGGGGATGCTGGTGTCACCGGGCGAAAAATCATCGTCGATACGTACGGCGGTGCGGCGCCGCACGGCGGCGGTGCGTTCTCGGGCAAGGATCCCACGAAGGTTGACCGCTCGGCATGCTACATGGCGCGCTACGTCGCCAAGAACGTCGTTGCCGCCGGCCTCGCCGAGCGCTGCCTCGTTCAGCTGGCGTACGCCATCGGCGTCGCGGAGCCGGTGTCGGTGCTCGTGGACACGTACGATACGGGCAAGATTTCCGATGATCGCCTCAGCGACATCGTGCGCTCGCATTTCAAGCTCACGCCGAAGGGGATCATCGACACGCTCAACCTGCGTCGGCCGATCTATCGAAAGACGGCGGCGTTCGGCCATTTCGGCCGATCCGAGCCGGAGTTCACCTGGGAGCGGACGGACAAGGCTGACGCCCTCCGCGCTGACGCCGGCGTGTGAGTCGCGTCGGACCTGACCAGTCCGCCTGCGTCCTTTGACCATGCGCAGGCTCTTATTTGTGACGGCGGCCGTTCTGGCCGCCGTTTTTATTTGGCTAGCAGCCACCCTGCCCCCGGCGCCGGCGCGAGCATCAGGCGCGGTGGAGGAGAGCGTGACGCGACGAACTGTTACCGGCGCGTTCCACGTCCACACCAAGCGATCCGATGGATCCGAAGATACGGATGAGATTGCAGCTGACGCGGCGCGTGCCGGACTGCAATTCGTTGTCTTGACCGATCACGGTGATGGGACGCGACCCCCGGATCCACCCACGTATCGCGACGGTGTGCTGATCATCGACGCGGTGGAGGTCAGCACGAACGGCGGGCACTACGTCGCACTCGACATGCCCGCCGCGCCGTATCCGCTCGGTGGGGAAGCGGCGGCCGTGGTGGAGGACGTGCGGCGTCTTGGCGGGTTCGGCATCGTGGCGCATCCTGATTCCGCGAAACCCGCGTTGCAGTGGAAAGACTGGAAGCTCGACGTGGACGGCGTCGAGTGGCTCAATCTCGACAGCGAGTGGCGCGACGAGTCGCGCGCACGCCTTACGCGCGTCGCATTCGACTATCTGTTTCGCAAGGCGCCTGCCCTAGGAGCGTTGCTCGACCGTCCCGTTCGCACAATGGAGCGCTGGGACAGCCTGGCTGCTCGATCGCGAGTCGTTGGCCTCGCCGGTCTCGACGCGCACGGCGGGAGGCTCGAGGGGGCTGCTGGCGTGATCTCGTTTCTGCCGTCGTACGAAGCCAGCTTTCGGACGTTCTCGGTGCGTGCGCTGCTGAGCGAGCCGCCATCGGGCGACGCCGTTCGTGATGCACGGTTGCTCGTTGGCGCGATCCGTTCTGGCCGTGTGTTCTCGGCGATTGATGCGATTGCCGCACCAGCCCATGTCGATTTCAAGCTGTCGCGCGGCGATCGACGTTGGGAGATGGGGGAGTCCGTGGATACGGAGGGTGGCGGCACGTTGACGGTTCGATCGACCGTGCCTGAGAACGCGCGCGTCGTGCTTTTGCGCGATGGGCAGCCAGTTGCCGAAGCGACCGGCGGATCGCTCGATGCTGCTGTCCAAGGGCGGGGAGCGTATCGCGTCGAGGTTCAGGTTGGCGGGGCGCCGGGCGCTCCTCCGGTGCCGTGGATCGTCACGAATCCGATTTATGTGGGGGCGCGCGCTCCTGAAGCCGTTCACACCGAGCCCAACTACTCGACGGCTGCTGCAGTGACGGAATCGGGCGGCGTCGAGAAGGATCCGCGGAGTACCGCAACGCTGACCAGCGCCGATGGCCGCCGCATTCTGGAGTACTCGCTGGCCGGGGGTGAGCGAACCAGTCAGT
>Ga0209382_10008616_pt1 | contig 12847 bp, 10 predicted proteins | sample SoiMetdeltSBSDD5_FD_187599 | JGI IMG/M metagenome (GOLD analysis project Ga0209382, IMG submission 187599) | Bulk soil microbial communities from a Populus tree surrounding site in Tennessee, USA - Soil MetaG P. deltoides SBSDD5 (SPAdes) (version 2) | ecosystem: Environmental > Terrestrial >... | reverse complement strand
GCGGGCCGGAGGGAGGCTCTACTTTCACCCGGCGGCCGCGGTGATCTACCGGAAGCGGCACCGTTTCACCGAGGCCGCGGCGCAGTGCTATCACGCGGGCCGGTCGTTCGGCGGCATGCGCGGCGCGGAGATGAGCTGGTCGGGACGCGGGCTCAGGCTCCTCGGGTCGCTGGCGCTGCCGGCGCTCCTGCCGGCGCGGATTTTCGGACGCGCGCTGAGGGCGGGCCATTACCGCCGGAAAGCCGTAACCTCGCTGCCGCATCTGGTGGCGCTCATGGCGTGCTGGTCGGCGGGCGAGCTCTGCGGGTACGCGCTCGGCGAGGGGGGCAGCTCGCGGATGTGGAAATAGCCAGATGCGGATCGGGGTCGACGCTTGCTGCTGGTCCAACCGGCGCGGGTTCGGGCGGTTCACGCGCGAGCTGCTCACGGCGCTGCTCGAGGTCGACGGCCGGAACGAGTACCTCTTCTTCGCCGACCGGGAGACGGCGGCCGAGTCGGCGTGGCCGGCGGGGGCCGAGCTGATCGCCGCGCCGACGCGGGTCGCGCCGACGCGCGCGGCCTCGGCCGACGGGCGCCGCTCGGCGCGCGACCTCTGGGCGCTGAGCCGCGAGGTGCTCCGGCGCCGCGTCGATCTCTTCTTCTTCCCGGCCGTCTACTCTTACTTCCCCGTCTTCAACCGCGCCAAGGTCATCGTCACGATCCACGACCTGATCGCCGACCGTCGCCCGGAGCTGGTCTTCCCGGCGACGCGGCAGAAGCTCTTCTGGAAGCTGAAGCAGAACCTCGCCCTCCGCCAGTCCGACCTCATCCTCACCGTCTCGGAGTACTCGCGGCGGCAGATCCTCGACTACTTCCGGCTGCCCGACTCGCGCGTGCGCGCCATCTCCGAGGCGGCGCGGCCCGCCTTCACCCGCCGGCTGCGCGACGGAGAGGCGGCGCACGTCCTGGCCCGCTACGGGCTCGCGCCGCGCGACCGCTTCCTGCTCTACGTCGGCGGCATCAGCCCGCACAAGAATCTGGGGACGCTCGTCGAGGCTCTCTCCCGGCTGCGCGCCGAGGCAGGGTTTGCCGATCTGCGGCTGCTGCTCGTCGGCGACTATGCGGGCGACGCATTCCATTCGGACTACGCCGCGCTGCGGGGGCGCATCGCGAGGCTCGGGCTCGGGTCGCAGGTGAGCTTCGCCGGGTTCGTCCCCGATGACGACCTGGTCTATCTTTACAATGCGGCGCAGGCGCTGGCGCTGCCGTCGTTCGACGAGGGGTTCGGCCTGCCGGCGGTCGAAGCCATGGCGTGCGGCACGCCGGTCATCGCGAGCGAGCGCGGGTCGCTGCCCGAGGTCCTCGGCGACGCAGGGCTCTACTTCGACCCGGAGAGCGTGGCGGAGCTGGCCGGGCGCCTGCGCGACGTTCTCGGCGACGCCGCGCTCCGCGAGCGCCTGGGGGGTGCGGGGCTCGCTCGCAGCCGGCTCTTTACCTGGGAGCAGGCGGCGCGAGATACCGTCGCGGCTTTCGAAGAAGTAGCCCGCGGATGACACGGTGAGCACGGATTCGGCACGGATCAGATGAGATTTTGCATGGTCACGACCTTTTACCCGCCCGACCACTTCGGCGGGGACGCGCTCTGCGTCTACCGGCTGACGGAAGAGCTGGCGCGGCGTGGGCACGAGGTGGAGGTCATCTGCTCGGCTGACGCCTACGCGGCGCTCGGCGGCCGGGGGCAGGGGGGCGGCTACCCGCATGACCCCAAGGTGACCGTGCACCGGCTGCGGAGCCGGCTCCCGGTGCTCTCGTCGCTCCTCACGCACCAGACCGGGGCGCCGGCCTTCGGGCGGGAGATCCGGTCGATCCTCGACGCGAAGAAGTTCGACGTGATTCACTATCACAACATCTCGCTCATCGGGATCGAGGCGCTCGGCTACGGCACGGCGGTCAAGCTCTACACACTGCACGAGCATTGGCTCGTCTGCCCGATGCATGTGCTCTGGAAGTTCGACCGCGAAGTCTGCACCGAGAAGAACTGTTTGCCCTGCACGCTGGCGGGGAAGCGACCGCCGCAGCTCTGGCGTTACACCGGGCTGCTCAGGCGGTCGCTCCGGCAAATCGACCGTTTCATCGCGCCGAGCCGTTTCGTCATGGAGCGCCACCGCGCCGACGGGCTCGACCTGCCGATGACCCATCTCCCCCATTTCCTGCCGCGCCCGGATGCGGCGGCGCGTCCGGTTAAACATGCGCGCCCTTACTTTCTCTTCGCCGGGCGGCTGGAGAAGATCAAGGGGCTGCAGCAGGTGATCCCGCTCTTCGGCGGGCGCCCCGCATACGATTTATTGATCGCCGGCGCCGGCGGCTATGAGCGAGAACTGCGGGAGGTGTCCGCCGGGAGCGCGAACGTCCACTTCCTCGGCCGGCTGACGCCCGAGGAACTGACCGGCCTCTACCGCGGGGCGATCGCCGTCGTCATCCCTTCGGTCTGCTACGAGGTCTTCGGGATGACAAGCATCGAGGCGTTTGCGGTCGGGACGCCGGTGATCGTCAACAACCTCGGGGCGCTGCCCGAGGTGGTCGAGGCGAGCGGGGGCGGGATCATCTACAATAGCCCGGCTGAGATGGGGGCGGCGATCGACCGCTTGGGCGCGGACCGGGGGCTGCGCGACGAGCTCGGCAGGCGCGGGCGCGAGGCGTACCTCAAGTATTGGACGGCGGAGCGTCACCTGGAACAGTATTTCGAGCTGATCGCGGGGCTCAGGCATGGGCGTTCCAATCCTGACTTACCACTCGATTGACGAGAGCGGGTCGGTGATCTCGACGCGCCCCGCTGTCTTCCGGGCGCAGATGGATTTTCTGGCCGGCGCGGGGTTCGCGGTCGCGTCGCTGCGCGAGCTGACGGAGAGCTTGCGCGCCGGGCGCCCCCTGCCGCCGCGCGCGGTCGCCATGACCTTCGACGACGGGTACCGTAATTTTCTCACCGAGGCTTTCCCGGCCCTGGCGCGGCATGGATTCACGGCGACGGTTTTTGTCGTCACCGATCACTGCGGCGGGGACAACGCCTGGCCGGGGCACGAGGAGCCGCCCGCGGGACGCCTGCCGCTGCTCGCCTGGGGCGAGATTCAGGAGTTGCAGCGCGCGGGCGTGGAGTTCGGTTCCCACACGGCGACCCATCCCGACCTGACACGCGCCGCGCCGTCGCGGATAGCTGAGGAGATCGCGCGCTCGAAAGCAAGTCTCGAGGATCGGCTCGGGGTCGAGACGGCGCTCTTCGCTTACCCCTACGGCAGGCTTAACGCTGCGGTCAGAGCTGTCGTCGCGCGCGAGTTCCGGGGGGCCTGCACGACGCGGCTCGGGAAGCTCAGCGGGGAGAGCGACCCGTTCCTGCTGCCGCGAGTTGATATGTACTATCTGGCGCGGCGGGGGCTTTACGAGCGGCTGGCGACGCGGCCGCTCGACTGGTACCTGGGGGCGCGGCAGGCGCTGCGCGAAGTCAAAGAAAGAATGGGCCACGGATGACACGGAAAAAAACGGATCGGCACGAATCAGATCAGTGGAACTCTGTCCGATCCGTGTCATCCGTGGGCCATCACCCAAACAATTATTGTTGCCCGCAATGCAAAGGGGGCCTCGGTCGTCTGGAGGGGGGATATCGTTGTAATTCCTGCGCGAGGACCTACCCCGTCGTTCTCGGTATCCCGGACTTCCGCGTCTTCCCCGACCCCTACATCAGCTACGAAGACGACTACCGCAAGGCGCAATACCTCGTCGAGCACGCGCGCGATTTGGACTTCGCGGGAATGCTCTGGCTCTACTGGACGATCACGCCGCAGGTCTCGGCCGACCGGGCGGCACGCTTCGTCCGTCATGCGCTGGCGCTCGCCGAGAGGGGCGAGGCGAAGCTCGCGGAGCTGGAGGCGGCGGGCGTCAGCGGGCGGGCGTTGCTCGAAGTCGGGTGTGGCACCGGCGGGTTGCTCGTCGCGGCCTGCCGGCGCTATCCGCAGGTCATCGGCGTGGACATCGCCTTCCGCTGGCTGGCGGTGGCGCGCCGGCGGCTCGCCGAGGCGGGCGCCGAGGCGCCGCTCGTCTGCGCCTGCGCTGAGGCGCTGCCGTTCCCCGAGGGCAGCTTCGACCTGATCGTCGCTGAGGACGTGCTCGATCATGTCGCCGGCCAGGGGGAGATGCTCAGGGAGTGTCACCGCGTCGCGCGGAGGGACGGGATTCTGTATCTGACCACGCCCAACCGCTTCAGCCTCGCGCGGGAGCCGCACGTCCACGTCTGGGGCGTCGGCTTCTGGCCCCGCCGGTGGATGGACCGGTACGTCCGGTGGGCGCGCGGGATTCCGTACGAATTCCTGCGCGTGCTGTCATTCCTCGAGCTGAAGCGACTGCTCGAAGACAATTCCTTCCCTGATCACCGGATCAGCGCCCCGTTGGTCCCGGAGGCGAAGTGTTTCTCGGCTGGGGAAAGAATGCTCGTGGCGATTTACGATCTCGTGCGCCGGACGCCAGTGCTGCGATGGGGGCTGTACCTGGTGGGACCGTTTTTTGAAGTGGTCGGTCACGCGAGGAAAGAAGAATAGGCCGCGGATGAGGCAGATTCACACGGATCAGAGTTTAGGGTACTCCCAAGGGGCGCGATAGGGCCGCCTGAGGAGCCGGTTGGCCTCGGCGTCGTTGATGATCGTCTCCTTCTCGCCGTTCCAATGGACGCTGCGGCCAAGCTTGTAAGACAGCATGCCGAGCAGCGCCATGTTGGTCGAGCGGTGGCCGACCTCGATGTCACAGACCGGCCGCCGCTTGGCCTTGATGCTCTCCAGGAAATCGGCCCACAGCTCGCGGATATTCTGATTGTCAGGCTGGTTGAGCTTGGGCTCCTCGTGGAGGATCTGCTTCTTCTTGTCGGCCGGGTAAAAGGTCCAGCCGTCGAGCCAGCCCATGTGGAAAGTCCCTTCCGTCCCGTAGAAGTAACAGCCGATATTCGTCCTCTCGGCTTCGTTGCCGGCGAAGAGCCGGTGCTCCCAGACCGCGGTGAAGCCCTCGAACTCGAAGCTCGCCACCTGCGTGTCGGGCGCATCAGTGTTGTCCTTCTTGATGTGCCGGCCGCCGGTCGAGTAGATCTTCCGCGGGTACTTCTCCTCGGTCCACCAGAGAATCTGGTCCATCCAGTGAATCCCCCAGTCGCCCAAGTGTCCGTTGGCATAGTCCAGGAACTGACGGAAACCCCGCGGGTGTAGCTTCTTGTTGAACGGGCGCAGGGGCGCTGGGCCGCACCACATGTCCCAGTCCAAACCGGGCGGCGGCTCCGAGTCGGGCGTCAGCTCGCCCGGCCCGCCCGCGGAGTGGACGAAGGCGCGGACCATGCCGATCTTGCCGGCCTTGCCCGACTTCAAGAACTCCATCCCTGATCTATTGTGCGGCGAGACGCGGCGGTGGGTGCCGACCTGCACTACGCGGTCAGCGTCGCGCGCCGCCTTGACCATGGCACGGCCTTCGTAGATTGTGTGGCCGATCGGCTTCTCGACGTAGACGTGAGCGCCCGCCTTGACCGCGGCGATCATAGCCAGCGCGTGCCAGTGGTCGGGCGTCGCGACAATGACGACCTCGGGCTTCTCCTTCTCGATCAACTCCCGGTAGTCCTTGTACCTCTTTGGCCGGTCGCCGGAGAGCTTCTCGACATCGGCCGCCGCCGGGTTGAGCTGCCCCTCGTCGATGTCGCACATGGCGACGACCTGCGACTCGCGCGCCTCCATTGCCGCGCGCAGGATGTTCATCCCCCACCACCCGCTCCCGACCAGCGCCGTCCGATACTTCCGCCCGTTCTGCGCGCCGAACGCCCGCGCCACGGGCAGAGCCAGGGCGCCCTTGAGAAAACCTCGGCGATTCGTATTCATCTTGACCCTCTGGCATCACCCTCTGGTTGAAAAGATTCCACCATATGGTACACCCGGCCATCCGAATTGGTGTACGGCCGGGCGCCGGTTATGCGTTAAAGGCTGCTAAAATTTACAAATTCAATCGGCATAAAGGTTGCTCAAGGCGGGGGAAGAGAGCGCGGAGGAAATAGCCATGACAATCACAAGTCCGGGGCGCTCGCTGGCCGTCGTCCTGCTGGCTGGGCTGTGCACGTTGGCCCTGGCCGACGAGCGCATCGTTCATGTCGCCCGGATCAGTGTCATCGAGGGCGAAGTCAATTATCAGCGGGCGGGCGACGGCCGCGCCGACTGGTTCGACGCGACGGTCAACATGCCGCTCGACGAGAACGATCAGGTCTACACGGGCGCCAGCGGCCGGGCCGAGATTCAGTTCCTCGGGCGCAACCTGGCGCGCGTCGATCGCGATACCAACCTGCGGATCATCCAGTTCAACCCGGGCACGGTGCAGCTCGCGCTCTCGATCGGGACGGCGACGATCCGCGTCGAGAGCCTCGACCGCCGCCAGTTCCCGACCGTGGACGCAAACGCGGCGGCGAGCAACGACCCGATCTATTTCGAAGTCGACACACCGACCGCCGCCGTGACGCTGCTCAAAGAGGGTGTCTACCGCATCAACGTGCGCGAGGACGGGACGACCGATGTGATCGTGCGGCGCGGCGAGGCCGAAGTCTACAACCGCGAGCTGGGGACGATCTCCGTCAAGCAGGGGCGGCGAGTCATCGTCGAGGGGCGCGACCAGAGCCTTTACCGGATGGCACGCGTGGAAGAGAAGGACGAGTGGGACCGGTGGAACGACCGGCGCGATGAGGCGCTCGCGGCGCGGGGCGACTCGGCGAGCGCACGCTACGTGCCGTCGTGGGTCCCCGGCGTCGACGACCTGGACAATTACGGCGAGTGGTGGGAGACGCCGGATTACGGCTACGTCTGGTCGCCGCGCGGGACGGCGGGCGACTGGGGGCCGTATCGGGTCGGCTGCTGGCGCTGGTACCCGTCACACGGCTGGACGTGGGTCTCCTACGAGCCATGGGGCTGGGTGCCCTATCACTACGGGCGCTGGGCCCATTACCGCGGCCGGTGGTGCTGGGTGCCGCACAGTGGGGTGACGGTCGCCTACTCGGCGTGGAACTGGTCGTGGTCACCGGCGCTGGTGGTCTTCTGCGGGTGGGGCGGTAACGACCGCGCTTACCGCGAGGGCTACCGGGACGGGTACCGGCGCGGCTACCGAGACGGGCGGCACGATTGGATCGGCTGGGTCCCGCTGGGCCCGGGCGAGCAGCCGGAGCGGCCGGGCCGGGTCCCCACCGCGCGCGACATGTCGGCGCGCAGAATCGAGTCGCTGCGCAACTTCTCCGCGCCGGGCGGGGTGAGCGCACTGGATGGGCGGCGGTTCGCGCAGCCGCGGGTCGTGGTCGATAACCTGGCGGCGCCTCCGCAGGAGACTGTGACGGCGAGGAACACCGCCCCGGCCCCGGTGAGCGGCGAGACATTCAAGCCGACGGAGCGCGAAGTGGCGCGCACGCGGGAATTGAGCCCGGTCGCCGCGCGTGCCGTCGCGGCCCCGGTCGTGACGCGCCTGACGCCGAGCGCCGCGCCCGCGCCGCGGCGCATGACCGGATCGGTCCCGGGAGTCGAGCGGGGGCCCGGCGCGGCGGCGGCTCCCGAGGGGCGGCCGGCTGAGCGCTCGATACGCGCGCCCGAATACCGCACGGTCGAGCGGCCCGCGCCGCCGGTCCGGCGCCCGGCCGAGGAGCGCGGCCCGGCCGTCGAGCGCGGCCAACCCGCGCGCGAGAGCTATACGCCGAGGCAGTCAGCGCCCCCGCCTTCGGACGCGCCGCGGCACAGCCCCCCTCCCCGGCAGCGCGAGGAGCCGCGCCGGATCGAGTCCCCGTCGCGCTCGCCCGTCGAGCGGTCGGCGCCACGCGAGGTCGAGCGCCCGTCGAGCCCGCCGCGCGAGAGTGCCCCGCCGCCGCGCAGCGTCGAGCGCCCCTCCTCGCCGCGTCCCGAGCGCCAGCGCGAGAGCCCGCCTCCGCCACGTGAGAGTCCTCCGTCGCGGAGCCCCGAGCGCCCCTCTTCGCCGCCGGCGGAGCGGAGCATGGAGCGCCCGGCGGCGCCCTCCCGCTCGGTGGGCGACCGCAAGGCTCAGCCTTAAGAGATCACGCGGAACGCGCGGAATGGGCGGAAGGGCGGAAAACTTCGGATCAGGTTTCCGCCTCTTCCGCCCATTCCGCGTGTTCCGCGTGATCTGTCCCCAACTTGTTCGCCTTTCGAGCCGTGTGATAAACTGGCTGACTAATTGTGGCCGGCTGTCATAGGACAGCATGCCGAGTCATAATCTCGTCCGTCCCCGGCACCCGGCGGGCGGCTTTTCATTAGGGGACAATGATTGATGATTTTATTTCGTAGCCGGCGGTTGACCGGCGCGCTGGCTCTGGCCGTGCTTTTGCTGGCGGCGACGGCGCGCGCGCGGGCGGCCGACGTGCTCTTGACCATGCCGTTCGAGAATGTCTCGGGGCGCGCCGAGTTCAACTGGATCGGGGAGAGTTTCTCGGTCATGTTCAGTTTCCTGGTCGACACGCCGGGGCTGGCGGCGATCAGCCCGGACGAGCGCAACCTCGCTTACGAGACGGTCGGGCTGCGCGCGACCGACCTGCTGACGCGCGCCGCGGTCATCCGTGTCGCCGAGTCGGCGCAGGCCAACCTCGCCCTGGTCGGCACCTATGACATCGGCGGCGAGCCGAAGAAGGAGTCGATCGCGATCACGGCGCGGCTCATCGAGACGCGCGAGGGGCGCCTGGTGGGCAACAAAGTCTTCAACTTCAGCGGGCCGCTCCGGGACCTGCAGAAGATGCAGGGGGAGCTGGCCTGGAACGTGCTCCACGAGCGCGACCCGGCGCTGCCCTTCACCCAGGACCAGCTCGTCCGCAATGCCCGCGGCGTGCCGCCCCGCGCCTACGAGAGTTTCGTCAAGGGCATCCAGACGCAGGACCTCAAGCTGCGCGAGAACTTCCTCCGCCGTGCGATCCACGAGTACAACAACGAGGGCGCGGCCGGCCACTACGCGCAGGCGATCTACGCGCTCGGCATGCACGCCTACCGGCAGCGCGACTTCACCGAGTCGACCAAGCTCCTCAAGGTGCTGGATAAGGATGACCCGCACTACCTCGAGGGGCTCTTCTATCTCGGGCTGGCCGCCTACAGCACGGGCAACCTCAACGAGGCGGCGGGGGCCTTCGCGAAGCTCGCCGAGACGCTGCCGTTGACCGAGGTGCTCAACAACGCAGGCGCGCTCCTGGCGGCCAAGGGGGACGCCGCGCGGGCGCTCCCCGTCCTGCAGCGGGCGCTCGCCGCGAGCGCGAATGACCCGGCCCTGCGCTTCAACTATGGTTACGCGCTTTGGCGCAACCAGAACTTCGCCGAGGCGGCGCAGCAGTTCCAGACCGTGGTCGCCGCCAACCCGCGCGACGGCGAGGCGCAGTACCTCCTCGCCAAGAGCCTCGCGGCGAGCGGGCAGCGCGCCGAGGCGGAGCGGGCGGACCAGGAGGCCAAGCGCTATCTTGGCAACTACGCCAAGTGGGAGGTCGACCCGACGAAAATCCCACTCCTCATCCGGCTGCGGCTGGAGTTCAACCGCGCCTCGTTTTACCGGCTCGAGCGGCAGCAGCAGGGCGCGCCCAACCTGCCCTCGGCGCAGGCCATCTCCCGGCAGCAGAGCCTGGACCGGGCGCGCCAGTTAACCGAGGGTGGGAACGACGCCGAGGCACTCAACGAGCTGCAGCGCGTCTTGAGCGCGGACCCGACCCTGGCTGAGGCCCACCTCCTCCGGGGCCGGGTCCTCCAGCGGCGGGGTGACGGCGAGGGCGCGACGAGCGCCTTCGCCGCCGCCGTCTACTGGAACCCGCGGCTCGTCGCCGCGCATGTCGCGCTCGGCCAGCTCTACCTCGCGCGCGGGGACCGCGCCCGCGCCCTGGCCCACAGCCGCCAGGCGATCGAAATCGACCCGCAGGACCGCGAGGCGGTCGCCCTCCAGCGCCAGATCGAAGTCGGGCGCTGAACCCCTCCCGCCGCTTCCTCAATCGACCCTCAGATGAGATAGAATAGCCCGCTGATGACGCGGAGCGTCGGCATCTGCGCGAATCCGGGCGGTGTCATCCCATGACGCCTCGTCGCCCCGTTGCTCGCCGAGTTGCAGGACGCGCTGGAATGGATCTGGACCGCATGTCATCATGACGCGATGCGGGCCGAGGCGCCCGCGACCGGGACACCGGAATGGGAGCCATGTCTTCGTCGCCAGTACCCTGGGAGGCGCTGCTCGCCGAGATCGCGCGGGGCGATCAGGCCGCCCTCGCCGCCTTCTACGACCGGACCAGCCGGCTCGTCTACGGCCAGACGTACCGCATCCTCGGCGAAAGCGGCGCGGCCGAAGAGGTGACGCTCGACGTCTACCTCCAGGTCTGGCGGCAGGCTGGGAACTACGACCCGGGGCGGGGGACGCCGATCGCCTGGCTCATGATGATCGCGCGCAGCCGGGCACTCGACCGGCTGCGCTCGTCCGGCTGGCGGGGGCGGGAGAGCGAGCCGATGGACGCGGCGGCGGCAGTCGCCGCCCCGGCCCAGGATCCCGAAGAAGAGAGTGCGCTCGCCGAGCGCCGGCGCCTGGTCCGCTCCGCGCTCGCCGAGCTCGGCCCGGGGCAGCGCGAGGCGATCGAGCTCGCCTATTACCACGGCCTCAGTCACGTCGAGATCGCCGAGCGGCTGGGCCTCCCGCTCGGCACCGTCAAGACGCGCATCCGCCTCGGCATGGGCAAGCTCCGCGAGCGCCTTTCCCTCCTCGACTGAAACCGGCGGCCGCTCATAAAGCCTACTCGGAGCCCCACCAGGGCGGCAACCGGACCCGCCGAACTGCCCGCGCTTTTCTGCTATAATTGGCCGTGTGGGTGAGGCGATGTTCGAGATGCTGCCGGAACAACCGAAGCGGAAGTGGCACCTGGGGCTGACTCTGCTCTTCTCTCTCCTGGTTCACGCGCTGCTGCTCGTCTTCATCTACACCTCGCCGGTCCTCTCCGCGGCGCTCGGCCTGCGTAGCCTCGAGTTTGTCGAAGAGGACTACAACCGCGCCATCCTCCTGGACCTCTCCCGGCCGCTCAAGTACCCGGGCGGGTACTCCGGCTTCCAGGCCCCGGCCAAGACGATGACGCTCGAGGAGATGAAACGGGAGCAGGAGCGCCGGGCGCGGGCGGAAGCCCGCCGCCGCGAGAGGGAGAAGGTTCGGGAGCGGGAGGAGGAGGCCCGGCGCGAGGACGAGGATCGGGCGCGCGCGGCCGAGCAGGCTAAGGCCGAGGCCAAGCCGACACCGACGCCGGCGCCGGCCGCCTACGCCGGCGGATTCGGCAAAATCAATACGGCCCCGATCAAGGACCAGATTCAGCGCCTCTACGACGCCAACAAAGAGGGCAAGCTCATTTTTGATGAGGGGCGCCTGCGGGTCGGCGTGAGCGGCAAGATCAATCCCGACGGGTCGCTCTCCGACTACCGGGTCCACCCCTCGTCGGGCAAGCCTGAGATCGACCGTGCCGCGCTCGCCATCCTCGTCGCCGTGAGCGAGAGCCGTGCGCTCGGGCCGCTCCACCAGCTGACCTCGATCAGCCTCATCCTCGACATCGGCCAGCAGGCCCAGTTGACCGCCGTCGGCTTTGCAGCGACCGAGCAGGCGGCCGCGGCCGTCGAGTTCCTCGCCAACTTCGCCCTCATGGACGCCCGCCGCAAGAAGGCCGCCGACCCGGCGGCGATGGTCATCCTCAACAACGTCAAGGTCTCGCACACAGGGCAGCGCGTCCAGGCCGTCGTCAGCATGCCGCGCCAGACCGCCACCGAGAGCCTCGCCCAGACCATGGAGAAGCCGAAGGGCTGACCCGTCAGTAGAAGATTTTATTCAGATTGAAGCGGAGGCCGACGTAGACTTGCCGGCCGCCGCTGAAGACGAAGCTCTTGTTGGACGGGCCACACCACCCGTACTGCTCGGCCGAGCCGCTGACCTGCGTGCTCGCCCCTTCGAGGCGGCGCTTGTAGAGCCCGATGTCGATCCGGTCCTGCCAGGCGTGATAGAGCACCAGCCCCTTGGTCGTCGAATAGAGGTCGCGGCGGAAGTATAGGCCGCTGCGCTCGAAGTACATCGGCTGCGCCGTCTGATCGAAGCGCCACCGCTGGTTGACCGCCGTGTCGTAGATTGTCCCGAGGCCTTGAAGCCACGCCTCGGCGGGCGTCCGCTTCCGCCCCTCGTCCGCGTCAGGCGGCCGGAGTGAAATTGTCTGCTCGCGGACGAGCGGCTCCTCGGTCGCGAGCTCGCCGAACGACGGCGTCGGCAGGCGCAGGAAGGCGCGGCGCAGCGCGGCCCCCTCGGGCGACGCCCCACGGCCCGCCTGCTGCCCGGCGGCGGGCAGTGAAGAGCAGAGGAGTAACGAAGCAGAGAGCAAAACGGCGCGCTTCACAGCTCGATCTCCGGGGGCAAAAGTTCGGTTTGAGTGAACCGGCAACAGGTCAGATGATAGCTCAACATGGCGGCATTGCCAAAGGCGGACGGAAAACTCTCTCCCGTCCGTTTCATCTGCGGGCTGTTCCTGCTGTTAACATACAATCCCGTATAGATGCTATACACCGCGCGGCCCTGGGTAATCCACACGCCCGCGCCTGCCAGATCACCCGGTGGCCCGGCAAGCTGTTCACGCCGAGACAATTAGTTGTTCGACATGTGTCCCTCGAGGCGAGTGGCATGAAGTTTGCCAGCTCAAGGCACTAAAGAGGGGAGCCTAAAGAGCTCTGTTGCTTGAGGAGGGACGAAAATGCGTAAAGGAACCTTTTTTCTGTCGATGATCCTGCTGAGCGCTGTCACCGCTCTTGCGCTAAACAATGCCAACGGTTTGGGCGCTGACCCG
>Ga0209382_10008614_pt1 | contig 12850 bp, 9 predicted proteins | sample SoiMetdeltSBSDD5_FD_187599 | JGI IMG/M metagenome (GOLD analysis project Ga0209382, IMG submission 187599) | Bulk soil microbial communities from a Populus tree surrounding site in Tennessee, USA - Soil MetaG P. deltoides SBSDD5 (SPAdes) (version 2) | ecosystem: Environmental > Terrestrial >... | reverse complement strand
GCCTTGATGATCTCGACGTACTCGAGCCTGCCCGTGCTGCGTCCGGCGAGGCCGACCGCGTCGCCGGTGCAGCTGTCGACGCTGACGTGGCGCAGCACCGGGGTGGCTTCCGACTCGATGGCGATCGCGGTACCACCCGTGCGCACGAGGTCGACGTGCTCGAACTCGGCGGCCGCTGCGTCGGTGATCAGGATGCCGCCGTGCTCGCCGCCGTGGATGGCGGTGCCGCGGAACGACGGCCTGCTCGTTCCACCCACCCGGACGCCGACATCGCCGGCGACCCCGACCACCGTGCACCGCTCGAAGGTGCCGCGTGCGTTGCCGGTGACGGACACCCCCGGGCCGGCCGTATCGGTGAAACGACACGATCGGACGGTCGGGTCCGAGTCGCCGGCGACCACCAGGCCGGGGCCGCCGCTGCCGAACACCTCACAGCCGTCGATCACGGCGCCCGAGCTGGTGGTGAGGTAGAAGCCGGCGCCTTCCACATCCCTGACCACCACGCGCGACACCATCGGCGAGCTCTGCTCAGCCAGCACGATGGCGGGCCCGGCGACCCGCGAGATCTCGCAGCCCTCGATGACGCCCCGTCCCCGCCCCGACGCGTAGAGCGCGTTGCCACCGACCGCCCGGATGGTGCAGCGCGCAGCGGTCAGCTCACCGTTGTCCGCGATCACGAGTGCCGAGGTCTTCAGCTCCGCCAGCACACAACGGTCCATCGTGCTCGCCGTAGACGACGTCACGACGATCCCCGCGCCGGCCGGGTTGCTGACCCGGCAGCCCCGCATGGCCACCGATCCCTCGCCGCGCGCCAGCACGGCCGCCCAGTTGTGCCCGGTGATCTCGCACTCGTCGAGCGCCAGCTGGCCCCTTCGCACGTCGATGACCGGTTGCTCGGCATCGCGACCGCTCAGCCGCAGGCCCACCAACCGGGCACCCGGCGCGCTCGCCACAACGGTGCTGCCCTCGGACGAGGCCAGCTCGACAGCACCATCGCCTGGCTCGGCACGCACAGTGACGATCTTCGTGAGGTGGATGTTCTCCTGGTAACGGCCGGGCAGCACGGTGATGATCGATCCGTCCGCCGCGGCCGACAGGGCGGCGGTGATCGTTCGGTGGCTCGCCGGGCGGTCCCCGGAGACGGTGAGCACGCGCTGGTTCATTGACCACGTCCTTCCGGGTCCCTCCGCCCGCGCTGGCCTGGGCATACCGGCACCGTAGGCAGCCGGGCCGGGGCCGGCGGCGTCCCGGGGCGGTTCCCGCACGGGTGGCCGGGTTCCCGTGCCCCTGGGGGCAGCGGGGCCGCCGCCGGTGGCGCGCTACCGGCTACGAACCCGGTGGCGCAACGGCCCGAGGGGCAGATTCAGGCGTCTGGAGGCTCGATGGAGAGCCGATGGAGACGCACCGCTCAGAGTTGCTCACATCAGCGTGACGGTGCAAGGAGGAGCCATGGAGCGGGTACGCGTCGCCGTGCAGGTCACCGACCCGGTCGCGAGGTGGGGGCTCCTCGGCTACCTGCGGACCCGGCCCGAGCTCCAGGTCATCCCCGAGGTGGCGGTGTCGGACGCCCAGGTGCTGGTGGCCGCCGTCGACGTCGTCGACGCGGAGGTCATGGCCCGGCTCCGCCAGCACTCCGAGCAGTCGCCAGCCCGAGTGGTCCTCCTGACCAACCACCTGGCCGAGAGCGACCTGCTGGCCGCCGTCGAATACGGCGTGGTGTCCGTGCTCCCCAAATCGACGCTCACCTGCGAGCGCCTGCTGGCGGGCATCCTCGACGCCTCGGCCGGTGGCGCACAGCTGCCGTCGGAACTCCTGGGCAACCTCCTGCAGCATGTGGAGCGCGTCCGCCGTGAGGTCTTGAAGCCACGCGGGCTCACGATGTCCGGGCTGACCTCGCGCGAGGTCGACATGCTGAGCCTCATGGCCGAGGGGTGGGACACCGCCGAGATCGCGAAGAAGCTGTCCTATTCCCAGCGAACGGTGAAAAGCATGGTGCAGAGCGTGCTGTCCCGTTACGGGCTGCGCAACCGCACCGCCGCTGTCGCGCACGGCATCCGCGCCGGCGTCATCTGACCCGGAGCAATTTACCTCAATCTCGATCGAGTCCACCGGGCCTCGATCTGGTTCACCGTGACAGGAGTATCCAGTGGCCGCGAACCCCAATTCGATCACCACCCCAGGAATGCAGCAGGCAGCAGGGCATTTTCAGGCCGCGATCGGCAGTTCCAAGACGACGCTCGACCGGGCTCGTGGCTCGATTGCATCGCTCGCAATCGCGTGGACCGGGGAGGCCTCCATCCGGCTAGGCCAGGCGTTCGAACTCTGGTGCCGGGAATACGAGAACATCATTCGTCAGCTCGCCACGATGCACGGCGCCCTCGTGGACAACGCCGCGGTCTACCAGCGCACGGAAGCGGCCAACGAAGACCTGGCCCGCAACGTTCACATGACCGTCCTCAGCCAGTAACTCATCGATCGGGAACGAAACCGGGAGTACGCCGTGACCAACTTCAGCTATGACGAAGCACGCATGATGGCAGTCGTCGACGAGCTCGGCGGCATTACTCAGCAGATCGGGGCGATGCTGACCAGGCTCGAGTCCGACACGCGAGCCAGCATGCGCGAGTGGACCAGCGATGCCAAGTATTCCTACGAGTTCTGCAAGGCGCAGTGGGACGCGTCCGCCGCGCGCATGCCGCAACTGCTGGGGCAGGCCTCGAGCATCGTGCCCCAGGTGCTCGAGTGCTACCGCCGCGGCGACCGCGAGGGTCAGCGCCTGTGGCACGGCACGCCGACCGGTAGGCACTGACGATGCCCCAGTATCGGGGTATCCGCCCCAAGGCCGCACCGGATCGCTGGGACGGCGTGGCCGCGCCGGCTACGTACCCGCCCACCTTGGCCGACCCCAACTTCGAGGTCCCCCCCGTGTTCGGTGGCGGATCGGGCAGCGGTGCGGTGCGGGTCGACACGCACGCACTGATCTATTTCGCCGACATGCTCGACAAGCTCCTGGAACCGATCGGGAAGGCCGTCGGCGAACTCAAACGCGTCAACGTCCGTCCTGGCAACTTCGCCGCCGCCGACCGCATCGTCGAAAGGGTGTCGGGCCCTGCCGGGCTCAAGAAGACCTACTCGGACAACCTCATCAGGCTGCGGGACGGGTTGATGTTGCTCGGCAAGCGATTGCGTGAGCTCGCCAAGAAGTACGACACGATCGAGGAGCTCAACGGCGCCGGCGCCACGGAGGTCGCCGCGCTGATCGGTGAAGTGGGTGGCGTCATGCCGCAGCTCGGCGCCGCGAAGTAGGCACTCCCCCACCCCCGGTTCGCCGAGCTATCGGTGAAGCAGCCTAGTACCCCGGCGATGGCCGGGCCAGATCGAAACGGGCGCACAGATGCCAGTCAACAACAAGGATAGGTACGGCGCCGACATCCCCGCGGATGACCCGGTCCGTGGTGCGATGTACGACAGCTGGGAATGGCGGCAGATCAAGGCCGCCATCACCGGCTACGCGGACATGGATGCGGCCGCCGGTGGGGAGCGGGCCAAGGAGGTCAGCGACCCGCAGACGCTGTACGACGCCGCGGTCGCTTTCACCTACGTCCAGGCCGCGCTCACGCATGTCCGCGAGACCCTCGACAAGCATGCAAAGGCCACGGCCGGCGACGGCGGCCCGTGGAAAGGGCCGGCCGCGCAGGCGTTCCTCGGCGGCATGGACCAGTACGGCAAGCTCGTCCAGGCGCAGGTCGACCAGCTCGCCGACCAGCCATCCGGCGCCCGGCCCGTGCCACAGCAGCTGGTCAACGCCGGCAGCAAGCTGGCCGATGCCATCGCCCAGATCCAAAGCATCGACGCGTGGTACGCCAACCAGGCGAGGCAGCTGGGCGCCAGGACGGTCAATCATGGCGACCGGGGCAACCTGGTGCACGTCTCCGAGAAGCCCGAGGTCGTCAAGATGATGACCGAGGACATGCGCAAGGTGATCAAACAGCTGGATGGCGACTACACGGTCACGACCACCGCACTGCGACCGCCGGCGAGTTCGGATTTCGACCTCACGAAAGATCCAACCAAGCAGGATCCGGCCATGCCCGGCGCCGGCGCAATGCCGGACTTCTCGGGAATGCCCGGCGTTTCCGGCGCGGGCTTTGGTGGCGGCGATGCCGTGACCCCGTGGCCCGGCGGCCCGGCGCCGGGAAATCCGGCCGACCTCGGGCTGGCTCCCGACCCGTTCGACCCCGCGACGGGCCTGGCCGGTGGGTTCAGCGCGCCGGGCACGACGCTGCCGGATCTCGGTGGCGGGGGTTCGCCGGCGCCGTGGCTCGGGACCGGTTCGTCACTGCCTTTCCACGGTGGCGGTGCCGGTATGGGTGCGATTCCAGGCATCACGCCATTTCCCGGTGGTGGTCTCGGCGCTCCCGGTGCCGGTGCGAGAACCGCATCCGGGCTCGGAGCCGGCGGGTTCAAATCGTGGCCAGGCGGCGCGGGTGCCGGCGGCGGAGTTGGCGGCCGCGGCGCCGCGGCCCTGCCCGGCGGGGCCAACGGCATGGGGGGTTACCCGTACCCGCCGCCGATGGGCGGCATGGGTGGCCAGGGCGCGGGTGCGCAGGAGCGTGAGCGCACCACCTGGTTGGTCGAGGACGACGACGTGTGGGGCGCCGAGCCGGAAGACCTCGCACCGGACGTGATCGGGCGCGGGAGGTCGGTGTGAGCACGCCCTACGACCAGCAAATCGATGAGCTGATGGCGAAGTACCGCAGGCAACGCGACGAAATGGCACGAGTCCAGCGAGAGCTGAAGGACATCACCGTCACGGTGACGGAACCGAAGCGTGTCGTCTCGATCACTGTTGGCCGGCAGGGCGAGGTCATCAGTTTGTCGTTTCCGACGCAACGGTATCGGAAAATGGCGCCGGCCGAGCTGGCATCGGCGTTGCAGGACACCATTACGCAAGCCCGCAGCAAGGTGATGGAGAAAATCGCCGAGACGATGAGTCCCTTGCTGCCCAAGGGGTTGTCGCTGTCGACTCTCATTGACGGGCGGACCCTTCCAGAAGACCCTCCGACGCCGGAAGAGTATTTCCGCTCCATGGAGCCGTGACTCATGCGTATGTTGCCGACGTGCCGCGGCGGTGGTCACACCCGCCGGCTCGCTGCGGGCACCGCCGTTGCCATCGGCGTGCTTCTCGGCCACCTTCCGCCGGCGGCGGCGCAGCCCGCTGAGCCGCCGGCCCCTCCGGTGAGCAACCCGGAAAGCGCAGTCAGTGATCGTTGCGCACCCGACGCGACCACGGTGGTCAGGGACATCCCGTGGGCACAGCAGCGCCTGCTCCCGCACCGGGTCTGGCCACTGACCCGGGGGAACGGGCAGCTCGTCGCCGTGATCGACACGGGCGTCGACGCCGCCGTGCCGCAACTCAGCGGCCGGGTCCTGGCCGGCCAGGACCTGACCGCTGGTCCTGGAACCGCGGCCGACACCGACTGCGTCGGGCACGGAACCTTCATCGCGGGGATCATCGCCGCTGCGCAGGTCGACGGCATCGGGTTCGCCGGCATCGCACCCGCAGCGACGATACTGCCGATCCGCCAGGCGTCGGCCGGGTCGGGCGGCACGGCATCCGTTCTGGCCAGCGCCATCCGCGCGGCGGTGGCAGCCGGAGCCGGCGTGGTCAACATCTCGGTTGTCTCGGTGCACAGCAGTCCCGAGCTCGAGGCGGCAGTCGCGGAGGCGCTGCGCCGCGACGTCGTCGTCGTGGCGGCGGCATCCAACGATGCCGAGAACGGCAACCCGAAGGCCTATCCGGCCGCCTATCCCGGTGTGCTGGCGGTTGGTGCCATCGGGGCGGACGGCAACCGCGCCGACTTCTCCGAGACGGGCGCGTACATCGGCGTCGCCGCCCCCGGAGTGGATGTGATCAGCGTCGGGCCGAGGGGGCCCGGCCATCTCGTGGGCCGTGGCACCAGCTACGCGGCGCCCTTCGTCGCCGGTGTCGCCGCGCTCGTCCGCTCCTACCGGCCCGAGCTGACCGCGGCGCAGGTGAAGCATCGGTTGGAGATCACCGCCGACCACCCGGCAAGCGCGTTGCCGAGCCCCCAGCTCGGCTGGGGCGTGGTGAACCCGTATGCCGCGGTCACCGCGGTGCTTCCGGAGGAGCGGGAAGGCCACACGGCTGCCGCCGCGTCACCGGTCACTGTTGCCGGGCCCGTGTGGCCCGCGCCGGCCGACCCGCGAACCGCCGTTGCGTTGATCGTGGGTGGGGCGGCGGCCCTGCTGGCCGGCCTCGCGGCCGCGGCCGCCGCCGTGCTGCCGCGAGGGCGTCGCCGGGGCTGGCAATCGATCCGAGCACGAGACGAGGCAGGAGTTGGGTCCGGATGAGCACCGTTGCGATCACCTGCTCGGCCCGCAAGGCCGCACCGCCGATGCCGGAGGGCGAGCTCGAACTTCAGGAGCCGCCGGCGCTTCCCGAGCTCCAGCCCACCGACATGTCGTCGATGCTGACGTACCTGCCCATGGGGCTGGGCTCTGGGGCGATGGTGTTCATGTTCGCCGGCGGATCGTCGGGGCCGATGACCTACCTGGCGGCCGGCCTCATGGCGGCCTCGTCGGTTGGAATGATGCTGGGCCAGGTCGGCCGGCAGGGTCGAGAGCGCAAGCGGCGGCTCAACGGAGAGCGGCGGGACTACCTGCGCTACCTGTCCAGGGTACGCAGGCAGGTGCGTGCCGCGATGGCACAGCAGCGCGCGGCGGTCGCCTGGAACCAGCCCGATCCGGCGGAGCTGCCGGCGCTGGTGTCGGCCGGGCGCCTGTGGGAACGCCGGCCGTCGCACGAGGACTTCGCGGAAGTGCGCCTCGGGCTGGGCACCCAACGATCGGCCCTGCGGCTCGTGCCACCACAGACCAAGCCGGTGGAGGACCTGGAGCCCCTGTGCGCCAGCGCGTTGCGCCGGTTCATCCGGGCACACACGGTGGTGACCGACATTCCGACGGCCCTGCATCTCACCGGCATGTCCTATGTGCGGCTGGTGGGCGACGCGGATCGGCTGCGCGCCCTGCTCCGATCGATGGTCCTGCAGCTCGCCACGTTCCAGGCGCCCGAGGAACTGCGGATCGCCGCGCTGGTGGCCGCGGACGCGGCCGCGCACTGGCAGTGGCTGAAATGGCTCCCGCACGCCGCGCATCCCGTTCTGGAAGATGCCGCGGGGCCCGTGCGCTTGTTCGCCGAGACCCACGAGGAGCTGTTCGGGCTGCTCGGCCCGGGAATCTCCGAGCGGCCCGGCTTCGAACCGAGCGCCCTTCCCAGCAGCGCGGAGCCGTTTCTCGTCGTGCTCTCCGACGGCGTCGAGACACCGTCCGGTTCGGTGTTCGCCGAAGCCGGCATCCGGAATGCCGTGCTGCTCGAGCTCCACGGTGCCCGCGACGGCGGCAGGTCCACGCCGCCCGCGACCATCGGGGCGCACCAGCTGCATCTCACCGTCGACGGCGAGTCGCTCGCGGTCGACCGGATGGGAGCCTCGGTCAAGCTTTCGACCTGCGGCCAGCTCAGCGCGCGGGCGGCCGAACGCCTGGCGCGCCAGATCGCCCCGTTCCGCACGAGCGGCGTCACCGAGACCGCCGAACCGCTGACCACCGACTTCGACCTGACCCGCCTGCTGGGCATCCGCGATCCTCGCACCCTCGACGTCCGCGCCATCCGGCGCAGCAAGCTCAAGTCGGGCGGGTTGCGGGTGCCGATCGGTCTCAGCGAGGACGGCAGCGTCGTCGAGCTCGACCTCAAGGAATCCGCCCAGGGCGGTATGGGGCCACACGGCATGCTGATCGGAGCCACCGGCTCGGGAAAGAGCGAGCTGCTGCGGACGTTGGTCGTCGCGCTGGCGGTCACCCATTCGTCCGAGACGCTCAACTTTGTCCTGGTCGATTTCAAGGGTGGCGCGACCTTCCTCGGGATGGATGGACTGCCGCACACGTCGGCCTTCATCACCAACCTCGCGGACGAGCTGGCGCTGGTCGACCGGATGCAGGACTCGTTGCACGGCGAGCTGATCCGCCGGCAGGAACTGTTGCGCAAGGCCAGGTGCAGCTCGCTGCTCGAGTACAACCGAGCTCGCGACAAGAGCGCTTCGCTGGATCCCCTGCCGACCCTGTTCGTGGTCGTGGACGAGTTCAGCGAGCTCCTCGCCACGAAGCCCGAGTTCATCGACCTGTTCGTGATGATCGGGCGGCTCGGCCGCAGCCTCGGCGTCCATCTCCTGCTGGCCAGCCAACGCCTCGACGAGGGACGGATCCACCAGCTGGAGTCCCACCTGTCCTACCGCATCGCCCTGCGGACCTTCTCGTCCATGGAGTCCAGGAGCGTCATCGGCGTCGCGAACGCCTACGAGCTCCCGCCGGCACCGGGCAATGGTTTCCTCAAGTTCGACACGACCAACCTGGTGCGCTTCAAGGCCGGCTACGTGTCGGGCCCGTGCCGTACCGCGCCGCTGACGCAGGCCGGGGCGGCCGCCCGGGGACGCGAGCTCGTGCCGTTCGACCTGCGCTACCAGGTTCCGTCCACGCCGGCCGCGCTGGACCTGGCGATCGCCGGGGTGCCGCCGGCCGCGCCGGCCGCCGAGCCAGCGCCACCGCAGGAGGAGCAGGAAAGCCTGCTCGCGGTGCTCGTCCAGGGCCTGCGCGGGCAGGGGCCGCCGGCGCGGCAGGTGTGGATCCCGCCGCTGCACGAGGCACCGACCCTGGACCAGTTGCTGCCGGGGATCGTGCCATCGCCGGAGCGTGGCCTGGCCGCGGTGGACTGGCCGGGTTGCGGGCTGCTCGCGGTGCCGGTCGGCATCGTGGATCGTCCCGCCGAGCAGCGCCGCGAGCTCCTGGTCGCGGACCTCGCCGGCGTCGGGGGCCACGTCGGAATCGTGGGCGCGCCGCGGATCGGTAAGTCGACGCTCGTTCGGACGATGCTGCTCGCGCTGGCCCTCACCCACACGCCCGCCGAGGTCCAGTTCTACTGCTTCGACTTCGGCGGCGGCGGCCTGAAGAGCCTCACGGATCTTCCGCACGTCGGATCTGTGGCGGCCAGGGGTGATCGCGATCGCGTGCTGCGCACGATCGCCGAGCTCACCGCGCTGCTCCAGCGGCGTGAGCAGCAGTTCGCCGACCAGGGCGTCGACTCGATGGGCGCCTACCGCAAACTCAGGGCAGGCTCGGACGGAGAAGCCGACGATCCGTACGGAGACGTCTTCCTCGTCATCGACGGGTGGTTCACGCTCCGGCAGGAGTTCGAGGACGTCGAGTCCGCGATCTCGGAGCTCGCGACCCGAGGGCTGGGCTACGGCATCCACCTGGTGGTCACCTCGGCGCGCTGGTCGGAGATCAGGCCCTGGCTGCGGGATCTGCTCGGCACCCGGTTCGAGCTGCGGCTCGGCGATCCGCTCGAGTCCGAGATCGGCAGCAGACAGGCGGCCTCCGTCCCGACCTCGCCGGGAAGGGGCATTCTGCCGAGCGGACACCACTTCCTCACGGCCGTGCCCAGGGTTGATGGGCGCAGGGTTGATGGACGCGGGGTCGATGGACGCGCGTCGACCGATGATCTTCCGCAGGCGACGAGATCGCTCATCGAAGACGTCGCTGACCACTGGTCGGGACCCGGTGCTCCGCCGGTGCGAATGCTGCCGGCTCAGCTGCCTTCCACCGAGCTGCCCGAGCCCGACGGCGACCTCCGGGTGCACCTCGGGCTGGACGAGGTGGCCCTGGAGCCGGTTGCGCACGACTTCGAGCAGAGTCCCGGCCTGATGGTGTTCGGGGACGCCAAGACGGGCAAGACCAACCTGCTGCGCCTGATCGCGCGGGCCGTGGTCCAGCGGTACAGCCCTGCCGAGGCCAGGATTCTCCTCGGTGACGCTCGCCGCGAGCTCGTCGCCGACGTGCCGGAGGCATATCGCATCGGCTATGCCGTCACCTCCGATGCATTGCGCGAGCTCGCGACGAGCGCCGAAACCAGCATCCGCAAACGGCTGCCCGGGCCCGAGATCAGCCCGGAAGAGCTGCGCCGCCGTGACTGGTGGTACGGGCCCCGGCTGTTCGTCCTCGTCGACGACTACGACCTGCTCTCGGCCGGCATCGGCGGGCCGCTGGACGCGCTGGTGCCGCTGCTGGCGCATGGCGCGGAGATCGGGTTGCACGTGGTCGTCTCGCGCAGCAGCTCCGGCGCCATGCGGGCGATGATGGACCCGGTCATGCGGCGCATGTGGGAGCTGGGGATGCCGGGCCTGCTGCTCTCCTACCCCAAGGAGGAGGGCAAGTTCCTCGGTGAGGCCGCTCCGCGGCAGCTCCCACCGGGTCGCGCGCAGCTTGTCACGCGGCGCGGTGTCGTTCTGGTGCAAACGGCGTTCGCCACAACTCAGGCAAGCAATGGCGAGGTGTGAGCTCATGAACAATGTCGCGATCAATGATCTGTGCCGGCTCACCGTGGTGTCGCCGGAGAACGACCAGGCCGACGTCGCAGTGCCGCTCACCTTGTCGGTGGCCGAGCTCGTTGCCGCGGTGGTCCGTGGCCACCAGCAGAAACATTCTCAAGGCACCGATGGCGCGCGGCGGTGGGTCCTACAGCGGGTGGGGGAGGAACCATTCGACGATGACGAAACGCCGGAGTCCCTCGGCATTCGCGACGGTGAGATTCTCTACCTCCGGCCATTCGAGGCGGTGTTGCCCCCGATCGGCTTCGACGACGTCGTCGATGGGGTGAGCAAGGCCATCACCGTGCGCCCGGACCGGTGGCGACCGGCGTTCACGCGATGGTTGTTCCTCGGACTCGGGCTGGCCGGCCTGGGCGCCGTGCTGGTCCTGCTGATGGTGGACGGCCCGGCGCCGCTTCGGGCGCTCACCGCCGGCGCCGCCGCGCTCGTGCTCGCCTGCGGTGCGGCGGTCTGTGCGCGGGCGCTGGGGGACGGCAGGGCGGCGATCCTGCTCGGCGTGACCGCCCCGTGGTTCGCCGCCCTCGCCGGCCTGCTCGCACCCAATGCGGCCAGCCTGGCAGGCGCGGCCAGCGCGGCCGGCGCGGCCGCCGGCGAGCCGGCGACGGGTGCCTCGTTGTTCTCCGGCGGCTGGATCGGCGGGGCGAACGTCCTCTGCGCAGGCCTCACCGGGCTGGCCGCCGCCGCCATCGGGATGGTCGGGGTCGGCCTGGCACGACCGCTGTTCCTCGGCGTGGGTGGTGCCCTCGCCGGGATGACCCTCGCGGGATCGCTCGCCGTCTCCGGGCTCTCCGCCGTTCAGGCCGCCGCCACCATGGCCGCGGTGGCCTTCGCACTGAGCCTCTTCGCCCCGACGGCGGTCACCAGGCTGGTCGGAATCCGCGTTCCACAGCTCCCCGGTGGTGCCGCCGACCTGGACACGGACATCGATCCGGTGCCGGGGCCCGACGTGGTCGAACGCGCCGCGCTCGCCGACCGGTCGCTGTCCGCCCTGTTCGTGGCGACGAGCATCGTGTTCGCCTGCTGTGCCGTTGCGCTGGCGTCGGGGAGCGGATGGGCGCCGGACGCGTTGCTGTGGGTGCTCAGCGCCGCCATGTTGATCCGGGCACGGTGCCTGGTCAGCGCGTGGCAGCGGGTGAGCGCGGTGGTCGCCGGCGGCACGGGCGTCCTGGCCAACGTGATCGACTACGCCCGCGCGGCCGGCCCGCTCGGGTGGAGCGTCGTGCTCTGGGCGATGCTGCTCGGCACCGGCGCGCTGCTGGCCGCGGCCGGCCGGCTGCCGGGGCGCAGGCTGCTGCCGCTGTGGGGGCGCTGCGCCGACATCGCCGAGACGGTGCTGGCGATCACCGTGGTGCCCGTGCTGCTCCAGGTGCTGGGTACCTATGCCTGGCTGCGCGGCCTGAGCGGGTGAGGAGCAGTCATGCAGAACAAGCGCGATCAGCTCCAGGCTTACCGATTCGTCATGGCGAGATTGATCTCGGCAATGGTGCACGGCGAGCCCGACGTTCCAGAGACACCGATGCGCCGATCCAAGGCCGGCGTCGTCATCGGCGCCATTCTCGCCGCGCTCGTTCTCGCCGGCTTCGGTGTCTACGGTCTCGTGGTTCGCGGCGGCAACACGGCCTGGCGCGAGCCGGGGACCATCATCGTCGAGAAGGAGACGGGAACGAGGTACCTGCTGCTGGACGGGACCCTGCGCCCGGTGCTGAACTACGCGTCGGCGCGCCTCGCGGTCGGAACCGACCGGGCAATGGTGCGCACGGTATCCCGGGCGTCGTTGACCGGAGTGCCCCACGGCCGGCCGATCGGTATCCCCGACGCGCCGGATGCGTTGCCCGACGCGGGCCACCTGCTGACCGATGACTGGCTGGTGTGTGCGCCACTCGCCCAGGACGTCTCGGGGGTGAAGGCGCCGACCACCGTGGTCTCGCTGCGAGGCATCCAGGCGGCTGCGCCACTTGGTGCTGATCGCGCGGCGCTGGTGCGGAGCAGCGACGGCACCCTCTTCCTGCTGTGGCGTGACCTGCGGCTGAGGGCGCCGGACCCGGGCGTGCTCATGGCGCTCGGCTTCGGCGCCGTCGCGCCGTTGCCGGTCGATGCCGCCTGGCTCAACGCCTTCCGGGCGGGACCGGACCTGCGTGCCGAAGCGCTGGAGGGCCGCGGCCAGCCCGGACCCGCCATCGACGGACGGCCCACCAGGGTCGGGCAGGTGTTCGCGGTCGCCCTGCCCAGCGGCGGGCACACCCACTACCTGGTCCGGCGCGACGGAATCTCGCCGCTGTCCCCGATGGAGGCGACCGTGCACCTGGCCGATCCCGGTACGGCGGCCGCCTACCAGGGGCAGCCGATCAAGGCGATCGAGGTCACCTCGACCCAGGTCGCCGCGGCGCCCC
>Ga0209382_10008611_pt1 | contig 12853 bp, 10 predicted proteins | sample SoiMetdeltSBSDD5_FD_187599 | JGI IMG/M metagenome (GOLD analysis project Ga0209382, IMG submission 187599) | Bulk soil microbial communities from a Populus tree surrounding site in Tennessee, USA - Soil MetaG P. deltoides SBSDD5 (SPAdes) (version 2) | ecosystem: Environmental > Terrestrial >... | reverse complement strand
TTCACCGAGAATTCGGCCGCCGCCTTCCTTCGGATCGAACACCCAGTTGTCCGCCGGGAATGATCCCGCGTTCACTCGATACGCTATGAACAGTGGTTCCGAACATCCCGCGAAAAATTCTCGACACTTCACGGCTAGCGGAGAGAATCGACGGTTATAGCCGACAAACAACTTTGCCGATTCGGAAGCGGCAATCGCGGCCTCGACTTCGATAAGCGACTGCAGCGTAATCGCCAGCGGCTTCTCCAAAAAGACGGCTTTTCCCGCACGAATTGCCTGCGCAGCAAGCGTCGCGTGTTGATCGTGCCGTGTGGCGATCAGTACGGCATCGATTTCAGGATCGGAAATGACTTCAGATGGATTGCTGGTGCAAAACTTGGCGCCGTAACGTTGACCGACATCACGCGCAGTCAAGCCTGAAGCGGTTGACACGGCGTGTACTTGCACTTGTTTGCTGCCGGCGAAACCCGGCAGGAGGACAGCCTTCGCAAACTGTCCGGCGCCGATCACGCCAAGTCGCAACGCGCGATCCAGCTTCTTGCTTGAAGCCGGCAATGACACTCGCATGGGAAGATCGGCCGGCCCCTCATACTCTAGAAGAATTGCAATCGCCCGTTCCTGCACTTCGCCCGTGACGATTTTATAAGCCGACTCGGCTTCCGCAATCGCGAAGCGATGGGTCACGAGCGGGGCCACATCGACCGTGCCACGCGCCACCAGATCCAAGAACGACTGCATGTTCCGTTTCTCAGTCCAGCGAACATAGGGGAGCGGGTAATCGGTTCCTCGAACTTCATACGCAGGATCATAGCGGCCGGGGCCATATGAGCGGCTGACGACCAGTTCGATCTCTTTCTCGAAGAAAGCGCGACGTTCGATTTCCATACCGACGTCGCCAACAACGACAACGCGGCCTTTCAGACGGGATAGAGCGGCCGCCCGGCGCAGCGGATCGCTCGATTTCGTCGCAGCGCAGATGAGGACAGCGTCGGCACCGTGACCGCCTGACATCTGTTCGACAACTCCGTCCAGTTGCCCATCGGGAACCGCACGATGCGCTCCAAGTTTTTTGGCGAGCTCAACCTTCGAAGGATCCAGGTCTGTAGCAATCACGGTAGCGCCTGCGCAACGCGCAAGTTGCGCGGCGATCTGTCCCACCAGACCGAGCCCCATCACGACAACGGTATCGCCCAATTGCAGATTGCCGAGACGCACGCCTTGCATCGCGATTGCGCCGACAGTGACGAAACACGCAGCGTCGTGGGCGACACCTTCAGGCATCGTCACTGCAAGGTTTCGGGGCACGTAATCGATCTCTGCGTGATTGGCGAAATTAAGGCCGGCGCACGCCACGCGATCGCCGACACGAAATTCGGTCGCTTCCTCACCAACCGCGATGACTTCACCCGAACACGAATAACCCAACGGGATGGGTGAATCCATCAGATTACGTACGACTTTGAAGGTGTTCCAGAAACCTTCCTGACGTGCTTTGTTGAGGACCTTCATCACCAGATCGGGCCGCTGCTTGGCTTTGCCGACCATTCCTTTGTTCGCGAGCTCAATGACCGCTCGCTCGGTTCCAAGACTGATCAGCGAACGCCGGACGCGGACCAAAACGCCTTCTGAACGTAGTGCCGGGGGCGGAATCTCTTCGACGTGCATCTTCCCGGTCTTTAAGTTCTGAGTTACCGCTTTCATACGCGGTTACCTGCTTTCAATGCTTCCTCCGTGTGACCCGCCCGGCTCTCGATGAATTCGGTCGTGCTCACAATCCGATAATGACGCTGTACGAACTCGAGCATGGCCGTGCAGCGTCTGAGCTTTTCTGCCTGGCTGAGAAATGACAACGTATAAACTCCTGCCGTCCAATTCGGCAAGTCCTGATCCGGAACAGGATCGGCGAAATCCGTAAGGTGAAAGAGCAAGACCAGTGGTATGCCCTGACGGATCGATTGCCGCAATCCCGTCTTGAAGTACCAATTGCCGAGCACCAGGCTGTAACTCGGATGAAACGGCAGCGGCAGCGGGGCATGCGCCGGTAGCGGCAGTTCCATCAACGTTCCGCCTGGATGGACAATGTGAGGTCGTGCCGGCGTTTTCCTGCTTGGAAAAAGCGACGAATCGAAGTCGTACCCTTCGGACTCCAATAACCGCAACGCTTCGGCATCGATGGCAAATTCCGGCGCCCGAAAGCCTCGTACCCGAACGCCGAGAGCTTGCTCGAGCATTGATTTGCTGTCGGCGATCTCTTTGCGCTTTTCCGCCGAATTAAGTTCCGTCAGCCTCCGATGCGTGATGGAGTGCGAACCAATCTCGTGGCCGGCGTTTATGGCGTCACGAAGATTTTCCGCCTTCGCGGCACTACGTACGTCCTGCGCGATGGCAAACATCGTGGCGCGGATGTTGTGCTTCGAAAAGAATTCCAGAGCGTTATACATCCCGCTTTGATTGAGAGCGTCACGACGGGTTTGCGCAGTCCAACCGTGCACCCGGCAGATATCGGTATATCCGTCCAGGTCCAGATGCACAGCGCATTGAGGTCGCGCGGAATGTTCACTCACCCGTTTTTCTCCGAAACACGCTCATCAGCAGAACCATCTATTGAGCGGCTGGCCCATCACGCGAGTCCACGATAATGGAAGCTTCCTCCACACACGCTGTGGCAGCGCATCTCCGTCGTAGTACTTTTCCAGGTCAGGAGCAGCACCACGAATGGGCATGGAATAGATCTGCGCGGCACGACTGGTCGCGCCCCATCCTTCCTTGAATTCAATCAAGCCCTTTTGTGCGCGAGAAGAAGTGCCCCAGCTTAGGGTTTCATATTTGGCTGTCACGCCGAATTCGATCGCGGCTGCGTACAACGCAGGGTAGGCCCGCAGTGGAACCGCTTCAGGCAAACAAGCCGCAAACTTGCTGACAAGATTTTTTCCCCAGCAAAAGAGCTGTAGACCGCCAACGCACCGTCCGTCCACGTGGGCGGTAAAAAGCTTCACCGCGGCGGAGGGATGTAGTTTGTCGTGCAACAACTCGAAGTATCGTGATCCGTATGGCGGCGTTCCGAAAGCGCGGAACACCTCCAGATAGACCGCGTAGAAATCGTGAAAGTCCCGGCGCGTATTCGCCACGCGGACCTCGACCCCACGAGTCTTCGCCTTGCGAATGGCCTTCATGTGGTCTTTCGAGACTCTTTCCCAGACGGCTGTTTCCCCGGCCCCCAGTTCCATGTCGGAAATGATCACGGGTTCACTGTGGCGAAATCCCAATTCGGCCAGAACGGGCTGAGGCCGGCTGGGTCGAAGTTCGATGAATTTGGCGCCGTAATCGCGCGCGATAACTACAGCCTGCGCTACCAATGCTCTTTCGGATTCATGATCGGCAGCGATGGCGCCTCCCGAGCCGATGTCATACGGCATCGAGATTAATTTGCAGCCGAGAAACGGATTCCGAATCAGAAACAGCGGGAGCACTCCCGTCACCTGATTGGCACGTTCCGAAAGCAAATAGACAGGCGTGTGGCGGAAACACTCGGCAACGACATCGCGCCATGCCGGCGTGTGGTACAAGTTTACCCCTGCGCTCTTTGCGAGAAATTCTTCCCACCTCGCCGTGTCGTTCGATGCGATCTGTCGGACGCTGACTGTACTTGTCGCTTCAGTTGCCTGATGTGAAGGCTGGACGGTGGCGGACATCAATTCAGGTACCTGGTTACAAGCGATGTGATCTTCTGCCGATGGACTGCGTCGATCTGTTCTTCTGTCGGAAGCCCAACGAGCTCCAGAGCGATCCGATCTGCGTGCGGGCACATTCCCGGTTTGTAGCCCAGGGAAATCGCGTCCGCATCACTTTCCAAAGGGAAAATGGGATTGCGAATGGGCCAGGCGATAAGTTCCACTTTTTTCTCCGCCGCCTTGCGCAACAACTCTTCCTTCCTTCGGATACGAACCGGAAAGTAATAGAGAAATGTCTCGGCCTTTGCGGCAGCCACAGAGTACTCCCGAAGATGTCGTGAATACTCTGCGGAACACTCAAGCGAATGGGCGGAGATTTCGCTTAACCGGCGCAGCCACCTGAGACCCTGCTGAATACGAAACGATGAAAGCGCGTGCGCCGTATTACTCACTTCGTTCGCGATTGCCGCACTCGCTGTTTCAGCCGGCGAACCGGAAAGAAATCGACGCGACAATCCGTAAAGCGTCCAGTACCGCGATGGAGTCAGTAAGTGTTCATGGAGAACTACTTCGGTTCGCAGGCGCAGCCGAGCTGGAAAACCTTCAGTCGTAAGAGCGTCCCGGTAACGGCTGATCTCGCTCGCAAGTTTGCCGTCGTTAGTTGCTGCTATACCGCCGCTTGCCGCAGGCATCGGCTTCCGCAGATTGTTGCTGTAAATCGTGGCCAATCCAACGTGACCCGGCGGTGGATCGCCCGACGCCATTGGAAGGCACTGCGCGCAGTCTTCGATCAGTGGAATGCCGTGGGCGTCCGCCAGGGCTTTCGCTTCGCGAATGCCGGCCGACATCCCATAAGTACGCTGAAAGAGTATCGCGCGTGTTTTCGGAGTAATTGCCGGGACGGTGGCGTTTGCATCAAGGTTCAACGTTGCCGGATCGATATCGACGTAAACCGGTCGCAATTTCAGCGACAACAACACAAGCGGCACCACCTTGCATGTCAGGGGAGATAAAACGATTTCATCGCCGGCGACGAAGCCGAGCGCGCGCAAAACTGTCGCCAGCGCAGTACGTGCGTAGGCGAAACCGATCGCATGCTCCAATTGGGTAGACTTCGCAAAAGCAGTCTCATACTGATGGAGTAGTGTCACGTCAGGCTGTTCACGCGGAGCCGCGCGGTCTTGAGTTCCAGTCCACGCACATAAAAGCTCAGGCCGAGAAGACACAAAGGAACCATGCAGGCTCGCCATAGAATCATGACCGCAGCGCCTCCGTGCATTCCGGCCTGCACGAAGAGTCGATCGGATGCGACTTCCCCCACACCCATCCCGCCCGGCGTAATGGTTATGACGTTCGCAAACATACCAAACATGGCGAGCATGGCGACGGCCGAACCCGCCTGCGCGAACAAAGATCGGCCGATCATGATCAGAATTACGGAGTTGACGACATTGCCGAGAAACGAATACGCAACCGAACGCAACACCGCGCCGCGATGTTCACTGAACATAAAGAATGCCGCGGCGATCCTCTCAAGTTGCTTCCGGAGCGGCAGTACCTTTATCACTCCCTCGGTGAACGCCCGGACGCGCGGCGTTTTGGACAAGCAGAGGCTGGCGAAGATCAGAATCCCCACCATAAGGAACATCGCAACCCCAACGAGGAACACCAACACGTGCGATGACTGCACGATCGACCAATTCAGTACACCGAGTAACACGGTCATCAGCAGCATCGTGAACAGACCAACCAGACGATCCACGAATACGACCGTCGCAAGCTCCCAGCCTTTACCGCCGGCGGCGGTGCGCAAGTAATACAGCTTCGATAAATCGCCCCCAGCGCCGCTCGGCACACAAAAGTTGAACGCAAACGCCAGCGCCACCAGCCGGAAAGCTTCATTGGTTTTTACGAGGACACCTTGCGAGCGAAGCAACGCGCTCAAACGAGAGGCTTCCATCAAGGCACTCAATAACGTGAGCAGGATGACGGGCAGAACGATCCACGATGCGAGGACCGGCAGTGCCATTCTGCCGCCGCCTGTCTTGCTGGCGACGATCCAAAACAAACCGGCGCCCAATACGATCCGGAAAACGACGAGGATCCACTTCGTCATTTTTTTCATGATTGGACGCTGCCGGCAATTCTCTCGAAGATTTGGACAGGTGGACTTATCCCGGGATGATCCAGAGGTGGCCGCTTCAAAAGGGAAGGAAACAGGCGCGGCGTTGGAAAACGCGCGGCAAGCCGGTATCCAGCCGATCCGTCGATCAACGCCTGGTATACCTCCGGCGGACAATCGGCGCTACGCTCGAGACCGTCGGGCGAAACCGTGTGATCCGGCGAGATGTAAATGAATCGGGGAGCATCCCCATGCTTCAGGTACTGAAGCAAGTAAGGTCCGTGTCCCACCTCTTTCCTCCAAATCGTCCGCCCCGCGATTCGTCTCGACCGAATTTCCGCCGGCAGCGGCGCCATGTAACCGTCGGCGCCGAAAAACTCTACCCGGTCTCCAGGTTTTGCCTCTGCTCTCAGCCATTCTCCCGCGAGCGCCCGCGTCTCATGGAACTGCGCGTACGAGAGGTCCGCGGCAATCAGCGCGCGCCAACCGATAACGACACCACAGAGCAGGACCATTGCCTGCCGATTGACGTGTCTGCCGAACCAAATCAAAGCTGCGGCTGCGAACGCATCCAACATGAACGTGAGCGGATAATCGTAACGAGCGACGACGACACCGGTCGGCAGTGTGAGGACCAGGAACAGCACAACGAGAGGAAGCAGCAGAACCAGGTACCGCGGCGCGCGACGTAGTTCGACGAGAGCTCCTACCAATGCCGCAAGTACAACCGGAAACGAAATCATTGCGCTCAAACTCTTGAGCGATTGGACGATCATTTGTCCGGCGCCCGCCCAAGTCCGCGCAAGCCCCGGACGATAGAACGGCAAGTAAGTCAATCTCTCTGGTTCGAACGCAAGGTAATAGACATGCAGCAAATGCCGCTTTGGATCCACCAACATTCCGGTCGATGCGAGGTAGCTGACGCACGCTGCAAAAAACGCGTAGACCAGTGGCCTGATTGGATAGGAACGGTCTGATCTCGAGTTGATGCGCGGAAACAGCAACGCGATAGCCAGCGGCAGGAAAACGACAAAGGCCTGATCCTTTGCACCCATTGCCAGGCCTGCCGAGATTCCCATTACCACGGCACGTCTCGTCGTGATCCCGTCACGCAAGATTTTCGCGAATGCCACGAGGCCGATACCGCTCCAAAACACCATTCCGACGTCAGGATTCCCCACGCGACTGAAATACACCTGGAGATAACTCAGCATTGTGAGTGTCGCCGCAAGAACTCCGGTCCTGTGATCCCAAAGATTTCGTGAAAACAGGTACGCCATGATGACGATGCCGCACCCCATGAATACCGAAAGCAGGCGTCCGAAGAGCGTCAGGTTGCGTAAGACCGTTACCGGGTCCTTGAACCCAAACGGATAGAGAACGGCCACGCTGGACAGCTGGCCGGAAAGTTTCAGATAAGCGATATAGGGAGCCTGTGCGGAGGCCAGCGCGAAGTAGTGAAACCACGGATATCCGTAATTGCGGTCTGGCTTGGACACGACGAACGTGTGGTGCATTTCCGCCAGTGCCTGCAAAGGCAACAACTCATCCACGGCGCCTGTAACCAAGCGATCGGCATTGGTGGCGTAGGGAAGCTGCCAGCCAATCAACGAAACATAGATGAGAAACGCGGCAATCGCGAGGACGACGCTTGTCCGAATTGTTTGTTTATCCAAACCGAGTGGCATCAACTCTGGGAATCAGGGGCGGGCGACAAACGAAGCTTTGCCGACATAAACACAGTCAATCCGCCGAACAAACCGCTGGCGTAAAGGATTGTCTGCCAGAGCAGACCAACTGCGACAACCTGGGCAGGAGCCGCCCCAAAACGTTTCAGGAGGGCTGCGAGGCTGGCCTCGCGAACTCCGAGTCCACCCATGCTGATCGGCAATGTCGCGATCAACTTCGACAATGGCCACGCAAAAAACCAGGCGGCCGTCGAGACGGAGATTCCGCTGGAAACAGCCAGAGCGATGTTCAGCCCGATGAATGCGGATTGCACAATCATCGACAGACCTAAGCACAGGAACAATGTGGACGGTTCCTTTTGAAATTCTTCAATCGCTTGACGGAATTTTTCTACGATCGGTTTTTGTGGAAGTCTTCGAATGGTGAAGATGAAGACCGGTATCAGCGCCAAGGCAACAACAAAAATGATGACCACCGTGACCAGTGGACTATCCAGCCAGCCGTCGCTATTGAAGGCGAACAGCGCTCCCGCGCACGACAACAGCAGCAACCCGAAACTGTCCAAAACACGATCCACAACGGAACCTACGGCAATTCGTGATTTGCTGGCTGCGCCACGGGCTACAAGACTGGCGCGCACAACATCACCGCCGGCCATTCCCGGCAGACATAGGTTCGCCATCAGTCCGGCAAAATGCGCACGCAGCGCCGCTGAGTATGGCAAGTCGTTCTTTCGAATTAAAAACCACCACTTCGTGGAACACACCACGTGGCCAAGCAGGAAGACACTGAACGTAAACAACCAAACACTCGGCCGGATTGCCCGAATCGTATTCCATACGTCATGTATGGGCAGAATCCATAGCGTGAAACTCAACACGCAGATGGACCCGACAACGCGGATGATCCACCAAGGCCGCACCTTGGCTGGACTTTCACTTTTTACAGATGGAGATTCAGTGATTGTCATTACGTCTCAGCAGAAGTCTTGCAATCATGTCCCCAAGCAGCCCGAGCGACCAGATCATGACCGCTCCTAGCAGCCCGAGGACCGCGCCTTCCGACACGTTATCCTGGACTATGTCGTAAATAAGTTTCGAGACGCCGCCCAAGAAGAGCAGCGCACCCAGAGGAATGAAAACCCGCAAGGGACTAAACAGCACGATGGCCCGCACCACGAGCAGTAAAAACTTGAAGAAGTCCGTTGCCCGCATGGAGGACTTACCGATGCGCTTTCGGTATTCGATCGGTAAATACTCTACCTGGAGATCCGAGCAGATCATGCACAAAGTTATGGTCGTAGTGAACGAAAAACCGGACGGCAGCAACGGCAGGAAACTCAATAATGAGCTTCGGCGGAAGACACGCAACCCAGAGTTCAAGTCCGGTATTTTTCGCTTGGCGAGGAAATTCGCAAAATTATTCAGAAAGGCTTTTGCCGGCCGCCGGATGGCGGGGACGTTCGTCATATTGGCGCTTCGATCGCCGACGATCATATCGGCTTCTGCAGCCATCTCCAGCATCCGTGGAAGGTATTGCGCCGGATAGGTACCGTCGGCATCAATGATCGCCACATAAGTGGAGTTGCCCGCCAATATCCCTCGCTTCAACGAGGCTCCGTAACCACGGTTTTCTTTGTTGGCGATGACCCGGGCGCCGCTGCTCTGAGCAGTTTGCAAAGTTCCATCCGTCGATCCGTCATCGACGACGATAATTTCGTAATCGATAGGCAAGCTCGACAGCGAATCGCGTACTTCGGCGATAGTTTTAGCAATCGCATCCTTTTCATTGAAAGCCGGTATCACAACACTGAGGACCAGCGGCGATTGGGTGGTGTCCAGCAGACTCTCCGAAGAGGTTCGAGTTACCCTGGTAATGTTTTCCATTCAGAATGCAGCCTCGGCGATTCGAACAGCATTCGCCATTAGAGAAAAGGTGATGTTCTTAGCCGGCAAGAACGGAAAGGTCGATCCGTCAGCCAGGAACAAATTCTTAAAATCGCGGCTCTGGCAATACTCCGTCGTCGTCAAGGGCGCGGACTCGCGAGTCATCGGCAGAGTTCCGGCATAGTGGACGCTCGCTCCCATTGGCCGCACATGCGCCATCCCAGGTGGGACCACGCATCCGAGCGTTCGGAGTGTCTGTTTAACCTTGCCGACACCTTCGCGGATGCGTACCGGTTCATCCGTCGCCGGAGCATACGAGACTTCAAGGCGCGACCCTGAGGAAGTATCCGACAAGGTCACGTAATTATCATCTCTACGATCGTCTCGAAAATTCACATTCACGATACCGAGCGCCGCGTGCAACGTTCGCGTCAGAAATGACGCCGTGCGCAGATCGAATGGAAGGCGTTCCATGATCGGATGCAGCATAGCCGTTTTCAGTGTCGTAATCTGGCCATGCACATAGTCCGCGGCCGCTCCTGTCCGAACTCCCATTCCCAGCAGGTGGTACTGATACGTTTCGGCCGAAAACGGTTGCCCAATCATCTTGAGATTCACAAAGGGAACCAGAACCTGACGGTTGTCCATTAAGCCCCGCAAGCGGACACGCTCTCCGGTGCTTCGATAGATCGACTGCATCACGATTTTCGACGACAACAGGGTTCCTGCGGCGAGTGCGAGATTCTCAACTGCAAACTCGGATTCCGTCGTGCTGCCCAACGAATGAGCGATGACCGATTCGATTCGACCGTTTCGGCCGATTTTGAAGTAATCAACGTTCAAATCGCCGTGATACTGAAAGCCGGGATAAGTGCGACACTCGTTGAGCGTTTGGGACGGCGTGTAAAGGGCGCCAATCGGGCAGCCCCACAAGCATCGGCCGAGATAGTCACACGCTTTTCGTGAACCCAGCGGCCGGCTCAATGTCGCGACTCGCGTTCGTCCGAGATGGGCGCCAAACTTGTCGTTTATGCGGCTCTTGTGTTTGCTATAGGACTCCAGCAGCAGTTGTGAATGACGGTCAAGGTTGAGCGGCGGCATCAGATCGCCATGTAGCGGCATAAAGCGAGCCAGATCATCGTCAGCACCCGTTACTCCGATGCGCCTGGCAACTTCTTCGTAGCAAGCGCTGATGTCGCGGTACGAGAACGGAAACAGCTCCAGTTCGGATTCGTTGAGCGGATAACAGCCGGCCGTCCACGCTTCCGCCAGGCCACCTTGGGCGAACGAAAAAAGAGGTGCAAATCCTCGCGCGCTATATTGGAATCCGCGATGGTGATCGAAGATGTACTCTTTACTGGGCGGAATGCCGTAGTACTCATCGCCGGAGTCCGGCAAGACCGCACCCTCAAACCGTGAACCCAGGAAATACGACACGGGATCATCCAGTCGGCCCTTCAATTCATTGAAGTTCGAGTCCGGGTGGACGGGCGCATTCCCTTTGCGGCCGGCGTCCAGCATGACCACTTTGTGACCTTTCTTCAGAAGCGTCAACGCAAAGTGGACGCCGCTTGCACCCGAGCCGACGACGGTGACGGACGCGCTCACTTCTTCGCACCTGCCGGACCACGCAGGATCATGGATGCCGGGACAAAAAGGATCGCTCCGGCGATCAGGCTCAGCACCGAGATGAAACCTCTGATGATCGCTGAACAGGCCAGCAGAAACCTGCCTTCTCCATCGACGACATCGATTTTTTGGAAAAAAGGCGGCGAACTTTCCAAGATAGCGAAAAGCAAAACGAGTTTTCTACGGAGCAATCCGCGGTTATCGAATATCCCTGCGTAAGCATCCGCCAACTTCAGGAGAATCCAATGACGGCGAGCAGCGCCCATCAAGAAGATATCGAATCGATTTGCCGGCGCCAGATTCGACAACGTTTCATGGGCTTCGATGTACTTCCGTTCGACGTATGTATCAGGCGCACAACCGAGCAGGTATCGCGTGAACAACCGGCATTCCCGCTGCAATTCTTTGGAATCGGTCACGCGGCAAAACTGAGCGCGAGCATCTGAGACACGTCGCGGAGATTGGCGCGGCGGCTCTCATAAAGATCGTTGGTCTCTATGGTCGTGTCATAGCGAAAGGGAGATAACTGGCCGACGCTGAACGGCAGCACTTTTCCGAATCCGATCGTTTCCGCAGCTCGCATCGCTGGAATCATCAACGTCAACGGCACGTGCATCGCGGTGCCTCGATGCCCCTTGCGAGCGCGTCGTATCGCTTGAATCAACTCTTCCATGGTCAAAACTGCTGGTCCGCCCAATTCGAACGTGCGGCCGTCAAACATGTCCCGCTCAAGCATTGTGACGATGAAGTCGGCGACATCGTCGACGTAGATCGGTTGAACTTTTGCGGTGCCACTGCCGAAGACCGGAATAACGGGCAGGCTGGCTAGTCTCTCAAGTGCAGAAAGTATTGGCGACCCGGGCCCCAGAATCATCGTCGGCCGGACAATACTAAAGCGCAGGCCGGAAGCGCGGACGATTTCCTCCGCCCGCAATTTGGCCTGCGCATAGTAGTAAGAAGTCTTATCGGGAAACTTTGCCGCGATCGAACTCACAAACAGCAGCTTGCGGATACCGGCGCGCACACACTCGCGCACCAGGACTTCGGTGCCATGAGTGTTGACCTGAAAGTGCTCGTCACGGGTCGCGCGTCCAGTCGAGGCAGCAAGATGAACGACGACGTCAGTTTCAGCCAGCTTGTGCCGATATTGGTCGGGGGTCAGCAGATCCCCAGGGACGGTCGACACCTGCGCGTTTTTCAACGAACCTGAACGATCCAGCGCGATCACCTCAGATTCTCCTCGCGCCAGGCGTTCAAGAACTCGTGATCCTAGAAAGCCGCTGCCGCCGGTCAAAAAGACTCTAGACATCTTTGACCCGGGACTCGCTAACCTCGAGCATACGTTCGAGGTCGCGAACCTCGGGACGGCCAACCTTCTCTTCCACGATGTACATCGGCCGCGGTTTGACTTCGTTGAAAATGCGGCCCAGGTATTCACCAAGGATCCCCAAACAGATCAGCTGAACGCCGCCCAAAAACATGATGGCGACCATTATGGTGGCCCAACCTTGAACGGTGATGCCGAACAGCTTTTGTATGAACACGCTGAGGAGATACAGAAATGCGAGTACCGAAGAACCGTAACCCAGCCAGGTCGCAAGCTTCAGAGGCGTAGTCGAAAAAGATGCAATTCCGTCCCATGCGAATTTGATCATCTTGCGGTAGGGATACTTTGTCTCGCCGGCGTAACGCTTGTCTCGCTGGTATTGAACCCCCGTCTGGCGAAATCCGATCCAGCTGACGAGTCCGCGGACAAATCGATCCTTTTCACGTAATTCTTTCAGCTGATCGGCCGCCCGCCGACTCATAAGGCGAAAATCACCGACATCCGCAGGAATCTCGATCTTCGCGACTTT
>Ga0209382_10008610_pt1 | contig 12855 bp, 7 predicted proteins | sample SoiMetdeltSBSDD5_FD_187599 | JGI IMG/M metagenome (GOLD analysis project Ga0209382, IMG submission 187599) | Bulk soil microbial communities from a Populus tree surrounding site in Tennessee, USA - Soil MetaG P. deltoides SBSDD5 (SPAdes) (version 2) | ecosystem: Environmental > Terrestrial >... | reverse complement strand
GCGTTCGACACCGCGGCGAGTAACGCCAAGGCAGGCTGTCCCGTGTCGCGCGTCCTGAACGCGGCGATCACGATGAACGCGACACTCGAGGCATGACCGCATGGCGATGCCGACGTTCGCGAAGCTCAATCTGAAGGATCAGGCTGAGATCGTCGTGCTGAACGCTCCGGCCAGCTTCGAGCCGGAGCTGAAGTCACTCAAGGGCGTCGCCGTCCGCCGCGACGCGAAGGGCGGCGACATCGACTTCTCGCTGGTGTTCGTCACGACGCAGAAGGACGTGGATACGCTCGGGCCGCAGGTGGCGAAGAAAGCCAAAGGCGACGCCGTGGTCTGGTTCGCGTATCCGAAGGGGTCGTCGAAGAAATACAAGAGCCAGATCAACCGCGACAACGGCTGGGCCGTGATGGGGAAGGCGGGCTTCGAACCGGTCCGCATGGTGGCGATCGACGAGGACTGGTCGGCGGTGCGGTTCCGTCGCGTGGAATTCATCAAGACGATGAACCGCCCAGAGGAAGTGCGGCTGACCAAGAAGAAAAAGTCGTAATGTAGGGGCGACGTCCGCGTCGCCCTGCGATCGCGGTGAGGTGCCGCCATGAAGATTCTCGTGGTCGCCATCGTGACCTTGGCGCTCTGCACGCCACTCGCGGCGCAGTGGCTGACGCACCAGACGCCCGGCATTCCCCGTACGGCCGACGGCAAGCCGAATCTGACCGCGCCAGCGCCGCGTACCGTTGACGGCAAGCCTGATCTATCGGGCCTGTGGACGAAGTTCTCGCCGAAGTACGCCCGCAACGTCGCAGCGGATTTGAAGGCCGAGGAGATCCAGCCCTGGGCGCGCGAGGTCGTGGACGAGCGCCGCGAGAATCTCGGCAAGGACGGCATGCAGGTGCGCTGCCTGCCGCTTGGGCCCGCGTACCCGACGTCCGGCGACTCGACTGGCTCGGAAATGGTGCGCATCGTTCAGACGCCGCAGTTGATCGTCATGCTCAACCCCGATCTCACCTATCGCCAGATCTGGATGGACGGCCGGAAGCTGGAGTCGGAGCCGAATGTGTCCTGGATGGGATATTCAGTCGGGCGCTGGGAAGGAGACACGCTGGTCGTCGAGAGCTTTGGTTTCCATCCCGGCACGTGGCTCGATCGCGACGGCAACACGCACACCGACAAGCTGCGCCTCACCGAGCGATATCGCCGTCCGATGTTCGGCAGCCTCGAGATCGAGGTCACGTTCTCCGATCCCGGGGCCTACACCCGGCCGTGGACGGTGAAAGTCTCGGCGCAATACGCCGCCGACACTGAAATGCTCGAATGGGTGTGCAACGAGGGCGCAGGCCGCAGTCTCACGCACTGGGTCGGTACCGCCGCCGACGATCGTAAGAATGAGGTGAAGGTCGCGCCGGAGATCCTGTCGAAGTACGTGGGCACGTACGTCGAACAGCCGCCGTTCTGGCGTGGCGTGCAGATCGTGGGTCAAGCAGTGCCGTCAGGTCGCACGGTCGTGATCACCGTTGAGAACGGCAAGCTCGTTGGCAATATGGACGGCCGCGGCCAGCAGGTGCTGATTGGGATGTCGGACAAAGAGTTCACGGGTCTGTACGGCCTGGGCGTCGAATTCATCGATGGCGGCAACGGCGGACTGTATGTGAAGCACGTGTCCGGCAATTACCGGTTCGCGCGAAAGTAGAGGCGCTCCGGCCGCCTTCGATGGCAGAATCTCATCACCGGAATCTGCTCACTCGATGACGCTCGCGAGAGGGGTTCGCCTCGGTCCCTATGAAATCGTCGGCGCTCTCGGCGCGGGCGGCATGGGTGAGGTCTACCGCGCACGCGACCTGCGTCTGAAGCGCGACGTCGCCGTCAAAGTCCTCCCGCAAGCCTTTCTCATCGACGCCAATCGGCTGGCGCGGTTTCAGCGCGAGGCCGAGCTCCTGGCTGCCATCAGTCATCCCAACATCGCCGCCATCTACGGGCTGGAAGAAAGCGGCGACTTCAAAGGCCTGATCCTCGAGCTGGTCGAGGGCGACACGCTGGCCGAACGCATTCACGGCCGCGCGATGCCGGTCACAGAGGCGTTGAACATCGCCAGGCAGATCGCTGAGGCGATCGAGGCGGCACACGAAAAGGGCATCGTTCATCGCGATTTGAAACCTGCCAACATCAAGATCACGCCGCAGGGGCAAGTGAAGGTTCTCGACTTCGGGCTCGCGAAAGGCAGCATCGACAGCGCTGTGGAACACGATGTTTCGCACGCGGTGACGGCGACGATTGGCGGCACTGCGGAAGGTGTCATTCTCGGGACGGCCGCCTACATGAGCCCCGAACAGGCGCGCGGCAAGCCGCTCGACAAGCGCACCGACATCTGGTCGTTCGGCTGCGTCCTCTACGAGATGCTGACCGGGCGATCGGCATTCAGCGGCGAGACTGTCTCCGACACGATCGCCGCCATTATTGCGCGCGACCCGGACTGGTCGGGTCTGCCTGAGCATGTCCCGGCCGCAGTCGAGCGTTTGCTGCGGCGATGCCTCGAGAAGGAACCGCAGCAGCGACTCCGCGACATCGGCGATATTCGGCTCGAGCTGGTCCATCTGCTGTCTGAAGGTACGGCTTCTTCGCGAGTGGGCAGAATTCAGCCCGACGTTTTGGTGTCCATCTCGCGGCGCCGGGGACGGCTGATTGTGGCGAGCGTCCTGGTTCTTGTACTCGCCGCGATCGCTGGCGTTATATGGATCGTGTCGCCGACGCGATCGGCGGGCTCATCGGTCGTTGAGCCGCCGCTGCAATTAACCGACCTCAACGATTCGGCGGTGCATCCGGCGATTTCACCCGACGGCCGCATGCTGACGTTTATCCGCGGCGGCAATTTCGGCGACTCCGCACAGCGCGGCGGCCAAATCTACGTCAAGTTCCTACCAAACGGAGCCCCGGTCCAGCTCACGCGCGATCAGTACAACAAGGAACAGCCCGTCTTCAGCCCCGATGGATCGCGCATCGTCTATACAGCCGTCACCGAAGGTTTCAGGTGGGATTCGTGGCAGGTGCCGGTGCTCGGCGGCGCGCCGAAGCCTTTTCTCGCGAACGCATCGGGCCTCGTGTGGCTGGACGAACGGCAGATGTTGTATTCGGAGATCATGTCGGGCATCCACATGGGCATCGTGACGTCGACCGACAGCCGTGCGAACCACCGGGCCATTTACTATCCGCGGATCCAAGGGGGGATGGCGCATCGCTCGGCGCTGTCACCGGACGGAAAATCGCTGCTCATCGTCGAGATGGATGGAGGAGGCTGGATGCCCTGCCGCCTGATGCCGTTCGATGGTTCTTCGGTGGGCCGGCAAGTTGCGCCGCCCGAGGCGCAGTGCACGACGGCGGCATGGTCGCCCGACGGCAAGTGGATGTACTTTTCGTCGAACGCCGGCGGCGGCTTTCATATCTGGCGGCAGCGCTATCCGGACGGCGCGCCTGAGCAGGTGACCTCCGGCCCCACCGAGCAGGAAGGTACGGCCATTACGCCGGACGGCAAGTACCTGATCACGAGCATGGGGATTCAGCAGGCGAGCGTCTGGCTTCATGATGCGGACGGCGACCGTCAGCTGACATCCGAAGGATACGCGCTGCATCCCGCTCGCGTAGGAGATCGCGTGTTCTATCTCGTACGAAGCAGTTCAGCGCGCGCTTACTCGGGCGGTGAGCTCTGGGCGATAAACATTGCGACCGGCGACACCGAGCGCATGCTGCCTGGGCGGGTTATGAGCGGCTATTCGATCTCACACGATGGCCGTCGGGTTGTCTTTACCTCGGTGGGCGAATCCGGCGGGGACGGCGTCTGGGTCGCCGACCTCGATCGGAGGACGGCACCGCGCCAACTGACGCGAGACGACGAATTCCGCGCCTTCTACGGATCGCCGGGAGAGATCGTCTACATCAGCCAGGGAACCGAGCGCCATCTGTATCGAATGAAGGAAGACGGATCGGATAAGCAGCTGATCCCGACCGACCCGGTCAACAACCTGTTTTCAGTGTCGCCCGATGGCCGCTGGGCTCTGGGACTGATGCTGCGCCCATCGAGCGAAGGCGGCGGCACGTACATTCAGCTGATATCGACGCGCGGCGAGAGTCCAGTGACGTTCTGCAACACTGATTGCGCAATGGGTTTTGGACCCGTTCGGCTGCAGGCGCCACCCGTCCAGTGGAGCGCGGATGGAAGTTCTCTGCTCGTGAGCCTTCAGTACGTCGCGCCTCGGCGAACAGCGCAAACCGTCGTGTTGCCGTATCGGTCCGATGTGCCGCTCCAGCGCCTCTGGCCAAAGGGGCTCCAGACTGAACCGAACATCGTCGCCAACCCGGGTGCGAAGATCATCCCGGAGGCCAACGTGTTCCCCGGGGCCAGAAGTTCGGAGTACTTGGTGTGACGACGCACGACCGCAAGCAACGTCTATCGCATCCCGCTTCCGAACTGACGGCGCGAGAAGGGGTCAGATCTTGATTTTTGCGTCAGGTGCCGTATACCGCCTTCGATCAAAGGCTCGCGCGACGCAAGAATCAAGATCTGACCCCCTCGCTCACCCAAGGACATACACGCGACCGTCCTGCGATCCGATTACGAGCTTGCCTGCGGCAACGGCCGGCGACGCGGTGAGCGCGGATCCGGCATCGAACTCCCACAGCTTCTTGCCGCTCTCCACGTCGAGCACATACAGACGCCCATCGCTCGAGCCGACGTAGACGCGGCCTCCGACGATCGCCGGTGAGGAGTCCACACGGGCGCGCGTGGCGAAGGTCCATGCCGCTTTGCCGGTCTTCGCATCAATCGCGTGAATCGATTTGTCGCGCCCGCCGAGGATGATGCGGCCGTTGGCCAGCGCGGCCGAGGAGTAGAAGGGAAACCGCCGCTCGGGATCCGTGTAGCGCCAGAGAAGACGACGGCGTTCGAGATCGAACGCGAGCACTTCGTTGTTGAACGTGCCGAAGTAGGCGCGTGTGCCGTCGATGAGCGGTGACGCGCCGGTATACGCGCCAGAGTCGATGCGATACGCCTCCTTGCCGTCGGCGATGCGGATGGCGCGCAGGATCGAGTCGCATCCGGCGATGAAGGCCAAGCCGTTCTGGACCGCCGGTGTGGCGTGGACCATCCCGTTCGTGGTGGCCTTCCACTTCAGCTTGCCGGTCATCGGCTCGAGGGCATAGAGGCTGCCGTCGTAGGACCCGATTAGCACGGCGCCGTCGGCAACAACCGGCGACGACTTGACCTCGGAGGCAGTCCTGAACGTCCACAGTCCCTTCCCGTCGGCGATGTTCACGGCGTGGACCAGACCGCCGAGATCGCCGATGTACACCACCGTGTCGCTGACTGCCGGTGACGACTCACCAATCAGGTTGCCGGTTGTGTACTTCCACTTCAACTTGCCTGAGGCCAGGTCGAGCGCGATGAGATCGCCGTTGCCACTGCCAACGTAGACGACGCCATTGACGATGGCCGCCGACGAGTCGATCAGATCGCCGACGTCGTAGGTCCAGAGCACTTTCAGCGTCTGGGGAAGCGTAGTGGAGGAGTTCCCGGTCAGCCGCGGAGTGCCGCGAAACTGCCGCCACTCCGCGGCCGGCGCCGCCACAGGCGACGGCTGCTGCGCCGTCAGCGTCGCTACCGTGAGAACAGAGGCGAACGCGACGTATGAAAGCCTGATTCCTGCAACCCGAGCCCTCATGCCTGTGGTCCCGTCCTGATTTCTGACCCCTGATTCCCGATTCCTACTTGTTCGTGTTCGCGATCGCGAAGAGCTGGCTCCGGTTGTTGATAAACAGCACGCCGTTCGCAGGGACGATCGTCCCGTAGACGGCGCTGCCCATGTTCATCTCCGCCAGTTGCTTTTTCTCCTTGCCGTGCGCCATGACGACGATGTCGCCATCTTCGTCGCCGAGGTAGACCTTGCCGTCGATCAGGAACGGCGACGCCCACACCGCGGCGAGCAGGTCATGGTTCCAATACTCCTGGCCTGTCTTCGCGTCGAGGCAGTGCAGATAGCCGCTGAAGTCGGAGATGTAGACGAGACCGTCAGCCACCGCCGCGGTCGAAATAGAGCGGCGGATCTTGTCGAAATGCCAGATTTGGCCGGTCTTCGTGATGTCGCCGCGCTTGGTGCCGTCAATCGCGTACATGTGCCCGACGCCTTCGCCGTGCTCGGGGTCCTGCCCGTTCGCGATATAGACCACGTCCTGGTAGATGACCGGCGTGGAGATTAACTCGTTCCGCGTGCGAGGCCAGACCGAGTCCTTCGGGTTCGTATCGAACTCCCACAGCTTCTTGCCGGTTTGCGCTTCGTAGCCGCGCACCCAGCCGTCGCCCTGCCCCGACACGACCTGCAGGACACCGCCGATCGTACCGACCGACGGTGTAGACCACTGTCCGTGGAGAATCCGATCCTCGACTGAGTTGTCTTCCCACACCAGTTTGCCGGTGGCCTTGTTGAGCGCGATGATCGACGGCGCGCGCGGCGACGGAATGTGGACGTGGCTTTCGTCCTGTCCGTTCGACGTGCTCAGGAAAATCAGATCGCCCGAGATCACGGGCGATGAGTTCGAGAGATTGTGCGGATAGGAGCCGACCTCCTCGATCATATCGAAGGTCCAGATGATGTCGGCGTCGGTGTCACCGGTGAGTTTCTCGTCCTTGAACGGGCCGTCGTTCTCCTTGTCCCTGAACCCCTGAATGTCGAGGGCGTGCACGACACCGCGGTTGCTCACGTAGTACAGATGCTCCCCTTCGACGAGCGGCGAGCTGGCCACCCCTTGAAACGGCCAGTCGTTGGCGCGGCCGGCCTCGAGCTTCGGATGGGTGTGTTGCCATAGGAACTGCCCGTCAGACTCGCGGAAGGCCATGAGTACGCCGCGATCACCGCCTTGCTTCGGATCGCGGGCCAGCTCGTTGTTCGTCCCGACGAACACCATCCCGCCGGCGACGACTGGATTGCCATAGCTCTGCGAGCCAAGGTCGGCCACCCACTTGATGTTCTTCTTGGTCTTCACGTCCCACTCGGTGGGGACGTTCTTCATGTTCGAGACCTGGTTGCGATCGGGCGTGCCGCCCCACATGGGCCAATCACCTTTGCCTGGATCCGACGCTGCGAGGCGCGCGGGTGCGATGCCGATCGCGCACACGATCAACGTCACGCCGGCGAACACGAAGGCGGTGTAGGGGCGGTCCTCTCGGACCGGCCGAAGTGTCGTAGGTGTCAGTGGTCTCATCGTCAATTCTTGGTGAGAGAGAAGTTGTCGAGATACGCACCAAACGGTGCGTTGATGAAGAGACCCGGCGCACCCTGACGGTTGCCGATCGGGTCCAGCATTTCGATCATCCAATCGGCAGGCTCCGACTCGTCGGCCGCCCACGCCTTGCCCTGTGCACGCACCTGTCCGTTGGGAAGGGTTTCAACACGCAGCTTCAGTCGATACCAGGCGTTCGGCTTCCACGCGAATGGCTTCTTGATCGTTCGCGCCGTCTCGGGCTCCCACGGCTCGATCTTCAACTGCTGCGAGGTGCCGTACAGCACGAGCGAGTAGCGCTGCGCGGTGATCCCGATGTCGGCCATCTGACGCCGGCGCTCGTTCGAGCGCACATCGGCCTGGAACGTGTAGTTCGACCAGTTCGGTGGTCCGATGAAGGTCCGCCCGCGCTGGAAGATCGTGTCGAGCGGCTCCTTCTGCAGCACCTTCTGGCCGTCGAGGGTGGCGACGACCAACCGTCCCGGAACAGTGTTCGACCAGCCGGGCGGAATCGCTCCGTCGTCGTAGCTATCGAAGCCCTCGGTCCACGGCAGCGGATGCGCGACGCGTGCCCGAGCCTCGCCGGAGAGGCCCGCGGCTGTCGCCGTGATGACTCCCGCCTGCTGCACCGGCTTATCCGCGATGGTGACGACGCCGTTCGCGACGGTGCCTTCAAGGCCCTTGAGCGCCCATGTGGCGCCGGTCTCTTCGCGAATGAGGCGGCCCTGCGCGTCGAAGAGCCGGGCCTTGAGTGTGACTGACTGGCCGGGATTCAGGTTCAACTCGGTCGGCGACACCTGGAGATACGCCGGTGGACCGGGTGTGGCTGCCGCAGGCTCTTCGGTGGCGAACCCCGTCGGCGACGTGGCGCGACTCGAGCCGATCGCGTAGATCGCGTCGCTCGACATGAAGAAGATGCGTCCGCGGGAGATCGCTGCGTTGCCGAGGACTTGCTCCGGCGTGCCCTCTGATCCGCAGCAGCTATTGGTGCTGTTCGGGAGCTCGACGCGACTGAGCACTTCGCCTTTGTCGGCAGACGGTCTGACGATGAAAAAGACGCCGCCGTCGGTGCCGACATAGAGCTTGCCGTCGGCGAGCACTGGCGACGCTTTCTGCGCCGAGCCCAGCGGCAATGACCACATCGTCTTCCCTGTGGCGGTATCGAAGGACCGCAACGTCGATCCGTTATCGATTTGATAGAGACGTGTGCCATCGACGATCGGCGACGAGTAGCCGAACTCGAGGCCCTTGATGGCCCACTTCGTCGTTTTCAGATCGCCGGTTTGTGCCCCATCGAGCGCCGCGATGAGTCCCAGCTCCACGCCTTCGAGGTTTTCGTCCCCGTGCGAGATGAACACCGTGTTGCCGCTCACCGCGACTCCGGTGTTGATGGCCCGCTTAGCGGCGGGGAAGCTCCACACCTTTTCGCCGGTCTGCACCTTGATGGCGTGAACTCCGCCGTCGCCGAGACCGGCGATGAGCAGTCGCATACCGTTGATGGTGGCGATGAGCGGCGAGGCGTAGGCGGTGTCGTACGGACGTCCGCCCGGGTTCGACACGTAGATGACGTCACCCGTTCGCTTGTTGAGGGCGATGAAGCGATGGGCGCGCCCGGCCGCCGATCCCCAGTTCGAGACGGCGGCGCTGACGATCACCAGATCCCCATCGACGACCGGCGACATCGTCCGGCCGCCGTGCGTGGTGAAGGCGGCGAACTCCTCACCGAACGAGCGGTCCCACAGCAGCTTGCCCTCGGGGCTCAGGGCGATGACCTGCGCACCACCGCTCAGCGCGTAGATGTTGCCAGTCTCGGGATCGGCTGCGGGCGATGCCCACGCGATGCGATGAGCAGGCACGTCGCTCTGGAACATGTTGATCTTGTATTCCCAGACCATCTTGCCGGTGTCGGCATCGAGCGCCAGAATGCGCTCCTGCAACTGCGGCCCCCGCCCCGATGGGTTCTGCACGTAGACCCGATTGCCCATGACGATGGGCGTCGAGCGGCCGCCGCCAGGCACGCGCCACAGGAAGTTCTCGCCGTTCAGTTTCCAGGTGCTGATGAGGCCCTTCTCGACGGAAATGCCGTCGCGGTTCGGGCCGCGCAGCTCCGGCCAGTCGCCGGCGCGAACGCGCCGCTGGTTCTGAGCGGGAAGTGGGTTCTGAGCGGGCAGTGAGACGCATAGTCCGGCGATGATGGCCGCGACCAGGCAAGTTCTCTTCAGCATGAACATCCTCAGTTCCGCCTGCGCTTTGCGGCTTCGGCGGGACAAGTCATAACTCGATACGCCGGACTGGCTGATCCGTGCTTACGATCGAGCCCTGGTCTGATTTAGCAGAACCAGACCAGGTCTCGAGACGTTGATTCCCGGCCAGTTTAGCGCGACCGGCAAGGACCGCGTGCATAATTGACGGTCATGACAATTCGTCGGATTCATACGTCGATTATTGCGTTCTTCATGTTCGTCCCGAGCCTGGCCCAGGCCCAGGCACCCGCCGCGTCGTTTCAGCTGCCGCCGATCATCGTCACCGCCCAGAAGGAATCGGCCAACGCCCAGGATCTCCCGGTCAGCCTCTCGACGGTCACGCAGCAGACCCTTCGCGACTCGGCCGCGACGATCGTCAGCGATCTGTTCGCGCCGAACATCTATTTCACGGAGTTCACCGCCCGGAAGTTGAGCAACCCGCGCTTCCGCGGCATCGGTGCCAGCCCGGCCAACCCGGCGGTGGCCACGTACTTCGATGGCGTTCCACAGCTCAGCACCAACTCGTCGAGCATCGACCTGATCGACGTCGGACAGGTGGAGTTCGTCCGCGGTCCTCAGAGCGCGCTATTCGGGCGGAATGCGATCGGCGGGTTGATCAACGTCACGAGTGTCCGTCCGTCGCTCTCGAACTGGACCGGCAGCCTGTCGGCGCCGTTCGCCAACTACTCCTCGGGCGAGGTGCGCGGCAACCTGGCAGGGCCGGTCGTGGACGGCAAGCTCGGTGTTGCCGTCGCCATGCAATACGGACAGCGCGATGGGTTCACTGTCAACGACCTGACCGGCAACGACGTGGACTCGCGCGAGGCGTTCTCTGCAAAGGGGCAGGTGCTGTGGACGCCGTCGCGCAGCTGGGAAACCCGTGTCATTGTCAACGGCGAACGCGCTCGCGACGGCGACTACGCGCTGAGCGATCTCGCTGGCCTGCGTGCCAACCCGTATCACGTGATGCACGACTTCGAGGGTTACACCAACCGGGACATCTTCGGCACGACAATCCTCAATCGCTACGAGAGCACTCGCTTCAGCGTGTCGTCGACGACGGGCTTCCTGAACTGGAAGACCGAGGACGCCACCGATCTCGATTACACGCCGCTGCCCCTGATCGTGCGGAACAACAGTGAGGAAAGTTTCCAGTTTACGCAGGAAGTGCGCATCGCCTCGGCGCCGAACGCGTCGGTGCGGCTGTCAGACGGCGCCGCGCTGAAATGGCAAGCCGGCGTATTCCTCTTCACGCAGAACTACGAGCAGAACGCCATCAACACGCTGGCGCCGGGCACGTTCTCGCCGTTCATCACATTCCCCCTGGCGTTGACGCTGCCGGACGCAGAGCTCGACGACTTCGGCATCGGCGTTTACGGCCAGGGCACCGCCACGATCGGCGGCCGTTTCGATCTGACCGCTGGCGTCCGTGTGGACAACGAACAGAAGGACGCGTCGCTCAGCACATTCTTCACGCCACAGATTGCGCCGCGACGAGACCTGGTCACCGACGAGAGCTTCTCGAACGTGTCGCCGCAGTTCTCCGCCGCGATGCGCATCCAGCCCCAGAAGACGGTGTACTTCTCGGTGACGCAGGGCTACAAAGCGGGCGGATTCAATCCCGTGTCGCCGGTTGGCAGCGAAGCCTACAGCGAAGAGCACGCGTGGAACTTCGAAGGCGGCGTGAAAACGACCTGGGCGGCCGGGCGGGTGATGGCCAATGCCAGCGTCTTCCGGATCAACTGGGACGACCTGCAACTGAACGTCCCCGATCTCACGTCGCCGGCGCAGTTCTACATCGCCAACATCGGCGATGCGACGAGTTCGGGCGTCGAAGTCGAGCTCAACGCCCGCGTGCATCGGAGTCTGGATGTCCTTGGCGGGGTGGGCTATACCCGCGCCCGGTTCTCGGACGGCAGCATATCGAACGGCGTGCCGGTCGCTGGCAACACCATCCCGAATACACCCGAGTACAGCGCCACGCTTGGTGCGCAGATCTCCCATGCGCTGTCTCCCGCGATCTCGCTCTATGGACGGGGCGAGGCGGTGTTCTACGGCGCCTTCGAGTACGACGATCTCAATACGGCCCGTCAGGACGCATATTCACTCGCCAACTTCCGGGCCGGCGCGCGGGGCCGGTATCTCTTCGCCGAGGCCTGGATTCGCAATGCGTTCGATACCGAATACATCCCGATTGCGATCGCGTACGGACAGCTTGCTCCGTCAGGATTCGTGGGCGAGATGGGTCGCCCGCGCACGTTCGGCGTGAGCGCGGGTGTGACTTTCTAAATCCCAACTCCCAATTCCCAACTCCCAACCACACCCAACTTCCAACTCCCAATTTGGAAGTTGTTGGGAGTTGGGAATTGGAAGTGGTTGGTAGTTGGCATTGGGAGTTGGGAGTTTGCAAGTATGAAACTCATGATGTTCTTCGCGACTCTCCTCGTCGTGGGAGCGGTCTCACTCAGCGGTCAATCCGCATCGTTTGATTGGCCGCAGTGGCGCGGACCGGACCGCAACGGCATCTCGAAAGAAACCGGGCTGCTGGCGCAATGGCCGCGATCGGGGCCGACCGTGGCGTGGTCGGCGGCGATGCTGGGCGCGGGATACGGCTCGATGGCCGTGCAGGGTGATCGCGTCTGGGTCCAGGGCATGCGCAACAACCAGAGCGTCGTCTCGAGCCTTAATCGAGCGGATGGCAAGCCGGTGTGGGTTCGGATCCTCGGGCCTGCCGGCGACAACGATCGTGGCCCCGGTCCGCGCAGCACACCCACGATCGACGGCGATCGACTCTATGCGCTGAGCGAAACTGGCGACCTCGCTTGTCTTCGCACCAGTGATGGCACAGTCGTCTGGCAGCGCAACATCCTCAAGGAATTCAAGGCGGGCAATCCGTATTGGCTGCTGAGCGAGTCGCCGCTCGTGGACGGCAACCTCGTGATCGTGACGCCAGGTGGCCGTGGGGCGGGGATCGTTGCGCTCGACAAGATGTCGGGCAAGACGGTGTGGACGAGCAAGGAGCTCAGCGACGGCGCCGGCTATGCGTCACCGATCATCGCCGACGTTGGCGGCGTGCGGACGATCATGAACTTCACCGCCGATGCCGGCGTTGGCGTCCGCGCGTCTGATGGCAAGCTGATGTGGCGAAACACCCAACCCGCCAATGGCACGGCGAACATCGCCACACCCGTGTACTCGGATGGCAAGGTGTTCTACACCTCGTCGTACGGAACCGGCGCGTCGTTGCTTGGCCTGAAGGCCGCTGGCAACGAGGTGCGGGCGCAGGAGATCTACTTCACCCGCGACATGAAGAATCACCACGGCGGCGTGGTGCTGGTCAACGGCTACATCTACG
>Ga0209382_10008609_pt1 | contig 12855 bp, 11 predicted proteins | sample SoiMetdeltSBSDD5_FD_187599 | JGI IMG/M metagenome (GOLD analysis project Ga0209382, IMG submission 187599) | Bulk soil microbial communities from a Populus tree surrounding site in Tennessee, USA - Soil MetaG P. deltoides SBSDD5 (SPAdes) (version 2) | ecosystem: Environmental > Terrestrial >... | reverse complement strand
CGCTCCCCAGACATGATGCCCGTCGAGATCGAGATAGGAGTACTGCACCTCGACACCCTCGCGCTGGCGTGTCCCGGTCCTGATGCGTGACGCATCCTGCAGGTGTTCGAGCCGGACCTCGACGATCTCGTCGACCTCGCCTGGTGCGGGGGTGAACGCAGGGCGGACGTCGGTGACGCCGACGACGGGATGCAGCGTGAAACCGCTGACGAGCACGTGAATCGGGGTGAGCTCGCCGAGCACGCGCACGGAGGCGGGATCGATGCCGATTTCCTCGGCAGCCTCACGCAACGCGGCCTGCGCCGGAGTCTCGCCCGGGTCGGTGGCCCCCCCGGGCAGGCTGATCTGGCCGGCATGACGTGCCAGCGTCGAGGCGCGCACGGTCAGTGGAAGCGCAACACCGGAATCAGCGGGATACAGGCACAGCAGCGCCGCGGCATCGCGGGCACCGACCGGGAATTCGCCCGCGCGCCAGCCGCGCACCGTAGGAACCGGCACGAAGCGCAGGTGTGCGTTGGCGCCGGGCAGCGTTCCGCCCAGCCGTTCGCGCAGTCGCGCTTCGAGATCCGCCAGCTGCATGCCGCTATTGTGTGCCGCTTTCAGCGCGATCGCGCGCAGGCCGTCGTTCGGTTGTTGCAGCGATCGCACTAACATAGCGGCATGGCTGCCTTTCCTCCGATCGACGCCCAGCGCGGCGCGATGGTGCTCGAGATGGTGCGCGGCTGTACGTTCGACGATTTCATCCTCTCGCCCCAGTACAGCGTGCTGCCGCGCCGCGATCCCGACGTGATCGACCTGTCGTGTCAGCTGACCCGCGGGATCGTGCTCAGGCGCCCGATCGTGTCGGCGAACATGGACACCGTGACGCGGGCGCCGATGGCGGTCGTTCAGGCCGAGGAAGGCGGGATCGGCATCATCGACCGCGGCTACCGGCCCGGCGAGATCGAGCCGCAGGTCCGCGAAGTCGAGAAAGTCAAACGGACCCAGCACGGCGTGATCGGCGATCCTTACAGCATCGGTCCTGGCGCGCCCCTGTCCGAGGCGCGCAACCTGATGACCCGGTCCCGCGTCGGGACGCTCGTCGTTGTCGACGACCGCCGCCGCCTGCTCGGACTGCTGACCGAGCGCGACCTGCGTTTCGTCGACGTGCATCGCGAGACGGTTGCCGACCGCATGACGCCGGTCGATCGGCTCGTCGTGCATCGCGGCGAAGTCTCGCCGGAAGAAGCGCAGCGGGTCATGATCGAACGGAAGATCAAGAAGCTGCCGCTGGTGGATGCGGCCGGCGTGCTGAAGGGCCTGGTCACCGCGAAAGATCTCATCCGCCAGCGGCAGCGGCCGTTCGCGACCCGCGACAGCCAGGGCCGCCTGATGGTTGGCGCGGCGATCGGCGCGACCGGCGACTATCTCGAACGTGCCGCGGAGCTCGTACGGGCTGGTGTCGACGTCCTGGTGATCGACATCGCTCACGGCCATTCGGTCGTCATGGATCGCGCGATGACCGAATTCCGCCGCCGGTTTCCGGATGTGCAGCTGATTGCCGGCAATGTCGCGACGGCCGAGGGCACGCGCTTCCTGATTGAGCACGGCGCGGATGGTGTCAAGGTCGGCATCGGGCCTGGTGGCGGCTGCACGACCCGCATCACCACGAGCTTCGGCGTGCCGCAGGTCCAGGCGCTGGTCGAGTGCCGGCTGGCGGTCGCGGGATCTGGTGTGCCGGTCATCGCGGACGGTGGCATCAAGCGTCATGGCGCACTCGCCGAAGCCTTGCTGCTCGGTGGCGATTGCGCGATGCTCGGCAGCGCCTTCGCCGGAACCGAAGAGGCTCCGGGCGAAACGGTCCACAAGACGGTCGTCCTCCCCGAGTCGCAGAAAACGGTCAAGGTTCCGTTCAAGGTGCTGCGAGGAATGGCGTCGATCGAGGCGATTCGCGATCGCCTCGATGTCGAAGAGGCAGACACGCGGGAGCTCGAAGCGATCGGCGCCGAGGGAATGGAGATCAGCGTACCGGCGCGCGGCTCGGCGCGCACGATCTTCCGCGAGATGATGAAGCACCTGTGCTCGTCGATCAGCTATGGCGGCGCCTCGACGCTTCAGGAGCTGCGGCACCTGTTCTGGGCGAATCCGGAGAAATATCTGGTCAAGGTGTCGGCTTCAGGACGACGTGAATCCTACGAGCGCTGAGATTGCCGCGCGCCTGCGGCAGCGGGCGGACGCGTCGCGTATCGCCGGGCTGCAGCGCTTCTTCAAGACCGGGCCCGGCGAGTACGCGGAAGGCGACGTGTTCATCGGCGTCAAGGTGCCACTGCTGCGCCAGGTCTGCCGCGAATGCCGTGACGCGGCGATCCCTGACCTTGTCCCGTTGCTCGGGTCCGCCGTGCACGAAGAGCGGCTGCTCGCGTTGCTGCTGCTCGTCGAGGCCTTCAAGCGCGGCACCGAGGAGAAGAAGCGCGAGATCTATCGGCTCTACCTGGCCAACACGAAGTTCATCAACAACTGGGATCTCGTCGACAGCTCCGCGCCCCACATCGTGGGTGGATGGCTGTTCACCCGCTCGCGGTCCCCGCTCCGTCGCCTCGCCCGTTCGTCGTCTCTGTGGGAGCGCCGCATCGCCATCATTGCCACCCAGTTCTTCATTCGCAGCGGCGATTTCGAAGAGACCTTTCGAATCGCCGACCTGCTGCTGGCCGACCGCCACGATTTGATTCACAAGGCCGTGGGATGGATGCTCCGCGAAGTGGGAAACCGCAGCCCGAAGGCCGAGCGTGCCTGGCTCGAGACCCGGTACCCGCGGATGCCGCGGACCATGCTCAGGTACGCGATTGAGAAGTTTCCGGAAGCCGAACGTCGCCGGTATCTGGCCGGAACGATCTGATCGCCAGCGGAAGCTCGGACGGATCGTCGATGGCCATCTCGCCGGCCGCTGGCATCAGGCTGCCGGCCGGCGCACCGAACCCGTAGCGCGCGAGACACAGCACGGTGCCTGCCCGCCTGGCGGTCTCGGCGTCGACAGGCGAATCGCCGACCATGACCGTCGCCGACGGGGCCACGTTCGCCCGCTCGACAATGGTCAGGAGCCCGGTCGGATCGGGCTTGCGGCCGGCAGCCGTGTCGCCTGCGATCACCTGCGAGAAGAACGGCGCCAGCTCGAGGCGCTCGAGGATTTCGCGTGACGGCCGCCCCGGCTTGTTCGTCAGGACCGCGAGTGCGCGACCCTCGGACCGCAAGGCCGTCAGCGCATCGATCAGTCCGTCATACGGTCGTGTGTGCACCGTGAGACGCTCGTCGTAGTGCGCCAGAAACCGCTCGAGGGCTCCGGGCGTCTGCGGATCGAGCCCCGCAGCGCTCAGCGCGCGACCGACCAGCACGGCAGCGCCTTCACCGACCATCGCCGTCACCGCGTCAACAGTCAAGGGCTGGCCCCCAAGGTCCGCGACGAGCGCATTCGTGGCATCGGCGAGGTCGCGCCGGGAATCGATGAGGGTGCCGTCGAGATCGAACACGACGAGTTGGATGGACATGCAGGGATCGATTGTATGTTCCCGCAGCCCGCAGCCCGCAGCCCGCAGCCCGCAGCCCGCAGCCCGCAGCCCGCAGCCCGCAGCCCGCAGGTCCGCAGTCAAATGCGACAAACGGGCCGCGGATCGCGGGCTGCGGGAATGTATGAGCTGATTTCCCTGGTGTCTGCGCCTTACTGCCGAGAGCCATGCGCGCCTGGATTGTCGCCAGCCTGGTGTTTTTCGTTTACGTGCTCGCCGTCGCGCCTCTGGTGCGGGGTCTGGCCAGGCAGGCGAGGAGGCTCGCGGCCGTTGGGAGCTTCGCCGGGCTGGCGATCGCCGCCGGGGCGCACCTCGCTCGTCCCACGCCACTCCTGCACGATTGGCTCATTCCGCCGGTTCTGCTCTTGCTTGGATACTGGACCAGCGGCTTGCTGTTTGCCGCGCCGATGCCGCGAGTCGAGGCGGCGCTGTGGGCCATGGACACATGGCTGAACGTGGAACCAGCCGCGCGCGCAACGCCGCGATGGCTCGCCGACGTGCTCGAGGCCGCGTATGTGGGCGTCTATCTCCTGGTGCCGCTGGCGCTCGTGGTTCACGTCGCCTCCGCGGATCAGCCGGATCCAGAGCGATTCTGGACGGTCATCCTGATCACCGACTTCGTGTGCTTCGCCTTTCTCGCCTGGATCCAGACCCGTCCACCTCGTGCCCTCTCGGCATTTCAGCCCTGGGACACGGCCGCGAGACGCTTCAATCTGCGATTGCTCGGCTCGACGAGTATCCAGGCCAACACCTTCCCGAGCGGCCACGCCGCCGAGGGCGTCGCGGCGGCGCTGCTGGTCGCGACCGCGCCGTGGCCCGTCTCCGCCGCCGTTGGTGTTGCCGCATTGCTGGTCTCGGCGGGTGCCGTGCTCGGCCGGTATCACTATGCCGCTGATGCATTCGCGGGGTGGGCCGTGGCGGTAATGGTGTGGATGGTGTGCAGGTGAGGGTTGGCATCGTAGCCGCGACGTTCGCTTGTCACGCCGCCTTCGGCGGGGCGGCCTTCGGCCGCATTCACGACGGGGCGACGAGACGACGACACGACGTTTCAGACGGTCGCGCCTTCGGCGCATTTTCACGAAGAACACCAAGCTCACAAAGGCACACAAAGAAAAACCTTGTGAGTCTCTTCGACGGACTGCGACTGCTGGCTGCCAACGTCGGCCGTGGCCGACGTCGGCGTCAGCGGGGAAGCCGGTGATATTCAACCCCGACTTTGTGGCCTTTGTGAGCTTGGTGCCCTTTGTGTTATGCGACGAAGGCGCACCGGGAAACGTCGTGGCGTCGTGTCGCCCTTCGACCTTGCTCAGGGCGACCCTGAGCTTGCCGAAGGGTCGTCGCCCCGTCGTGCAAGCGCGAAGCGCAACCGTGGATCCGATCGCAGCGTGACAGTGAACACCGTCGAAGAGAGCCCCCCGCCCAGCAAGTCGCAAAAGCCCACGAATGCCGCTAAAGTGTCCCAATGAGAGCCCCGCTGATCGCAGCCCTGATGACGGCACTCACCGCCGCGCCGTCAACGGCGCAAGATCCTCCGACCGTCCCCACCCGCCTCGCCCTCGACGTCGTCGCGGTCGGACGGGATGGCGCACCGGTCACCGATCTCAAGCCCGAGGAATTTGAAGTCTGGATCAGCGGCTATCGCGTCCCGGTCGAGGAAGTCGCGTTCATGACGCCGGAGAGCTCGCCGCGGACCATCGTGCTCCTGCTCGACAACGCCGCGGTCGGCCTCGATCTCGCGCCGCGGGTGAAGGAAACGGCACGCGCGTTCGTCGACCGGATGGGGGAGACCGACCGGATCTCCGTGGTGCCGGTGCATGGAACCAGGACCGACAGCGTCGGCGATCCCGCTCGGCTGATGCAGGCGATCGACAGCTACCGGGTGCAGGGCTTTCCGTTCCGGATCGAGGACGCGGGCGAGCACGTGCTCAGGCTCATGACCGCGATCGCGCGCCAGATGGTCGAGGCACCCGGCCGCCGCAAGGCGATCGTGGCGATCGGCGCCGGGTGGTTGTTCGATACGCCGCTTCCGCCGCCGAGCCTGCGCGATCTCCACGCGGAGTGGCTGGCGGCGATGCGGAGCATGGCGGCGGCAAACGTCAGCCTCTATGTGATCGATCCGGTCGGTCTCCGCCCGATTGCGGGGTACAGCTTTGGCGGCGACAGCGGGTTTGCGAACGAGACGGGTGGATATGCCTTCCTCAATACGAACGATCTTCGCGGCGCCGCCGAGCGGATCTTCGCTGAGGCTGGAACCTACTACGTGCTGCGGATGATGGACCCGCCGGTTCAGCGAACCGCGGATCTGCGCGAACTGAAGGTGCGCGTGCAAAGGAAAGACGTCACGGTACGGGCTCGGCGCGGAATCCCCGGGAAGCGTTGAGCTCCTGATCCGTCCTGGGCAGCGCGGCCAGTCCCTCGCTCAACTGGAATCCCTGGAAGATGGCCTGGGGATCTTCCTCATCGAACCGCAGGCCCGTCAGCGCGTTCAGCACGTGCTTGCGATAGAGAACAATCATTTCGGCGAGAACGGTCGCCGACAGGCAGAACCAGGCCAGCTTGCCCGGCCGGCTCGACAGCGCGCGATCGATCACCGCGAACACCACGGTGTAGAAGAAGAACGCGAGCATGTAGATCGGCCACAGTGAAAAGATCCGCGAGTTCCCGGGGAAGTAGGTGCAGGCGAAGGGCAGCTTCCCGGTCCTGACGATCAGGATCTCCGCCAGCAGCCGGCCCAGCACGAAGGTGAACGCCGCATGTGAGAGCGCGGTGCTGAGCTTCCAGAACACCAGTCCCTGCACCAACGCAAAAGCCGTGGTGGGCAGCACGACCAGCAGCAGCAGCGCATCGCGGGCGCCGCTCACGGCGGCGTGGCGATCGGCGGGCTCGCACACGCGGAACACCCAGCGGGCCTTCGGTTCCGACGGGATCGCCACGATGGCCCGGATCGCAATCAGCAGGAGGAACTGCGCGACCAGCGGCATCGACATCATGCTGATCCCGGGCTCCCAGAATCCTGCGCCACGGTTGCGGAGCGCCATCGAAACGGCCGACGACACGATGATCGCGAGCGCGAACCCCGCGTAGACCGCGAGCATCATCCGGTGCGTCCGGCTCCTGAACAGCGTCCGGATCGTGAATGCCCGCACCGCATGCGTCACGGGACGATGCACGGCGCCAGCGAACCAGCCGCTCCTCACGGCTCGCCGGGACGCCGAGGCAGATGCCCTGGGTGCGACGCCTTCGAGTGCCCGCTGCGACAGACGGTCGTAGCTCGCGGCATAGAGACCGACCGCGGTAATCGCGGCCGCGATCGTCAGTTCGACCGCCAGTCTGCCGAGCGCCGCCGAATTGGCATCGGCGGTTCCCGCGAGCTGCTCGTACAGGCCGAAGAACCACGTAGGAGGCAGTGCCGCGACCGTGGAAAGCTCCTCGTGCGACGCCCCGCCGGCGCGAAGGATGCGGCCCAGCTCCGGCAGGAAGTAGAGCAGCTGCACCAGGCCCACCGCAAAGAGCACCTGGAAGGTGACCGACGCCGCTTGTGCGGCACGCCGGCCGAACAGCAGCAGGAGCAGGCATTGCGCGGTGATCAGCGCCGAGAACACGAAGGCACACGCGAGCGCCACGGTCGCGAAGTGGGCCGTGATGCCGTGAATCCGCGAGATCGGGGCGCCAAAGCCGGTCACCGTCAGCCCGAACGCCACCGACTGCAGCAGACAGAGCGGCGTGGCGAACAGTACGAGCACGCGGCAGAGCGATCCGAGACGCGCAACTACGAACCAGCGGGTGGGGATGGGAAGCACGCCGAGGACCCTGACGTCACGGCGATCGGGAAAAATGCCCTCCCAGATCACGAGCCCGACGACGCCAATCGAAATCATCGAGAGGGTAATCAGGATCAGCCGATCGACGTCGAACTCGGACCCGAGCGGCATCACGAACTGCAGGCGGTTGTACTTCAGCAGCGCGAAGATGGCGTAGGCCGTGTTCGGCGTGGCCGCGAGGAGCATCCCCCAGATGACGAGCTGCACCTGCGGCAAACCGTCCGGCATCAGGTCGCTCTCGAACAGTCTGGTGAAGAACGCGCGCGCGAGGAGCCTGGTCTGGTGCACGTCAGGCTTTCATCACCGCGACGATATCGGCGGCGACGCGGTCGAGGTCGGCGGCAATCACGAGATTCTTGAAGACCTCTTCGAGCGTGGACAGTTTCATCAGCTCGCGGAGCCGCGAGACCGAGTCGTGCGCCACGACATGCCCGTCGTGCAGGATCAGCACGTCGGTCGCGACCTGCTCGACGATCTCCAGGACGTGCGAGGAGTAGACGACCATCCGTCCTTCAGCGGCGAGCCGCTGCACCAGCCGGCGGAGCACCAGGGCGGTCGTGACGTCGAGCCCGGAATTGGGCTCGTCGAGGACGATGATCGCGGGATCGTGGAGCAGCGCCGCGGAGATCAGGATCTTCTGCCGCATGCCCTTCGAGTACGCCGACATCGGCGCATGCACGTCGTCCTGCAACCCGAACAACGTCAGGAACCCGTCGATCTTCTCCTGGAGCCGATTCTGAGGAATGCCGCGAAGTCCGCCGACGAGCGAGAGGTACTCCGGCCCGGTCAGGTAGGTGTAGAGCACCGCCTCTTCAGGGACGTAGCCGATGCGTGCTTTGTAGGCCAGCAGGTCGTCGCGAACCGGCTGCCCGTCGAGCAGGACCGTTCCGCCGGATGGCTCGAGCAGTCCGGTCAGAATCGACACGGTTGTCGATTTGCCCGACCCGTTGGGCCCGAGCAGCCCGAGGATGCCCCCGGGCGCCAGCGTGAAGCTCAGATCCCGGACGGCGGGCACCGCCGAGTAGTACTTGGTGAGCGACCGCGCTTCGAGCATAGGGCGTTGGACACGTAAAGTCGGGGGAAGTTCCAGCAGAACCGGGGGCTCGCGGGTTCGCGGCTCGCGGGTTCGGGGGAGCCGGTGGCACTTAGAGGCGACTAGCTGGTTAGATTTGTGCCGGTAGCCTCTGAGTACCACCGAACCCGCGAACCCGCGAACCCGCGAACGCGCGAACCGCGACTAGAATTCCAACATGTATGCAACAGTCCTGCTCCTCCACTCCTGGCTCCGCTGGGTCGTCATCCTGTTGGGGCTGGTCGCGACGATTCGGGCCATTGCCGGGGCATCGTCCAGGCGGCCGTGGGGGCGCATGGACGACCGCGTCAGCAAGCTGTTTGCGCGCACGCTCGATCTCCAGATGCTGCTCGGCCTCGTCCTCTATTTCTTTCTCAGCCCGATCACGACAGCGGCGCTGTCCGACTTCATGGGGTCGATGAAGGTGGCCGGGATGCGGTTCTGGTCGGTCGAGCACTGGTTCGGGATGGTGATCGCCATCGCACTCGTGCATGTCGGCATCGCCCGCGCTGGCCGCGCGACCGATGGTTCACGGAAACATAGGATCCTGGCCATCTTCTTCGTGCTCGCGATGATCGCGATCCTGGCGGCGATTCCCTGGCCCGGCCGGCCTTACGGCCGTCCGCTCATCAGGTGGTGATGTGATGACCGTTCGACGTCTCGCGCTTCACGGCGCTGCTGTTACTGCGATCGTCGGCGCGTTGGCGGCCGAGCCTGGTGCGCAGGCCGACCGACGGGCGATGACGACAGAGGATCTGCTCGTGGCCGTCCGGATCGCGGACCCGCAACTGTCGCCCGATGGCCGCACCGTCGCTTTCGTGCGCACGACCACGGACCCGGCCTCCGGGCGGCGCAACGCCGACCTCTGGAGCGTTCCCGCAGACGGCGGTGCCGCGAAGGAACTGATCGGCGGCGACAAGTCGGAGAACACGCCGCGCTGGAGTCCGGATGGCCGACAGCTCGCGTTCATCTCGACGCGTGATGGCGCGGCGCAGGTCTTTGTGGCGGACGCCGGCGGCGGTGGCGTTCACAAGATCACCGACCTGGCCATCGGTGTGCAGCCGCCACTGATCTTCTCGCGCGATGGCGCGAAAGTGGCCTTCGTGTCGGACGTCTACCCCGAGTGCACGGACGACGCGTGCAACAAGCGGCGGAAGGAAGAGATCGAGAAGAACCCGGTGAAGATGCGCCGGCTCACCCGCCTGCTGTACCGGCACTGGGATGAGTGGCGGGAGAACGTCCGCCATCACGTCATGGTCGCGGACCTGCAGTCGACGCGTGTCGTCGACGTCACCCCGGGAGACTTCGACTCGCCGCCAGGCCAGCAGGAAGATGCCGCGATCGCCTTCTCGGCGGACGGCCGCGAGATCGCGTTCGTCTCGAACCGCGACGGCAACGACCGCGAGGCGTGGAGCACCAACAACGACGTGTGGACCGTGCCGGTGACGGGCGGCACGGCGAAGAAGATCACTGCGGGCCCCGGCGCGGACGTGCAGCCGGTCTTCTCGGCTGATGGCCGAACGCTGTTCGTACGGGCGCAGCGGCGCGGCGGGTTCGAGTCGGACCGCTGGTATCTGGATGCGTACGATCGCACGACCGGTCAGAAGCGAACGGTCTTCGAGGCTCCAGATCTGTCGGTGAGTGACTTCGCGCTTTCGAAGGACGGTACGTCGATCTGGTTCACCGCCGCCGATCAGGGGCGTGACCACCTCTATGTCGTGCCTTCGGCCGGCGGCAGTCCGAAACGGATCGCCGAGGGTGGTGCCATCAGCGGACCGCAACCCGGCGACGGCTTCGTGGTGTTTTCGAAATCATCGCTGACCGCACCGCCGGAGGTTTTCCGGGTGGCCTCGGCCGGCGGCGCCGACAAGGCACTGACTGCCGAGAACGCGAAGCTGACCCGCGAGGTCACGTTCACGCCGCCCGAGAGCCGCTCGGTAAAAGGCGGCGCAGGTGCGACGGTGCAGTACTGGCTGCTCAAACCGCCGAACTTCGACGCCTCGAGAAAGTATCCGGTCATCTTCCTGATTCACGGCGGACCGCAGGGCGCGTGGGGAGACGCCTGGTCCACACGATGGAACCCTGCGCTGTGGGCGGCGCAGGGCTGGGTCGTGGCCGCCCCGAATCCGCGCGGCTCGACCGGGTTCGGGCAGAAGTTCGTCGACGACATCTCGACCGACTGGGGCGGCAAGGTGATGACCGACATCGATGCGGTCGTGAACGAAGTGGCGAAACTCCCGTTCACCGATTCGACCCGGATGGGCATCGCCGGCGCCAGCTATGGAGGGTACGCGGTCAACTGGATCCTGGGGCACACGAACCGCTTCAAGGCGGCCGTCACCCACGACGGCGTGTTCAACCTCGAATCGATGTCGCTGTCGACCGAGGAGCTCTGGTTCACGGAGTGGGAATTCGGCGGACCTCCCTGGACCTCGAAGGCCCGCGAGCAGTTCCTGCAGTGGTCACCGCACCTGTTCGCGCAGAACATCAAGACGCCGACGCTCATCATCACCAACGAGCTCGACTTCCGCGTGCCCGTCGATCAGGGCCTGCAGATGTTCACCGTGCTCCGGCGCAATGGCGTGCCCGCCGAAGCCCTCGTCTTTCCAGACGAGGGCCACTGGGTCCTCGGCGCCAACAACAGCCGCGCGTGGCACGAGGCGGTTTTTGGGTGGCTCAACAAATACTTGAAGTAGTCAGTTTCCAGTTGCCAGTTTCCAGTTTGAACGCGGAGTGAGTCTGTTCGACCGACTGGGAACTGGTAACTGGCTACTGGAAACTACTTCCGTGTCAAGCGAACCCCGCCATTCGTCGTCCGCACGCGAATCGGGGCGCCGCCGGACCCGAGCTGGGTCGTGATGTCGCGGCTGCGGCGGTTTTGATTGACGCCGTCGATGTTGATACCGCCGTTGTCGGTGCTGGCCTCGAGACGCGCCGAGTAGTTGTCGGGAACGCTCAGCTTCACGCCGCCGTTGGTCGTTTCGACGTCGAGACCCTCGCCGCTCCAGAAGGTCCCGTCGAGCTCGATGTCCACGCCGCCGTTCGTCGTTTGGCCCTTCACGTCGCCGTTGACCGCCACCAGCTTGACCCCGCCGTTGGTGGTCCTGAAGTCCACCTTCGAATCGATGTCTCGGAGCGAAATTCCGCCGTTGGTCGTGCGCAGGTTCATGTTCAGTGCGCGCGGCACGTAGAGGCGGTAGCTCACCGACCAGCCTTCGCGGTTGTGCGTTTGCGGTCCCCTGGCCTCGACCTGGTCGAGCGTGGGATTGAGCTGGACGGCCGCGACGAGCTCCCGCGCGCGCGCGTCCGATTCGGCGTTGGCAGAGATTCTGGCGACGATCCGGACGTCGCCCCTGGCTTCGCCTTCGACGCTGATGCCGCCGTTCGTGCCGGCGACCGAAAGCGTCCCGGCCGTCGCCGGCACCGTGTACTCCCGCACGACGCAGGCACGGCCGCGGTCGTCGCCCGATTGCTCGTTCCGGCACCAGTCGTCGTCTCTGCCACGCTGCTGCGCGGCGGCACCCATCGGCACGAGCATCAGAGCCGCCAGCATGAGTGCGCCGGTCCGACCGGGTCCAATTGCGAATCTCGTCATTTCACGTCACCTCGGGGGCTTTGACGAGACGCCGGCCCTTCGCGTTGGCGGGGCCGGCTCATTTTCGCGGGTTCGCGGTTCGCGGGCTCGCGGGTTCGGAGGGCACGTGCTAGTCCACAGGCACCTGGGCTGATCCAAGCGGCTCGTTGCCTCTGACTACACGGACTCCGAACCGCGAACCCGCGAACCCGCGAACCCGCGACCGCGTATAACCCCCTATGCTCCTGCAGGATGTGCGCTACGCCTGGCGCTCGCTGACCAAGACTCCCGGATTCACCGCCATCGCCGTCACCTGCCTCGCCCTGGGGATCGGCATCAACACCACGATTTTCAGCGTCGTGGACGGCGTCATGCTTCAGCCGTATCCCTATAAAAATCCGCAGCAGATCGCCGTCCTCAATGGGCGGAACCAGCGGTTGCACGTCAACCGCGGCAATATCTCGTACGCCGACTACAAGGACTTTCGCGACCAGAGCGCGACCGTGGCGTCGCTCGCCGCGTTCAGCCGGCGCAGCCTGACGATCTCGGACAGCTCTTCCGAGCCGACCCGCTATGACGGCTGCACGGTGACCTGGAACCTCTTTTCATTACTAGGGCAGCCACCGGCCCTCGGACGCGACTTCGGGCCTGACGACGATCGGCCGGGCGCGGAGCCCGTCATCATGCTCAGCCACGAGGTCTGGCAGACCCGTTACGGTGGTGACGCCGGAGTGGTCGGGCGGGCGATCAATGTCAACGGCCGGCCGCACACGATCATCGGCGTCATGCCTCCGCGATTTGCGTTCCCCGAGACACAGCGCCTGTGGGTGCCCATCGCGGAATACGGCG
>Ga0209382_10008607_pt1 | contig 12856 bp, 7 predicted proteins | sample SoiMetdeltSBSDD5_FD_187599 | JGI IMG/M metagenome (GOLD analysis project Ga0209382, IMG submission 187599) | Bulk soil microbial communities from a Populus tree surrounding site in Tennessee, USA - Soil MetaG P. deltoides SBSDD5 (SPAdes) (version 2) | ecosystem: Environmental > Terrestrial >... | reverse complement strand
AATCTGGGCCGCATTAGATGCCGATCGGACGACGACCGATCGACTGGCGCTCGTCTGCACTCTCGTGTGGGTACTCCACCCACTCAACAGCGAAGCGGTCAACTACCTCACGCAGCGAACGGAGTCGATGGTCGGTCTGTTCTACCTCCTGACGATGTACGCCGCAATCACCGCTCACCGCTCGGCTCGGCCCCGTCGATGGGCGATGGCCGCCGTCGTCTCCAATTTCTGTGGAATCGCAACGAAAGAGTCGATGGTCACCGCTCCGCTCATGGTGAAATCTGGCTGCCGCAACGGGGCTGGGCATCGCATTGGCGTCGGCAGGAAGCACCGACGAGGCGGTTGAAGCGTTCCGTCAAGCGTCCCGGATCGACTCCCGCGACGTGACGGCCAAACAAGGGCTGGTCGAAACGCTGCTACGCACGGGTCGAGTTGCGGAAGCGGAGCAGGAAGCCCGAGCAGTGATTGCCGCTTTTCCCGACGACCCAATCGCCCGTTATCTTCTCGGTGTGACGCTCGAGGCCCAAGGTCGAATCGACGAGGCAGTGATGGAATTCGAGGCCGCCGCTAAATCGGCGCCACAGTGGCCGCAGCCGCGTGAAGCCCTGAAAAGAGTGCTCGGCGAACCGGCAGGGGCGCGAAGGTCCGGACGTGCGGGCGGCCGGCCAGACCCACTGACCGGCCCGCGTCCGTAGCAGCTACTTGCTCAGAGGCGGCGGCGGGAGGCCGAGGATCTTCGCCGGGTTGATCTTGAACAGCAGGTCCAGTTCGGCCTCGGTGAACCCTTTCCCGCGCAGCGCCTGTGCAAGCCTCGCCAGACGATCGGGGTGGAACTCGGAATTCGCCTGCCCCGTGTCGCTCGACACGAATGCCCGTTCAACACCCGATGCACGGATCGCCGCGATTTCCCTTTCGAGCCCCTCGGGAGTACTGGCGAAATTCCCGGTGTGCTCGGAGTAAATCTCCGGCCCGAGACGCACCGTTTCCCCGAGCTGGGCTGGAGTGAAGCCGACGCTGCCCTGCATGGGGTGCGTGATGATCACGTGTTTCACGCCCACTCGCACAGCTTCCTTGACCATCATCATGACTTCTTCCGGGCTGTTGTGTCCGGTCGCGAGAATGAGATCGCCGTTGCTGTCGCGCGTCTTCGTCTTCGCGATGACCGAAATCGCTTCCTTCACTTCCGGCAGCAGGTCCCCGTTGGGGCACGGCTTCGGGAAGTCCGCCCAGAACGGCCTCCCATCGTTGCACCGAGCCACGGGGACAAAGCCGGGCTGACGATAGTTCTTTGCGTGAGAGCTCTTCTCGGACTCCCAACTCGGCATCCACACGATCCGGCCCCACCCGCCCTTGATTTCCGTCATATGCGTGATGGCCCATGGATTCACCTTGTCGCCGGTCGTCCGGTTGGAGCCCATCCCGCCGAAGACTTCCATGTCCGGATAGAGCTTGCGAATGTAGTAGGCAAGTCCCGCCGTTTGATCCAGGTGCTGCTTGATCACGAAGCCGCGCATCCCGGAGGCCTTCGCTCGCTTGGCGAGATCGATTGCGTCGATCGAGCGCGCTGCCTGCCCGTAGCTTGGGCCGTTGCTGTCCGGATCCTGGTGCGCGTGCAAGTCGATCGCTCCCCGCAACGCAGGATCCTGAGGCGCCGGATCGGACAGCGAAAAGTTCCCGCGTGCTTCGCCGCGTCCTTCGCCGCGTCCACGACCGGCGCGTCCCTGCTCTTGCGCGTCGATCGTCGGCAACGTGCCCACGATCAGCCCCAGGGCGCCCAACGCGATACACCAGCTCCACGCGTGCGGCCACCGAATTCTGGTTGTCATCAGCTGCCTCCCCTAGTCCAACGCTACGGTCGCCTCTGTCCGCATCCTCGTCGCCCTTTATCGCGACGCGCTCGGCGGCGCCAACTGTTCCGGCGTCAGCGCATTGGGCGGCGGCGTCGCCGACATGCCTTTGAAGGCGAACTTCTGGACCCGCGCCCCCGGCGCGACTTCGCCAGTGTAGACATTCCCCTTCGAGTCGACAGCTATGTGATGGAGGCCCTGGAAGTCGCCAGGCTTCGCCGAGCGCTGACCGAACTGATACAAAACCTGGAGGGTCTTCCGTTCCACGACAGCAATACGCGAGTTCCCGTAATCGGCAACATACAGGAACCGCTGCGCCGCGTCCGGCGAGAACGCCACACCTGCCGCCGACCCATTCGACGGGCCCGCACGGTTGAGGAACATCTGCGTCACGAACTTGCCGTCGACAGTGAACACCTGGACACGCCGATTGGGTCGGTCGGCGACATACACGAGCCCGTCATTCGACACTTTGACGCCGTGGACCGGGCTGCCGAACTGTGGTGCTCCGGGGCCGTCCGTGTCGAGCTTCGGGGCTGGGCCTCGTCCACCGCCGCCAGCCCCACGTCCGCCACCATCGCCTGCGCCGCGTCCGCGGCCCTCAGCGGGTGCAGCAGCGCCGGGCGCTGAAGGTCCCGCTGCAGCATCCGTCGAAGCGGCCGATGCAGGGATGACGTCGATCGGCTCGTTGCCGAAGGCGCCCCACATCCGTTTGAACGCCCCGGTGTCGGCATCGAAGACGGCCACGCGGCGGTTGCCGTATCCGTCGGCCACGAACGCCTCATTCGTCGGGCGATGCACGAAGACATCGGCTGATTGGTGGACGCTCATCGGATCCTTGTTGCCGCCGGGCTTTCCCAAAGACGTCGGGCTCTTGTCACGACCGCCGATCTGAAGAAGAAATTTCCCATCGCGGGTGAACTTGAGGAGCATGTCGTCGTTGAGCTTTCTGAGCGACGGGGCGACCGGCGCGCTGCCGCCGATCCAGATGTTGTCTCTGTAGTCGATGGCAATCCCATGTTCGCTGTCGGGCCAATCGAATCCCGGAACTCCGGGTCCGCCCCACGCGTTGACGAATTTGCCGTTCTGATCGAATTCGAGGACCGGCGGCGCCGAGCGCGCGCGATCCTCAGGCGGGAGCGTATTGGGCCGCGTCAACATGAAGAGGTGATCGCGCGAATCCACGGCGACCGAAGGGACATGGCCGACGATCCAGTTGTACGGCAGCTTCTGCGGCCACGCGGTGTCCACTTGGAACACCGGCATCTGTGTCGCTTGCGCCTCCACTCTTCGAGCTGCGCCTCGCTCACTCACGGCCGCGGCCACAAGAACAGCCGCCGCGAGAGTGACGCCGATCCCCGCTTTTGTCTTGATCATCTCAATGTTCCTTTGGTTCGGCATCCTTACGATTCTAGCGACTGCTTTCCGAAGGCGGCGGGAGCCCCAGAATCTTCGCGGGATTGATCTTGAACAGTAGGTCCAGCTGCGTTGTCCGGATACAGCTTGCGGATGTAGTAGGCCAGTCCCGCGGTTTGATCCAGGTGTTGCTTGATGACGAAGAAGCTTGCCTTGCCTGCCTGCCCCCGCCCGCCGCGTTTCTCCCCCTGCGCGTCGAGTTTCGGCAACGTGACGTGATCAGTCCCAAAGCACCCAACGCGACACCCCAACTCCACGGCTGCCGTCGCGATGCTCCGAACTTCATTCGCCTACCCTCCGCCCGGGCACTTTGCGCGATCTCACACTCCCTGTACTCGTTACAGCGCCGCATTGGGGTCGGTCAGCCTTGGCGCGCTCGCTGGCAGACCCTGTGTGGTGATGATCGCTATTTCGTCGCCCAGTTCACATCCCAGCGGACGTTCAGCCAGGCGAGCGGTTCCTTCACCTCGGTTGGACCGTGCGTGACACTTGCAGGGATGAAGAAGACGTCGCCGAGGATGGCCGGTGCCGTCACTCCAGTGCCTTCGACCCGCTTGTCGTCCTTTTCCTGGAAGCCGGTGGCGACCGTGCCACTGCCCTGGAGTACGACCCACGTATCGATCGTGATCGGATGGAACTCACCCGAGGGTGTCGGTTGCCGGCGGATGTTGACGTTGTAGTGGCCGCCCTCGACCATCCGCAGCACGCCCGAGTTCTTCGCGTTCATGTCGCGCAGGTACCCGTCGAGCTTCTCTTTCGGGATGTAGACCGCGCGATCCTTCGAGGCGTATTCGAGAGGCGCCGCGCCGCCGCGGCCGCGGCCGGATTCTGCGGCCGGCGCTGCGGGCTGGGGCCCACGGCCGGCTCCAAGCTGGGCGCCAGCCGGGTAGTCGTCGTCCCAGCGGATGTTCAGCCACGTGATATTACCGTTCACCCCGCTCACCCCGTGGGGCAGACCCGAGGGGATGAACACCACATCGCCGACCTTCAGCTGATTGGTGACGCCGTTCAGAATCTTGCCGTTCTCGAGCTTTCCACCGGTCGTCAGCGTGCCGCTGCCGTCGATCACTACCCAGGTGTCGATCGTGTTCGGGTGAACAAGCGCGGTCTCCGCGTCGGTGATGCGCCGGATGTTGACGTTGTACTTTCCGCCCTCGATCATCCGAAGAGTCTGGAGCTTTTTCGCGTCCATGTCCTTCAGATATCCATTCAGCTTCTCCTTGGGGATCGCGATCGCGCGGTCGGTCGACGCCTGCTCAAGGATGGTCGTGCCGCCACCCCCGCGGCCGGCACCCCCCTGGCGACCAGCGCCGCCTCCCTGCCCCAACACTATCGCGCCGCACATGAACAGCGCGGCGACCAAGCCGACAGGCGCTCTTCGCATATGTGCTCCTTTGGCTCCTGAAATGCCGGGCCGCCATCACGGAGCCGCTCTCGGACGCCGCCGTCGGGTAGCGCACCGGCCCCAATGTGGCAGCGCCGACGTCGGGGGCGGATCGCGGCGCTCATTATCGCTGAAGCCAAAGAGTTGTCAACAACACGGCAACCCGCGAGATGGGCCCACGCCTGGACAGCGATCATTCGATTGAAGTGGTCTGACGACGAGGACTAAGTGCGGCACGGCGCCTGCCGAGCTCCGGCGGTTCGATGACGGGATTGCCGGGCACCGGTTAGACGCGGATCTCGAGGGTCGGATCGAGTGCGTACGTCCGGCTGACGATCTGCGGCTCGGCCAGAGAAAGATCGCCCTTATCTTTTTCGCTTGGCAGTCGGCAGCGTAAGCGCAACACTCTAGCGGGAAGGGAGGCACCCATGTCGAGGACTCAATCGATCGCTACGCGACGAGGATTCCTGCAGGGCCTGACGCTTGGTCTGGCCGCTTTTACCACGCCTGGCCTCTTCGCCGAAACGCTGAAAACAACGGCCTCGACGACCGAAGGACCGTTCTATCCCGACAAGATGCCGCTCGACACCGACAACGACCTGCTCATTCTCAATGACGCGATTACGCCGGCTGTCGGCCAGGTGACGCATCTGACCGGCCGCGTCCTGACCGTCACGGCGCAGCCCGTTCGAAACGCGTTCGTCGAGATCTGGCAGGTCGACAGCACCGCGTCGTACGTGCACACGCGGGGCCGGCAGCCGGGTGGGAACGATGCGAACTTTCAGGGGTACGGGCGCTTTCTCACCGACTCGAAGGGTCAATACTACTTCCGCACCATCAAACCGATCCCCTACACGCTTCAGGGTGCGTTCAGAACCGCGCACATCCACATGGCGATCAGCAGGAACGGCAAGCGCGTCTTCACCTCGCAGCTTCTCGTGAAGGGACTGCCCGAAAACGCCAAGGACGGCATTGTCACGAGACTGAGTGCGGACACACTCGCGACGCTCCTAGTCGATTTCAAGCCTTTTCCTGGCTCGAAGATCAACGAGCTCTCCGCCAACTGGGATGTCGTGCTTGGCAAGACGCTCGAAGAGCTGGAGGACGGCAAGCTCGGAGGCGGTGTCGCGATCTCAGAGGTTCAACGGTCTCGTCGGTAGGTTCGCGGGCTTCCCCAGGTTCCCCAGAAGTTCCGGGTCCCGAGGTTCTGGTTCTCGAAGAATCAGAGCCCTCGAGATTTTTGTGCGATAGAGACTCCAGTCTCGAACTCGCGTTTTCAGAGCGAGGCAGCTCCCGACGAATCATGGTCGTGCGGTCTCGACGCGCGAATATCAGAGTGATTCATCGTCGTTGCCGCTCGGCCGATCAGATGACTGGATCCAACCACCCAGCTGATCCCAACAGCGCCCCACGCCCGGATGACTTGACAAGCCGGGCGTGGGGCTACGAGGTGCATCGCACAATTCAACGAACGTGCTATCGATCAACCAGCTGACTATTGACAGGTCTTTCCATATCAGAAATCGAACTGCAGCGCGAGCTTCGCGAAGCGCGCCGCCAGGATGCTGTTCGGCGTGCCCCATGTCTCCGGGGTCGTCACCGAGTAGGTGTTGTTGTACGTCTGACCGGCGCTCGAGTTCATCAGGTTGTAGATATCCACGCCGAGGTTCGCCCGGATGCCGCGGAATCGAAGAATCTTGCTGACGCGCATGTCGACCACGGTGATCTGCGGATAGAACGCTTCGTTGGTGTCGAACAGGTTGATGGTCACTGTCGAGGGATTGCCCGACACCGGGCGGCCGAGGCTTGCCGCAATCGTCGCGGCCGGGACCTGGACGTTGGCCGACTTGGCCGGCCCAGGGCGGCTCAGGACCGTGCCCGACACCTGGACCTCAATGCGCGGAATGACATAGGTGGTCAGCCCCTGGAGCTGGAACTGCCAGTCGGTGAATGTGTCGCAATTTCGCATGCTCGGGCCCTGGGGAATGCCGGTGCCGTAGTATCCCTCAACGATGTACGAGCACCAGTCGCTGCCCTCTGCCCAGACCTGCCCGCCAAACCGCATTGTCAGGCTGTTGTCGAACCGCGAGCTCACCTGGAAGTCAGCGCCGTGCCACAGGTCCTTGCGATTGACGTTCGGGACGTTGTTTTCCAGCCTCGTGAAGTTGTCGAACTGGCCGAACTTGTCTGGATTGATATCCCACAGATCGCCGATTAGCCGTCCGCTCACGTCGCCGAGTCGCGGATCAACTGGGGATTGATACGAATACGGACTGAAATCGGAGTGCCCGGCGGCGCGATTGTGGATGAGCGTCCATTTGTCGATCCATCGGCGGTGTAAGCCTGCCTCGACGGACAGGCGAGGGAGAATCTGCTGCTGGATACCCAAACCGAGCCGCCACTCCATCGGACGCGTAAACCACCCGCGGAACATGTCGGGATCGTAGGACGTCGTGAACACCTCCTGGCCGAAGGTCGTGTTGTTCCATGCCCCGCAGATGTCGCCTCCGACGGCCGTGTTGTTCTGGGCCGCGGGGTTCAGCAGGTCGCAGTCCGGATTGAAGTCGCGGTCGGAATCGGTCCAGGAACGTCCCACCGTCGCCTGAATGCGGCTGATCGGGTTGCCGAGCTGATAGCGCCCGCTGGCCGAGGCCGTGTCGAGATATCGGCCGGCGTGGAACTTCAACGCGGTCTTGCCGTTGCCGAACACGTCGTACGCCACGCTGACCCGGGTATTGAGATCGTTGAAGCCCGTGATGCCGCCGGTCTTATCCTCGGGGAACACGAACACCGCCGGGTGATACTTGGTGCCGCCGAAGCGCTGTTCGGGATAGTACGACGACGTGTAATCGTAGCGAAGCCCGCCTTGCAGCGTCAGCCGTCCGAGTGTCCACTGCTCTTGTGCATAGAGCGCCTCGCTATGCGTCACGATGCTTCCCGTCAACGGATTGGAGCCTAACAGCGTCAAGGACGTCGGGGCCCCGTTACGGAACGTGTACGTGATGTCCTGCGTGTTCTGGTAACTGTTCGTGTCGGAGTACTGGTTCCTGCCTTCATAGCCCACCTTCATGCTGTGGGCGCCGGTCACGTAGGCCGCCGAGGCTCGCCAGCGGGGGGCGAACGCGTGGTTTTCCTGGAAGTTCATCGAACGGTAGGTGATCCCCGTCAGCCCGCCCTGCACGCCCGTATCGTTGATGCGGACAAGATTGCGCGTGTTGTTCCCCTCGCGTTCGCGGCCGCCGTAGTCGTACACGCTCGAGGCGAAGCCCGCATCCAGCAGCAGACGATTCGTCCACGGCGCCTGCCAACTGACCTGGACCAGATGCTGCGGGTACGCGTCCGAGGTGGAGTCCGCTTCGGGCGACGTCGTCGGCGTTCCGCCGAGGTTATGGTGATCCTTCAGGCTCTGCTCATCGAAGTGCAGGCCAAACTTCTGCCGCGCCGTGGCCTGCCACGTCAAACGAACGCTTGTGCCCGACAAACGGGAGTCGGTGTACGCCGGCCGGCTCGTATCAGGTTCATAGAGAAACGCGGTCGGATTCCCTGCGTTCTTGTTGTAGAACATCAGCCCGACTTTCTTTTCCGTCACCAGGTGGCGGGCCGTCACGAAGAACCACACCTTGTCGCGCTTGAGGGGGCCGCCGAAAGCGCCGGTGATGTCGTGGGTACTGTCCAGATCCTCGCTGGCAACCCCGTTCGCATTCTGCGCTCTCAGCTCGTCCGTCACGTTGTCGCCCTGCATACCGCCGTTGGCGAAGTTCAGGAAGAACGACCCGCTCGGGGTGTTGCCTCCCGAGCGCGGGACGATATTGATCTGCGGGCCGCCCGTCTCCGCCTCGCCCAGCCCCCCAGTGGTGACCACGACTTCCTGCACGTTGCCGACGTCCGGTTTGTAGTAGGTGGAGCCGCCGCCACCCTGGTTTATACCGGCGCCTCCTACGGGGCCTCCGGCTTCCATGCCATCGAGCTTGATGTGGCCGTCGTCGCCGCGGCCACCCTGAGCGGAAAAGTCTGTCACCTGTCCGGCGTCCTTTAATCCACCGACATCGACCGTGCCGCTCACGACAACGCCCGGCACGAGCGTCACGACGTTGGCGACATTGCGTGCGGCCGGTATCTCTGTTACGACGGTCCGCGAGAGGACGTCCTGGCGAATCGCGCTCTGCGTGTTCACGATCGGCGATTCGCCGCGGATGACCACCGTTTCCTCGATCCCGCCCACGCGAAGTTCCGCGTTGATCGCCGCTGTGAAGGTGCCCGCCAGCTCGACCCCTTCGCGCTTCAGCGACGCGAACCCGGGGAGCGTCATCGTGACGACGTACGTGCCGGGTGGGAGGTCGACGATGCGGTATTGTCCGCCGCCGTCCGTTACACCCGAACGGACCTTTTCAATCAATGCATCACTGGCTGCTTCCACCGTGACACCAGGTAGGACCGCTCCCGACGCATCCCGTACGACGCCCGTGATCGACGCCTGTGCAAACGCGGTCGTCGCCGCCAGCAGGAGTCCGGCAATCATCACGGTCACTGTCTGCAGTACGCGCATCATACCGACCTCCAGTTCATAGTCCATTCGGCACACGAGGAGAAGACTTCGCGTGCCACGCCACCATTCGACCGGAAGGGCCCCTCGGGACCACGATTGGCCCGACCGTTACGAACCGTTCACAACCAGGCGGAGAGACGCGCCCTCATGGCGTTTTTACGCGAAAGCGACCACGGCAGTTGACGGCAATCTTATTAGCCGTGGCGCGTATCTTACCCGGGGTAGAGGGCGCGGCACGCTGTTAAGACAGTTGGTCGACCAGGCTTTTGGAAGTGCACGCAATCGGGGTGTATCACCAACCGGGTCCGCCAGTCGGTTGGTAATTCAACGATTCCTTAGCGCGTAATGTTCGATAACTCTGTCAGAGTCTCTTTGGATGCCCGCCACCACCCCGTTGGCGTCGGCGAACCGGTCCGTGGCCATCGGGTCGCGCGAGTGGCTGAATCAACTCGTTGCCGATTTCCCTGATGGTTTCGCTCGACATGGTAGTGGGCCATGGACTCGGCTATCGTGCGCCGAAGATGCCGCTCCCTCAGCAGGATCACGCAATCGAGGCACTCTTTTTGATCGACCGCACGAACCGCTCCGCATGCGCGTAGCAGTAGCCGTCGAAACCGCAATGCACAGCATGTCGAGCGACAAGGCGAAGAGGCGGGACAGCTCGTCTTCAGTGTTGGTTCGGTTCGCTGATGACATGACGTGCAGGACACGTGATCATATTGCGCCGCCGAACGCCGCACGGCGAGATGCGCTGACTCGAGACGTCATTGCCATGCTGACGAATGTGTAGGAGGCCACCGATGAACGGACTCAAGAGGATTGCAGGAATTGGAATGTCCGTGCTTGGCCTGTCGATCGGAGTTGCCTTCGGACAAGCACCGACGTGGACGAACGAGCGGGCGATCAATCAATTGACGCCGCATGTGTATCGCTTCGGCGGTCCCCAGAACGGAATGTTCGTCGTCACACCCGCCGGAATCATCGTCGTGGACGGCTTCTGCGACAACATGGAGTGGCTGAAATCAGAGCTGCAGACCCGGTTCAAGGTGCCCGTCAAATATGTCGTGCTGTCGCACGACCATCAGAGTCACATCTGCGACACTCAGGTCTTTGCCGACATCGCTGTCGGAATCGGACACGTGAACATCCTGCCGCACATCATCCGGGAGAAGCGGCGGTCCATCGTGCCCCAGGTGTTGTTCGAAGACATGATGGAACTCCAGTTGGGTGGGATTCGCGTTGTTCTCATCTATCTGGGTCCCACCCACAGCGACAACATGATCTACGTACATGTGCCAGCCGAGGGCGTGCTGTTCGCGCCCGACTTCGCTCGCGGACGGAACATCCTGCCCGACTTCCGCGATCTCGACATTCACAATGCGCTGAAAGCGCTGCGGACGCTGGCTTACCTCCCAGACGTGAAGATCGTGCTCGAAGGACATGACAAGACGACAACGAACCAGGAGGTCGGGTTTCTGGCCTTTCACAGGTATCTGCAGGCCATAAACGATCGCGTGCTGGAGCGGATGGTGGCCGGCAAGAGTCTCGCCGAGATTCGCAAGGAAGTGACGATGGCGGACTTCAAGGAGTACAACCAGAGTCCAGCGCGCGTGATCACGCACGTCGAAACGGCGTACGACTACTTGTGGCGGTACCGTGACGTGCAGACACCCGTGCGGGCGCCGCGCGACTGAGCAGAGGGGGCGGCAACCCTAGAGCGGCGTCGCGGCATCGCCCGCTTTCCGTCCACAACTGGAGGAAGGGTACGCCTTGTGACGATTGAGGTTGCGGGCCATTCCGATTAGGCTCGACTCATCGTGTCCATCGTTGTTTCGCTGCTCCATTCCCTCCGGTTCTTGGTTCGTTCGCGCGCCGTCCTACACATAGAGATCCTCGCGCTTCGGCACCAATTAACCGTCGCGAACCGCTCCCGCTGCCCACGCCTCCGTTTGATCGCCGCCGATCGCGTGCTGTGGGCATGGCTGTCGCACCGATGGTCCGGCTGGCGCCCGTCGTCCGTTCGTTGATTCGTGAGATGTCCACGGCGAACCCTCTGGGGCGCGCCGCAGATTCACGGGGAGCTCCAGAAGTTAGGGACGTGAGCAGACTCTTCTCAGGGTCGGCGTGGTTGTCGCCATCCTGATCATCCTCTGGGTATTTGGCCTTCTTCGGTTCAGCCCGCCCGTGGTCTATTGAGTTTTGAAATCGAGAAGATTACGCAGTCCGTCGATCGACGACAGCCCGTTTCGGCAGCGGCACCGTGACCCTGCGCCGAGTGTCCTTGCGGTCCCCCGCAACCACAAAACTCTCCTCGAGATTTAGATCCCCTCGTTCACGCCCGCAGACGCACCATGCGCGACAACCGCACGAGGCCAGCCTGATCGCTGACGTTGGTAAACGTGGTGACATGTGGGCGGGCCGCTTTCATCCCGGCTGCGGTCGGCTCGTACCCCTCCGTCTCGAGGAGAGGATTCAGCCACACTACGGCGGCCGACCGCCGGTGCAGTTCTCGCATCGCGTCGCGGAGCATGTCCGGCACCCCTACGTCGAGTCCGTCGCTCGCGATCATCACGACGGTATCGCGTCCCACCATACGCTCACCGAACCGCCGCAGAAAATCGCGTAGGCACGCGCCGATCGTGGTCCCCCCCGCCCATGCATGATGCAGGCGATCGAGACGACGCAACTCCCCCGCCGCCGCTCGCCGCACATCGGCTGTCACTCGTTGGAGTCGCGTCGAGAACGTGAACACCTCAACGCGCATCGTGGCGCTGGCCAGAGCGACCGCGATCGTCAGCGTGGTTCGTGTGTATGCGCTCATCGAGCGGCTACCGTCGACCAGCAGCACAATTCGCGGCGCATGGTGCGGGCGGCGCAGCCAACGCGCCGACAACGCCTCCCCGCCAGTCTGCAGGCCTGCCCGCAACGTACGCCGGAGATCGAAGCGTCGTCCCCGGCTCGCCGGCCTCCAGCGACGCGACAGGCCGAGGTGCAGCCGGCGAACGAACAATCGCGCAGCATCGCACCAGGCTTGTTCGATGCGCGGCAACTCGGGCGCGTCGGACGCGTTGGCGTCGAGCGGGCTGTAGCTCGACGCCGCGAACATCGTCGGCTCCTCGAGCCCCTCGCTCGACTGAATCGGAATCATCGGACCGCTGCCCCGCCCGGACACGTCGTCGGCGTCGGCCCCCGATCGCCGCGCATGACGCGCATGATCGGCGTCCGAGTCGCGGCCCTCGGCGTCGGTCCCTGGCTCCCGGCGCGTCGACGGCAATTGATCCTGCCGAACACCGGCAGGCCCTGGAAAGAAGAACCGCGTGAACGCATCATCGAACACAGTGACGTCGTCGAGTGTGCCGGCGAGAATCGGTCGAAGGGCGTGGCGAATGGCGCGCTCGTTGGCGAGATCCACGACGTCGAGCGCACGGGCGGCGTCGTGCAGTTCTCCAGGCCCGATGCGGAAGCCATCCTCGCGGCGCAGCGCTTCGCAGAATGCGGCGAGATTCTCCGGCAGGCTGGCGAATGGATACATCAGCGGCGCGGCGCTGACACGGAACCGAAGCCGAAGTCGGTGTCGAGGCTGTACCCGCCGGATTCGAGGTTCGCGGGCACGTCGCCCAGAATGGGATCGAGCGCCGCGTGATGCGCGTGCATGACGCCACG
>Ga0209382_10008605_pt1 | contig 12857 bp, 9 predicted proteins | sample SoiMetdeltSBSDD5_FD_187599 | JGI IMG/M metagenome (GOLD analysis project Ga0209382, IMG submission 187599) | Bulk soil microbial communities from a Populus tree surrounding site in Tennessee, USA - Soil MetaG P. deltoides SBSDD5 (SPAdes) (version 2) | ecosystem: Environmental > Terrestrial >... | reverse complement strand
TACTTCCGGGCGAATATTGCCGCAATGACTGGATACGCGCCGGGTGAACAGCCGCAGGACAAGGGGATCATCAAACTCAATACCAACGAAAACCCTTATCCTCCGTCACCCAAGGTTTATGCGGCGTTGAGAAAAGCTATCAACGGTTCGCTGCGGCTTTATCCAGAGCCTCAGAGCAACGTTTTGCGGTCAGCGGCCGCGAATGTGTATGGGGTCAAAGCAGCGAACATCATCGCCGGCAACGGTTCTGATGAGCTTTTGTCGATGGTACTGCGCTGCTTTGTCGGTCCCGGCGGCCGCGTCGCCTTTCCGCACCCCACTTACACGCTTTACGACACGCTGATCGAGATCCAGGACGGAGTGCGCGCGGCGATCGACTATCCGGCGGATTTTTCCTTGCCGGGCACCTTGGCGGCGCAGCACGCGGCGCTTACTTTTCTGTGCAACCCCAATGCACCGTCGGGCACGCTCGTGGCCTTAGCCGATATCGAAAAATTGGCGGGTTCGGTGTCCGGTATATTAGTCGTCGATGAAGCTTACGTCGACTTTGCCGCAAGCGAAGGATCGTCGTCGATCCCATTGATTTATCATTTGCCCAATTTGATTGTCCTCAGAACCTTTTCCAAATCGTTTTCGCTTGCGGGTCTGCGCATCGGGCTTGCGTTCGCGTCCGAAGAAATCGTCGCGGGTTTGATGAAAGTGAAGGACTCCTACAACCTCAACCGCTTAAGCCTTGTCGCTGCGACCGCCGCGTTAAGCGACATGCCCTGGATGGCGCGCAACGCGCGGCGGATTCAAAAGAGCCGAAAGAAGCTCAGCGCCGCGCTCAAGCGGCACGGCTACCAGGTTTATCCGTCGCATGCTAACTTTATCCTGGCGCGCAAACCGGGACTTAATCTGAAACCCACCTACGAGGAGCTAAAGCGGCGGAAGATCTTAGTGCGTTATTTCGACGTGCCAGGTTTGCAAGATTGCCTGCGTATTACGATCGGCACACCGAAGGAAATTCACGCGTTAATAAACGAAATGGCTGCGCTCGGAAATTGAACGACGCAGCGCTCTCGGCACGAAAGGAGCCGGCAATGGCACGGATCAAATGCACCGAGATGGACCATATCGTGCTCAACGTCAGCGACGTCGAACGGTCGCTCAGGTTCTACTCCGAGGTTCTTGGACTGAAGGGCGAGCGCGTCGAGGAGTTTAAATCCGGCAAAGTTGGCTTCCCGTCGGTGCGCATCAACGATGGCACGATCATCGATCTGTTTCCGACCAAGCACGCGGCACCATTGGAAGAAAACAAAAAGACCAACGGCAACTTGAATCACTTTTGTTTGGTGGTTGGGGCCGAAGATTTTTCAGGTATCACGGAGTATCTGACGGCTAACCAAATCGCTATTCGCGAAGGGCCGGTGTCGCGCTGGGGCGCGCGCGGGCGGGCGACCTCGGTTTATTTTCTCGATCCCGACGGCAACGAAGTCGAAATCCGTTGCTATTGATCTATGGCGCACGAGCTCCGAAGCACAAATCCGAAATTCGAAACCCGAAATTCGAAACAATTTCAAAACCGGGTATTAGACATCGGGAAACAAACCCGGTCCTGGTTTGGAATTTTCTAGTTCGAATTTAGGACTCGTTTTGTCGGATTTCGAGCTTCGGATTTGGATTGTGCCGCTTTCTCGCGGCATCTGCCGTGTCCCTACTGCTGGGCGATGCGCTCTACTTTGATCTTGACGATGCGTCTGCCTTCCATATCGACGATCGTTAACTTGTAGCCGTTGTTTTCGACCCATTCGCCGGCGCGCGGGATGCGTTTCAGCTTGGCGAGCATAAAGCCCGCAAGCGTGTGGTAATCGGGCGATTCCTCAAAAGGCAGAGTGAAGTCGGTTTTTAAATCTTTGAGCAACGCGGATCCTTGAATCACCATGGAGCCGTCCGGAAGCCGTTCTACCGGGCCGCGCTCTTCGCGATCGTATTCGTCGCGTATCTCGCCGACGATCTCCTCGACCAGATCCTCAAGGGTGGCGAGTCCCTCCACCTCGCCGAATTCATTGACCACCAGGGCGATCGCCAGGCGGCGCCGCTGCATCTGTTTCAAAAGCTCGCTGATGGGCAGCGTGCTGGGGACGAAAAACGCCGGATGGAGATGATCGCGAATCCGAAAGTCGGTTTTCTCCACCAAAGCCTTGAATACGTCTTTATTGTAAAGATTGCCGATCACTTTATCGAGTTCGCCCTCGAAGACCGGTATGCGGGAAAAGCCGCTCTCGACGATGCTCCGGGCGACTTCCTCGAACGAAGCGTGAACTTCGATGGCGTGTATCTCGGTGCGCGGGATCATCACCGCCTTGACCGGCGTGTCGGCAAATTCAAAAACGCTGTGGATCAGCTCTTTTTCGGTCTCATTGAAAATCCCCTTAGCGGCGCCCTCGCGGATCAACGATTTTACTTCTTCGGCCGAAATGAAACTCGCGCCTTCGGCTTCATGGACGCCGAAAAGCCGGAGCACCGCGTTGCTCGACGCGGTCAGGGCTTTGACGAATAAGGCGGTGGCGCGCGAGAGCCAATCGATGGGACGGGCAACGAAGCTGGCGATCTGCTCGGAGTATTTGAGGGCGAGGGATTTCGGCACAAGCTCGCCCAGCACTAGAGAAAGGTAAGATATCGGCACGACCACGATCAGCAGCGCTATCGCTTTTGACCCGTTCGCCAACAGGGGTATTTCCGAGGCGGCGATCCGCGGCTGCAAGTAGCCGATGGCCGCGGCGCCGCCGATGGCCGATGCCAGCGTGCCGACCACGGTGACACCGATCTGCACGGTCGCGAGAAAACGATCGGGATCGCTTTTCAATCGCGCAATCACCACGGCGCATTTGACGCCCTGGTCGAGCATCGTGTCGATGCGGCTTTTCCGCATTGCGATCACCGCAATTTCAGAAGCGGCAAAAAAGCCATTAGCCAATATCAAGGCGAAAATGAGAATCGCCTCGAGCCAAAAGTTTTCCATAGTCATGGGCTGGGTCTCCTAGGATTCACAGGTCAAATGACCGGCAAAAACAGGCCGTATTGCGGGTTCAAACCAAGAAGAGTGGGGGAGGAGATAGCCAATAGATAGTTTCCAGGAATTGTAGCGCCCGTCATGTAAAACGCAAGCGGCTCGTTTACGCACTAAATAGTTTCAAGTAGGATGACGCTGGGAGCCGCCGGTGGCCGAAAAACAGAACGAAACCGCCATACAGGGCACGATTAGCCGGATCACCTATCAGCATCCGGAAACGCACTATACCGTGGCGCGGTTGGATGAGGACGGCGGCGCGCCGATCACGGTTGTCGGGACAATTTTTCCGGTCGCGGAAGGCGAGGAAATCAAAGTCTCCGGCGAGTGGAAGCGCCACGCTCGCTATGGCCTGCAGTTCCAGGTGCATCACTGGGAAAAAATCGACCCGGCGACACTGGAAGGCATCGAGAAATATCTCGGCTCCGGCATGATCAAAGGCATTGGCCCGACCTACGCTAGACGTTTAGTGGCGGCTTTCGGACTAGAAACGCTCCGAGTTTTGTCTGAACATCCTTTGAGAATCCTCGACGTCGACGGCATTGGCGAAACTCGCGCGCGTCGCATCATGGACGCCTGGCAAGCGCAACGCGGCATGCAGGACGTTATGGTGTTTCTGCAGGGGCACGGAGTGGGCGCGTCACTGGCGCTGCGGATCTACCGAGTATTTGGCGCCGGCACGATCGATCAAGTGCGCGAGAACCCCTACGCGCTGGCGCGGCAGGTGCACGGCATCGGGTTTTTGCTGGCCGACCGGCTCGCGCATGAGATCGGCATCCACGGTGATTTTCCGCTGCGCGTTCAAGCCGGCGTTTTGCACGTGTTGCGCGAAATGGCCGAGCGCGGCCATTGCTACGCCGATCTCGCCGCCGTCAAGCGCAATGCCGCGGCGTTGTTGAGTATCGAAGAAGACCCCGTCGAAGCGGCAGTGGTCAGGCTGGGAGCGCGGAGCGATTTGGTTCTTCAGGAAACCAGCGAAGGCGCCACGCACGTGTACTTGGAAGAGCTTTACCACGCCGAGCAGCGCGTGGCCGCCGCGTTCCGCGCCCTGTTGACGACTCCGTCGCTGGTCCAGCGCGAAAAGATAACAAGCCCATGGAATCGGTCAGCCGGCGCAGCGCGCGGTGCTATCGAATTGATCAGCCCCGAATTGTTTGCCCCTTCGGCGGTGACTCTCGACGAAGATCAGGTGCGCGCTACCGAGCAAGCGCTCCGTGAAAAAGTTCTCGTGATTACCGGCGGTCCGGGAACCGGAAAGACGACGCTTTTAACCGCGCTCTTGACTATTCTGCGTCGCGCCAAAGTCAGCTTCGTCCTGGCCGCCCCCACCGGACGCGCGGCCAAGCGCATGGCCGAGAGCACCGGCGAAGAAGCGATGACGATCCACCGCTTGCTTGAATTCAATCCACGCGAAGGCGGTTTTCACCGCACCGAGGATAATCCTTTGGAAGTGGACTTCGTCATCGTCGATGAAACCTCGATGGTGGATCTGTCCTTGATGGACAACTTGCTGCGCGCCGTCGATCCGCACAGCCACCTGATTCTCGTCGGCGACGTCGACCAGTTACCGTCGGTGGGGCCCGGCAGCGTGCTGCGCGATTTGATCGACTCCGGCGTGGTTCCCAAAGTCGTGCTGCGGCGGATCTTTCGCCAGGACCGCGAGAGCTTGATCGTACTCAACGCACACCGAATTCTCCAGGGACAGTCGTTGGTTTGGGGTCAGGACGGCGAGAGGCGCGATTTTGTGTTCATGGCGCGGGAAGCGGAAGAAGAAATTCTCAGCACGGTCAAGGAACTCGTGCGCGAAACCATCCCGCTCACGCTTCAGCTGGAAGCACTGGAAGTGGCGCAGACGATTCAAGTGCTGACGCCGATGCACCGGGGCTTGCTTGGCACGATCAACCTCAACCGCGAGATGCAGGCCTTGCTCAACCCGTACGGCGAGACGCTCGAACGCGGCGGCTTTGTGCTTCGCGTTGGCGACAAGGTCATGCAGCTACGCAACGATTACGACAAGGGGGTGTTCAACGGCGATCTCGGCCGTATCGCCGGCATCGACCGCGAGGACGGCAGCTTAAAGGTCGATTTTTTCGACAAGGTGGTGCAGTACGAGTCCGATGAGCTCGATGGCATCGGCCTCGCTTACGCGACTTCGGTGCACAAGAGCCAAGGGAGCGAATATCCGGCGGTCGTCATTCCGCTTCACACCTCGCATTATTTGCTGCTGCATCGCAGCATTCTTTACACCGCCGTAACGCGCGGCAAGAAACTCGTCGTGTTGGTGGGCAGCAAAAAGGCGCTCGCCATGGCGATCCGCAATCTGCGGGTGGAGAAAAGAAACACCGGGCTGAGAGAAAAGCTGGCCGAGTTGAACAAGCCTAACCGGTTGATCTGAGCTTATTGAAACAAGCGTCCGAGCTTGGCGTCGCCGTGCTTGATGCCAAGGCGTTTTAGGCAAGCCCAAAGAGTCGCTTGATTGCTGTTGATGACCGGCTTATCGAGATCCTTCTCGAGATCGTTGATGCTTTCGATCATGCGCGTATTGGTGCAGCTTAGGAAGTAGCCGTCGGCTTCGGCGCGGGTATTATCCTTGACCACCTTTTGCCATTCGGCAGGAGTCACTTGGGAATAGGCGTGAGATTCCAAGCCTAGGCCGAGCTCGTGCAAAACCGTGTAACCGGCCTCGCTGAGATACTCTACTTCGTGCGCGTTGGTTGCCTTGACATACGGGCTGATGAGCACGAGTTTCTTGATGCCGACCTGATCGAAGGCCTGGGTAATCGCTTGCGCCGTCGAGATGGTCGGACAGCCGCTCGCCTTCTCGACGATGTCAATGATCGCGGCCTCGTGCGCGAGGCCGTTTTCCATTGAGTTCGCCGTGCAGTGAAAAACGATCATTGCCGGCCGCACGTCGGAAAGCGCCTCAGCGGCTTCGATGAGCGACGGTTTCAATTCCTCAAGCGGTTTGCGAAACTTTCCGGCCATGCGCAGCCGGGCGATATGCGCGCTGACTTCGGGCGGCAGGTAGCGATGAAACTGCGGCTCGGTCAGGCTGTTCGCCGATGGGATAATCAGGCCGATGCGCGGCTCGGCGTTCATAGTCCTGCGGCTCCGAGGCTATAAAACCGGCGCGCGTTGCCGTGCAGGAAAGCCGCTTTGTCGGCGGCGCTGATCTCATCATTTTCGAGAAACTCGTTGATCTCGTGCTTGCAGAACTCGGTGTTGACTTCGTGCGGGTAGTCGCTGGAAAAAACCCAGGGTTTGTTGCCGATGCGCTTGATCGCATGGGCAATATCGGGTTCTTCGCCCTCGCAGCCGACAAAGATCCGTCCCGCTTCGATATGGCGCGCGATATACTCGCTGACCTTTTCCTTGGGCCGGAGCTCAAGGAAGCGCTTGCGCGGATCGCGCTGAATGTGGGTCTCCCAGGAGCGATCGAAACGTTCCAGGCAAACGAGCATCCACGCGACGCCGCCTTCCATGAAGCCGAACTTTACATTCGGAAATTTGTCGAAGACACCATTGAACACCATGCCGCCGAAGGAAATCATCTGGCCAAACGGATGGCCGAGAGAATGAACCGGCGCGTAGGGACTCAAGTCGTCGAGGCCCAGGTTCTCATGCGCGCCGCCGTGAACGCCGATGGCGCAACCGAGCCGGTTCGCTTCTTCGTAGATCGGCCAGTAGCGCTGATCGCCCAAGTTGGCTTGAATCCCGGTCGACGGCAGCATGGCGCCGCACATGCCGAGCTCTTTAACGATTCTCCTCAGTTCTTCCACCGCGGCCTGGGGCTCTTGCAGCGGGATCAAGCCCATCCCCTTAAAGCGCGGGCTGCGCTTCATGTACGTGTTGTAAAGCCAATCATTATAAGCATGCGCGACGTCGATGGCCCAATCGCGGCTGACGATTTTGCCGAATGCGAGGCCAAGGGTTGTGTAAAGCACGGTTGTCTCGATGCCCACGTCCTCTAGAAAATCGACCCAGCCGTCCGGGCCGACTTTGTTGAAAGCGCCCGGTTGAAAGTCGTGCAAGTTGGAGGAGTGCAGATGGTCAAGCGGCGGGAAGGGATTAAAAAAACTATGGGTGTCGTACTTGTCGCGATAAGCCTGCGGCATGTAGTTGATGATTTCCCTGCATTCTTCGATTACGTGGCCGTCGCCGTCGATTATCGTATGGCCGTTTAACGCCATAATGAATTCCTCCTCGCGGGTCAGTTACATCAATAGGTCATCAAGGTGAGGCTGCTTTGTCAAGTCTTCGTCGCGCCACATCTTCTACGATCGATCGCAGAACTTACCCGGCAGTGCCGCCGAACCACTTCTTGTAGAGTTGGTCGTAGGTGCCGGTTTCCTTGAGCTTCAACAATGCTTCATTGACCGGCTTTCGATACGGACTATTGGATGGAAAAGCGATGCCGTAATTCTCTTTGCGAAAGATTGAGCCGACGGTCTGCAACTTTCCTTTGCCCTCGTGAGACGCGTAGTAGAGCAACACGGGGGCGTCATAAACCACGGCGTCGGCTTGCCCTTGTTGCAGTGCCTCGAGGGCTTCTTCCACTTTGGCAAATTCCACCGGCTCGATGTTGCGCTGGCGCAGGTATTCGGCCGACGTGCTGCCTTGGACGCTGGCGACGCGCTTGCCCGGCAGATCGTCGGGGCCGTTGATCTCGCCGCGCAGTTGTTGCACCGTCAGCGACGAAGTGACCGCCGCGGTGAAGTAGGCGATGAACACGACGCTGGTAAACATCCAGATGACGGCAAGGATACGGGCCAATGCCGCGCGCGGCATTTGATCGGCTTGCGTGGCCAGAGTCGAGGCGGCCCACCAGCAAGATTCGAGGATGCCCGGAAAATATGCCCGATGAACCAACATGCCGTTGGGATTGCGCCGTTCAAAGAACCAAACCAGATGGGCAAAGATCAGAATGATCAATAATACGATGCCGAGCGTCGGCAGAACGGCGGAGGAAAAAACGCCGGCGATGATGGCGCCGAGGACGCTTCCCCTGACGGCGTGCGCCGGGACGAGAATCTGGAGTCCAGCTTCGAACATCGGTTGGGAGAAGTCCCACTGCTGTTCCCGTTCGGCGGTGATGGAAATGGCCGATATGCCGAGATCGGCTTGTTGGACGCTAACGCTCGCCAGCAGCTCTTTCACCGTCGGTTTCATAACGAACTGCCATTTGACGTCCATCTGCCTGGCGATTTCCTGCCACAGCTCGACGCTAAAGCCGGTGAGCCTGCCATTTTCCTCGAACACGAACGGTCGCACTTGACGCGTTGCGACCTGGAGAGTCGATTCTTTTGTTTGTGCGGATAAAGAGCCGGCGGGAAAACTGAGAAGCGAAAGCGTTGTCAGCAGACTTATCGCTAAACTGGATGAAGCCGTTGCCAGTTCTCTTGTGGTCGATCGTAAGCTGAAGCCGAAAGTGCGCATCCGTCGATTATAGTTATTGCACCGTCGCGGTGACCACGAGGCCGATTTCATCGCTGCTCGTTCGATTGCGGTAGCCGAGGATTTGGCGCGTGATCTCGTGCAAATTTGCCGTCGAGCCCCCCAAGGAAACCGGTTGGCCGTTCGGTACGATCAGCTCCGTGGCCGCTTCGGTGAAATCGATGGCGCCGGGACGCTCCGCCGAGAAATAACTGATGCGCGGAATCAGGCGAACTTGAATCTGGCCGTCCGCCAGAGTTGCGGCGCTGACCCGCACCGAGGTGCCGACTTCGGTAAAGACGATGCGCCGTTCGACGGCGCCGATGCCGAGAGCGTGGTTGTAGTAATACCCCACCTCAGCCTGAGGCACACGCCTGGCGACGGTCAAGATCGACTCACCGCCGTCGACAACCAAAGTAAAAATGCCGCTGGAGCGTTGCACCGTGGTTTGCCGGTCCGTGCCGGTGACACGGCCGGAAGGTTGAACAGTGCCGCGCCGGATGATGACGTTTCCCGAACCCTGCAACGCTTGCTGGTTGCTCGTGCCGGTTTGGCGTGACTCAAGCAGGACTTTGATATTGCGCCGCGCTTGCGCGTGAAGTGGCCAGGGATGTGCGCAAACCAGAGCGGTTAGAATTGTGACAATGATCAAGCGAGACGAGCGCGTAGAAACCATTGCCGGTTCAGGCGCGCTCAGCGAGCGGCTGGCAACATGGAAAAGTCGGTCGCCTTCATCGGATCATAGTCCGCGGGAATCGGCCGCTCCTGGCGCAGAATGTCGAGATAGCCGCGCGCGACTTTGGGATTGAGGCGGCCGTCCTTGTTCAGGATTCTCATCAGCGTCGCGTAAGTCCCGTCGGCTTCCGGCTGGTTCACTTTGAACTTATCGACGATCATCTTGGTAGCATCGGCGCGGTTGGCGCGCAGCCAGGCAATCGATTCCATGACTGCCGTAACAGTGCGGCGCACCGACTCGCGATTATTTTTGATCTCGTTTTGCGAGGTTACCAGACCGACGTAGGGGATGTCGGCCAGTTCGCCCAGTTGCATATATTTCTTGTAACCGAGTGAAACGGCTTTATCGTCGAAGGGCGGCGTCAAAACCGTCGCGACGACACGGTTGGACGTCAGCGCGCGAAAGCTGTCCGCCGTGCCGCCGGTGTTGATGGTGCCGACATCCTTTTCATTGATTTCGGATTTTTTCAAAAACGCCTGAAAGAAATAATATGGGGACGTGCGCACCCCTGAGAGCGCGATTGTTTTGCCGATCAGATCTTGCGGCTTGTTGATGTCTTTGTGGGTGACCAGCACCCAGGGCGAAATGTCGCAAAAGTTGATGACCATCACCAAAGGGAGACCGGCCACCGCAGCGGAAATTCCCGCGGAAACCGAGGTGAGATAGTTGATGTTGCCGCCGACGACGGCCTGGGGCTGGATCGTCGTGGTCATCTGAATGTACTCGGACTCGATGCCATATTTTTTGTAGATGCCTTTTTCCTGGGCGACATAGAACGGCATGTAAGAAAAAGCCAGCGAGGGAAAGCCGATGCGTATTTTATAGGGAGCGTCGGCGGCGGCTGCGATTTTTGCAGTGATCAAGACCAAGGCGCACAGAAACGCGAAGAATGAAGGCTTCCGTGTCATTGCGCCGCTCCTTAGGCCGTCGCTGCCTTGGGTTGAGCGCCGTTCGCCCAACGGGCTTGCGCGAGCTTCAGCGCATTAGCTTGCGGGAGATTTTTAAGCTTGAAGAAACTGACGGTGTTTTTGCCGAGGAGTTTTTCTTTCTGGGCGAAGTTCAAATCCTTGCTGTCGACGACGTCTTTTACCGAATACGGGAAATGACAGTCCCAGTGGCAGTAATCCGACGCGTACAGCACGGTGTTGTCGCCGTTGGCAGCGAAAACGCGATCGAGCCCGGTTTCCTCGGATTCGCAAGTGAGCGTGACCTGATCGCCTCGGATGATATCGCTCGGCCGGCGCTTGAGATCCGGCATCTGCGGCGCGAGCTTCTCGATATGCTCGTCGAAGCGCTCGGCCCAGAACGGCAGCCAACCCGCGCCGCCTTCCATGAAGCCGACGCGCAATTTGGGATAACGGTCAAAGACCCCTTCCCCGATCATGTGCATCATGGCGATCATTAATTCGAACGGGAAAGCGGTCATGTGCACGTAGGCATACTTGCGCAGGCGCTCGCTGCCCGCGCCCATGACGCCGGACACGCCGAGCACGCCGTCGTGGCCGGTTTGCGGGTGCACGCTGAGCGGCATGTCGAGCGCCTGGGCACAATCGTAGATCGGATCGAACATGCGGTCGCCCATGTTATTCAGCCCGTAAACGTTGGTCGGCAGCATCGCCGTGACCGCGCCGGCCTTCTTGAGATACTCCAATTCTTTTACCGCCATTTCCGGATCCTGGCAGGGTATCAAACCGACGGCGAGCAGACGCTTAGTATCGGCTGAACAATATTCGACGAGCCAGTCGTTCGCGGCATGACACAGAACCGCCGCCAATTCCTTGTTCATCAAGCCATTGACGGTGAGCGCGATCTGCGTGCCGAAGAGGACCGCGGCGTCGATACCCTCCTCGTCCATGTCCTTGAGTCTGGCATAGGGGTCGACCATGCCCTCCCTAAAGCCGCGCGCTTTCTCCGTCATCGGTCCGGAAACGCCGGGACCGAGGCCCTGCGACGCCGACCAGAGGCGCCCCTCCAGGAGAATGCGCGAGTTGCCCTCGTTGTCTTTGAGTCGAACCGGCGCCTGCGAGCGCCACTTTTCCGGCATTCTGCTGGTGAGATCGACATTGCCTTCGTAGACATGGCCGTCGGCGTCGATGACTAGGACATTATCGAAGTTATCCATGGCGTTTTCCTCCGCAGGGTATTCTTTATTCCGTCGAAACTGCTCAACAGGTACCACAGCGAAAGTCTCAAGGGCAACTACCTTGCCAATCATTGTAGTAGCAAAGTGAATCGGACAGGTCATGACGACTATCTCGACCTCAGAGAAGAGCGCACACAAAAGCTCGAAACGCGAAAACCTGTATCGGTGGATGAAGGAATCATGTGCGGCGCGAGCGAGCGCTCACGGAGATAGGCTGCGGGTCGCTAGGGAGATAGGCCGCTCAATCCAGCGGTGTTTCGCGGCCAGCAGGTCGTTGACAAGTTCGAGTAGCTGGCAATTCCTTTGAACGAAAATTCGGGTCTATTAGCATTTTTGCGGTGCTGCTGATAACTTCCCGCAGAGGTGTTTCTTATGACTACGCTTACAATCACACTCTCTGACGACCACCTCGCCAAGTTACGAGAGATTGCCGACCGCTTCAACATAAAACCGGAAGACTTGGCCCGAGTCAGCATTGAGGAGCTACTGACACGGCCAGAGGAGTCTTTCCAGCAGGCCCGCCAACTACATTCTCCATAAAACGCCGAACTGTATCGGCGTCTTGCATAGTGCGCTATCTAACCCTCAGTGAAACGCTGGAATTGCATCAACGGCGCTACAATGACCGCGCGTCTCAGGGTGGAATCTGTTAGGTTCCGGGACATGTGACTTTGGGCGGAAGAGGATCTCTAGTTCGAGGATGGTGTCAATCGTGTCGCAGTTTCGGTCATCATCACGCCTCAATGAATCGCAGTCATTGATTGAAGCAAATCCACTCCCGGCTGCGAATTGAAACCCGAGCGGCGATCCGATATTCAACCAAGAGTGATCTCGCAAGCGTTGACTAATTGTCTGCAAGGTAAACAGCTCGGCCGAACCGAAGCGCTCGGGCTCGTCGCCTCAGACGGCGACCAGCTGCACGCTCTGTTGGCCGCGGCGGCTGAGGTGCGCGATCGGCACAAGGGACGGGTGGTGACTTTTTCGCCCAAGGTTTTCGTGCCGTTAACGAATCTTTGCCGCGATTTCTGCGGCTATTGCACGTTTCGCAAAGCCCCTGACGAGCCGGGCGCTAAGACGATGACGCTCGATGAAGTGTTGCGGGTGGTAAATCAGGGCAAAGTGCTCGGCTGCACCGAAGTATTGTTCAGCCTCGGCGATAAGCCCGAAGCGATTTATCCCGAAATGAAGAGGTTCCTCAACGCGCGCGGGCATCAGCGCACGCTCGATTATCTGCACGAGGCTTGCGCCGTGGTTTTGGAGGAAACCGGAATGTTGCCGCACTCCAACCCCGGCGTGATGGGCCACGGAGATCTGCAGCGGCTTAAAGAAACAAATCCGAGCATGGGGTTGATGCTCGAAAGCGTGAGCGAGCGTTTGCTGCTTTCCGGCGGCGCGCACGACAACGCGCCGGACAAAAAACCGGCGGTTCGCTTGCGCACCCTGGAGACCGCGGGGAAGCTGCGTATTCCGTTTACCACCGGAATTCTTATCGG
>Ga0209382_10008604_pt1 | contig 12861 bp, 9 predicted proteins | sample SoiMetdeltSBSDD5_FD_187599 | JGI IMG/M metagenome (GOLD analysis project Ga0209382, IMG submission 187599) | Bulk soil microbial communities from a Populus tree surrounding site in Tennessee, USA - Soil MetaG P. deltoides SBSDD5 (SPAdes) (version 2) | ecosystem: Environmental > Terrestrial >... | reverse complement strand
GGATGTCCAGATCAGGGATGCTCAGCGCGGCACGGCGCAGCGCCTCCTCGTCGACGGCATCGTCCTCCAGGGTGCCGGCGAGGTAGCGCTCGTAGGCGGCCAGGTCGAAGTTGCCGTGCCCGGACAGGTTGAACAGGATCGTCTCGGCCCGGCCCTCGGCGCGGCAGCGCAGCGCCTCGTCGATCGCGACCCGGATGGCGTGCGTCGACTCCGGCGCGGCCACGATGCCCTCGCACCGGGCGAACCGGATGCCGGCGGCGAAGCAGCCAGTCTGCGCCACCGCCACCGGCTCGATCAGGCCGTCCTCGACGGCGCGGCTGACCAGCGGCCCCATGCCGTGCGCCCGCAGCCCCCCGGCGTGCACGGGCGGCGGCACGAAGGTGTGGCCGAGGGTGTGCATCCGCACCAGCGGGCCGAGCTCGCCGGTGTCGGCGTAGTCGTAGGCGATCCGCCCGCGGGTCAGCGTCGGGCAGGCCGCCGGCTCGACGGCGACCACCCGCACCCGCGGGCCGCCGCGCAGCTGCGCGCCGAGGAACGGGAAGGACAGCCCGGCGAGGTTGCTGCCGCCGCCGGCGCAGCCGATGATCACGTCCGGGTAGTCGCCGGCCAGGTCGAGCTGGCGGACCGCCTCCTGGCCGATCACGGTCTGGTGGGCCAGCACGTGGTTGGCGGCGCTGCCCAGGGTGTAGCCGAGCGTGGCGTCCCCGGCGGCCACCTCCAGCGCCTCCGAGGTGGCGATGCCGAGGCTGCCCGGCGAGTCCGGGTCGGCGGCGAGGACCGCCCGGCCGGCCGCGGTCTCGGTGCTCGGGCTCGGCACGCACTCCGCGCCGAACGCCGCCATCAGCGCCCTGCGGTGCGGCTTCTGCCGGAAGCTGACCCGCACCATGAACACCTTGGCGGTCATGCCGAAGAACGCGGCGCCCAGCGCGGCCGCACTGCCCCACTGGCCGGCCCCGGTCTCGGTCACCAGGCCGCGCTTGCCGGCCAGCATGTGGTAGTACGCCTGCGGGATGCCCGTGTTCGGCTTGTGACTGCCGGTCGGCGCGACGCCCTCGTACTTGTAGTAGATGCGGGCCGGCGTGGCCAGCTCGCGTTCCAGCCGCCTGGCCCGGTGCAGCGGGGTCGGCCGCCACTGCGCGTAGATCTGGCGCACCGCCTCCGGGATCTCGAACTCGCGCTCGGTGCTGCATTCCTGCTCGGCCAGTTCGCGCGGCATGGTGCCGGCCAGGTCGGCCGGGGTCAGCGGCCGGCCGGTGCGCGGGTGCAATGCCGGCGCCAGGTCGGGCAGTTCGGCGGCGAAGTTGTACCAGGTGCGCGGAATCTCACGAGGGGTGAGCTGAAATGTGATCCGATCCGTCACGGCGTCGTTCCTCCGGTTTCGGTGCGTCCGGTTTCGGTGCGTCCAGTTTCGGCAGCCAGCGAACCGGCGGCCGTGCGGACACCGGATTCGAACAGCTTGGGGTGGGCCGCGCGGATTCCGGGCACCACCAGGTCGTATGGGAAGTCGTCGAACTCGCCGTGCCACCGGAGGAACTCCATGTACCGGCGGCCGTGCTCGTCATAGGGGTGGTAAAGGCTGTCGGACACGCCGTCGAACTCCAGCGGCGAGATCCGGTACAGCCGGCACAGCAGGCGGCTGAACACCGGCGTGACCTTGACCCAGCGCCCGCCGAGAAAGACCGAGTTCAGCGCGTGGAAGCGGAACACGTCGCCGCCGACCAGCAGTTTCAGCCGCTCGGATGCGAGGTGGTTGCGCACGTCGCCGTACATCAGCCGGCTCGGCACCCCGGCCGCCCTGGCGACCGCCGCGTACACGATGCTCTTGTGCACGCAGAATCCCACGCCGCGGGTGATGATCGAGCTGGCCCGCAGCCCGGCCCGGGAAAGGTCGGCGCCGTACACCTCGTAATGGATGCCGTCGCGCACCGCGTAGTAGAGCGCCCTGGCGCGCTCGGTCGCGTCGCCGGCCGTCTCGTCGGGCAGCACCCGGCGCACGAAGTCGCGGACAACGGGCGCGGTGTAGTCGAGAAACTCCGTCGGCCGGCACAGCTGGCCCAGGTCATAGCCGGGTGGTGCCATGTGCATCGCCTCTTCGTCACCGTTTGCTTGGTTCACAGGCCGATCAGCGCGGCAATGCGCTGCCGCTGGATCTCCGAGGTGCCGGAGTAGATGGTTCCGGCGACCGCATTGCGCAGCTCCTTCTCAATGCCGTACTCGGTAAGGTAGCCATAGCCGCCGAAAATCTGGACAGCGGCCAGCGCGGAACGCACATTGCTCTCGCTGGCCACCAGCTTGGCGATCGCCAGGTCGACCGCCACGTTCTGGCCACTGACCAGCCTTGCCGCGGTGTCGAACAGCCACCGGCGTGAACTTTCCACACCGATCTTCATCTCCACCACGAGGTTGGCGACCGACTGGAAGGAGCCGATCGGGCTGCCGAACTGGGTGCGGCTGCGCGCGTAGTCGACACAGCGCTCCAGCCGGTGCGCCATCTCCCCGACGGTGACGCTGAAGGAGCACAGGATCTCCCACTTCATCACGTGGTCCAGCACCAGGAAGCCGGCGCCGATGGCACCGACCGCGTGCGAGCGCGGCACCCGGCAGCCGTCCAGGAACAGCTCGCACAGCGGCGAGCTGCGCAGGCCCATCTTCTCCAGCGGGCTGCCGAGGGCCAGCCCCGGCGTGCCGGCCTCGACCAGGAACGCGGTCAGCGACGCCGGGTTCCGGCGGCCGGCCCTCCCGCCGGCCGCGCCGCCCGCCCCCTCGCCCGGTCTCTCGGCCAGGCCGCCGGTGCGGGCCGCCTCGGCGCCCATCCGGTCGCCGGTGTGGGCGTAGACCACGAACAGCCCGGCGACCGGGCCGTTGCTGACGAAGGTCTTGCTGCCGTCCAGCACGAAGTGGTCCCCGTCCGGCCTGGCCGTGGTGCGCATCCCCATCACGTCGGACCCGCCGCCCGGCTCGGTGATGGCGTGCCCGCAGATGGTGGAGCCGTCGCAGATTCCGGGCAGGTAGCGCCGGCGCAGCTCGGCGGAGCCGAAGCGCTGCACCGGGATGCCGGCGCTGACCAGGTGGGTCGACGCTGAAAAGCTCAGCCCGGCGTCGCGGCAGGCGTAGCCGAGCCCCTCCAGCACGTACATGGTGGTCGGCAGGTCGAGGCCGAGGCCGCCCCAGCGCCGCTGGATGGGCAGCCCGAAGATGCCGGTCTCGCGCAGCCGGTCCCACTTCTCCCGCGGGAACCGCCGCTCCCGGTCGTTGTCCAGGTGGCCCTTGCTGAGCAGGTCGCCCATTGCCACGATCGTGGCCCGCAACGCGCGCTGCTCATCGCTGAACTCCATCGCCTGCCGCGCCTTCCCGGTCAGTAGTTCGAGTAGCCGTGCTCGAGGTCGTGCCGCTCGTCGCCGCGCAGCGGCGGGCTGAACACGCTGATCAGCTCCAGGTCGGCCTCCGGGCCGGCGACCAGGTGGTGCGCGTCGTGCTGATCCAGCGCGTACATGACGCCCGGCTCGATGGTGTGGCTGACGGTGCCGTCGGCGGTGATCACCTCGCCGCGGCCGGCGATGCAGTAGCAGGCCTCCAGGTGCCGGGTGTACTGCAGCCGCGACCGGGTGCCGGCCCGGACCAGGGTGTGGGCGACGGTGAAGCCCATCGCGTCGCGCTCGACCAGGAACCGGTAGCTCAGGCCGTTTCCCCAATCGACGACCTTCACGTTTGATTTCGCGCGCACGATCATCTCGTCACTCCTCGTATCCATATGACGCCCAGGCAGCACCGACCGACTGCCGGGAAAGAAACCGGGTATTCCGGCCCTTGCCTCGCCGGGTTTCCAGCGGGCGCTCAGCTGGTGTTCAGCCGACCGCGCTCCGCGCGGCGCCCTCGACGAAGGCACGAATTGCGTCGACCGTCCGGAAATCGTCCGGGACCAACTCGATCTCCTCGACCGGAATCCGGTAGCGTGCGCCCACCCAGGCGATCAGCCGCAACAGCCCGAGGCTGTCGACAACGCCGCTGTCGAAAAGATCGAAGTCGCCGTCGAGTGCCTCGACGGTCGAGTCCGGGGCGAATTCGGCAACGATGAAACGTTTGATGTCGTTTACCGCGGACACGGCACCTTTCCCTTCAGCCAGGAAAGCCTGATCCGATTTCGGTCGATCTTTCCCGTCGACGTCCGCGGCAACGGTTCTTCGACCAGCTCGATGCTCGTCGGGATCGCCGTCCTGACCAGCAGCGCCGCGCAGTGCTGGCGCAGCTGCAACCCGCCGAGGGCGGCGCCTGGCCGGCGCCGGACCGCGGCGTGCAGCCGGTGACCGCCCAGCTCGTCCGGCAGCGCGACCACGGCGGCCTCCAGCACCTCGCGGTGCTGGACGATCACCGCCTCCACCTCCTGGGTGTTGACCCGCACGCCGCGGACCTTCACCTGGCTGTCGGCGCGGCCGAGCAGGCGGACCAGGCCATCGGCGTCGCGGTGCACCACATCGCCGGTGCGGTAGTAGCGGCCGGCTGGCAGGCCGGCCGGCGCCGGGCAGAAGCGGCCGCGGTCCAGCTCGGGATCCAGGTAGCCCCGGCTCTGAAACGGCGTGCGCACCACCAGCTCCCCGGTGGCCTCCCCGGCCAGCACCGTTCCGCCGGCGCCGAGCACGGCCGCCGTCACGCCGGGGATGGGCCGGCCGATCGGTGGCGGCTCGTCCAGCCCGGCCAGCTCGGCCGCCGCACCGTCGATGCGGTGCAGGAAGCTGTCGTTGGTCTCGGTGCAGCCGTACAGGTTGTACAGCTCGGCACGCGGCATCAGCCGCCGCACCGCCCCGAGCAGCCCGCTGGGCATGGCGTCCCCGGTGAACACCGCGTGCCGCACGGCGGGCAGGCTCCAGTGCGGCCCCGGCGCGGCCGCGGCGTCGGCGAGCAGCCGGAACAGCATCGGCACCCCCTGCACCACGGTGGCCGTGGCGGCCAGGTCGAGCAGCCGGCGGCCGTCGGTCGCGCCGTCCTCGGCGACCACCAGCACCGCAGCGCCGCTGGCCAGCGAGGTCCACACGTCCAGCAGCGACAGGTCGAAGCACAGCGGCGCGTAGCTGAGCACGGTGGCGCCGGGGCCGATCCCGAACTGGCCGGCGGCCCAGGCGATGAAGCGGTCCACCCCGGGCCCGTCCAGGGGCACGATCTTTGGTGGTCCGGTCGACCCGGACGTGGCAAGCATCAGCCCGGGCCGACCGGAGTCCTGTGGTGTGAGCGGAGTACGCCGGCCACCGGGGGTCGCCGGGCCGACCGGGGTCAGGCTTGCGGTGCCCCGGCCGGACGGGCCGCCGGTGACCGTGACCAGGCGCCGGCAGCCGGCGCGCTCGCACAGCCGCAGCAGCGCGGTCCGGCCGAGGCCGGCCGGCGGCAGCAGCACCCGGCGCCCCGCGCCGAAGCAGGCCAGCAGCATTGCGAGCAGCTCGGGTGACTTGTTGCCGGCCACGCACAGCGGATCGCTGATCGACAGTTCGTATTCCCGCAGCCGGTCGCTGGCCACCTTGGCCAATTCACTCAGCTGCCGGTAGGTGACGACCCGATCACGCAACGACAGCGCCGTCGAATCGGGCGTGCGCTGAACCTTCTCGGCGAAGCGTGCCAAGAAAGATTCGGTGGGCACGGCAACGACCTCCACTCATTCTGCTTGTGCGTAGCATTCCGCCACCTGGGGCCCCGCGCATAACGTGCGCCAAAGGGATGTCCGCCGCCCCCCTCGGAGATTTGAGGCTTTTGGGGATTTAAGGCGGGCGTGGCCGGGGGTCTATATTTGTCAAATAAGATGCCGGTGGCTAGGCCCAGACGGGTGATGGCGCGATAACCGCGCTACGTAGCCCTAACTACGGAATAAGCTTGCCGCGTCGAGATCCATTCGCCCGCATGGCCGATTAGTACACAATCAGTAACGAGATCAACACGACGTTGTGGCGTCACCATGCGACGCGGCGGCCGGCGCACCGCATCCGGGTGCGCCGGCCGCCGTCATCCCGTCGTCAGCGCCGCAGTCAGTGCCGTCGTCAGCGCTGCAGTCAGCCCGTCGCCAGGGCCGCCGTCAGCCCCACAGTCAGCGCCACCGACTGCGCCGCGGTCAGTGGCCGCCTGCAGCCGGTCGTAGCGGTCAGGCGCCGCTCCGCCGGCGGATCTTGTTGCCGAGCCATACCAGCGGGTCGTAGCGCCGGCCGACCACGCGCTCCTTGAGCGGGATCAGCGCGTTGTCGGTGATCTTGATGTGCTCGGGGCAGACCTCGGTGCAGCACTTGGTGATGTTGCAGAAGCCGAGCCCGTGCTCGTCCTGCGCGGCGGCGCGGCGGTCCACCCCCTGCTCGGCGGCGGCGTCCAGCGGGTGCATGTCGAGCTCGGCGACCCGCATCAGGTACCGCGGCCCGGCGAACGCCGGCTTGTTCTCCTCGTGGTCGCGCAGCACGTGGCAGGTGTTCTGGCACAGGAAGCACTCGATGCACTTGCGGAACTCCTGCGAGCGCTCGACGTCGATCTGCTGCATCCGGTACTCGCCGGGCGCAACACCCTTGGGCGGCACGAACGACCGCACCTCGCGGGCCTTGACGTAGTTGTACGACACATCGGTGACCAGGTCGCGCAGCACCGGAAAGGTGCGCATCGGCATGACCGTGATCATCTCGTCCTCGGCGAAGGTGGACATCCGGGTCATGCACAGCAACCGCGGCCGGCCGTTGACCTCCGCCGAGCACGACCCGCACTTGCCGGCCTTGCAGTTCCACCGCACCGCCAGGTCGCCGCACTGGGTCGCCTGCAGCCGGTGGATCACGTCCAGCACGACCTCGCCCTCGTTCACCTGCACGGTGAAGTCGGCGAGCGCGCCGCCGCCGGCGTCGCCGCGCCAGACCCGGAACTTCGCCTGGTAGGCCATGTCAGCTCCGCCTTCCGGGGTGCTCGGTCAGCTCGCCCTCGGTGTAGTACTTCTCCAGCTCGTCGTGCTCGAAGAGCTCCAGCAGGTCCGGCCGCATCGGTTGCTGCGGCTGCTGGCGCACGGCCACCTGCTCGCCGTCGTCGGTCCGCTCGACGCTGCACACCAGCAGCCGGTTGCGCCACTGCGGTTCCATGTTCGGGTGGTCGTCGCGGGTGTGGCCGCCGCGGCTCTCCGTGCGCATCAGCGCTGCCCGCGCGACACACTCGCTCACCAGCAGCATGTTCTGCAGGTCCAGCGCGAGGTGCCAGCCGGGGTTGAACTGGCGGTGGCCCTCCACGGCCACCCTGGCCGCCCGCCGCTTGAGCTCCTCCAGGGTGCGCAGTGCCCGCTCGACCTCCTCGCCGGTGCGGATGATGCCGACCAGGTCGTTCATGGCCTGCTGCAGCTCGCCGTGGATGGTGTACGGGTTCTCCGCCGTGCCGTCCTCGCCGCCCGTGCCGTCCTCGCCGCCGCCGAAGGGGCGCAGCGCCCGGCGCGCCGCCCGGTCGATGTCGTCCGACGCGACCACCGGCCGCGACGGCAGCGAGCCGGCGTAGGCCGCCGCGCCGGCACCGGCCCGCTTGCCGAAGACCAGCAGGTCGGACAGCGAGTTGCCGCCGAGGCGGTTGGAGCCGTGCATGCCCCCGGAGCACTCGCCCGCGGCGAACAGCCCGGCCACGGTGGACTGCCCGGAGTCGGGGTCCACCTCGATGCCACCCATTACGTAGTGGCAGGTCGGGCCGACCTCCATCGGCTCCGCGGTGATGTCGACGTCGGCGAGCTCCTTGAACTGGTGGTACATCGACGGCAGCAGCCGGCGAATCTCCTCGGCGGAGCGGCGGCTGGCGATATCCAGGAACACGCCGCCGTGCGGCGAGCCGCGACCGGCCTTGACCTCGGTGTTGATCGCCCTGGCCACCTCGTCGCGGGGCAGCAGATCCGGCGTGCGGCGGTTGTTCTCCTGGTCGAGGTACCAGCGGTCGGCCTCGTCCTCGGTCTCGGCGTACTGGCCCTTGAAGACGGTCGGCACGTACTCGAACATGAACCGCTTCTGCTCGGAGTTGAGCAGCACCCCGCCATCACCGCGGACACCCTCGGTGACGAGGATTCCCTTGACGCTCGGTGGCCACACCATGCCCGTCGGGTGGAACTGCACGAACTCCATGTTGATCAACGTGCCGCCCGCGCGCATGGCCAGCGCGTGCCCGTCGCCGGTGTACTCCCAGGAGTTGCTGGTCACCTTGAACGACTTGCCGATGCCGCCGGTGGCCAGCACCACGGCCGGGGCCTCAAACAGCACGAACCGCCCGGACTCACGCCAGTAGCCGAACGCGCCGGCCACCGCGTCGCCGTCCTTGAGCAGATCGGTGATCGTGCACTCGGCGAAGACCTTGAGGTTGGCCTCGTAGTCGCCGGTCTCCGCGTGGTCCTCCTGCTGCAGCGAGACGATCTTCTGCTGCATGGTGCGGATCATCTCGAGCCCGGTCCGGTCGCCGACGTGGGCCAGCCGCGGGTAGGTGTGCCCGCCGAAGTTGCGCTGGCTGATCCGGCCGTCCCCGGTGCGGTCGAACAGCGCCCCGTAGGTCTCCAGCTCCCAGACCCGGTCCGGCGCCTCCCTGGCGTGCAGCTCCGCCATCCGCCAGTTGTTCAGGAACTTGCCACCGCGCATCGTGTCCCGGAAGTGCACCTGCCAGCTGTCGTTGGAGTTGACGTTGCCCATCGCCGCCGCGCAGCCGCCTTCGGCCATGACGGTGTGCGCCTTGCCGAACAGCGACTTGCTGATGATGGCAGTGCGCTTACCCTGCTCGCGGGCCTCGATCGCGGCGCGCAAGCCGGCGCCGCCGGCACCGATCACCACCACGTCGTAGGCGTGCCGCTCGACCTCGGTCATTGTCCCTGTGCTTCCTTACCCTCAGTTGACGATCCGCAGATCGGTGATCGCGCCGCTGGCCACCAGCGCGACGTACAGGTCGGCAAGGCCGACGGAGAACAGCGACAGCCACGCCAACTGCGTGTGCTTACCGTTCAGCCGGGAGATCTGGGTCCACAGCCAATACCGCACCGGGTGCTTGGAGAAGTGCCGCAACCGCCCGCCGAGCAGGTGCCGGCAGGAGTGGCAGGACAGCGTGTACGCCCAGATCAGCACCGCGTTGACGACCAGGATCACGGTGCCGAGCCCGACGCCGACGCCGCCACCCTCGCCGTGGAAGGCGATCACCGCGTCGTAGCTGAGGATCGAGGCCACCGGGATCGCCGAGTAGAAGAAGTAACGGTGCAGGTTCTGCGCCAACAGCGGGAACCGGGTCTCGCCGGTGTAGCGCTTGTGCGGCTCGGCGACCGCGCAGGCCGGCGGCGAGAGCCAGAATGCCCGGTAGTACGCCTTGCGGTAGTAGTAACACGTCAGCCGGAAGCCGAGCACGAACGGCAGCACGAACAACGGCGGCGTGATGATCGGCCCGAGATCGGGGAACCACTGCCCGAAATGGCTGGCACCCTCCACGCAGGCCTCGGAAAGGCACGGCGAGTAGAACGGCGCGAGATAATGGAACTCGGGCACCCAGTAGCTGTTGTTCGCGAATGCCCGGTACCCGCCGTAGATCACGAACGTGGCCAGCCCGACGAAGGTCAGCAGCGGCGGCAGCCACCAGCGGTCGGTGCGCAAGGTGCGCCGGCCCAGCTCGGCTTGACCGTGCGGTGAAGTTGTAGCGGTCATGATCTCCTTGCCCGGATCCGCGCTGATAGGGGTTCCGCCACCGCCCGGCACCGGCCCCGCTCCGCGCGGCGACCGGCCACCGTCCTGGTGGTGCCGACATCGTGCCAGTCGACCGCATCCGTGGCGCCGTGGGGTGACCAGCCAGACACCCAGTAGCCCCAGTCGCCCGCCGCTGTCCTCGGCGCCCGCGCTATCCACGCGCCGCGCGGGCGACGGCGACGCGCCGGCGACCCGCGGGCGCCCCAACGCTCGCCGGACGAACCGCGGGCGTCCCACACTCCACAGCGCCGGAAACCGCCACCCAGCGCGGGCGCCCCAACGCTCGCCGGACGAACGGTGGGCGTCCCACACTCCACAGGGCGGGCGGCGACCCTCCAGGCACAGGCAGCCGCTCCCCCGAGAACCGGTGTCCTATCCGGGATGTGGACAGTCCCACCCCGGAGCGTGGGCGTCCCTGCACTCGCTAGGTGCGGCGTGGGCGTCCCGCGGTTCACGAGGCTAGGCGGGGCTAGCCCCACCACCGTCACCGATGGGCGGGGCTGATGTTGGTTTGGGCGGGGCGGCGGCCGCCGTCAGTCGAGGCTCAGGCCGTCGAGGGCGGTGGTGTCGCGGCCGGCGGCGCGCAACTCGTCGCGGACCACGCGGTAGGACAGGCCCTCGGGGTAGCCGCGGCGGGCCAGCATGCCCACGAGCTTTCGGATGGTGGCCACCTCGTCGGAGCCGCCGGCACCGGCCAGCCCGCGGCGGACCAGGGTGCGGGCCATCTCCTCCTCCGCCGGCCCGTCCACCGCGGCCACCGCCTCCCCGGTGGTCTCGGCGTCCACGCCGCGGCGGTGCAGCTGCGCGGCCAGGGCGCGGCGGCCGAGGCCACGGTAGGTATGCCCGGAGTGCACGTAGCTCTGCGCGAATGCCACGTCGTCGATCAACCCAACCTCGCTGAAGCGGCAGAGCACGTCCTCGGCGGCCTCGTCGTCGATGCCCCGCCTGGTCAGGGCCCGAGCCAGCTCGGCCCGGGTCCGTGCCTTGGTGGTCAGCAGCCGCAGGCAGATCTGCCGCGCCCTGGCGTGCGGATCATCGGGTACGTCGGATGGTTCAAGCGACGCCCGCTCGCCACCCGGTGCCGGGTCCGCACCGTGCCGCGCGGACCGGCCTGCACTGATCCGCGCGGCATTGCGGCGAGCCATCAGAAGTCGACCGGTGCCGGCACCGCGCCGTCGGCCAGCTCGACGTCCACCCGCGCCCCGACGCCGAGCTTCTCCTTGATCCGCTTCTCGATCTCGCCGGCGACATCCGGGTTCTGCCTGAGGAACTTGCGGGCGTTCTCCTTGCCCTGGCCCAGCTGGTCGCCCTCGTAGGTGTACCAAGCGCCGGACTTGCGCACGATGCTCTGCTCCACGCCGACATCGATCAGCGAGCCCTCACGGCTGATGCCCTGGCCATAGATGATGTCGAACTCGGCCTGCTTGAACGGCGGGCTGACCTTGTTCTTGACCACCTTGACCCTGGTGCGGTTGCCGACGGCGTCCCCGCCGTCCTTGAGCGTCTCGATCCGCCGGACGTCCAGCCGCACCGACGCGTAGAACTTCAACGCCTTACCACCAGTCGTCGTTTCTGGACTGTTGTGCACCATCACGCCGTCGACAAAGTAGTTGTGGTTGCCCTCAACCTCGATGTCGAAGCGGTGCATCGACCGGGTCTTCGGCTTGACCCGGATGTCCAGGATCCGCGCCGGCACCGGTCTCATCTGCGGCTCGACGAACTCCGGCTGGACTGCGAATTGGCCGCGCAGCCGGGGCAGCAGCTTGTACTCCATGGACGGGTGCACGTACGGCGCGACTATCGCCTGGAAGCGCGCCGAGGCGGCGGTGTCGAAGCACAGCACGGCCTTGCCCCGCGCACCGCGTGCAGACAGCCGCACGTCCAGATCGTGAGTGTCACGCAGATACTCGACCAGCCGTTTGCGGGTACCCGGGCTCATCGCCTCGACGCAGATCTCAATGCGGCCACTGCCGCCCTCGGTGCGCCGCTGCAATCCCTTCGAACGGACCGTGAAGCTGCCATCATCCTGGTACCAGACGGCCAGCGCCAGCGGGGTGAGCGCCTTGAGGTAGTCCCAGCTGAAGTGCTTCTTACCGCCGAGGTAGACGGCCTGATGCAGTTCGGCAAGCTCGGGCAACGGGGTGAAGTCCGCGAACTGAGCATCTTTGGCATTGGCCGTACGGCTGTGCGGAATGTTGCCGAGCAGTCCAACTTTCCAGTCGAGGTAGTCGGCCTGCCGGGCGCCATGTCCCAGCCGCAGACGCACCCCCGAGCGCCCGCTGCGGTTCGGTGACAGATTGCCGTCACCCATGACAGAGCCGAGCACGACCTGCCACTGCTGCCTGCTCAGATGTTCCTGTTCGGCCAACATCACCCGGTCACCTGCCAGCAGTTCACCGGCCTCGCGCCAGCCGCCGGGGGTGCGAATGAGGTGGTTCTCGGTGGCGGCGAACTGGGCTCGTCCGTTACCGCCGGACCGGGCGACGGTGAACTGCAGGAAGCGCTCGGCCGGGCCGTTGTCGAACCAGTTGACGACCTTGCGCGGCACCACACTGTCGGTGTCCGGGTCGTAGCTGAGCACCTCAACGTCCATCCGCCCGTTGACAATCTTTCCGATCTTCTCCTGGGTGCCGTCGGCCAGCGTCACCCGAGTGGAGTAATTGAAACACCCGAACATGACGCCGATCTTTTCGCGCAGCTGGTTGATGAAGATAGCGGTGGTGTTCGCGTTGTTCAGCGCGGAGGTAATCTTCCGGAGGGCCTGGCTCATGAGACGGGCCTGCAGGCCGACGTGGTTGTCGCCCATCTCGCCCTCGATCTCGGCGCGCGGCACCAGGGCGGCCACCGAGTCGATCACGATGATGTCCAGCGCGCCGGAGCGGATGAGCATGTCGGCGATCTCCAGCGCCTGCTCGCCGGTGTCCGGCTGGGATACCAGCAGCGCGTCGGTGTCCACGCCGAGCGCCTTCGCGTAGTCAGGGTCGAGCGCGTGCTCGGCGTCGATGAAGGCCGCGATGCCGCCGGCGGCCTGAGCATTGGCCACCGCATGCAGGGCGACGGTCGTGTTATGCGACAGGATCCCGTTCGCAAGGAAGCTATGCGTCTGCGGCAGCATTACATCGAACGTGGGCTGCAGGCCGCCATCCTCGACGGCGACCACCTCCTCGTAGGTGTATCT
>Ga0209382_10008602_pt1 | contig 12862 bp, 10 predicted proteins | sample SoiMetdeltSBSDD5_FD_187599 | JGI IMG/M metagenome (GOLD analysis project Ga0209382, IMG submission 187599) | Bulk soil microbial communities from a Populus tree surrounding site in Tennessee, USA - Soil MetaG P. deltoides SBSDD5 (SPAdes) (version 2) | ecosystem: Environmental > Terrestrial >... | reverse complement strand
GTCGAGGCCGCCCGCGCGGAGCTTGCGAAGCTCGAGGACCGTCTCGCCCGTCACGCCTACGCCGAGCCAGAAGCCGCCCGGCGCCGCGAGATCGACGGGCGTGTCGAGGCGATCGGCTACGACCAGATGGCCCACCGCCGCGTCCGCAACGAGCTGGCCACCCTGGTGGACTACGAGCGGCTGAGCCGGGAGCTGGCCGGCGCCCGGCAGGCGATGACCCTGCGTGAGGACGCCCTCCAGCAGGCGCAGACCTCGCTCGCCTCCTGGCAGGAGCGCTTCGACGAGGACCGCGCCCGCATCAACGCCCTCCGTCAAGAGGTAAGCGGCCTGCCGGCCCTCCGCGAGCGCGTCGCCGCCGCCGAGCGTGCCGTTGCCGCGCTACGACGCCAGCACACCGAAACGACCAGCGCCCTCGGCGAGGCCCGCCAGCGCCTCACCTACCTGGACCGCCTGGAGCAGACCCGCGCCGATCGCATCCGCGAGCTGGACGAGGTCCTCCGCGAGAAGGGGCTGTTCTCAGAGCTGATGACCGCGTTCGGCAAGAACGGTATCCAGGCGATGCTGATCGAGACGGCGATCCCCGAGATCCAGGACGAGGCGAACCGCCTGCTCGCCCAGATGACCTCCGGCCGGATGCACGTCGACCTCCGCACCACCCGCGAGCGCGCCAGCGGCGAGGGCCAGATCGAGACGCTCGACGTCGTCATCCACGACAACCTCGGCAGCCGCCCGTACGAGATGTACTCCGGCGGCGAAGCGTTCCGCGTCAACTTCGCCCTGCGGATCGCGCTCTCCCGCCTGCTCGCCCAGCGGGCCGGGGCGAAACTTGAAACTCTGGTTATAGATGAGGGATTCGGCAGCCAGGACCAGGAAGGACGCGACCGTCTCGTCGAAGCGATCAAAAGTGTCGAGGATGAGTTCTCGATGATCCTCGTCATCACCCACCTCGACGACCTCAAAGAGCGGTTCCCGGTCCGCATCGACATCCAGAAGCGCCCGGAGGGCTCCGTCCTCCACACGGAGTGGGTCGCTTGACCGGAAGGGGAAGTAGCGCGACAGCTTGACGAAAGCGACGAATCCGGACAGAATCGCGCGGCGAAACGAATCCCCGGACGGTCTCGTCCGTCGTTCTCTCAGAGGGGCCGTTTTCGGGTGCTTGTGATCGCTTTGTGACAGGTCGGGAGTTGACGGCTCGGACTTCAGCCCCTACTATTCGGGGGCTTCGCTCCGGCTGGCACGCAGTCAGCGCCTCAGTATCCCCGCTGGAAGGGCACCGCCGCGCGATGACTGGTCCCGCAGACCGCACCCTGGCAACCCATAGTCAGCCCGCCATTTCGGCGAGCTGCTGCTCCAAAGCCAGGGACCACAACGCCAATACCGTCGGCGTCGGGCGCAGACGAACCCGGCGCGACGTTCTCGCCCTCGTCCTCGGTACGGCCGCTCTGCTCGTCGTCGGGCGAAAGAGCGCCAACGCGCAGGAGTCGGCACCCCTGATCAGCTCCTCACCAGCGCCAGAGCCGGCCGAAGAGGGCGGCGCGCCCCCGGCCGAGGTGCCAGCCGCGGACGCGCCCCCACCCACCGAGGGGCCCCCGGCCATCACGCCCACCACCTACGTCGTCCAGTCCGGTGACACCCTCTACTCGATCGCCAAGAAGCACAGCGTGAGTGTGGACGCGGTGCTCTGGGCGAACAACTTGAGCGATGCGAACGTCCTCAAGCAGGGACAGAAGCTCGTCATCCCGCCCTCGACCGGCAAGCTCCACACCGTCAAAGAGGGCGATTCCGTCGAAACCCTGGCGACCAGTTACGGGGTTTCCAAGACCGGCATCATGACCGTCAACGGGATCGCCGAGAACGCCAGCCTCAAACCTGGGCAGCGTCTCCTGATCCCGGTCGCGATGAAGCCGTCGTCCGGCGACCCGGCCTTCACGCCGGCTCCCCTCCAGGCGGCCAGCGCCGAGGAGCCCGTGCCGATCCCCCAGGACGCCGGCACCGGCTCGCCCACCCCGCCTTCGACGTCGGTGCTTGCATCGATGTTCTCGGCGACGCCCGGCATCATGACCCCGACCGGTGCCCCCAGGGTCACCGTGACGAATCGCACGATCTCGAAGATGGACTGGCCGATCCCGGTCAACGCACCAAAGAGCGGCATCAGCCAGAAGTTCCGGCCGGGCCACACCGGCGTCGACATCTATGCGCCGCAAGGCACGACCATCAAGGCCGTGGCTTCCGGCACCGTCAAGATGGCCGAGAAGAATCCGGACGGCTTCAGCGGCTACGGCTGGATCGTCATCGTCGACCACGGGGATGGCATCTCCACCTGGTACGCCCACTGCGGATCGTTCGCCGTCAAGACCGGCGACAAGGTCAAGGTCGGCGACACCCTCGGCACCGTCGGGATGACCGGCCGGACCACCGGCCCGCACCTCCACTTCGAGGTTCGCATCGCCGCCAGCGCCATCAACCCGGAGCTCGCCCTCCGCTAACAACGAGCGGCGAGTAGCGAGGGACGAGGGGTGAGGCTCCTCCTCGTCCCTTATCCCTCGCCCCTCCGGTCAGCGCTTCGGGGCATTCTCCTTCAGGATGTTGTTCGCCTTCGCCACCCCATCGTCCACCAGTTTCTTCGGATCGGCGTTCGGATCGGTGGCCGCCTTCGTGGCGATCTCCTTGTCGATCAGGTCGCGGACCGGATCGTAGCCGGCGACCGGCGACTCAACCATCGCGTACTGGAACCAGGCGAACATCCGCGCGTACGAGTCGGCCGCGGCACCCCACTTCGGGTCGGACTTATAGGCCGCCACCACGTCGGCCCTCGCGCTCTCCCGCACCGGCAGGTACCCCGTGTTGACCGCCCACTTCGTCGTCTGCGCCTTCTCGCCCAGGTACTTGATCATCAGCCAGGCCGCGAGCTCCTTCTCGGGCGTCGTCTTGTACACCGAGACGCTGGCGCCGTACAGGTTCACGGCCGGCTTACCGCCGTTCGGCAGCGGATCGATGTCCCACTTGAAGTTGGCGCCCTTGCCGATCGCCTCCTGGTAGAACGGCAGCCCCGAAGAGCTCGCGAACGTGAACAGGATCTGCCCTGCCGCGAACCGGTTCTGCTCGCCGTTCCGCTCGCTGGTCGGGATCTCGACGGCGCACTTGTTCTTGAACATCCGCTGGATCATCGCCACCGTCTCGACGCCGGCCTCGCTGTTGAACACGTAGGCCGAGGCGTCCGGCGACAGGATGCGCCCGCCGCGCGAGAACACCTGCGAGGCGAAGTTCGAGGCGTCGTGGCGGAACGCCCAGCCGTACTTGTTCGCGGCCGGATCGCTCGCCTTGCAGGCCGCCTCTTCCCAGGTCTTCCAGTCCTTCGGTACCTCGTTGTAGCCGAGCTGCTTCAGCCAGTCCGCGTTGTAGTACATCACTTCGATCGAGCGCTGGGTCGGGAAGCCGAGCCGCTCGCCCTGGAACTGCGGGTTGATGTCGCTGTCCAGGAACGTCTGGAAGTAGTCCTTCTGGTCTTCTTCGCTCAAGCCGTACTTCTTGCTCTTGAGGAACGGGTTCAGGTCGACGATGGCGCCCTGCGCCCGGTAGAACGCGGCCTGGTTCTGGTACGCCACCGAGACCTCTGGCGGCTGGCCGGCCTGAATCGCCGCGCTGACCTTGTTGTAGACGTCCGGGTAGCTGGCGCCCGCGATCTCGGGTCGCGCCTTGATGCCGTACGGATTGGTCTTGGAGAACTCGTCCAGCATCTGCTGGAGCAGCTCCTGGTCCTTCTGCGGCCGGTTGTGCCAGTAGACCACCTCGACGTTCTTGCCCATCAGGTCGATCGAGTCGACCATCTCCGGGGTCGTCGGCGGGTTGCTCACGGCGACCGGCTTGGCGTCCGCCGCCGGCTTCGCGTCTGCTGCCGGCTTCGCGGCCTCAGCAGGCTTAGCTGGCGCCGTGGTCGCCGCCGGCTGGGCGGCCGGCGCGGCCGGCTTCGCGGCTGTGCTGTCGGCAGGCTTGCTCTCGGCCGGCTTCGCCGGTGCCGCCGTGGGCGCGGCTGGCTGCGCCGCGGGGCCGCACGCCGTCAGCAACAGCCCGAGCGTCAGCAGTAAGGCCATCAACCGCATCTGAGTCCGCATCGCGTCTCTCCTCCTGGTGCCGAACAATCGTCGCTACCCCTTCAGTCCCGTATTCAGGATCCCCTCCCGGAACTGCTTCTGCGCGAGGAAGTACAGAACCAGGACCGGAACGATCACCATCGCCGCGAACGCCATCAACAGGTGGACCTGGGTCCCCTGTCCCTGCATGAACTGCTGCAACCCCACGCCCAGCACCCGCATACTGCTATCTCGTGTCACCAGCAGCGGCCACTTGAACGCGTCCCAGGCCCAGATGAAGTTGAGCAGCCCCACCGTCAGCAGGGCCGGCTTGCTGAGCGGAACCACGACCGAGATCAGGAAGCGCAGGTGCCCCATCCCGTCGATCAGCGCCGCCTCGAACAGGTCCCTCGGGATCTGCATGAAGAACTGGCGCAGCAAGAAAATCGAGAACACGCTGACGAGTGATGGCACGATCAGCCCGAGGTACGTGTTGTACCAGCGCAGGTTGAACATCATGACCAGCTTCGGGACGATCGTCAGGTCCTCCGGCATCATCATCGTGACCAGCACCAGGACGAACAGCACCTGCTTGCCCGGCAGGTCCATCCGCGCCAGCGCGTACGCCGCCAGTGTGGACGTGATCAGCGAGCCGGCCACGATGCACCCGGCCACGATCAGGCTGTTCGCCAGGTACCGGAAGAAGAGGTAGATCCCCCACTGGGAGTCCCACCCCACCGTGGTGATCGCTTCCCAGAAGTTGCCGAGCTGCGGCACCTCGCTTCCGAGCGGGAACCACGGCCAGATCACGTTGTTGATCACACTGGCGTACGTCTTGAACGACGTCGTCACCATGAAGGCAAACGGCGCGACCGCCATCAACGCCGCCAGCACGATCGCGATCTGCATCAGCACGCCGCCCACCGAGAGCCGCGCCGACTGCCCTGGCCGCCGAGCGGTGGTCGTCTCCTGCGCGGCCGCGCCGATCACTCGTACACCACGCGACGGCCGGCAAAGTAGTTCTGGAGCAGCGTCAGCGTCAGGATGACCGTGAAGAGGATGAACGCCAGCGCCGCCGCGTAGCCGTACCGGTTGAACGCGTACAACTGCTGGAAGATCAGAATGCTGGCGGTCTGGGTGGCGTCACTCGGGCCGCCCCCCGTCATCACGAAGATGTGGTTGAACGCCTTGAACGTTCCGATAACGGTGACCACGAGCAGGAAGAAGATCGTCGGGGACATCAGCGGGAACGTGATGTGGCGCAGCAAGTTCCAGCCGCGCGCTCCGTCCACCTTCGCCGCCTCGTACAGCTCCGCGTTGATGTTCACGAGACCGGCCAGGAAGATCGTGATGTCGTATCCGATGAACACCCAGGTCGTGTAGATCGAGACGGACACCAGCGCCATGCTTGGGCCGTGCGCCCAGCCCGGCAGCGTGACTCCGACGTTCTGGGCCATTAAAGCAAAAACGCCGGCCGGTTCCCCCAGCCAGCGCAGCCCAGGCAGCCCGATCCCCCGCAGGACCGTGTTCAACAGGCCATTGTCCGGACTGTAGATGTAGCTCCAGACCGCCGCGGACGCCACCGTCGAGGTGATGTACGGCAAGAACATCATCGTCCGGAACAGCTCGTGTCCCCTGGCCCGCTGGAACAGCATCACGGCGATCAAGAAGCCCAGCCCGAGCTGGACCGGGACCGTGATCAACGAGTACGTCGCCGTCACCAGCAGCGAGTACCACATCTCCGGGTCCTGGAGGCCGCGCAGGTAGTTGTCCGCGCCGACGATCGCCTGGCAGCCGAGCCGCCAGTCACACAGGCTGATGTAGAAGCCGTAGAACAGCGGGAACAACTCGAAAACGCCGACGATCAGCACTGCCGGCGCCAGCAGCGCGTACCCGAGCGTCCGCTCCTTGACCTTGCGAGACACCAGCCGTCGCAGCCCCGGCATCTGGCGTGGTTGACCGGCGTCGCCGGCCGCGCTGGGCGCCAGGTCGGCTGTCGCCCCTCGTGCTTGTACCCCGCCAATCTGTGAGCTCACGCCCGTCCTTGCCCGTCGATCATCGCGCCCAGAGCTGCCCGCTCGGCAGACGACTCACCTTTTGACGACGATAGTGAAGTATGGCCTGACTTTCAAGGCCCGAAGCTTAACAGGAGGTAAATGTCACGCGGATCGCACCGGGGTCGGCGGCTCCAGCTCCCCACGCCGCGCCCGCGCGATCGCCCGCCGGGCCGCCGGCCAGTGCCGCAGCAAGCTCGGCGTCAGCGCCAGCGCCGGCCGGAACAGCATCGCACTGTCACGCATCAACCGCTCGTGCCGACGGTCCCAGGCGAACCCGTACGCCGCTCGCACCGCCGGCGGCAGCAGCCCCACCATCGGCCACTGAAAGAACGGCCGAAGCGGCACCAGCGGCAACGGTAACCTCGGATTCAGAATCTCGTGCGCCAGCATCCGCGATTCCGCGCTCACGGCGATCTGTCCGCTCCGCAGCATCTCCCGCATGTAGGTTCGCAGGGCAGGCAGGCTGTTCGGCAGGAAGCCGTCTGGCACGCCCAGCAGCGGCGCCACCCGACTCGCCTCGGCGCAGTACCGGTCCCACTCCGCGTCCGACAGCGCTCCGACGTACAGCCGGTACGTGCGCGGGAACACCTCCAGCATCGTGCAGTGGACCCACCGCAGCAGCTCCGGATCGTGCGCCGAGTACCGTCGTCCGGCCTCGAACGGCCCTGCCGCCGCCCGCAACTCGCCGTGCACCCGATCGTGGACCGCGTTGATCGCGTCGGCCGCCCGCTGGACCTCGTGCGGCAGGCCGAACGTCAGATCGAACATCACGTTCAGCGTCCGCCACAGCCGACGCGCCCGCCCGCCCGGATCGGTCAAGAACTGGCTGTGATCCACCACTCCGGCCGCCACCAGCGGGTGCGCCACCTGGAGCAAGATGGCAGGATTCCAGCCAAGCAGCAGCACGATCTCGCTGTTGATCTTCCAGGCGATGCTCTCGGCCGTGCGCTCGCCCAACGACGGCGGCGACCACCGCCGCGCCCGCCCGTCACGCTGCCCCGTCGAACCTTGCCATGTGTCTGATCGATCCTGCGCCGCCATCACCGAGAGTATTCGGCCTCGAGACCGGCCCAGACCAGAGTTTCGCCGTGTGTCCTGGCTTCACTCCCCCGATCTCAACCATCGCTCCACCGGTCCCCGTTTTCTCTCCGCCTATCGTTGCCTGACAGAAGGTAGCTCGCCGGTCGGGGGGATGGCTGCTATGTCCGTTCGACAGAACAATCGCCAGCTCGCTTTCAGGCTCGTCGCCGCTGTGAGCCTCCTCCTGGCCGGCTACCTCACCATTCAGCCAGCGGCCGTCTCCGCCGCCGAGCCGCCCGCTGCCCCGACGACCAGCCGCGCCGCCTGCCAGTATGCTCCGACCCGCCGCGCGGCCCAGGCCCGACCGACGACGATCGCCCCACGAGCATCGTAGTACGTGCGAGAACCGTGTGAGCCCGTTTCGGTCCTCGGGTACCATGCGGACGGGTGATCGGCCCTGGTGAGGAGGGAGTCTGATGCCGCTCCGTGGCTACCGCGCGCGCTGGATCGTGGACGGCATCGGCGGCCCGCCACATCCTGGTGTCGTCCTGATCGAAGACGAGTGGATCGTCGACGTCCTCGGTCCGAACGCCGCGCCATCAGACATCGAGATCACCGACCTCGGCGATGCCGCCATCCTGCCGGGCCTGATCGACGCCCACGTCCACCTCATCTGGGCCGGCGCCGAGCCCAACCCCGAAGAGATCCGCGCCCGCGAGTCGATCCCGATGGCGACCGTCCGGGCCGTCCGCCACGCCGCCGACACCCTCAGGTGCGGCACCACTACCGTCCGAGACGTCGGCTGTCCGCACGGTGTCGCCTTCGCCGTTCGCGAGGCCGTCGAGCGGGGCATCATCCCCGGGCCGCGGATCGTCGCCAGCGGCGCACCGATCGTCATGACCGGCGGGCACTGTCACCCGATGGGCGTCGAGGTGGACGGCCCCTACGAGGCCCGCAAGGCCGCCCGCCAGCAGCTCAAGGAGGGCGCCGACCTCCTCAAGATGCTCGCGACGGGCGGGGTCTACGGCCTGCGTCACGACGAGCCGTGGTCGCCCCAGTTGGAGCTAGACGAGCTCCAGGCCGTCGTCGCCGAGGCGCGCAAGGCGAACCGGGTCGCGGCCATCCACGCCGAGGGCGAACACGGCATCGCCACGGCCATCGAAGCCGGCGCGGACACGATCGAGCACTGCAACCAGCTCACCCGTGAGCTCGCCGAGAAGATGGCCAGGAACGGCACCTTCATGGTCCCCACCCTCGCCTGGTTCTTCAACGTTGCCGAGGCCCAGCCGGGCCCGACGTTCAGCGAGGAGTACGTCCGCAAGGGCCGCGCGATGGCCGAGGCGAGCGCCCGGAGCATCGTCATCGCCAAGAACGCCGGCGTCCGGATAGCGGCAGGCACCGACACGGGAGCGCCCCTGGTGCCGCACAACTCCGTCCGCCGCGAGATCGAGCTGCTCGTCCGCCTCGGCCTGACCCCCCACGAAGCGATCCAGTCCGCCACCCGCGTTGCTGCCGAAGCGCTCAGGATGGAACGGACGATCGGCACCCTGGAGAGCGGTAAGTACGCCGACCTGATCGCCGTCGGCGGCGACCCCACCCAGGACCCCGGCGTCCTCTACGACCTCCGCCTCGTCGTCAAAGCCGGCCAGCCCGTCAGCATTGAACTCTAAGCGCCCTGCCACCCCTGACGTCGCGGCAGCTTGACGAAATCTGCCACAATCAGAACATTTGTCTCAGTGGGAGGTGGGCGATGGCGCCTGACTCGGGGCATCGACTGGCGGATGTCGAGGACGACGGCGGCAGAGCCCTCCATGAGCGCCTGCTTCGGGGCGAACCGACCGCGCCGTCTGACCTCGCGAACCTCTACCTCGAGCCGCTCATCGGCTGGCTGCGTCACCATTATCCCCACGACGATGAAGCGCTCCTCGACACGGTCGCGATCACGCTCATCCTGAAGGTCGGCAAGGAGCCGGCGCAGTACGATCCCGACCGGAGCACCCTGTCAACCTACCTGCGGATGGCGGCTCGCGGCGACGTGAAGAACGCCCGTCAAAGCGGGCGCCGACGAGCTGCTCGACAGGTTCCGCTCGAAAATGTCGAACTTCGCTCGCCGACGCGGAACAGAGCGTGGGTGAGCGCAGCGGACCCCGCCGACGCGGTCATCGGAGACCTCGACGACGAACGACTGACGGCGCTGCGGGAGCACTTTAGCGCCCAGGACTGGGAGGTGGTGCTGTTGCGGATCGACGGCGAGAGACGCACCGAGCGCTTCGCGGCCGTCCTCGGGCTCCAGGACCGGCCGCCGGATGAGCAAGCGCACGAGGTCAACCGGGCGAAGGAGCGGATCATGGGACGCCTGCGACGACGCTGGAAGAAGAAGTACGGCCATGAGTGACGGAGATCTGCTCCGACGAGCCGCCGAGCGCGCAAGCCAGGACCCTTTCTACCTGGCGTCCTCGCTCCTCGCCTACTCTCGGGCCGAGCGGCTCGACGACGCCGGCCTGGCGGATCGTCTGGGGTGCGACCCGGCCAGTTTGCCGGCGCTCCTGCTCTGCCGCAGGCCAATGGGGGATGCGCCAATGTTTCGTGCCGACATCCAGGCGATCGCCGAACGCTTCGGGCTCGATCCGATGCGTCTGGTGCGGCTGCTTCGGCATGCCGACGCGCTCGCGGCATCCACCGTCCCGCCGGCCGGCCACCTGCTCGCCGCGGCGCGCGATCGAGACCATGGCGATCAGCAACCTGGCGCTCCCGCCGCCGATGCGTTGTCCTCGTCAGAACCCGACGAGGACGACGCATGAGCGCACTCTGGGTCCACGAAGTCGCCGAGCGGTTCTGGGGCGACGCGGGCGGCGCGCCGAGCGGCTTCCCGCGCGATCTCATGGACGCGCTCAGCTGGGCGCTGCCGGTGGCGCCCTTCGAGCTGCCGGGCCTGAGCGTTGACCGTGCGAATGCCTGGCTGGCCGAACACCAGTTCGGGCTGCGCCTCGAGATCGCCGATCGCCCGCTGCGCGCCTGCATCCTGGTTCACGAGGGGAACGGCGTGCTCTTCGTCGACGCGTCCGACCCGGAGGACGAGCGGCGCTTCAGCGTGGCCCACGAGATCGCGCATTACCTGGTCGAGTACCACGTTCCGCGCCGTCGGGCACATGCGCGCCTGGGCGAGAGCATCCTGCCGGTGCTGGACGGCCGACGGGCTGCTTCCTGGGATGAACGCTTCGGGGCGGTCCTGGGCGGTGTCTCGCTCGTGCCGCGCCTGCACTTGATGGAACGGACGCCGGACGGTCACCTCCCTGGCCTGGAGGTCTCGGCGGCGGAGCGGCAGGCCGACGAGCTGGCGTTCGAGCTGTTGGCGCCCTTCGACGCCGTCCGCGCGTGCCTCCCGGACCCGGCCGATCGGCGAGACGTCGAGGCCGTCCTGCGCCAGACGTTCGGTCTGCCAGCCTTCCCATCACACCTCTACGCCTCCCGCCTGGTCCCCGAGCCGCCCGCCGGCTCCCTGTTCAGGCGCCTCTTCAGCGTCTCGTGAGGCCCTCATGACCACCGTCGACGAGCCCCCCGGCGACCGCGCGGACAGCGCAGGCGGGCCACACCGGCATACTCCCCCGTCCGACGAGTTCGCAGCCGCGTACGGCGAGTCGTTGCGCGACGTGCTGGACGTCGAGAGCTGGCATACCGGCGAAGACCTGGGCGCGATGTACGAACGCATCGCGTCCGAGGTGGCCGGCGCCGTCGGGCAGGAGCGCCGCATCCACGGCCGGATCCGCGAACGGGTCTTCGCTCACCTCGAGGCCCATCCGCCCATCCCCGGTGCGGGCCTCTACCGCGCGACGCTCGACCAGGTGCGGCGGGCCCACGAGGGACTGCTGATGACGGGCGCCGTCGAAGCGTGCGACGCCACCCGCCACGCCCACGAGACGCTGCCTCTGACGGTCGTCCAGATCGGCGTCAGCCTGGTTTCCTACAACCGCAACCTGGGCACCTGGGCGCAACGCCTGTTCCGCCGTGACCTTCGCGAGAGCCTGCCGGATCCGGCCGAGGAGGCCCTGGCGCTCCTGGAGCGTCGCAGTGCCGGGAGTGAGCGCATGGATGCCAGCCGCCTGCTCCAGCGGGCGATCATGACCTACGCCGAGCGCGCGATCCTCCTGAAGCGCGGCCAGGCGGCCTGGCGGATGGGGCACGGCAATCCGGCCGCCCAGGAGCTGCTCAGCGGGGCGGCCGGCAGCATCGACCTGGTCATCGAGTCGACTCGCCTGCTGGAGGAGCTGATCTGCCGCCATAAGAAGTTCGTCTTCGTGCCGAGCGACCCGACGGATCGCGCCCTCCTCACGATCGGCGACGCGCTCCAGCCGCTGGAGTTCGCCATCGTCCGTCCCTTGACCGACCAGATCGCGCCGTTCCTGGCAAACGCCGACTACGACCTGCGGACGGCGAGCGACACGACCACGCCCGACGGCCGGCGCCTGAGCCCCCGGGAGTGGATGGTACGCTTCCGCGACCAGATCGCCGGCCAGGTGGCCGTCGGGGTCTACCGGGCCAGCGAGGTCGCGCCCGCCCGCCTGTTCTACGCCCACGTCGACCACGCCCACGAGGCCACCCTGATCGCCATCGCCGACAGTCTGCTCCAGCCGCACCGAGGGTTCCCGATGTTGATCGACGTCGCCCACCACGTCTGCGCCGCCACGCTCGGACCGGACACGCTGGCAGGCCCCATCCAGGCAGCGTACACGCGCGCCGGCGTGCCGCTGCGCTACCTCGGCGAGCGCATGACCAGGGGCCGGTAGGGGAGAGCACCGATGGAAGCCGACCACGTACAGCCGTTTCCGAACCCGGTCGATCGTCGCTCTGAGGACGACGACCGCAGGCCATCCTTCGACCTGGGCACCGTCCTGGAGCTGCCCGAAGACGCGCTGCACCGCCTCGACGCCGACATCGAAGCGGCCGGTGGCTTAGCTACGCCCGACCCCGACCGTGAGGGCGCCGCCGGCTTCACCATGTTCGACTCGCCGGGCAGCGAGGACAACTCCGTGACCGTGCTGCTGGCCGACGCGCAGATCGTAGACGTACCGTCCCAGTCGCTGGTGCGGATCAAGAGCAAAGACGGCAGGCGCTACCTCGGTACCGTCGTGGCCGGGCCGTTCGCCGAGCCCGACGGGCTGAGAGCCGACTCGAACATCCTGGTCACCACCGTCACCCGGGGCGGCATCTTCGTGCCGCCGTACCACGGGCGCGTCCAGGTCGAGATCCTCGGCGAGGAGCGTGACACCGCCGCCCAGAGCACGCTGGTGCCGCCGCGCTACCGCCCATTGCCGAACAGCCCGGTCTTCGTGCTGGATGACCACGAGGCCGCCGAAGTGCTCGGCGCCGCCGGCGACATCCAGCTCGGGCAGGTGGTCGGGCGCGACGCGGTCAGCGTGGCGGTCCCATCCGATCGGAAAGACGTCCTGCCGCGCCACACCGCGATCCTCGGCACGACCGGTGGCGGCAAGTCCACCACGGTGGCCCGGCTGATCCAGCAGGCCCAGGCCGCCCGCTGCGCCGTGATTCTGCTGGACGTCGAGGGCGAATACAGCTGCCTGCACGAGCCGACCGAAGACGCGCGGATGCTCGCGGCGCTCGACCACCGTGGGATCCCGGCCGCTGGCCTCAGCCAGATGTGGCTCTGCCATCTGGTGGGGCGGGAGTCGGCCAACCCGGACCATCCATCGCCGGCCG
>Ga0209382_10008600_pt1 | contig 12863 bp, 7 predicted proteins | sample SoiMetdeltSBSDD5_FD_187599 | JGI IMG/M metagenome (GOLD analysis project Ga0209382, IMG submission 187599) | Bulk soil microbial communities from a Populus tree surrounding site in Tennessee, USA - Soil MetaG P. deltoides SBSDD5 (SPAdes) (version 2) | ecosystem: Environmental > Terrestrial >... | reverse complement strand
GTACGTGCCGCCACGGCTGAACGTGACGCCCAATCCGCCGGGGTGAGCGCGGCAGCACGTCGCCTGGCGGCCGACGTGCAGACCGGCTACTGGGCGATCGCGAGCACGACACGCGTGGCAGAGCTCTTCCGCGCAACGCTGCCGCTCATGGAAGAAAACGTCCGCGTGAATGAACGGCTGCTCGCGAACGGAACGGTGACGCCGGAAGCCGTGCTCCGCGCGCGCGCGGAGCGCAGTGAGGTAGTCCAGCAGCTGGCCGACGCAGAGCAGCGTGAGTCGGCCGCGCTGCGGTCGTTCAACCTCCTGCTCGATCGCCCGCTCGACGCGTCCGTCGAGCTGCTGTCGGACTCGGCGCTCGCGCTGGTGGTCGACACCACGGCGAGCCTAACGCTGGATGCCCTACTGCAGCACGCGCTGTCGGCCCGCGAAGAGCTCCGTCAAGCCGAACACGGCATCGCCGCCGCCTCGGCTCAGGAGAAGGCGGCAACCGCGGCGTTCCTGCCGACGGTCGCCGTCGCCCTCGACTATGGCGTGCAGGGCAACACGTACCGCTTCGACCGCGAGCACGACGCGCTCGCCGCGTCGGTCGTGGTGGAGTGGAATCTCTTCAACGGCGGTCGCGATGAGGCGCAGCGACAGCAGGCCGCGATCGGCGCGAATCGAGCGCGCGTCGCCCGCCGGGAGATCGAGCGCCGCGTCGAGCTCGAGGTCCGCCAGGCGTATGACGCCCTGCAGGTCGCCCGCGCCGGGATCGCGACGGCGCGCGACCGCGTGGCGGCGGCACGGCGAAGCTTCGAGCTCGTTACGCGTCGCCACGCCGAAGGAATGGCGTCGCAGATCGAGTTCATCGATGCGCGCACCGCCTATACACGTGCGGAGCTGAACCTGATCCTGACGCGGCAGAGCTATGCGGTGCGCGCCGTGGAGCTCGAGCGCGCGGCTGCCTTACGAGTGATCGAATGACCCCGGTCATCCCGAGCGAAGCCTCGTTGTCATCCCGAGCCGCCAGGCGAGGGATCCTCAGGTGCCCGACAGAGGGCTCTATCGGGACGATGAAGATCCCTCGCTGCGCTCGGGACGACAAACGCCGGTCGGAATGACAGGAAATTCCAAGGAGATTCCTATGATCCGCTCTTCAAAACTCAGCCAGGCAGCCCTCGGTTTCGTGACAGTTCTTCTCGCGGCATGCGGCGGTGAGGTCGACGCCCGCGCGCGACACACGACCGCGGCGAGCAACGCGACCAGCGCCATTCCCGTCCGCCTCGCGCCCGTCGCCGAAGATTCCACCGCGCAGCCGGTGACTGCCACTGGCGTGATCGCGCTCCGCGATGAGATCGCGCTGTCCTTCAAGATCGGCGGCGTCGTCTCGCAGGTGCTCACCAGAGAAGGTGAATCCGTTCGCGCCGGCCAGCTGCTCGCGGCGCTCGACCTCCGCGAGATCGACGCCCAGGTCGCGAAGGCGCAGAGCGCTGCGGCGAAGGCGGACCGTGACCTCGCCCGGGTCACTCGCCTTCAGGCCGACAGCGTCGCCACTCGTCAGCAGCTCGAAGACGCGACGACTGCCGCCGAAGTTGCGCGCGCGGACCTCGAGACCGCGACGGTGAATCGCCAGTACGCGCGCATCGTGGCCCCGGCAACCGGCGTCGTCCTTCGTCGGTCGGCCGAACCCGGCGAGCTCGTGAGCGTCGGGTCGGCGGTTCTCACGTTAGGCAGCCGAACGAGCGGCACGATCGCACGCGTGGCGCTCACCGACCGTGACGTGGTGCGCGTGCGGCTCGGCGACCGTGCCATCATTCGCGTCGATGCGAGGCCGAACGAAAGGCTGTCGGGACACGTCAGCCAGATCGCCGCCGCGTCCGAACCGCGCACCGGCACGTACGCCGTGGAGGTCGCGCTCGACAGGCCCGACGGGCTCTCGTCAGGCATGATCGGCCGCGTGGAGATTCTCGCCCGCGGCGGCGAACGCCTTCGCACCGTACCGATCGAGGCGCTGCTCGAGGCCGACGGTGACCGAGCGACGCTGTTCGCGCTCGGGCCCGACGGCAAGGCGAAACGCGTGCCGGTAGAAGTCGCATTCGTACGAGGCGAGCAGGCCGCCGTCCGCGGTGCACTCGCCGGCGTGAGGCGCGTCGTGACCGACGGCGCCGCGTACCTCGACGACGGCGCGGCCGTGAGGGTGATGCCATGAAGATCGCCGAGCTCTCCGTCAAGCACTACCAGTTCACGGTCCTGATGTTCGCCATGCTGGTCGTGCTCGGCATTACGTCGTGGCTGTCGATTCCGCGCGGCGAAGACCCGACGTTCCCGGCGCCTAACTACACGGTCATCGCCGTGTACCCCGGCGCGAATCCGACCGACCTCGAGCAGCTCGTCGTCGACAAGATCGAGGAGCGCTTGAACACCCTCGAGAATCTCAAGGATATGAAGACGACGGTCCGTGATGGCCTGGCCGTCGTCCTCGTCGAGTTCGACGTGTCGGTGGACGCAGACCGCAAGTATGACGAGGTCGTGCGCGAGGTGAACGTGCTCCGGCCCGATCTTCCCGCGGACCTCACGCGCCTCGCGGTGCGAAGAGGCGGCTCGGAAAACGTCAACATCGCGCAGGTCGCGCTCGTGTCGGAACGAGCCCCATGGTTCGAGCTGCAGGATCTCGCCGAGCGGCTGGAGAAGCGGCTGGAGGCCGTTCCTGGTGTTCGAGGAGCCGAGACATGGGGATTCCCTTCGCGCGAGGTCCAGGTGCAGCTCGATCTCGGACGGCTGTCGGAGCTTCAGCTTCCGGTCTCGCGCGTCCTCGGCGCCATCGGCAGCGAGGCGGCGAATGTGCCGGCGGGAAGTGTCGATGTCGGACGGCGTCGGTTCAATGTGAAGACTGACGGGACCTACACCGACATCGAGGAGGTCCGCAACACCGTCGTCGGCGGGACACCCGGCGCTCTCGTTCGCCTTCGCGATGTCGCGGCGGTCACCTGGGGCTACGCGGACCCGACGCACCTGGCTCGTTTGAATGGCCGGCGCGCAGTGTGGGTGACCGCCACGCAGCAGGACGGTCAGAACATCCAGCGCGTTCGCGACCGAATGTGGTCCGCCATGGACACGTTTGAGAAGACGCTGCCCCCGGGTGTGACGCTGCACCGGTCGTTCGACCAGGCGCAGAACGTCTCGGCGCGCCTGTCGCGGCTCGGGGAGGACTTCGCCATCGCCCTCGCGCTCGTACTGGTCACCCTGCTGCCGTTAGGCGGACGGGCGGCGGGCGTGGTGATGATCTCGATCCCGCTGTCGCTCTCGATCGGCGTCGCGCTGCTCCATGCAACGGGATACAGCGTCAATCAGCTGTCGATCGTGGGAGCGGTCATCGCGCTCGGCCTGCTGGTGGATGACTCGATCGTGGTGATCGAGAACATCGCGCGTCACCTCCGGGAAGGAATGTCCAGACAGGAAGCGGCGATCCAGGCGACGCGCCAGATCGGCATCGCCGTGCTGGGCAGCACGGCGACACTCGTGTTCGCGTTCGCGCCGCTGCTGTTTCTGCCCGGGCTTCCGGGCCGGTACATCCGGTCGCTGCCGATCACGGTGATCTACACGATCATCGCGTCGCTATTCGTATCGCTCACGATCGTCCCGTGGCTGGCGAGCCGGACGCTGAAGGAGCGCGGCGGCGCGCACGGCAACGTCTTCCTGCGGTGGTTCGAGCGCGGGATTCACGCAACGTATGCGCCGGTGCTCGACCGGGCACTCGCCCGGCCGATACCGACCGTGGCCATTGCCGCGGCGCTGGTCGCCGCCAGCGTGGCGCTCGTCCCGGCAGTCGGCTTCTCCCTGTTCCCGAAAGCGGGGACGCCGCGCTTTCTCGTCCATATCGAGACGCCTGAAGGCTCCAGCCTCGACGAAACGGACCGCGCCGCGAGATTTGCCGAACGCGTGCTGGCGACCGACCCGAACGTGGAGACAGTGCTGACGAACGTCGGGCGCGACAACCCGATGATCTATTACAACGTCACCCCGCGGAACGAGAGCGCCAGCGCTGCCCAGCTATTCGTGTTGATGAAGTCGTACGACCCGAAGCGTACGGCCCCCGAGCTCGACTCGTTGCGCGCGAAGCTCGCCACGTATGCGGGCGCGCGTATCGAGCTCAGGGAGTTCGAAAACGGCCCGCCCATCGATGCGCCGATTGCCATGCGTCTCACCGGCGAAAGCCTCGACACGCTGCGCACGCTGGCGGAGCGCGTGGAGCAGACGCTCGTCAGGGTAGCGGGGACGCAGTATGTCGTGAACCCAATGCGCGTGAACCGCACCGACCTGCACCTCGCGGTCGACCGGCAGAAGGCTGGCCTGCTCGGCGTGCCGTCCGTCGAGATCGACCGTACGCTGCGCCTCGGAATCGCCGGCCTGACGGCCGGGCAGCTGCGCACGGCGAACGGCAACGATTACGATGTCGTGGTACGTCTCCCGCGCGCAGGCCGTCCGACGCCGGAGATGCTCGACCGGATCTACGTCGCCTCACAGAACGGCGCGCAGGTACCGCTCGGCCAGTTGGCCAGGCTCGAATTCCGCGCGTCGCCACCGCTCATTCAACACCATGACCGCGAGCGGTCGGTGACGGTGACGTCGCATGTGCGCACCGGATACAACACAGACCGGGTGACGAAGGCCGCTCTGTCGGAGCTCTCTGGACTCCAGCTGCCCGGGGGCTACCAGCTCGTCGCCGCCGGTGAGATCGAGAGCCGCCAGGACAGCTTCGGCGGCATCGGCAGCGCCGTGGTGATCGCGACGTTCATGATCCTGGCGATCCTCGTGTTGGAGTTCCGCACGTTCCGGAGCACGCTCATCGTCGCATCGGTGATCCCGTTAGGCGTCGTCGGCGGTATCGTCGCGCTGTGGCTCACGGGCAACACGCTCTCGTTCACGGCGATGATCGGTTTCGTCGCGCTGGTGGGAATCGAGATCAAGACCTCGATCCTCCTGGTGGACTTCACGAATCAGCTGCGCGCGCAGGGTGTGCCGATGCACGATGCGATCAGGAAGGCGGGCGAGGTGCGGTTTCTCCCGATCGTGCTCACGACGCTGACGGCGATCGGTGGCCTGCTGCCGCTGGCGCTGCAGGGGACTCCGCTCTACTCGCCGCTTGCGTGGGTGATCATCGGCGGGCTGGTGTCGAGCACACTGCTCGCGCGCCTGGTGACGCCGGTGATGTATACGCTGCTGGCGCCGAAGGACGCCGCGTCGGATGAGCAGGCGTCGCTCGGTTTGAGTCCGGCGTTAGGCACAACATAGGTACCGAACCACGGAGCTACTGAGAACGGAAGGACTCACGACTGCTGACTCAGAACTCTTTCAGGGCTCCCGTTCTCGACCCCATCCACGTCAGACGATGTTCGCGAAAAGAGGAGCCCACTCGCTGGCCCTATCGGCGTTCCACCCTTCGATCAAGGGCAAGCCGGAGGAGCTGGACCTATATCCGTCAAGGAAAACGACCGAATCGGCGTCCCACCAGCCGCCGCATCCGCGATCACGATCGTCCTGCCATTTCCCGCTGACACCGGGACACACAGGGTCGAGTTCACCGCGGCCGGACGCCCCGCAGCCGGCGTGCCCGCCGGCACCGTCCGCACCGAATACGTCCCGGGCGCGAAGAGCGCGCCCGCGAACGACGCCCTCGTCGCGAGATTCGCCGCCACCGGCGTCGCCGTCGTCAAGTCTGCGTTCGCCGCCGTGATGAACACGTCAACCGCTCCGGCGGCAGGACTCATGTTCGTGACCTTGAGCCTCGCCTGCGCCGTCGTGATCGCCTCGTTGGTGTTTTCGACGCTGAAGCCGGTCACCGTGCTGCCGCCGGTGCCACCCGTCGCGTAAACCGTGTAGTCCTTTGCCGCCACCACCGTCACGGGGAGCGTCGCCACCACGACGTTCGTGTCCGCCGTCTTCTTCAACACCAGCGACCTCGCCCCTTCGTAGATCGGCGCGAAGTTCGCGGTCGACGGCGCGGCCAGCGAGGATGGGGTCGTCCCCGTGTACGCCAGGTTCACTCCGAACGGCACATTCTCGAGAATCGCATTCACCGGGTTCCGCGACGGATCCGTAATGAGATTCACGAACCGGATCCGGCCCTGGGCGGCTGTCGGCTGCAGCGGGTCCGGCGCGTCTTTCGTACCACAGGCCGCCGTCGCGAAAACGGCCGCCACGGTGCACGCCAGTCGGAGAGAACGAACGCGATCGATCGGAAAGTTCATGAATGCGAGCCTCATAGGGGGCAGCCCGTCGGGAAGCTGGTGGGCTCCGCCGGGTCAGCAGGTACGTTCGGGTTGGCGTTGCGGTCACCGATGGCGTATGGCAGCCAGCAGCGCTGACCACTCGTCGGGATGTTGGGCGAGGCCACCGGACCGATGATGGCGTTGCGACGACGCGAGTCTTCCCACCGCGACCCAGTCGAGAACAGCTCGTACTTGCGCTGCGTGTAGATCTCAGTCAGCAGCTGATCCTTCGGGAGCTGGGCGGCGAGTGGCGGCAGGCACGCCTTGGGGTCATCGATCCCGCGCCCACCGGCGCAATCCGTTCGCACGGAGTCGAGGACCGCCTGGGCCGGCGCCAGCTGATTCTGATTCGCCAACGCCTCCGCCTTGATGAGCAGCGCCTCGTCAGGCATGTAGACCGGCAGCGGCGCCTGCGGATTCGCGTACCGGTTCCACGGGTCGAGCGGCGCACCGATGCGACCGGTGAGCGTCGAGGACGGGACCACGAAGTACGTGAACCGCTGATCCTGCGGCACCATCGACGTTCGGTATTGCCGCCGTGGCGCGATCCCGTTCGTTCCACCGGTGACGTTTGCGTAGAAATTCACGCCCGGGGACGGAAACGTGAGCACCGACAACGCCGACGCGCCGGTGCGGCCCACGAGATTCGCCGCGGCGAGCGCGGTCGCATCGTCGTTCGCAATGCGCGCATACCGCGCGCGGAAGAGCTGAATCACATTCGACAGGTTCACGCCCGGCGTCAGCACCGTGTTGTTGAACTGAGTGCTCGGCGGCGTCGCGGCGATCTCGGCGGCGGCCGAGTCGATCAGCGCGCGCACGTATGGAAGCGCTTCCGAGCGCGAGACGTACGTCGGCTCATCGACGCCGAATGTCTTGATCGGGATCTGTTTGTACGACTGCAGCGCCTCGCCTAACGCCTCGCCCTTGAGCGCATAGGCGAGCGCTCGGAGGCCACTGCGCGTGCCAGGGTCGATCTGGTCGGCGAGCGTCTCCGACCCTTGCAGCAGCTCGTCGGCGGTGCGAACGGTGCGGTACACCGAGTTGAAGACGTTCTCCGCGATGCCCGTACCCGGCGGCACCGCGCCCTGCTCGGCATCACTGATCGAGATGAGCGCCGCGCTCGTCGCCGAGTACTCGTCGGTCACGAGCCCGGCCATGTACGAGAAGTTTCCGTACGACTGAGAGAATCGGCCCTGCAGCCCGGTCGCGAGCCCGATGACGGCGTCGACGTTCGACGTGACCTGGGATTCCGTCGGCGAGTTGGGGTTGGTCAGGTCGAGACTGCACGCTCCGAGCAACGCAAGCGGTGCGGTGGCGGCGGCCACCGCGCACTGCCTCATTATGCGCATGAGTGGTCTCCGCATTCAGTAGGTGAACCGCGCGCTGAACGACCACGTGCGCGGAATCGGGTAGCCGCCGAAGTCGAACCCGCGGTCCGCCGCGGTCGTCTGCACTGAACCGATACCGCCGGCATTCGTCCCGAACAGGTTGATCTCCGGGTCGTAGCCGCTGTAGTCGGTCCAGACGACGAGGTTGCGACCCGACAGGGTGAGCTCGACGCCGTCGTGGAACACGCGTCGCACCGCCGGCATGTTCAGGTTGTAGGTGGCCGAGAGCTCACGCAGCTTGATGAACGTCCCGTCCTCGATCCAGTACTCGAAGATGCCCTGCGTGCGCGCGTTGTAGCCCGGGGGCAGCTTGCGCGGGTCGCCGTACGGCAGGAGCTCCCGCTCGTACGTCTTGGAGTTGCTCGCGATCCCGGCGTTCTGGGCCCGCGTGGACAGGTTCATGATGTCGTTGCCGAACACACCGTCGAGGAGCGCACGCAGGTGCAGCCGCCGGAACAGGGTGAACTCGTTGAGGAAGGAGCCCATCCAGTTCGGGTTTGGGTCGCCGATGATTGCATTCAGCGAGTCGTTGCAGGTGCCGCCCGAGATCGCCCGGCGCTGTGCGAGCGTGGCGCCCATGTCCGTCGTCTGGTTGCTGCGCCGATAGCGGCCTAACGAATCCAGCAGGAACGCACCGGTCGCGCAGTTGCGGCCGGCGTACGAGCCATAGAACACGCCCGCCGGGTATCCCGTTCGAATGCGGTTCGGATAGCCGCCCGCCGACTGGAAGTCCAGGATGTCCAGGCTCTCGACGAGGTTCTTGTTGTGGGTGTACGTGATGGTCGACGACCACAGGAAGTTCCGCTGGTCGACGTTCGTCGTGCGCAGCAGGAGCTCGACGCCCTTGTTCGACATCGACCCGATCGGCGCGAACTGGCGCGAGAACCCGGTGCTCGTGGGCAGCGGGCGGAAGAACAGAAGCCCATCGACGAGTCGATTATAGTATGTGGCCTCGAGCCCGACGCGCCCGCTCGCCATCCCAAGCTCCGCGCCGAGCTCCCACTCGCGGGCTCGCTCGTTCTTCAGGTCCGGGTTCCCGAACGTGATGTCGTTTACGAACCCGGGTCGGCCCGCGAACGGCGCTTGTGCGTAGCTGATGTACTGCGAGTACGCGTTCACGACGCCCGGCTGGCTCCCCGCCCATCCGAGCGCGCTTCGCAGGCGCAGGCTGTTGAACAGGCCCGGCTGGTTCTCCCGCACGACGTACGACGCCGAGAATTTCGGAAACGCCTGCCAGCGCTCCGATGGCGCGAACGTCGACGACGCGTCGAACCGCACGGCCGCCGTGACGAACAGCCGATTGCGCCAGTCGATCTCCTGCTGCGCGTAGAAGCCTAACGTCCGCAGCTCGACCTCGTTCTGGGCGGCGCTGAAGATCGAACCGGCGCTCACGAGCTCGCCCACTGGCGCGAGCCCGTTCGCGGTCGCGGACGTCGTCCGCACGTGCTGCGATGTGAAGTTGAAGCCACCCGTCGTCCTGAGCTCGAACTGCCCCATGGGGTCCCAGCTATAGCTCGCGACAAGGTCTTGATTGATGACGCGAGTGTTCTGGAACACGGACTGAGACCGCCCGGTCGCGATCGGCGCCGTGCCCAGCACCGCGTTGCGGGGCACGAACTGCCGCTGCTCGAAGCCGACGTTGTCGATCCCGATCGTGTAGTCGAGCAGGAGGTTCGTGATCGGCGTGTACGTCGCCTTCGCCGAGCCGATGAACCGCTCGATCGTCTGCGGGTTGCGAATCTTGTCGATGGCGAGGAGCGGGTTCGTACCTAACGATGGCGGCAGGGGGTATACGCCGTTCACCGGCCGGAAGTCCACGTTCGTCGGCGCGAAGAACAGGGACCCCATGATGCCGTAGTCGTTCTGCTCCCCGAACGCCTGCATCTGGTTCTCGGTCGTGATGTAGTTCGCGGTCACGTTGCCGATCAGCTTCGACGCCAGCTGCTGCTGCAGGTTCACGCGCGCGCCGGCGCGCGTGGAGGACGTCGTTTTCATGATGCCGTCCTCGTCCATCAGGTTCCCGCTGATGTAGTAGCGCGTCTGCTCGTTGCCGCCTTCGACCGTGAGGTTGTACTCCTGGCCCGTGGATCGGTGGAAGATGTCGGGCTGGTAGTTGAATCGCTGAACCGCGAGCCCGTTCTCGTTATAGGGGTAGAGGTTGAACGGCTGCTCCTCGCGCAGCTCGTTGGATGAGACCCTGGCACTCAGCCCAAACCTGGGTTTCCCAAGTGTCCCCTTCTTCGTGAAGATCTGCACGACGCCGTTGTTCGCGCGCGATCCGTACAGCGCCGCCGCAGCCGCGCCGCGGATCACCTCGACGCGCTCGATGTCGTCGGGGTTGATGTCGGCCAGACGGTTCTGCGGATTGGACCGAATGCCGAGGTCGGCCAACTGCGCCGAGCCGTTGTCCACGATCACGCCGTCGACGATGTAGAGCGGATCCGAGCCCGAGATGAACGAGTTGGTCCCGCGGAGTCGCACCGAGACGCCGCCGCCACCGGGTCCGCCCGAGTTCTGCGTGATCTGCGCTCCAGCGACTTTCCCCTGCAGCGCCTGGTCGACCGTCACCGCTTCGGCGCGACTGATGAGGGTCGAATCCACCGACGCGATGCTCGTTCCGACCTTTCGCTTTTCCGTCGGCGCCGCCGATCCCGTGACGACGACTTCGGTGAGGTTGAGCGCGCTCGCCGTGACGGCGATGTCGCCGGTGCTCGCCCCCTCGGGCGTGACGGCCACGAGCTTCGACCCAGGCGCGTAGCCGATGCGGCGGACGATGACGTTGTGCGGGCCGGTAGGCACCTCAAGAATGGTGAAGTCACCGTTTGCACCACTGATGGCGCCGAGGCGAGTGCCTTCGATGCTGACCTGGGCGTCGGGCAGGCCCTTCCCGCCAGTCGCGTCGACGACGCGCCCGCGAACGGTACCGGTGGTGGCCTGTGCGCCCGCGAGGGTTGGGAGTGAGGCGAGGGCGAGCGCCAGCGTCAGCGCACCGCGACGCACGCCCTGCGCTGAACAGGGCAAGGGATAAAACGAAGTGTGAGCCATCCGAGATCTCCGAGTCCGGGTTCTCACGCTTGGGACTGCGTCCCTGCTGAGATTGAGCGCTACAGGATAACCCTCCGGTGGGACACCTAGCCAGCGTTACGCCGCGGAACGCGCAATGAACAGGACCGACGCTGGCTTGTTGGTCGCCGGGTGAATCGGTTCACGCATCTCGACGAGTGTCAGACCACTCGACGCGATCAGCCGAACCCACGTCTCGAGCGTGCGGAAGTACCATGGCGCGGGATCGGTGAAGTCGTCGCTGAATCCCGCCCAGGATCCCTCACGCCAGCCATCCATATATGGTAGGTCGCCGCAGGCGACGACTGGATGGAGGGTCTGGATGACGAGCGCGCCGCCGGGATTCAGCAGCTTCGGTGCGGATTTGATGAGCGCGTCAACTGCCTCCTTGCCTATGAGCGCAAAGTTGGCGACCGCGACGTCGACGGTGATCCCGAGTTCGCCGCGCGCGATGGCCTCGTACGACGCGACGCGAAACTCACCGCCGCCCGCGGCGCGCGCCTGGTCGATGAGGGCCGGAACGACGTCCACTCCGATGACTTCCCGGACACCGCGCGCCGCGAGTGCGCGAACGAGCCAGCCCTCACCGCATCCGAGATCGAGGACCGACCGCGGCTGTCGACCGGTGATGGCGTCGATGATCGCCCGATCGGTGACGAGTCGGCGGCTCTCGATGCGCTGGTCGCGCACCGCGGCGGTCCACGGCGTGGCGTTCGTATGCCAGGAGTCTACAATCTTCTCGTCGCTCAGCGGGTCCATATGTTCCAGATAACGTGTTTACGATACTACTACTTGGCGTCTGGTGATGAGCGTCGCCGGGGTCGGAGAGCGCAGCGAATTCGGATCATTGCTGTCGGGTCCGAATATGGTGCGCGAGTTGAGCCCTGGCCTCTACACCGCGTTCCTCGAAGGGACATCTGCGGCTGCGTACGATCGAAAGGCGGCGGTCTACGATGCCGTCGTGGGTCGGTCGGTTTATCACCGAGTGTTCTGGGGCACATCGCCTCGCTCATTTGCGCGCTTCGGCCGCGCAGCCTTCGACGCCACCGGTGAAGCACCGGTCGCCGAGATCGGATGCGGCTCGCTGCTGTTCACGGCGCCGATGTACAGAGCCGCCCGTCGTCGGGACCCGGTCGTCCTCGTCGATCGGTCGCTCGGGATGCTGCGGCGTGGACTCACGCGGATCGCGTTAGGCGATGGCCAGCCGCCTGCCGGCATTGCCATGCTTCACGCCGACGCGGCCGCGTTGCCGCTCCGCGCGGCAACCTTGTCCACGATTCTGAGCCTCAACCTCCTTCATGTCCCGTGTAACAGGAGGGCCATCACTGCGGAGTGGGCTCGCCTGCTGGTTCCGGGGCGGGGTCGGCTCTTCGTGTCGGCGCTTGTGCGCTCCCGACGGTGGTCGGATGTGTGGCTCTCGCTGCTCCATCGCGCCGGCGAGCTCGGACCACCGTTCACCGTCGAGGAGTTGCGCGACATGATCGCGGGCGGATGGGCGGTGGTGGAGTCGATGACCGTAGAGGGGAATATGTGCTTCATCGTCGCGAGGCATGCCGGGTAACGCTCACGCGTGCGCGATCGTGGTTTTCCGGGCAATCTTACCCGTAGAAGTCAGTTTCGCCTCGCGGCTGCACGATCGGCGAGCACGGCCTCCATCAGCGCGCGACTCAGCTGACTCGGGCCGGCTTCGCTGTTCGTCATCACGACCACGGCCACGCGCTGGTCGGGTGCGAGCACGAGATCGGTTCGGAAGCCGGTGTCGCCGCCGCTGTGGGATACGTAGCGCGTGCCATTCCGCATTTCGAGGAACCAGGACAGCCCGACGCCCATTCGCTCCAGGCCCGGTGTATTTCCTCCGCCCGCACGACGCATCTCGGGCATCATGTCGTACTGCTCCTTCCAAAGCTGGTCGTACGCCGATTCGGGCAGAATCCTAACGCCATCGAGGGCGCCATGCTGCAGATTCGCCCGCGCCCAGCGAAGCATATCATCGACGTTCGAGTGCAGCGTCGAGCTGGCTGCGTGAGGGCGGTTGTATGGGTAGTACGCAGCGATCGCGAACTGACCGGGTGATGCCCGCCGGTGTCCCCACGCCATGAGAGACGAGTCGATGTCCGTCATCAGCAGCGTGCTCTTGCGCATCGCGAGCGGTGTCAGGTCCGCT
>Ga0209382_10008595_pt1 | contig 12870 bp, 15 predicted proteins | sample SoiMetdeltSBSDD5_FD_187599 | JGI IMG/M metagenome (GOLD analysis project Ga0209382, IMG submission 187599) | Bulk soil microbial communities from a Populus tree surrounding site in Tennessee, USA - Soil MetaG P. deltoides SBSDD5 (SPAdes) (version 2) | ecosystem: Environmental > Terrestrial >... | reverse complement strand
GCCAGGTTGTTTCCCGGTCACCGGATCGATTACCGAACCCTGTCCGGTGATATTCTTGAGCTTGGTATAGAAACCGTTGACCGCAAATCCTATTCGGTCGGCGGCATATTTCACACCGCCCTCCGCAGTCTGGACCTCTTCCGGCTCGAAGAGATCTACTTGCTCCTGGACTTTGTTCTCCAGGAACTTGTCCAGTTCGGGCATCCTGTAGCCGCGCGCAGCCGACGCGTACAGACCCACATGCTCATTGAGTCGGTAGTTCAGCCCCACCGAAGCCGACCAGTCGGTAAGGGCACGGCTCAAGTGTCTGAACGTGTTGTTGCCGAATTTGATGTTGTCATAGGGGGTGTCTGGATTGGTGTCCAGATCGAAGTCGGCCGTGTTTTCCGAGGTCTGCACGAAATTGTTGTATTCCACCCGTGCGCCCAGATCAGCCCGGAGCCGCTGGGTGAGCTGAACTTCGCCGCCGATCGTTCCGGATACGATGGAGGTCTGTCCCGATCCATTCTGGTAATTTGAGACGAATTTCTTGAAGCCGTTTTGCGTGATGTTGACCGGCGCTCCGCCTCCAGCGGGAGTGACCACCAGATCGAGGAAGCGAGGAATGTCTCGAATGTCGGTCATGATATCGGTAAAGAACCAGTGATTATCCTGGGTGTAATTGGCAAAGTACCCACCGAGCGAGAGCGAGTGCGCCCCGAACCTCCGCTGCACGCTCAGTTGATTCTGAACTGCGGAAATCGGCTTGTCGATGTGCCATTCACCCTGACGGGCAACCAGTCCGTTTGGGGTATCGAAGGGAATCTTGTTTCCCGCAGCGTCGAGGTGATTGGTGAAGAAATACTGGCCGGTGCTCCCCGCGGGAAATCCGAGCCCACCAGAACCCAGGGGAGCCGTGATAAAGTCAGCCGCAGTGAACAAGTTACCGTTCGGTATGGCATTCCATTCCTGGTTGTTCCGCATAACTCCAGCGGTATTCTGGAGATGCCAATCATCCGAGAGGTCCAGCGACACGTCGGCGGTAAACCAGGTTCCCTTGGTCTTGAGCCCATTGTCTAGCGGAAGTCTCAGCGGCTCATTCGGAGTTCGTACGGTAATATCCAGCCCTTCCGGCGTGACCATGGAGCCGTAGTCGCCGAACCCGGGGACGTACTGTGGGTCGGTGGGATTGGTGAAGGGGAGGGGAACGATGAACAGGTTCCTGTCATCCAGGTACTTTGCCGAAAACCGGATGTACCCATTGTCTAACAGGCGGGTGATACTGGCCTTTAACTGTCCACCCCGAATGCCAGGGTACCCGGGATCGCGCACCCCGTGGTCATAGCGATAGAACCCACCGGCACTGAACCGCCAGTCGTCCCCGAACGGGCCGTTCATGTTGAGATCGTACCGCGCGAGGCCCTCCGTACCGGCGGTTGCTCGCATTTCGCCGGCGAACTCCGGGCCACCGGTCTTGTTGATGAAGTTCACGATTGCGCCCGGGGCATTTGCCCGGAACAAGGGTGAACTGCCCCCTCGCACTACCTCCATGCGCTCGATGTTGGCGTCGAACCGGAATAGGTTATCGGCATTCATGAAGTAGGTGTGCATCGCGGGGTATACAGGGAGTCCATCCTCGAGGAAGGCCACGTACTCCACCCCGAGAATGCCGCGGATAGAGTAGTTCTGGTTGACTTCTCCGCCGGAGCTCTCGACCCGGGTAAAGCCAGGTACGTAGCGCAGCATTTCGGTGGTGCTTCGCGGGGCAGCCGCTTCGACTTCCGTGGCGGTCAGGGTGGTAACGGCAACGCTGGCATCCAGATTCACCCTGGGCGTCTGGGTCCCGGTCACCACCATGGTCTCCAGCTGCAACGGATCCCGGCGCAGGGTAAAGTTCTGGCTCACCTCTCCATTGGCGGCTACGGAGACACTGGCCGTCTCGGGACGGTAGCCCAGCAGCCGGGCATGCAGGGTATGGGTTCCCGCCGGTACCCGGGGAAGCACGTACTCTCCATTCGGGCGGGTCTGGGTGCCGAGAGCCGGACGCTCGATGTAAATCTGAGCGCCTGCGACTCCGGCACCTTCCTCATCGACCACCCGGCCGGTGATGGTCCCGGTGGGTGGGGGCGTACCCTGCGCCGCGGCCGGAGTGGCTCGAAGGGCGGGCACTGCGAGTGCCAGTACGGCAGCGAGGGTAGCGAGACGTTTCACCACGGTCATACAGCATTCCTCCGTTTTTCAGAGGTTCAGCAGTAGACAGGCCTCGCGGATATGCCCCAGGGCACCCGATGCTGTGGCGGGATGTAACTGATGGATTTGTCGGACGTTCAATGAACTCAAGGGGCGCCCAGACGCAGAGGTCTGCCGAAGGACGCGGGAAAACGCGTCGGTGCCATACTGCATCGGAAATCGGTGTACGTCAACGGGGTTTGTAGGGGAAGCGGGACCAGTAGTTGGTCGGGCAAACTGATCCCCGATCCCTGATCTCCAGTCAATTCAGAAAGTACTGAACCGTCGAAACCACCCGGACCATCTTCTGGAGTTGGGCCCCCTCGTTCACCCCAGGCGCCTGGTCCCGCGGAAGGATCACGAACACGCCCTGATTTGCCTGGCGAATACCACCCAGCTCGCTGCGGGAGTCGGCGGCAAACTGCTCCGCGGCTGCGCGGGCATTGGCTGTGGCCTCCTTGACCATGGACGGCTTGAGCTGGTTGAGTTTGGTGAAGACGAAGGTGGGACCCCCGATGCCGTACTCCCCGGTGGACGACAGCACCACCCCGGCTGCAACCAGCTCGCTCACCCGCTGACTCGCCAGCATGACCACGTCCGGAGAACCGCTCCGTACCATGACCGTCTGCTGGATGACATAGCGCGGCCCGCCGCGCTCCCCGGGAAATCGGTTGGCGAAAGCGTCCGATACCTCGAGTGCCTGGAGCTGGACCGAGGAGGTGTCGATCTTATTCCGCGCCAGGAAGGCATACACCTGTCGGGTGTTCCGGGTGACCTGCGCCTGGGTAGCCGCGAGATCATCACCGGTGCTCACGTAACGCAGGGGCCAGAGCGCCAGATCGGCGGTCACCTCACGCTCGGCCAATCCTTTCACCTCGACATAGCGGTCGGCGGCACGGCCACTGGCAAATCCGTGGCCGATAAAGAGCCCACCAATGGCAATGCCCAGTGCCAGCACCACTGCCGACCAGAGGGAACGCTCCATCGAGCACGTCTCCAGTGATTGGGGCGTCGAATGTTAACGCACAGAAATTGAGCGCAGGAGCCCATACTCGGCCACGGCACGAATGGCCGGCAGCCGCTCGATGGTAGCGCCAAGACCCCAGAGCTGAACGTAGCCGGACCCAGGGCGATCCCGGTGGTAGGTCCGGACCCAGGCAGTAGCCGCTCCCTGGGGATTGACCGCCAGGGCCTCAGTAACCGCCGCCGGATCGATGGGATAGTCGCCGCGGAAACGGCCGGTGATGCCCCACCTCCTCCCCGCAGCGGTAGGGGTGGCCGCGTCCTCGTCGTAGTCCACCTTCGCGGCGGGAACGCCGAGCAGCTGTTCCATCCGCTTGGGATCGTCGCCCATCACCTTGCCCGCCGAATCGCGCACCACGCCTCCTAGCGGCGCGCTGAAGGACACGATCTTGCCGCCAGCCTTGAGATACCGGACCAGCAATACAGTGTCAGCCAATACCGGCGCCACGGCGGCGGGGAGGACATCCATGGCATACACCACGACACTCGGCACCTGGTCCGCAATGCGGTCGGTAAGGAACCGGGCCAGCGAGTCGGTGTCCAGCCAGCGATATCCCAGCTCCTTGAAGTACTCGGCGGCGAGCCTGCCGCCGGGAGTAGCGGGGTCACCGGAGAGAGTGGAATCGAAGAAGACGGCAAGCTGGGGAACCGTTCGGCTCACCTGGTGAACAGCCAGTACGCTGCCCGACTCGGTGCCCAGGTATAGCTCGCCATCTCCAGCAACCGGGGAAGAGACCGATGCCTCGTCGAGTGGGAGCCGCCAGCGCACCACACCGCTCTCCGGATCGAGAACCATCAGGTCTCCAGCCGCGGCATCGGTGCGCGATGTGGCGATCACCAGCGAGCCGCCCACCAGGAGCGGCGAGGCCAGGACATTGGCCGAGGTTGGTCGCCGCCACAGCTCCCGACCTGAGCCTGGGTCCAGAGCCTGCACAAAGTGGCCGTCGGAGGAGCCCACGAAAACTCGGCTGTTGTTAACTGTCGGGGACCCGATGACCCAGCTCCCCTGGTGGCTGATGCGCCAGCGGCGGCTGCCGGTCTCAAGATCGAGGCCATAGATGGCGCCGTCGCGGGAGCCCACGAAGGCCATGCCGCCGGCGATGGCGGCGGAGCTCTGCACCGCTCGACGGTCGAATCCCCACTTCTGCGAGTCGAGCGTATCTCCCATGGTGCGGTGCACCCACCGCTCCCGCCCGCTCCGGAGATCGTAGGCGTAGACTCGACCGTTCCACGATCCCACCACCACAGTGCCCTGGTACACTGCCGGGGTTGCCCGCACCCGGCCGCCGGTCTGTGCTTGCCAGCGCGGCCGCCCGGTCCGGAGCTCCAGGCAGTACACCTTCCCGTCGCCGCCACCGATGAGCACCGCGGAGTCCACCACCACGGGAGAGGATGCCCAGAGGTCCCATCCGCCGGCTGGAGAGGTGTTGGGTGGCAGGGCAGGGCCGGTATGGAGGGACCAGCGTTCCGCGCCGTTCCTCTCATCCACGGCAAATATCCGTCCTCCGATAGTGGCGGCGATCACCAGGCCCCCCGCTACGGCCGGAGAAGCATCCACCCGATCTCCGGCCTGGAACCGCCACACCACCCGCCCGGTGTGGCGATCGATGGCGTACAGGTATCCATCGCCGCTGCCGATGAACACGCGCGAAGCCGTGACAGCGGGCGACGACCTCACCGCGCCGCCGGTCTCCAGCCGCCACTGCACTCCCCCTTGCCCAGCAAAGAACGCTGCGGGTGAGACCCCGGTATGAGCAGGGTTGCCGCGGAACATGACCGGTGGCGGATCCGCCGGCGCCGAGCTCGAGGTCAAGGTGAGCAAGGCCATAGCCGTCAACATCATCGTTGTGCTCCTGGCATTTTTCCCTCGGACGAGGCTCCGGTCCCCCAGGTTTCTGTACCAGGCCCGTTGCTTCAGGCCCAATCCTGTGTGTCCCGGGTGCCGTGCGCCGTCACATGAAGAAACTCTTCGGGTCTCTATGCAAGCGCTGCAACACTGGCTGAGTCTGACTGCGCTCCTCGCCGCCTGCACGGGAGGCAGTTCGCCCTCCTCGCCGGAACCAGCGGGCGGGTTTCAAGTCCTCTTCATTGGCAACAGTCTTACCGCCAGCAACGACCTTCCCGGCACTCTCGCGGCAATGGCCACCGCGGTCGGTGACACCATCGCGGTCGAGTCGGTCACCCGTCCCAACTTCGCTGTAATCGATCATGTCAATGGCATGAGTGACGCGGTGCAGGTCATTCGCGAGGGAACGTGGGATTACGTAGTGCTGCAGCAGGGACCGACCAGTCAGCAAATCGGCCGTGACACCCTAATTCTGGCGAGCCAGCTCCTGGATCCCGACATCAGGAACGCCGGAGCCCGAACCGCCGAGTTTATGGTGTGGCCGGCGAGAGAAAACCTCAACACCTTCGACGGCGTGCTGCAGTCCTGCATAGAAGCGGCCGCTGCAGTAGCGGGTCTTTGTCTGCCGGCGGGTGAAGCCTGGCGGTCGGCCTGGAGCGTGGATCCGAGTCTTCCGTTCTACGGACCTGATGGCTTTCATCCATCCCCACTGGGTACTTATCTGGCTGCGTTGGTTATCTATGAGGGAATCACCGGCCACGACGCCCGATCACTGCCGCAACAGGCCATCGTCGAGGGACAGAGGCTCGATGTGGCCGGTGCCACCATTGTCCTGCTGCAGCGGGTGGCGCATGAGACTGCGGCTCGATACTCCACCCCCCGATGAGCCTGAATCTCGTCAGCCCGGTCTCGGACGCTGCAGCGGGGGAGGAGGACTGATCCGGGGAAGGTGCTCCTCGATGCTGGAGCGATTGGGCTCTTCCCAGGGCGGTAACTTGAGGGCCAGGCCGAGCTCCGCCAGCGGCTCGTCCACGGTGAAGCCGGGACCCACTGTGGCAACCTCGAAGAGGACCCCTCCCGGCTCACGAAAGTAGATCGACTGGAAGTACTGCCGGTCCAGCACTTCGGTAACGGAATAACCCAACCCGATCAATTCGTGCCGCAGTTTGACCTGCTCCTCCGGAGTGGCGATTGCCATGGCGACGTGGTGGACGGTACCGAGCCCATTGCGACCCTCTGGTCCGCCGGTGCCGGCTGCCAGCTCCACCCGGTGTCCCGGAACATCTCCGTTTACCGCAAGGCGAATGATTTCGTTCTCCTCAGCCACCTGCTCGAATCCGAGCAGGTCGGTCAGCAGCCGGACCGTTCGCTCCGCATGGGCCAGACGCAGCCGCACGCTGTGCAGTCCCCGAATTGCGTGCTCGGCGGAGATGCCGCTACCGGTCCACGGCTCGCGTAGGTCGTCCCTATTTTCGATCAGCTCGATGGCGAGGCCCGAAGGGTCCTCGAAGCGAATGGTGGGCGAGCCACTCCAGCCAGCGGCCTCTTCAGTGACGACGCCCTGCCGTGCCAACCGCGGGGTCCAGAAGTCCAGGGCTCCCGTCGGTACCGCAAAGGTGGTACGGGTGATCTGGCCTCTCCCGTGCTGGCCCCGGGCAACCCCCCATCCCTGGTAGGGGAACGTGGTCCAGATGGCTCCCGGGGTGCCTCGCTCATCTCCATAGTAGAAGTGGTAGACCCGCGGATTGTCGAAGTTCACCGTCCGTTTGATGAGTCGAAGGCCCAGAGTGCGTCGGTAGAAGTCCAGGTCCTCCTGGGCGTCGTTTACGGTGGCCGTCACGTGGTGCAAGCCAAGGATAGGGTGCTTCATCGGCTCAGGATTCCCAACGTATCTCCTTTGTAACGAACGCTACGGCTGCCAGCCACTGCATTCGTCCAGGAGCAGCGTGGTGAGGCGCATCCAGCCTCAACTTCCAGCCTCGATGCTGAAGCATGCAGTGCTGAGACTGTCGCGTTGTTCGTCGCGCACAAATTTGGAACACTTGAGCGGGCTCCTGGCACGCGCCATACTGCCGGCACGTCTTCGACGAGGAGCGCGCCATGTTCCCCGCTAGCTGTCGTGGCAGGGTGCTGAAGTCGTGTCTTCTCGCGGCCGTGCTGTCTTCGTCCGCGTGCGCCTCTACAGGACCGGGAGCACCTCGGTCCCTTGCTCCGGCGTCTGCGTTTCCTGAGCCGCCGTCGGCTGCAGCGACCCAGGCGGTTACCCCGCGACGTACGGTGACCCCGCGACGTCGGGCAACGCCGAAGGTGCAGCCCCGACCAGTCGTGAGGGATAGTGCGATCCTCGAGCGTGAGGTTACCAAACGACTGGCCCATCGCCCGCTCGCGATGGCGCTCGCCCGGCGCATGCGCTACCCGGAGCTGGCGGACCGAGTCGCTGCCGCGGTGGTGTACGAGGCCGGTCGCGCCCGGATCAGCCCGAGCGTGCTGGCCGCCGTCCTTCTGATCGAGAACGCTCCGCTCGATACCGGCGCGGTGAGCACCGAGGGTGCCATCGGGCTGATGCAGGTCATGCCGATGCACGTGGGGAATTACCGCTGCCTCTCGGGTGACCTGCTCAACGTCGAGGCCAACATCTGTCACGGGACGCGGCTGCTGGCCAATCACCTGCGGCGAACCAAGTCGCTGGAAGCGGCCCTTCGCCGGTACAACGGGTGCGTGCGGGGCCGGAACACTCCCCGCTGCCAGCGCTACCCCGGCCGGGTGCTCCGTACCGCCTCCCGCTTGCGGCGCGAGCTCCTGGTGACCGGAGCCAAGCTCACCGCTGCAGCCGAGGAGGCGCAGGAGATCTCCTCGGCTGGGTTGCACTCCTTGCCCCCGGACCCGGAGGCCGACTCACTGGCGGCCGGTGAAGTGAAGTGCGACTCGTTCCTGGGGTGCCTCAAGCACCGCTGGAGCGGCGCTCGCTGAGAAGCTGCTCCTGGAGCTCGGCGGTGAGGCGTTCGCTGTCTTCCGGCCTTCCGTGGAAGGCGGCAGGTGTGCTCTGGAACAACTCCACCCGGTAGTGGTCCCCCTGGTGGGCGGCGACCAGGCTGTGAATCGTATTCAAGGCTGGTTTCAGCTCGGACTTGCCGGGCGGAACCATACCCGCCACCGCCCGCAACAGCACGACCCCATCGCCTAATAGCCGTACTTCGCGAACCTTCCCTACATACGCTGCGGTGGCATGGCTGCTGAAAACTCCGGCCAGGTGCGCCTCGATCTTGTCCTGGCCGTTTACCTGAGAGCCATCAAATCCCACGATGCTCCCGCTTCGGCTGAAGATCCGGCTGAATCCTGCTGCGTCTCCGGCGTTCCAGCTGCGCAGGATCTCCGCGTAAAGCTCCCGGGCGGCCAGGTCGGCCGCCGTCGCTTGGGACCGGTTGCCAGCTTGCATCGTGGAGCTCCCAACTCGTGTGGCGCCAGGCTCAGAACGGCATGCGATAATCGGGTGGCTTCACGCCGTTCAGTCGCAGGTATGGCACTATCTGCCCCAGAGTCCATACCGAGTGCTCGAAGGCGAGTGCCGCCAGCCGGATTGCAGGCTGAGGCTGCTGGCCGTACATGACAACCCGCCGGTTCAACTGGGCCGGCTTGGCTTGCTGCAGGGCCTTCTGCAGGTAATCGTAAGTGGCCCCGGCATAGCGGCGGAGCGCCGCCTTGTCGTGCAGATAGACCGAACTGTCGGCCAAGGCGGGGGCCGCCTTCTCTCCCCGCAACGCGATGGCGGCGACTTCCAGGTTGGTGGTGACGATGTGGTCGAACTGCTCGGCGAAGGTCCGCACTCCAGGGGTGGGGCGAAAACTCAGTGCCGAGTCCGGCATCGCCTCGATATAGGCCAGCACCGCTTCGCGGTTTCGCTGCCAGTCCGACTGGAGGTCTGGATAGGAAGGGGACTGAGCAGCCAGCGGAGATACCGCGATCAGCCACAGGGTGTGGAGCACCGGTCGCATTGCTAGCTCGACTTCTTCCGCCGACTGCTCTTCCGGCGTGCACCTTTCTTGGGGACCTTGGCTCCCTTCTTTCTCGCCTCCGACAGCCCGATCGCGATCGCCTGCTCACGGCTCTTCACCTTCCCCCCGCGCCCCGACTTGCCGCTACGTAAGGTCCCCCGCTTGCGCCGGCGCATTGCGCTTTCGACGCTCTTGCTGGCGCCTTTGCTGTACTTTCGCCGACTGGACTTGCGGGTCGAACGTTTCGCGGAGCGTTTCTTGGTGGCCATGGAGCCTCCCAGGAACAGGTGAAACAGGAGAACACAAGACCCAGTGTCTTGCGGTGTCGCGGTTCCGGCTCAATACTCGTCAGGTTCCTCCACATTTTCCACTCTAGAGGTGCGTATGCCCCAGACCACACGCAAGATGATCGACTGCCGGCGGATCCCGAGTGAGCGCAATTGCAGCGTGACCATCGCCGGCACTGAGGAGGAGGTCCTCACTGTTGCCACCCGGCACGCCATAGAGGAGCACGGGCATGCCGATACTCCCGAATTGAGGGAGCAACTCCGCCAGGCCTTGGTTGATGAGCCGGCAGAGATCCATGCCTAAGTAGATCAGGTTCGCCGGTCGGAGACCCGCCGGTCGGGATCCGGGCCGGCGAGCCTCCGCCGGACTAAACCCCCCAGCAACGCTCCGATGCCGGTGGCCACGAAAGTGTAGCCGGCGAGCATGACCACTCCGACCAGCCAGAGCTCGCTGTTCTCCGGGCTGGTCGCCACTCTGACCAGCAGAACCGTCAGCTGTCCCAGGAAGACCCCCGTGGCCACAGCGCCGGGGCGGCCGGGAGCGAGCAGGCCGAGCAGCAGCCCGGTCACGAAGAGGGCGAGAGGGTACGCCGGGCTGTTTCCATCCCACGGCTCTGACTGTCCCAGAAAGCGAGCCGGGATCAGCCATAGTGCGAGCCCGATGCAGAACCCCATGAGAAGAACCGCGCGACGGGAGAGGCGGGGCACCCGGATCCTCCTGACCTAGAGGTGGTTCACGTCATCGGGCATAGCGGTCAGCTCCGAGAAAATGGAGCGAGATATAGGGCTTCTGTCCTATGACCCAGCTGTCGTGAGGCAGCGGCGGTACGTAGAACAGCTCTCCCGGGTGGAGCTCCACGACCCGATCCGCGAATGCAACGGCCGCAACGCCCTCGAGGACCAGTCCCACATGTTCGACCGTGCAACGGTCTGCCCCGACGGTCGGACCGACGTGCTCCGACCAGCGCCATCCCGGCTGATACGTCGCACGGCCGATGGTGAGGCCGCCGATCCGCACCAGCTCGAACCGCCCCTTGATCATCTCCCGCACTTCGTCGGGCTCTGCGAACCGCTTGAGAATGACGTCCAGCGTGGCTGGATTCATGTGAGCCCCTTCAGCGTATCAGGCGCACGCCGCTGCTTAGCACCGCTACCCCTTCAATTTCAATCAGCAGGTCGCCCCGGGCGAGACCGGCAACCACCAGCAGCGTGTTGGCCGGGGGACTGGCTCCCGCCAGATGCTTCGAGCGAAGCTCGCGCAGGGCCGGGACGTTCCGGGTATCGGTAATGAAGGTGGTGGTTTTCACCAGATCATCCAGTGAGCCACCCACGCTCTCCAAGGCCCGCCGCAGATTCTGATACACCCGCTCGGCCTGCGCTCGGAAGTCGCCCGCACCAACCAGCTGCCCGGTGCTGTCCAGGGCGACTTGCCCGGCGATGTACACCGTGCGTCCATCCGGCGCCACTACGACGTGAGTATATCCGTTTGGTTTGGTGAGGGTAGGAGGATTCAGATACCGTGACGCCTGGCTCTGCCCGTGTGCCTGCCCATGAGTAATGGAGGTTCCGAGCAGAGCCACGACGATCAAAACGCTACCAGTATTACGAAATCGGTTAACGGCAGGCCGCCGGGTCCGGGCACTTTTTTCAGATGATTCACCACAGAGGTCCAGAGGACACAGAGGGATCATTGCCTCACCTCACTCACGAAATCTTGGGAGCGGTCATCGAAGTGCATCGTGCACTGGGTCCCGGGCTATTGGAGTCTGCTTATCAAGCATGTCTGGCCCAGGAACTCAACTTCCGCGGCATGCTTACGAGTCTCAAGTCTCTCTGAAGTTAAATCAGTATCCAAAGTGCTGGCTGTACATAGAGCCCAGGTACTCACGTACCTCAAGCTCACAAAAATTCACCCTAGGCTTTCTTATCAATTTCAATGTCGAGATGCTCCGCCAAGGTATCTACCGAATCATCAATGATTGAGAATCCTCGGTGTCCTCTGCGCCTCTGTGGTGAATTCTCTGCTACGCTGCGCTTCCATTTCCCGGGCCCCTTCGCTCGCGAACCTCGTAATGGGCCGAGCGCTCGTCGAACCGAAGCAGGAGCTGGCGCGCCTTGGCCGGTACCACGGCGCGCTCATAATCCTCACCCGCAAACGTGCGGACCGCCAGGAGCGAGTCGAACCACATGATGGTAACGAATTCCACCTCTTCGCCGGTCTCGCGCCGCAGCAGGTCGATTCCCTGAAATCCGCTGATGCCTCGGGCAACGATCCCGGTAAAAATTTCCGCCTTGAGCAGCGCCTCGTACGCGGCGGCGTTCTGGGGCGTGGTCCAGCCCCGCCAGATGCGACTGACCACGGCGCGCCTATGGAGTGAGGGTCCGGGACCGGTTGCCGGACCTGAGGGTTACGCTGGTTGCGCCCCGCTCGCCCTGCGCCTCGCGGCGGGCCACCAAGTGAATACCGGGCTCGGTACGCTCGTCGAGGAGAACCAGGCCGGAGCCGTCCTCGCCGGCGCCAAGCTTCACCCGGATGGTCCCGCGCTGGTCCAGCAGCCGGAAGACGACTTGTCCATCCTTCTCCACATTCAGCCGGGATCGGACCTGGCCGGCGGCATCCACCAGCTCCAGGGCCTGGCCTCGGAGCACCGGATCCGGCTCGCCCGGGAACCCGGCTGCCTGGAGGTAGAATCCAAGCAGGGTCAGGTTGACCAGGCTGATCGCAAGCATGAATGGCTGTACGTTCATGGCGCTTCCTTTCGGCTAGGGTCGCAGCAGGCGAAAGGCATGCATCCAGTCGTCCTCCCGAAAGCCCGGGATGCACCAGAGCTGGGCCAGTGGCTCGATGGCGCGCGCCGCCCTGGCTTCTCCCATGTCGGCCCCCTCCCATCCAAACTGCTCCAGGAGATGAGCCACCACCGCCTTGGCCCCAGCATCATTGCCGCAGTAGAACATCGTTGGAGGGCCCCCGGCGAGCATCGGGTGGACCATCAGGTCGCTGCCCACACTATTGAATGCCTTTACGAAACGAATCTGCGGATAGGCGGCCTGGAGCCGCTCGAGCAGCGACTCATTGGGCCCGGTGAAATACCGCAGCACGCCTTGCTCCGGGGCCTCGTCACTGATCGGATTGGTGGTATCGACGACCAGTTTGCCCTTCAGGTTGTCGGGGCCGGCCAGCTGGACTGCGTCCAGAGCCGCCTTGCCCAGGACCGCCAGCACCACGGCGTCGGCCCACGCAGCGACATCCCCAAAGCTCCCTTCGGCAATGCCGCTGCTCTTGGAGAACTTGGCCAGCTTGCCCGGTGTGCGGGTTCCGATCCGGACCTGGTACCCCTGGGCCAGGAGTCCCTTTGCCAGGGCCTGACCCACGTCGCCCGAGCCGAGGACGCCGAACCGGCGCGGTGGGGAAGTGCGTGCCATAGGATCTCCGGGACGTAGTATGATTCCTCTGGACCATTCATCAGAGGATCTACCGACATGAAAGTATTTCTCACCGGGGCGACGGGATACA
>Ga0209382_10008592_pt1 | contig 12871 bp, 11 predicted proteins | sample SoiMetdeltSBSDD5_FD_187599 | JGI IMG/M metagenome (GOLD analysis project Ga0209382, IMG submission 187599) | Bulk soil microbial communities from a Populus tree surrounding site in Tennessee, USA - Soil MetaG P. deltoides SBSDD5 (SPAdes) (version 2) | ecosystem: Environmental > Terrestrial >... | reverse complement strand
ACGATTGGACGCGGCCGCGATCGATTTCGAAGATGCGGTTGGTGACGCGGTCGAGGAAGTAGCGGTCGTGCGTGACCAGGAGCACCGCGCCGTTGAAATCGGCGAGCCGGCGCTCGAGCCATTCGACCGTTTCGGCGTCCAGATGATTGGTCGGCTCGTCGAGAATCAAGAGGTCGGGTTTGATAAACAGGCTGTGCGCCAGCGCGACTCGTTTGCGCTGGCCGCCCGAGAGCGTGCCCATGCCGGCGGTCAGCTGCGTGACGCCGAGCTCATTGAGCATGGCTTTGAGCTCGGTCTCGAGTTGCCAGGCCCCGGAAATCTCTAACTGCGCGGCCAGGTCGGACACCCGCTTGAGCAGCTTTTCGTCATGTCCGCCTCGCTCCGCCAACTGCTCGCAGGCTGTCTCGTACTGCCGCAGCAGTCCCAGCTTCTGGTGCAGCGCTTCGTTGCTCCCTTCGAAGACGGCTTCGATGACGGTCTGGTCGTGATCGAACGGCGGGTTCTGCGCCAGCGCGGCGATGACCTTCCCGTTGGCGACGACGACGCGACCCGTGTCGGGCGGTTCTTCCCCCGAGATCACTTTGAGCAGGGTTGACTTGCCAGAGCCGTTGGCGCCGATGACGCCGATCTTGTCGCGCTCGTCCAGGCCGAACGAGACGGAAGAAAAAAGCCGCTTGATGCCGAAGGACTTACTGACGTTTTCGAGCGAGAGAATGTTCATCGTTGACAGTCTGGATTATCGCACAACGGGAGCCCGGCCGCACCCAGTACGGCCCGCCGGCCCCCCCCGCGGGCATTGACACGGGGCCGGGGTCGGACAATGATTTCGGCACTGCGCCCGGCGCCGGGCAGTAACTGATCCGAATTTAGGGGGAATCACTCCGATGGTTGAGCCGAGTCCGGTCAGAATCGTCCCCGAGCAGGGGGAACTGAGCGCCGTCGCGCGCGATCTGCGCTTCCACCCGAGCACCACGGAGAGCCCGTCGGCGCTCACGCGCGGGCAGGTGGAGGCCTTCAACCGCGAGGGCTACATCAAAGGTCTCCGCGTCTTCGACGAGGAGGAGATCGCCGCGCACCGCCGCTACCTCGACGAACTGCTCGCCCGGGTGCTGGCCGCGGGCGGCGACAGCTACTCGATCATGACGGCGCACCTCAAGTACGCCCCGGTCTACGACCTGCTGACGCACCCGCGGATCGTCGCCTACGTCAAGGACCTCCTCGGCGAGAACGTGATCGGCTGGGGGTCGCACTATTTCTGCAAGCTGCCGCGAGACGCGCGCGTCGTCGCCTGGCATCAGGACGCGATCTACTGGCCGCTGACGCCGTCGAAGACGGTCACCATCTGGCTGGCCGTGGATGACTCCGACGTGGGGAACGGCTGCATGCGCTTCATCCCCGGCTCGCACCGCCGCGGGCCGCTCCCGCACCTGCCGAGCACGGGCGGCGAGAACAACGTGCTCGACCATACGGCCGTCGACCCGGAGGCCTTCGGCCGGCCGGCGGACGACGAGTTGCGGGCGGGCGAAATCTCGCTCCACAGCGATCTCCTGCTGCACGGCTCGGGGCCGAACAATTCCGGGCGCCGGCGCTGCGGCCTGACGCTGCGCTACTGCGCGGCCGAAGTGCGCGCCCACCTCGGCTGGCACCGGAAGGGCGTCGTGGTCAGCGGCGAGGACGCAGCCCGCCATTGGGCCGACCCGCCGCGGCCCGGCGGGGACGAGACGGTGTGACCTCACCTCGGGCCGCGACGATAATGTCTGTCTCGCAGGCCGGGGCCCAGAGGGGAGGCCGGGTAATTGAGTGAGTCCCGTAGCGCCAGGAGACCGGAGACGGTGGCGAAGCGCATCGCCGAGACCGTCAGGCTGGCGGCGGGCAACGTGCGCGCCAATCAGTGGCGCGGGCGAGGTGCGGGGGCGACATGCCGGGTGACGCGTACCACATCCGCCGGTGCTCGCCCGCCGAGTTGCGAGCGCTGCCGGAGATCGAGCGGGCGGCGGGCCGGCTCTTCTTACTCACGAAGCATCCTCTGGTCGCTGCCCACGGCACGCTCGCGCTCGAGTTCCTCCGGGAGCAGCAGCGGGCGGGACTCGTCTGGGTGGCGGCGGGGGAAGGGGGGCAGCCAATCGGCTTCGCCGTCGCCCGGGAGTTAGCCGGGTCGGCCCACCTGCAAGAGCTCTCGGTTCACCCCGACCACGGCCGCCGCGGGATCGGGACGAGACTCGCCCGGGAGGTGTGCGAGTGGGCCCGGGGGGCGGGGCACGACCTGGTGACGCTCTCGACGTTCCGGGACGTCCCGTGGAACGCGCCGTTCTACGCGCGGCTCGGGTTCGAGGTGATCGGCGAAGAAGAGCTGGGCGAGGAGTTGGCCGGGATCCGGGCCGGGGAGGCCGCGGCCGGTCTGCCGGTCGAAGACCGGGTCTTCATGTGGCTGGGGCTCTGATCGGAGTGGCGGCCGCCTCACCGAAGTTTAACGTCAGGTATTCGGAAAGGGGAACGGATGATGGTGAATCGTAGTTGGTCGGCCTTGGGTTGTTTCGTCCTGGTCATGGGCACGGGCCTCGCCCAGACGCCGAGCCCGCAGGGGAAAGAGCCGCCCCCGGACATCGCCGGCGAGTGGACCGGCACCTGGGGGATTTACAACCCGGCGCAGGGGGCGGGTCCGGTCAAGGAGGTGTGCAAGAAACTCGACTGTAAGGTCGTGCTCAAGGACGGCGTCTGGCAGGCGACGTTCGAGGGGGACTGCGGCCGCCCTTACAAATACACGATCCAGATGGAAGGCCGGCAGGTCGGCAAGGTGGTCCTCTTCAAGGGGACGACGGACCTCGGGGCGAAGGACGGGGGCGTCTTTGACTGGATCGGGCGGGCCAACGAGAAAGAGTTCATCGGCTTCTACACGAGCGCGTCTTACACGGGAGTGTTCAACCTTTCCCGGCCGAAGTGAGGGGCGGACCATGGGTATGCAGGTTGCGTTCTACAAAGTGGACCACGGGCGCTTGTGCGCGTGGGTGGCGACACCCCCGAAGCGCAGGCGTTTTCAGGGCACCACCATGGCCTCGGGGCGGGATCTGCCCCACGACCTGGCCCAGTTCGTCGTCGAGGCCACACTCGGTCTCCAGCACGGGTTCTGGGGCCTGCTCGCCAACGGGGCGACCTTCAAGAGTGTCGTCGGGCGCCGCGACACGAAACCGGGCCGGCGGCTTATTAGCGAGCACCGTGAGGCGCTCAACGCCAACGAACATCTGGTGAACGCTCACGTGACCGCGTGGCGGACTGGGGCCTCGACTCCGGCGGGCCCAGCCCTGGATGCCATGCTCGTCCGTTGGCGCGCGCTCCCTGTTGGGGAGGAACTCTGTGTCGACTGGCCGACACAGCGGCTGCCCGGTGCCACCAAGGGCGTCCCCGGTCGCCGTCTCGCCTCAAGACATCGCGCGACGGTCAACAGAGGCTGAAAGTCGCGCCCGGGGCTGGGGAAGCCGGTGCCCACCAGCGCCGACGCGGCGTCAATGACAAAGCTGAAGAACGGTGAGATTAAATCGCGACTGTTACACGTGAGCCAGCTCACCGTCTTCGCGTCGGCCCTGAGGGCTGCCCTCACAGGCCCCCGGTTCGCTCGGCTCGATTCGCCCCTGGTGATCCTGATGGCCGCCGCCATCAGTTACACGGTCTTCCTCGGCAAGCACCTGTCGAATTACGGCTTCGACCTTTCAATCTGCGTCATGGCCGGGGATCAGTTCTGTGACCCGGGGCGCGTCCCGCCAAACCTCACCGTGCGGCCGCGGGCATCCGGCTACGACGGCCAGTTTTACTATCGGCTGGCACTCGACCCCTTCACTTCGCGGACGATTGACCGCGGCATCGTCCTTGACGCTCCGGCCTACCGCCAGCAGCGCATTCTCTATCCGCTCGTGGCGCACCTCCTCTCGTTCGGTCGCGCCGGGCCGGTGCCGGCCGTCATGGTGCTCGTCAACCTTCTGGCGGTGTGCCTCATTGGGTGGCTCGGCGGGGCTTACGCACAGGCCCTGGGGCGGCATGCGCTCTGGGCGGCGCCCCTGGCGTTCCACGCGGGATTCCCCTTCACCCTTGTGCGGGACACGCCCGAGATCCTCGAGATTTGTCTCCTGCTCGCGAGCCTCCTCCTCCTACGCCGGGGCAGGCACGTGGCGGCGACGGTCACGCTGGCGCTCGCCGTCCTGACGAAAGAGACGGCGCTGCTGGCGGCGGCGGGGGCCGGGGTGGCATTTGTGGCAGAGAGGTTCCACGGCCGTGGGCCGGGGAAGGTCAAGTGGTACTACCCGCTCGCGCCGCTCGTCGTTTTCCTCGCCTGGCAGTGGTGGCTGCTGCGCCGCTGGGAGCGGCTCCCGCTGGGCCAGGGGAGCGCGAACCTGGCGTGGCCTATGGAGGGCTTCGTCGGCCTGGTCGAGTCCACGGCGCAGACCGCGTTCCACGAGCGGCTGCTCTGGTTCACAAACGTGCCTGCGATCCCGGAGATCGGATTCATCATCACTTTCACCGCCCTCGTCGCGCTTTCGCTGCGCGCGAGTCTGGCGGAGAGGTTCGAGAAGATTTCCTGGGTGCTCTACCTCATGCTGGCGGTCACCCTGAGCCATTACGTTTGGGTGGAGGACTGGGCTTTCATGCGGGCCCTCTCCGAGTTTTACCTCTTCGGGGCGATCATCCTGCTCGGTGCGGGGCTGAAGCTCAGGGGCCCGGCCTTCGCCGCCTCCCTTGCCCTCTGGCTTTACTTGGGCCTGGCCATCGCCCGAGGTCATTGAAAGGGATTTGCCATCCCTATTTCCTTCTCGGGACTTCGACCGTATAGTTACTTCGTTCGGCCGAGGCGGCGGCATTTTCAACGACAGGAGCAGCGGGGATGGATTACGTGAGACTGGGCGGCACCGGTTTGAAGGTGTCGCGCCTTTGTCTGGGGTGCATGACCTACGGCGTGCCGGACCGGGGGGCGCACCCCTGGACCCTCGACGAGGAGAAGAGCCGGCCGTTGATCAAGCGGGCGCTCGAGCTCGGGATCAATTTCTTCGATACCTCGAACAGTTACTCTGACGGCACGAGCGAGGAGATCGTCGGCCGCGCGTTGCGCGACATGGCGAAGCGGGACGAGGTGGTCGTCGCGACCAAGGTGTTTTTCCCGATGCGCCAGGGGCCCAACGGGGGCGGCCTCTCGCGCAAGGCGATCATGACGGAGATCGACGCGAGCCTGCGGCGCCTCGGCATGGACTACGTGGACCTCTACCAGATTCACCGCTGGGACTACGAGACGCCGATCGCGGAGACGCTCGAGGCGCTGCATGACGTGGTCAAGGCGGGGAAGGCGCGCTACCTCGGCGCGTCCTCGATGTATGCCTGGCAGTTTTGCCAGTCGTTGTATGTGGCCGACCGCCACGGCTGGACGCGGTTCGCGACGATGCAGAATCACTACAACCTGCTCTACCGCGAGGAGGAGCGGGAAATGATGCGACTCTGCGCCGCCGAGGGCGTCGGCGTGTTGCCCTGGAGCCCGCTCGCCCGGGGCCGCCTCACCCGCGACTGGGGCGAGGGTAGCAGAAGGATGGAGACCGACGAGGTCGGGAAGAAGCTTTACGCCGGGACGGAGGAGGCAGACCGCGGGATCGTCGAGCGGGTGGCGGAGATCGCAGCGCGGCGCGGGGTGGCGCGGGCGCAGGTCGCCCTGGCCTGGGTCGTGCAGAACCCGGTCGTGACCGCGCCGATCGTCGGCGCGACGCAGCCCCACCACCTGGACGACGCCGTGGCCGCCTTGTCGCTGCGACTCACCCGCGAGGAGACGGCGGCGCTCGAAGAGCCCTACGTCCCGCATCCGGTCGTCGGCTTTTCCTGAGGCCCACGGATGACGCGGATTAGGCGGATCGGCACGGATCAGATCTAGGGAGGACCGGAAATGAGCTTATGGCTGCTGCTAATCATGATGATTTTGTCTCCAGCGCAAAAGAATGACCCGGACCGCAAGGAGTGGAGGCAGCTCTTCAACGGCCGGGACCTACAAGGGTGGGATGTCAAAATCAGGGGCTCGGAGGTGAACGACAACTTCGGCAACACCTTCCGCGTCGAGAACGGTGTGCTCAAAGTCGGGTACGATAAATATGACAAGTTCGACGAGCGCTTCGGGCATCTCTTCTTCCGCGAGAAATTTTCGCACTACGTCGTGGCCGTGGAGTACCGTTTCGTCGGCGAGCAGTGTCCGGGCGGGCCGAGCTGGGCCACCCGCAACAGCGGGATCATGCTGCACAGCCAGTCGGCGCAGAGCATGGGCAAGGACCAGGACTTCCCCATCTCCATCGAGGTGCAGTTGCTCGGCGGCTTGGGCAAGGGGCCGCGAACGACGGCGAACCTCTGCACGCCGGGGACGAACGTCGAGATGGACGGCAAACTGTTCACGCCGCACTGCCTCAATTCGAAATCCCGGACCTATGACGGCGATCAGTGGATCCGGGTCGAAGTCGAGGTCCTCGGTGCGGAGCGCATCAGGCACCTCATCGACGGGCAGGTCGTACTCTCCTACGAACGGCCGCAGATCGGCGGCGGCAACGTCAGCGGCCACGACCCGCAAGTGAAAGTGGACGGGAAGCTCTTGGGCGAGGGCTACGTCTCGCTGCAGAGCGAGAGCCACCCGGTCGAGTTCCGCAAAGTCGAGCTTCTCGAGCTGCGCGGCTGCTCCGACCCGCGGGCGCTGAATTACAAATCGTATTACGCGCAGGCCGACAATTCGAAGTGCCGGTACGCCCCCCGGAGGTGACTCGGACATGATCACAAGGCAGTTGTCTCTCCTACCCACGCTCTCGCTCATGATTTTTCTCCCGGGGTTGATCCCGCCGGTCGGCAAGACTCTGCTGGCTTACCAGGGGACGGCGCTGAAGCTCGTCGGCCTGCGCACGGAGTACCGGGAAAACCCGCTCGGCATCGACGCCCCGAGGCCCCGCCTGAGCTGGCAGCTCGAGGCCGCCGGGCGGGGGGTGACGCAGTCGGCCTACGAGGTCCGCGTCGCGCGCGGCGAGCGCGACCTGCTCGCCGGGAGCAACCTGGTCTGGGATTCGGGCAAGGTGACTTCGGACGAATCGACCTTCCGCGCCTACGGCGGTCAGCCGCCGCAATCCGGGCAGCGCTATTACTGGCAGGTGCGCGTCTGGGACGGGGGAGGCACGGCTTCCGACTGGAGCGCGCCGGCTTACTGGGAGATGGGGCTCCTGGCCCCGGCGGACTGGCAGGCGAGCTGGATCGAGCCGGACATCCAGGAGGACGTGAAAAAGTCCGGCCCGGCGCCCATGCTGCGCCGTGGGTTCAAGGTGAACGGCGCGGTGGAGCGCGCCCGCGCCTACGTCACGAGCCACGGCCTCTACGAACTGCACCTCAACGGCCGGCGCGTCGGCGATCAGCTCTTGACGCCGGGCTGGACGAGTTACAACAAGCGTCTGCAGTACGAGACTTACGACATCACGGATCAATTGCGGGGCGGAGACAACGCCGTCGGCGTCATGCTCGGCAACGGGTGGTACCGGGGAGACCTGGCCTGGGAAGGGCGGCGCAACGTCTACGGCGACCGGCTGGCGCTGCTACTGCAGATCAAGATCACTTACCAGGGCGGGCGCGAAGAAATCATCGGCTCCGATGCGCACTGGAAAGCGGCGACGGGGCCGATCTTGATGTCCGAAATCTATCACGGCGAAACCTATGACGCGCGACTGGAGAAGGCCGGGTGGGCCGCGCCCGGCTTTGACGATCGGCAGTGGGCCGGCGTTAAAGTCGCCAGTCACCGCAAGAACATCCTGGTCGCCCCAATTGGTCCGCCGGTCCGCCGGATCCAGGAATTGAAGCCCGTCAAGATCTTCAAGACCCCGGCGGGCGAGACGGTGGCCGACTTAGGGCAGAACCTGGTCGGCTGGGTGCGGCTGAAAGTGCAGGGGCCGGCGGGGGCGACGGTCACGCTGCGCCACGCCGAGGTCCTCGACAAGGCGGGCAACTTCTACACGGAGAATTTGCGCAGCGCGAAGACGACGGCGCGATACACGCTCAAGGGGGGCGGGCCGGAGACCTACGAGCCGCACTTCACCTTCTTCGGCTTCCGCTACGTCGCGGTCGACGGCTTCCCCGGTGAGTTAAGGCCCGAGAGCCTGATGGGCGTCGTGGTTCACTCGGACATGTCACTGAGCGGCGAGTTCGAGACCTCGAGCCGGATGATCAATCAGCTCCAGCACAACATCGTCTGGGGGCAGAAGGGCAATTTCGTCGACGTCCCGACCGACTGCCCGCAGCGCGACGAGCGGCTGGGCTGGACGGGAGACGCGCAGGTCTTCGCGCGCACCGCTGCCTTCAACATGGACGTCGCCGGGTTCTTCGCCAAGTGGCTCAAGGACGTGGCCGCCGACCAGTACCCGACCGGCAGCGTCCCCTTCGTCGTCCCGGACGTGCTCGGCACGAGCGAGAAACCGGCGGGCGGGTCCGCCGCCTGGGCCGATGCGGCGGTGATCATCCCGTGGACGATGTACCTCAGCTACGGGGACAAGGGCCTCCTCGAAGAGCAGTACCCGAGCATGGCCCGGTGGGTCGAGTACCAGCGGCAGCGCGCGGGCGAGGATTACATCTGGGCCGGCGACTTCCACTTCGGGGACTGGCTGGCGTTTGCCACGACGCAATCGGACTACCCGGGCGCGACGACGGGCAAAGACCTGATCGCGACCGCCTTTTTCGCGCACTCGACCGACCTGCTCGGGCGTATCGCGCAGGTCCTCGGCAAGCGGGAGGACGCGGCGAAGTACGGCGAGCTGCGCGCCAAGGTCGAGAGCGCATTCCGCCGCGAGTTCGTCACGGCGACGGGGCGCGTCGGCGAGAACACGCAGACGGCTTACGCCGTGGCCCTGCAGTTCGACCTGCTCCCCGAGGAGATGCGCCCGGTCGCCGCCAAGAGGTTGGCCGCGGAGGTGCGCGAGCGCAAGCATCTGACGACGGGCTTCGTTGGCACGCCATACCTCTGCCACGTCCTCAGCCGCTACGGATATCTTGACGAAGCCTACCTTCTGCTCAACCGCGACGAATACCCATCGTGGCTCTACCCGGTCAAGCAGGGGGCGACCACCATCTGGGAGCGGTGGGACGGGCAGAAGCCGGACGGCTCGTTCCAGGACAAGGGGATGAACTCCTTCAACCACTATGCCTACGGCGCCATCGGCGAGTGGATGTACCGCGTCATGGCGGGCATCGAGGTCGATCCGGCGTCCCCGGGCTACAAGCACGTCCTGATTCAGCCGCAGCCCGGCGGGGGATTCACGAGCGTCAAGGCCGGCCACCGCACCATGTACGGCAGAGTGGGCTCCGCCTGGGAGTTCAAGGGCGGCCGGTTCGAAATCGCCGTCGAGATTCCGGCGAACACCCGGGCCACGGTACGTTTGCCCAAGGCGCGGCTCGCGGCGGTCACGGAGGGTGGCCGGCCGCTGGCCAACAGCAACGGGATCGCGGGCGCGCGGCAGGACGGCGAGTCGGTGGTCGTCGAGGTTGGCTCCGGCCGCTACCAGTTCGCTCACCCCATGGGGAAGTGAATGTGGCCCGCGGATGACACGGATCGGGTGGATCGAGACTATGAAAAACTGGAAGATCGCCGGCCTCAGCTTCGACCACATGCACATGGGTGACTTGCTGCGCATGGCGCACGAGCACCCGCGCGCTGAGATCGTCGGCCTCTGCGACGAGGACCCGGCGCGCATGGCCGACGCCGCGCGGCGCTTTGGCGTCCCGGCAGGGAGGCAGTACACTGACCACCGGCGGTGCCTCGAAGAGACCGCGCCGGACATCGCTATCCTCTGCCCGGCGACGGCCCGCCACGCCGAGTGGGTCGAGCGGGTCGCGCCCTACGGCGCCCACGTCCTGGTCGAAAAACCGATGGCCGCCTCGCTCGCCGACGCCGACCGCATGATCCGCGCCATGGAGGCGACGGGGAAGACGCTGGTCATCAACTGGCCCATCGTCTGGGTCCCGGCGCACCGCACTGCCATGCGCCTCGTCGACGAGGGTGCGATCGGCAGAGTCGTCGGCGTCCACTACCACGGCGGCAACCGCGGCCCGCTGCGCCACCTCGCCGAGAAGGCCGAGGTCAGCGAGGAGGAGGCGGCGCGGCAGAAGGCGGGCAGCTGGTGGTACCGCAGGGAGAGTGGGGGCGGCTCGCTTCTCGACTACCTCGGCTACGGCGCGACGCTCGGGACCTGGTTCCACGGCGGGCGGGCGCCGCTCGAGGTGACGACCGTCGTCGACGAGCCCGCAGGGCTGGAGGTCGACGAGCACAGTGTCACGGTCGCGCGCTACGAGTCGGGGCTCTCGAAGTTCGAGACGCGGTGGGGGACCTTCACCGACCCGTGGACGCACCAGACTCAGCCGAAGTGTGGCTTCGTCGTCACGGGCACGGAGGGGACGATCGCGAGCTACGACTACGAGGGCGTCGTCCGCCTGCAGACGCGGGCGGAGCCCGAGATTCATGAGCTTCCGGCCGACGAGCTGCACGCGCCGCAGCAGAACCCGATCCAGTACCTGATCCACTGCCTGGAGACAGGCGAGCCGGTGGCGGGGCCGCTCTCGCCGGCGCTCAGCCGGACGGGGCAGCGGATCGTCGACAGCGCCGTCCTCAGCGCGCGCGAGAAGCGGACGGTCGTGCTGGTGGGGTGAGATGAGCGAGACGCTGGCTGACGACTACGGGCTGAGCAAGATCGCCGCGGCGGCGGAGGTGCCCGCGCCCGCGCTCGACTACCGGCCGCGCGACCCACGCGCCTACCGGCCCGCGATCGGGGTCATCGGCTGCGGCGGGATCAGCGCGCAGCACCTCAACGCTTACCGCCACGCCGGCTACCACGTCGCGGCGCTCTGCGACCGCCACGAGGGGCGCGCGCGCGCGCGGCGGGACGAGTTCTTCCCTGAGGCGCGCGTCTCGGCCGACTACCGCGAGCTGCTCGCGCGGCCGGAGATCGAGGTCGTCGACGTCGCGACCCACCCGGCGGACCGCGTGCCGGTCATCGAGGCGGCGATCGACGCGGGCAAGCATGTGCTCAGCCAGAAGCCGTTCGCGCTCGACCTCGATGTCGGGGCGCGCTGGGTCGAGCGGGCGGCGCGCGCGGGCGTCAAACTGGCGGTCAACCAGAACGGCCGCTGGGCGCCGCACTTCGGCTACATCCGCGAGGCGATCCGCGCGGGGCTCATCGGCGAGGTGGTGACGGCCGACTTCGCGGTCCACTGGGACCACGGCTGGGTCGTCGGGACGCCCTTCGAGGAGATCGAGCACCTGGTGCTCTCCGACTTCGCGATCCACTGGTTCGACCTGGCGGCCTGCTTCTTCGGCGGGCGCGCGGCGCGGCGCGTCTACGCTGCCGTCGGGCGGGCGCCGGGGCAGCGGGCGCGGCCACCGATGCTCGCCCGGGCGGTGATCGAGTTCGACGGCGGGCAGGCGGCGCTCGGCTTCAACGCGACGGTCGTCCATGGGCAGGAGGACCGGACCTTGGTCGCCGGCACTGCGGGGACGATCGCGAGCGTCGGCCCGAGCCTCTCGGAGCAGCACGTGACGCTCTCGACGGCCGAGGGGTACGCCCGGCCGCGCCTCGAAGGGACGTGGTTCCGCGAGGGGTTTCACGGCGCCATGGGCGAGCTGCTCTGCGCGATCGAGGAGGGGCGTGAGCCATCAAACGGCGCGCGCGAGAATCTGCGCAGTCTGGCGCTTGTCTTCGCGGCGATTGAGAGCGCAAGGGACGGGGAGCCGAAAGAGCTGGCCCGCGGATGATGAGGATGAGGCGGATTTATTTCATCACCGGTTCGAGCGGGATCGCGGCGGCGACGGCGCGGCTCGCGGCGCGGGAGGGGGCGGGCGTCTTCTTCGCGGGCCGCGATGAGGAGTCGTGCCGGGCGCTGGCCGCGGATCTGCCCGGGAGCCACTTCCGGGTCGCGGAGCTGACGGACCCCGCGCAGGTGAGGGGCGCGGTGGAGGGCTGCGTCGAGCGGTTCGGACGCGTCGACGCACTCTTCAACGTCGCGGGCATCAGCGGGCGGCGGTTCGGCGACGGCCCCGTCCACGAGTGCACGGTGGAGGGCTGGGAGGCGACGCTCGACGCCAACGTCAAGAGTATGTTCCTGGTCTGCCGCGAGATCGTCGGGCGCATGCTCACGCAGCCGCCGGGCGCCGACGGCGAGCGCGGCGCGGTCCTCAACATGGCGAGCGTCCTCGCCTTCGCGCCCGAGCCGCGGCGCTTCGCAACCCACGCCTACGCCGCGAGCAAGGGCGCAGTCATCGGCCTGAGCAAAGCCATGGCGGCCTATTATGCGCCGCACCGGATTCGCGTCAACGTCATCGCCCCGGGCCTGGTCCTGACGCCGATGAGCGCGCGGGCGCAGGACGACCCGGAGATACTCGAGTACATGAAGGTCAAGCAACCGCTCCGCGGGGGCCTGATCGAGGCGGAAGAGGTGGCGCGCGCCGCGCTCTTCCTGCTCGGCGAGGGCGCGCGCAACATCACGGGTGACGTGCTCACGGTCGACGCCGGCTGGCGCGTCAGCGGCTCGTAGCGCGAAGGGGAAAAATGCAAGGGCAACCACTGAGGACGACAGTCATCGGGAGCTACCCGTTCCCGGGCTGGCTCGAATTCGCCACCGCGCACCTCGCCGAGTTCGGCGCGGCGGACGTCGTGGAGCTGCAGGAGGACGCCGTCATCGCGGCCGTCCACGACCAGGTCGCTGCCGGGCTTGACGTGATCACCGATGGCGAACAGACGCGGCTCGACTTCAACCTCTCGTTCTACGGCTTCCTCGAAGGTATCGCGCGCGAGGCCGCGCCGCCGCGCCGCTTCGGACCGCCGGCGCACGACCAGCGCGGCCGTCA
>Ga0209382_10008591_pt1 | contig 12872 bp, 7 predicted proteins | sample SoiMetdeltSBSDD5_FD_187599 | JGI IMG/M metagenome (GOLD analysis project Ga0209382, IMG submission 187599) | Bulk soil microbial communities from a Populus tree surrounding site in Tennessee, USA - Soil MetaG P. deltoides SBSDD5 (SPAdes) (version 2) | ecosystem: Environmental > Terrestrial >... | reverse complement strand
TCTCGGTCAGCGTGATGATGCGGTCCTGGAGCGTCGCGACCGCGCGGTCGAAATCCGGATCCGGTCCTGACTTGCCGACCTTGCGTTTGAGACTGCTCAACATGATGGCCAGGCCGGCGAGGTGCTGACTCACCTCGTCGTGCAGGTCGCGGGCGATGCGGCCGCGCTCCTCTTCCTGCACACTGATCAAGCGGCCGGCGAGATCCTGATTCTGCTCCTCGATCTGTTTCCGCTCCGTGATGTCGATCACCGACCCGATGTAGCCGGCGAACCTGCCGGCGTCCTCGTGGCGAGGCACACCGATGTCCAACACCCAACGATACTCCCCGTCGGCGCGTTGAAGGCGGTATTCCATGCGGAAGGGCTCGCGAGACTCGAACGCCGTGACGTAGGTCTGCACGCAGAGGGCGCGGTCGTCCGGATGGATGCCGTGCGTCCAGCCCGAGCCCTCTTCCTGCTCGAACGTGCGGCCCCGGAAGTCGAGCCAGGGTTTGTTGAAGAAGTCGCGGGCCTTGTCGGTCCCGGATCGCCAGATCAGGACGGGCGCCGTGTCCGCCATCACGCGGAAGCGCTGCTCGCTCTCGCGCAGGGCGACCTCAGTGCGGCGGCGCCTGGCGCGTTGCACCACCAAACCCGCAATCAGCAGGCTCTGCACGAGCGTAAGGCTCACCGCGCCGACCAGGTACCACCCATACCGATCCCACAGGGTCAGCTCGCGAAAACGGATATCGCTGCCAGGCGGCAAGAGACGCTCGTCGATGCCCCAACGCCGGAGTTGACGCCAGTCGAATACCGGCACCAGGCTGGCCTCGGTCGGGGGAAGGGGCAGCGATCCCGGCTCGGAGATCCTGAGCGCCAGCTTCGCCAACTGTGTTCCGAGTCCCTCTGCCGGGATGACCACTCCTCCGAGGGCGCCGACTCCGACCATAGCATCGGTGCTGACATAGAGCGGTGTCGGAGCGACCCGCGCCACCTGACGCACGGCGTTGAGGTGATCGATCGGTTCGCCACGCGGGCCGATGAATTGTCGGGCGAGAAAGATAATCCCGTCCTTTGGCATCGCCTGTACGCGGGGCAGCAGCTCGTCGAGTGGCAGGTTGTGGAGAACAACGACGGGCAGGCGTCGCTCGAGGGTCTTGATCTGGTCCTGGACTTCGTCGTTCAACGCATCGCCTCCGCTGGCGCCGGGGACGGAACCATCGATCACGGCGATCTGCCGCGCCTGCGGGTGGAGCCTCAGTGCGAGGGCGGTAGTCTCGCCGACTACGTTGCCGACAAACATGGCGGCGACGCGGTCGGGAAGCGGTTGCGGACGCCCGAGCAGCGCAGCGGCAACGGGCACCGTGGGGAACAACGGCTCGCGCTCATCGAGCAGAAACGCCAGGGCCTCGTCCCAGACTACGGCCACAACCGAAATTGTCTTGCCCGCGTACTTCTCTCGCAGGAACTCGCGCGTCCGCCGCGCATGCGCTTCGCCCGCGAAGCGGTTGAGATCGAGCGTCTCGATGTAGAGGTCCACCTTGACATCAGGGAGCTCTCGCAGGGTGCGCGCGAAGGCCGCGTCAAGGGGGAATCGGCCCGGCCCCTCATGGCCCGTCGAGTGGAGTAACAGGATTGCCTTCGAGTTGTCGCCGGCAACGGGCACGACCACGCCAACGATGATCATCGTGATGAACAGAATGACGGCCGATCGTCGGCAAGAATCCCGCATCATGAGCGTGACACCTCACCTTACCATTCCAATCGGGTGCCCACTCGCAGAATGCGAGGCCCCGTGATCGCCGTCGGCCTCAGCCACGACGCGCCCGAGCTGGTCGTCACCGTCTGCTCGGCGTTGGTGTTGAAGACGTTGTACACGTCGAAGAATCCCATGAGGCGCGCTCGGCCAATCCGGAACCCGTTCTCGGTTCGCAGATCGACCAGCGTGACGTTGGGCGTCCGGTTGGCCGCGATCGGTTCCGTCTTGATGACCGCGTTGCCGTAGTTCAGCGTGCGCACGAATGTGCGCGCGAATGGCGTTCCCGATTGTGAGCGGACGACGGGGATCAATCGGAACTCGAGAGGCAGGTTCACTGTCGCATGGAGCTTCGCCTGCCACGTCGTGAAGCGATCCTGGCTGCCCGTCGCGTTGATCAGCGCGTTCGGGGTGAAGTCGTTTCCCGGCCCGACCGCGGCCTCGCGATTCCACGTCTTCGCGAAGCTCGCCAGCAGCGACCACGTCTCGCTCGGACGCTTCGTTGCGCTGATCTCCCAGGTGTAATAGTCGCTGTCGCTGTCCGGAAGGTTCGTTGTCAGGTTCACCGGAGCCGCGGCGAGAGCCTCGGCCGTCAGGCCGTACGCTGTCAGCGTCTTGCCGTCGTCGGAGGAACCGAGCCGGCCATCGGGTCCCGGATCGACGACCGGGATCGAAACCGAATAGGCGCTGAGCGGCCGGCTGGCGTTGATGGTGCCGTACGGGCTGCGCTTCGCGTTCACGACAAAACCGGTGCGCACGCCAACGCCCGCCGCCACTTCGCGCTCGAGATACGCCGTCGTCTGATGCACGTGCGTGTTCTCGATGCTGGAATCGAGCCTGGTGGACGCGACGCCGCCGGCCACCGAGATTACTGAACCCTCCTCGCCGGGGTCCCACCAACCGTTCCCGTTCGCGTCGTTGGTCCAGAGATAGGTTCGCGACCAACCGGAAGGATTCGGGTTGAAGGCCGCGGCGAAAACGGCGCCGGGATAGAGCCAGAATTTTCCGTACTGAAGCTTCAACACCGTCTTCCCGTCGCCTGCGAGATCGGCGCTCATGCCGGCGCGTGGACCCCAGTTGTTGAACGTGAGGACGGGAGCATGCGCAGTGAAAACCTGCCCGGCCGGTCCCTCCTGCTGTGGGAGGCCAGGCTGATATCGATCGAGGCGTAGCCCGAGCGAGAGCGTGAGCCAGCTCTTGATGCGCCAGGTGTCGTCAACAAAACCGGCAGCAGTTACCAGGTCGGTCTTCGACACGTTCGGGCCCAGCAGGATCTGCACCTGCGTGGGGACGCCGTTGTTGAGCGTCGAGACGCAGTTGCAGGCGTTCCCGTACGAACTCACCGGCGCCTCGGCGTGGTCGACCATGTACTCGCCGCCGATCCGGAATGTGTGGCTGCCGCTCCAGCCGTTCTTTGTGACGCTCAAGGAACCATTGACCTGCGGGCGAGAGACGAGCCGTCCAAACGCCAAGGCTCCGCCACGGACCGTGTTCGCACCCACGTCCGAGATGCGCGGCGCCGTGCTCTTGAACGCCACCGTCCCGTCGGAGAAATACGTTCCGGCGCGCGCTTCGACGTACACGGCATCCATCAGCGCCAGGTTGTACTCGCCCTTACCAACGGTCACCGGGAACACGAGGCTCGGCAGCGCGTCGGCGGTCTGGAGGGGCTGGCTCGCACCAGTGACGAAGAAACTCGACTGCTCGAAACGTTCGTGCTGCAGATAGCCGACAAGCTTCTGACGCGGCGACAGGCTATAGGTGACCTTGGCGGTGGCAACATTTGCCGTCAGCCTGGCAGATGTGTCGAGCAGCCACGCGTAGCGCTGGCCGACCTCTGAATCGCGGTACCCGGCGTACCACCACGCCTTGCCCCTCTTCAGGTACCCACCCGCGTCGATGGTGAAGTCCCGGAACCGCTCGAGCCGGTTCACGTCCCGTGCGTCGAGACTGGGGCCACCAGCGACACCGCGCGCGATCTGGTCGTCGTCGATGTTGCTGGCTTGGAACGCATCAGTCTGGACATCTGCGTACACGCTGCCACGATATGTATTGCCACCGGACTTGCTGACGTATCGGGTCATCGTGCCCGGAACCGGCATCTCTGCCGAGTGGCCGACGGCATTGACGGCTATTTCCGCGAAGGACGCGATGTCAGCGAAAAAGTTGTCGGCCGCTGCGTTGGCGCCGCCAACCCGAATCCCCTCCACCTCGTTGCGGTTCATGCCGGTGGTCGCCCGCAAGCCGTAGGTCGTGTACTCCTGAAGAGTGAGCGCGCTGCTCCCTCCCACATCCATTTTCGCCATCGCCACGCCAGGCGTCAGTGACAGCACGGCGAAGATGTCGCGTGCACCTGGCAACGATGCGAGCTTCTCGCTGTCGAAGCGCACCGTGACGCCGGTCGATGCCTGGTCGATGAGGGGTGCGCCCGAGACGGTGACCTTGTCGCTGACGCTGCCCGGCTGGAGCTCGATGTTGACGGAAGCGGTGAAGCCGAGACCGACGTCGATGCCCTCGCGGACGACGGTCGCGAAACCTTTCAGCGCGAATGTGAGCGAATAGTCACCGGGCGGCACGCCTGAAAAGCGGTACACGCCGGTCGCGTCGGTCGTCGCCCGCTCGACGGTCATCAGTGACGGCCCCGACAGGCTGACTGTGACGCCCGGCACGAGCGCCTTCGTGCTGTCGGTAACGATGCCGTTGACCGCTCCTGTCGTTGCGGTGATCGTTTGTGCCGCGGCAGGCGAGATGCCGGCTACGACCGCGCACAGGGCCAGACCGGCGCGTCCGATGGCCAACCGACTTCGCCGCGCGCGAATCGCTGGCCGAAAGTCCATGGAAGCGCTCTGTCTTGAAGGCCCGCGCGTCGTTTCAGCGGCGCCGCCCGCCGCCACCGCGGCTTGCACCGCCGCTCGGACGATAGCTGCCTGACCTCGATGATCCGCCGCTGCTAACACTACCGGCGTCGCGGGTTCGTTGCGCGCCCTCGGCGCGCGCGGCGGAATCGCGGTTCACCTGGCTTTGGGTCGTCGAGTCCCAGCCAGATGTCGTCCCTCGATCGCGCGTCTGTGCACCGCCTTGCGTTGCGCGGTCCTGCCCCTGCTGCGGTGTCGGCCGATCCGCACTGCTCCAGCCGCCACTGTCGTACTTCTGCCAGCTGTCGCCGTCCTTCCTGTACACGTTGCCGTCGCGGCCGGCGTAGACGTCGCCGCCTTCGGTGCGCGCGACGCCGCTTCGGCCGCCAGCGCCAGGGGCGTTCCTGGTGACCGCGCCGCCGCCTTCGCTGCCCTGGGTCACGCGGGTCGTGTTGCCCGTCACATTGCTCGTATAGCGCGAGGAAGTCGCCCATTGATCACCGCGGGCGACGCCGGTCTGCCCCCAACTGCCATAGACATTCGAACCCTGGCGGGTCGCCCCATAGGCGCCCGTGCGCGGGTTGTAGGCGCTGGCAGCGCCGCGCGCGCCGTACGGACCATAGGCGACGGCGCCTCGCGAGTAGGTGCCGGTTCTCGGGTTGTAGCGCTGGGCGACCCCGGCCCCGCCGTATGGACCGTAGGCCACCGCACCGCGCGTGTATGCGCCGGTCCAGGGGTTATAGGACGCACCGAACCCGTAGGTTGGATAGTACGGCCGGTAGTACGGATACCCGCCGCCGTACCACACATACGGCGGGTAATAGTAGCCCGTGCCCCACACGGCGCAGCCCCACCCAATCATCACGCCCGTGAAAGCCGCTGCCGTCGCATACACGACCGCGTCGTTGTCCGAGTCCTCCACCGTGACGTAGGTGACCGCATGCGACGGCGAGCTCACCGGAATCTCGTAGATGGTTTTGGGCACCTCGCCGGTGATCTGCCAGGGCCCGGTCGGCGTCTTCGACATGAACCAGACGCCCTGGAAGCACATGTAGTAGAGATCGCCGACCTTGAGGATGTCCTTGTCGGTGTTGACCGCCCGCTGCGCCGATGTCTTCTCGATCGGCTCGAACTGCGGCGCTCCGCCCTGATACTCGACCTCGGGCGCCATCACGGTCCGACTGACGCGCGCCGTCTGCGGAATCCCCGCGAGCAGGACGGCTTCGATGGCCTGCGCAGTGCCAGGCACCGACGCACGGACGCGCGACCGCTCGTGCTCGAGAGGAATCTGCTTGAAATCATCGGGCAGGTTCGGCGTGGCGAAGGTCCAGGGGCCGGTGAAATCAGGCGCCGAAAACCACCGGCCCGCGACCAGGAAGTAGACCGCGCCGGTCGCGCCCATTCGAAAGACGTCGCTGTCGGTGTTGCTGACCCACAGCAGTTGCTTGGCACCTTGTACGGCCTCGTACTTGGGTTTGCCTTTCAGCAGGATCAACTCGGCCGGTTCGAGGGAGACGAACACTCTCGGCACCTGGCTCTCCTTGATCGTCTGACCGGGAAGCGTCGCCTTCACATCCTTCCAGTTCTCATCGGCTGGGAGCTTGTCGAAACTCGCTGGCAGTTTGCCGGCCGGAATCCACGGGCCCTTCACGTCACTCGACTTCAGCCACGCCCGTTCGTTGCGGAGAAAGTAGGTCTTGGATGGCCCGTGCTCGAAGAGATCCCAGTTGGTATTTACCGCCGACCGCAGATCGTTCTGCGGAATCGGCGACCACACTGGCTCGCCGTCGATGTTGACGAGCACCGCCGGCGTCTGGCTGAAGAAGACTGTCGGCGGATCCGCCTTCAGGCCTTCCACGTTCTTCGGGATGATCTGGCTCGTGTCGATATTCGCCAGCACGCGGTCGAGCGCGATCACGCGCTCGTCGAGCGGGACCGCTGTCGTGATCTCAGAGACGACGGCCTTGACCCCGTCCCGCTGGAGTGTAGGGAAGTTGGACTCCCCGATCGTGAAGTCCGAGAAGCTCACGAGCCGCTGCTCGACGGCCACCTTCGTGTCGGATTCAACCTTGATCGTACCAAGGGCGGGCTCCTTGGCGCCCTTCGCCGTGTAGGAGACGGCGGCGTACAGCGTGGCATGTTTCTGGTCGGCCCAGCTCGCCACCTGTGGCTGATGGATGACGAGGGCGGCGCCACTTGCCGTCGTGTATGCGCGCGGCCACCCGCCATCCGGCGCAGCCGGATCCGCGGCGGACGCACCGGACGCTGCCGGCTTCTGCGCCGCCGGCGCCTTTGCTGCCGGTGCCGTTGCTGCTGGCGCCTTCGATGCCGGTGCCTGCGCTGCGACGAGCGGGCCGACCGACGGCGCCAGCAAACTGATGATCGCGAGCGCCGCGACGCGGGCTCTGATGCGAGCGTAGACAAAGCAGTGTGTAGACATGATCGCAGGCGCTCGGGAAGTTCCCGCTATGAGGGTTTCCGGGTGAGTTTTGTCAGCATGATCGGCTCCTCTGCGTAGTCGTCGAGGAGTACGCCGCCGTCGCCATCGGGGCGCACGCGCGCGGCAGCGGCCATCGTCCCGCGGCCTTGTCCCTTTTCATCCAGCTGAATCTGCAGCACCGCCACTTCATAACCGGCTCGCGGCTTGGTGCCGGCGTTGCGCCCGCCGCCTATGAAGAACACGGGCTTGTCGGTCACGACGATGATCGTCCGGCCACCGCCTTCGACTTTTTCACGCGCATACCGGATCGCGAACGGCTCGCCGCCGCCGAGGACGAGCTGCCCGACTTGGGGCGCATTCCGAAGCGCGAGGAGAAACTTCGGGTAGCCGCCGGTTTTGAGCGCCGCTTCCACGGTGTTGCGATCGAAGTCCGGCGTGTAGCGATTGAGGCGAACTTCGAGCGCGCCCGACACGGCGCTGGTGTTGTTCTTCGCCTGCGCCGTGGCGTTGAAAATTTCCGGAGCATTTGCAGGGGCTGCCTGCGCCGCGACCCGGATGGGGACGCCAAACAGCAGGACAGCGATCAGCACTGTGGCAGTACGCACGCCTTCTCCGAGTCGGTCTACTGGCTTTTCTTCCACTTGCTGATCGACACTGGAGCGCCGTTGTCGTCTTGAGTCGTCAGCGTCAGCACGTCGCCGGCGACCTCCCAGTGCCGCGGCTTGTTCGTGGCGAGCGGTCCTCCACCCGTCTGCAGCGAGGACGGCTGGCCCTCGATGAAGTAGGTGAGGGTTTTGTTCTGCAGATCGATCACCGTCCGCCCGTTGCTCGAGATGACGCCGTCACGGATGTTGATCCCGGCGGCGCGAAGCAGATCCGATGAGGCCTCGTCGGCACGGATCTCCATGCGCATGTTGCCGAAGTCGTCGTAGTTCAGGACCCCGGAGCCCTTCGGGAAGATGGGCGCCTTCCCGGGTGGACGCACTTCGAACGACTCGAGGGCCCAGCGCCCCTCCAGAAATTTGCGTGCGTCGGCGAGCGTCCCGGCGCCCGTATCAATTTTTCCGAGTGGAAGCGGCTTCTGACGCGGTGCTCCCGCACAGGCGGCGGTCGCCGTCAGCAGCGCCGCAATGCCGGCCGTTCTCCATACACGCGGCCGCACGAGCCGCATCGATAGCGCAGACAGTAGAGCCATAGGTCTCCAGCAGTGGCAAGGAGCAGACCATCGGCCGACTGAAGGTGAGCGGTGACAAAGACTGGAAGTCCGAAGGAATCAACGATTCGTGGCCCCGGGCTCCGGGACGCGACCGAGGAGGTCACAACATGCTGTGAGCGGTTACCGGCCAGGCACCACGCGTCCGCGCCGGCAGGGCTACGTATGCTGATCTGAAAAATCGTCGCGGAAGTGTGGCAGGTCACCGGGCTCGGTCGTCGCGCGGGTTTTGATCGGGACCTGGACCCGCACCCGCGTGCCCTCATTCAAAACCGTCACGACAGTGAGATCGCCCCCCGCCAGTCTCGCGCGCTCGGCGATGCTGGTCAACCCCAGGCCCGCACTGCTCTTGCGCACCTGGAGGTCGAAGCCTCTGCCGTTGTCGGCGATCGTGATCTCGGCGCTGTCGCCGGTGCGATGCAGGCGAACCTCGGCCTTCGTGGCGTGAGCATGTTTGACGACGTTGTGCAGCGCCTCCTGTGCGATCCGGTACAAACAGAGCGCGGCCTCCGCGTCAATGGATTCGAAGTCCCCCTCAGCGCTGCAGGTCACCGTGAGCGCGTGTGACAGCGAGAGTTCGCGGCAATACGTGGTCAGCGAGCCGGCCAGTCCAACATGCCGGAGCACGTCGGGGTGCAGCTCGCGCGAGAGGTCGCGGACGCTCTCTGCGAGTGTGCGCGTGCGCTGCTCGAGCGACGAGAGGTCCGTCTGCACGTCCGTGAAGGGCCACATCGCGGCCACCCGTCGCTTGAGGCCGCTGAGCGCGATGGACAAGGCCGCAAGCTGCTGGCTCACGTCGTCGTGGAGATCGCGGGCGATCCGCGCCCGCTCCACTTCCTGGGCAGCGATCAGCCGTCCCGCCAGGTCCTGCAGATGCCTGGTCAAGTCCTCTCGCTCGCGTTCTGCCTGCCGTTGCTCAGAGATGTCGGCAATGGAACACAGGGCGAAATCGCCTTCAGATGTGCGAAGCGGACTGAACCCAATCCGAATGGGGATCTCAGTGCCGTCCTTGTGCAGACCGTAGATCTCGCGACTCTCGGGCATCGGCACGGCGGTGTCATCCGCCGGGACATCGCCGTGAATTCCCGGCAGTATGCCGCGCAAGCGCTCCGGAACCAGCATCTCTGCGGTCTCGTTGATCAGCTCCTCGCGTTGATAACCGAACAGCCGCTCGACATGGGCGTTGACCAGCACGATCCGGCCCGTGCGATCGATCATCAGCATTCCCGTCGTCACGGTCTCGAGCGCGAGACGGAACAGCTCCGCCGAACGCTTGCGTTCCGTAATGTCCAACGACGTCCCGATCATGCGGTACGGCGTGCCATCTTTGCGTCTCATCACCGATCCGCGCGAGAGGAACCACCGCAGGCTGCCGTCCTTGTGCACCATCCGGTGCTCTGCTTCGTACATGTCGGTGTCGTCGGAGATGGACGCCAGGGCCCGGGTCATGACCGCCGCGTCGTCGGGATGCGCTCGCGCTTTCCAATCGTCCACGCGGTCCGGGATCTCCGTCTCCTCAAAGCCCAATATGGATTTGAGCGTGGCGTCCACATAGAGGTCGTTGGTATCGAGGTTCCGGTCCCAGGCGCCCACCGCGCCGGCCGTCGTCGCCAACGCGTATCGCTGCGCGCTCTCGCGAACCGCGGCCTCGGCTTGCGTGCGCTCGGTGATGTCACGCACCAGGGTGAGTATCTGGTCATTGTTGCGCACCATCCGAGCCTCGAACCGCCGCGGCCCGTGTGCGAGGTCCAGCGGGTACTCGACGACCACAGGCCCCGACGCGTCGGCTGCCTGAGCGAACGCGGGCTCGAGCTCGCGAAGCACGACGGGCGGCAGCACATCGTGCATGCGTCTCCCCAGGAACTGCCCGGGAGGCAGGAGGAGCAGGTTTGGATCGGGTGCGTGATAGTCGAGATAGACCCCGTCCCTGGTTTGCAGGAACATGAGATCTGGCAGGGCGCGGAGGATCGCGCTGTTTCGTCGCTCTGTCTGGCGTCGCCGCGAGCGCTGGAGGATCAGCGCAGCTATCAGCGCGGACTGGGTGCCAACCAGCGCGATGGCACCAAGGATTTGCCACCGGTAGCGTTCCCACACCGACAGCTCTTCGGAGAGAATCTGACCGCCCTGCGGGTCCTGCTCACGGATCCGCCGGAGCTCGAAGTGCACGGAGTCCGGCGATGGAGAGCTGATGGCGGCGAGGAGGTCGCCTGCGGCCGACCGCGCGGGCAGCCGGACGGAGCGCGCGGGCAGCCGCACGGAGAATGAGAAGACGAGAGCGGCCGTCAGTATCGAGAAGCGTGCCGCGCTCACCGCCACGAGACGAAGAGATTGACCGCGATACACGGCGCGTTCAGGCGTTACCCCTTGGGTGTGTGACTAAAGGAAAGAGTATAAGCCTCGCCGTGCGTTCAGGTGTCTAGTTTTGCACATGCGTCGCGAGGCGGCCCTACTCGACGAGCGGAATCCCAGCAGCCAGCTCGTAGCGCACAACCGCCCGGATCTTGTTTTCGATCTGGATGTAGCGTGCCGCTTTCGTCGCGGGGAGTGCGGCAAGAATCTTTGGCGCCATCGTGCTCTTCAGCTTCGCCTCGGCCTCATCAATCGCGAGAGCCTCGTCGAGAAGCTTCCGTGCCGCGTCGTTGGTGACCGGCCCCTTGTTGTAGGCGTCGGCATACGCCAGGATCGCCGCGGTCATACGCTGATTGATCAGCTGAAGGTCCTTCTGGTACGCGTCGTACACGGGCCAGAATGCGGTCCCTTCCGCGTCCGTGAGCTTCAGGTTCTGGGCGACCACAAGCTTCTTGTCCGCCTTGATCTTCTGGCTGAGGATGTCCATGTCGGTCTTCGCCGTGCTCTGGGGCATCGCAGGCGCCGCCAGACCGACCACAATCGCACACGCCGTCGCGAGTCGAATCATCATGAGTCCTCCGTGTGTCCGTCGTTGAGCTTTCAGCATGGGAACAGGACCTCATCGCTTCGCAGGCGTGGGGTACTTCGCGAACATCGCCGCCACTGCCGCGTCGATCGTGGCCCCGATCGTCGCCGGATCTCTCTCGATCGGCGTGTCCATCCGCACGCGAAACAGCACCTGACGATTCGCCGCGTCGGTGAGATCCAAAACGAGCGAGCCGACGGCGTAGTCACGAAGCTCGCCGCTCTTCGACGGCTTCGATTTCACGTCCGTGTCGGTTCTGCTTTGCGAGGCATACCTGACGACCACGTCGCCTGACCCAGAGGGCAGCTTTGCGAGGGAATGGGCGGCCAGTTCGCGGTCCACCGCGGCGACGATGCGAGCGTCGACGTCCTTGTCGAAAGACGGGCGTCCCTTGTCCCATATGTATGTCTTGACCTTGGCCAGCGCCTCTGGTTTGACCGTCTGTACTGTGACGCCATACTTCGGCTGGCCGGCCACCACGACGCTGGCACCGAGCAATACACAAAACAGGACCAACCGGGAGTGTGCGAGTCGCATGCGCATATCGCATATGAGGGCAAGGAGCGGGCCAGGCCGCCGACCACGAGGGCCTGTTACCATCGGTGGAAACACACGGGAATCGTCGAGCCGCGGTGGCGGACGCTTCGGCGACGACCGACCTCACCACATGCTGTGAGCGATGGCTCACGCGTCGGTAGTCCGATCGTCTACTTGCGCGTCTCGACTTGCGCCTTTGCGGCGTTCCGCCGCTCGGCCTGCTCGGCGATCAGGCGGTAGCTGATGTAGTACTTGAAGATGTTGCTCACGTAGGTGACCGTCTCGCGGCCGATCCGCTCCGACGCGATGCGTTCGACGTTGCCGAACCAGACGTTGGGATTGAGGCCGCGCTTTTCCGTCTCGCGGCGGAGCTGTCTGATGCGTCCAGGCCCAGCGTTGTAGGACGCGAACGTGATGAGCGCCTTGTTCAGATCGTCCATGGGCTCGTCCGCGTAGAACTCGTCCATCATGAACCGCATGTACTTCACGCCGCCGTGGATGTTGGCCTCGATTTGTCGGATGTCCCCGACGTTCAGCTCCTTGCCCGTTGGCGGCATGATCTGCATCACGCCAATCGCACCGACGGGACTCCTGGCGTTCTGATCCAGCGTGGACTCCTGGTAGCCCTGCGCGGCCATCAGCAGATAATCGAGCTTGTACCGCGCTCCGTACTTCTTGAATAGATCGAGCACCGCCGCCAGCTTCTGGCGCTCGGTCGCGGCCATGGCGTTCCTCGCGTATTTCACGTTCTCGAGATAGCGACGTTCAATCACGTTTCGAAATGCGTCGCTCTTGTCCTGCTTCCGGATCCACGCGTTGATGACTTCTCGAAGCTTGCGATTCTCTTTGCGAAACGCGACGGCCAGTGTGCCGCCAGATCGCACCGGGATGTCCGAGTGCACCGTGATCTTCGTGAACACTCTGCTCCAGAATTCGGCCAGATAGTCGTCCACGAGGGTGATCGGGGCCAGGCCGGCGTTGACCATCTCGAGCACGTCGTCGTCTTCGAGAACCTCTGGGACCGGTGTGATCGCCACTGGCGGTTTGCCGCGCGTCTTCAGCTGCGCATTCAGGCTGACGAGGCTTTCGGCATAGATGCTCCCCTTGCGAACGAACACCTGCTGGCCTGACAGATCGTCCACCGCGGCAATCGGCGG
>Ga0209382_10008590_pt1 | contig 12873 bp, 7 predicted proteins | sample SoiMetdeltSBSDD5_FD_187599 | JGI IMG/M metagenome (GOLD analysis project Ga0209382, IMG submission 187599) | Bulk soil microbial communities from a Populus tree surrounding site in Tennessee, USA - Soil MetaG P. deltoides SBSDD5 (SPAdes) (version 2) | ecosystem: Environmental > Terrestrial >... | reverse complement strand
AAGGCAGCAGGCCGAGTAGTAGGGTCGCGAGCAGGAGCGGTCGCCGTCTCACGCGGGCCTCGCTGCGCGCTCAGGCGGGCGCGGGCGTGCTTCGCCCAGAGTGTTCGTCGCGCGCCGCACGCGCGTGAGCCACCAAGCGTCCAGCATCACGAACAGCAGCGCGAGCGCTGCGAGCAGCCACGACCAATCGCTGAGCGCATCGGCGAGCTCGCGAGCCGACACTTCTCGCACGAGCGACGCATTCACCACCAGCTCTCGCGGGGCGACGTCGCTTTCCCGTTCACTCGTTAGGTTCGCCGCGACGAGCGCGCTCCCCGGGCGCGGTTTCTGCCACGAGACGTAGTAGAAGCCGGCACGCGCAAGCTCCGGAACCACGGCCAACCCGCTGCGCGCCGGGATCGCGGCTTGCGTCCCCTCCGGGCCCTCCACGCCGACTTCTTCGACGTCGGGCGGGACGCGCACGCTGACGGGCTCGCCCGTTTTGGCGGGGCCGGTGAGCCCTTGCTGCCGATGAGCGCGGGCGAGCTCCACCACGTTGCGCACGAACAGCACGAACGACGCTTTCAGCGGCCAATTGCTGTCGCCCGGATCGAACGAGAGCAGCGTGGCGCTGCGTCCCGGTGTGCTCACGTCAGCCAGAATCGTTCCCTCGCGCGATCGCACGAGCGCTTCCTCGGGCCCGCTGGTCTCGATTCGACGCGCCTGCTCTACGGACACACCGTCCAGCGTCAAAAAGCGCAGCCTGGGATCGGTCTCCGACCACGACGTCGGAGTCGCGCCTCGGATCGGCTCGCCGACGGTCGCGGTCCTGCATGCGCCCGCAGGAGGATTCACGATCAGCGTGTCGCCTCCGGGCGCGAGCGGCGGACATACGCCGCTCAACACGACCAGAGCGTCGTCCGGGACGCCGGCCGAGCCCAATGCCTCGACGCTCGTGCCCGCGAGATCGACGTCCGGATCGGCAGCCAGCGCACGGCCGAGCCAGGAGCTCGCGTCGGCGGCGGGCGCCATCACGACGGGTAGTTTGCGGCTCGGCGGCACCCGTCCGTAGGCGCGGTCGTCGACGGGGACAGCGTCGTTCGGGCTGAGCTCGACGACGATGCCGCTGCCTCGATCACCGCGCGCCGGCTCGAAGGTGAGCACAATAGGCGTCTTTTCTCCGGGCCCGAGCTCGATGCGCCGCGATGCGAGCGGTCGCGGTCATCGTCCTCGCTGCGCGCGCGATGCAGCAGAATCCGGATTGACAGCCCTCGGGCCGCGCCGTACATTCGCGCAACCATCCTCTATGCCAACGCCACATAGGCGCTTCACCCTGCACGGCGCGCCGCTTCGCACGGTCGCGGAGTTGCAGTGCATCGCGCGCCGTTCACATCCGCCCGGCCGCTGACGCACCGGGAGTGAAGACGGATCGGGAGATCCGGGGTCGATAGCCGACCGGATCGTCGCCCAGCAGGTCCCTCACTCCCACTGAGTCGGCGCTCTAGCCCGTCCGCTGTTTCCTAATCAGTCCAAGGATCGACCCGTGAGCCCTCAGCCTCTTGTGCTGTTGCTCGCTGCCACACTCGCCGGGGTACCGCTCGGCGAGGTGCACGCGCAGCAACCCTTTGCCTTGACCGGCCGGATCACCAACGAGAGCGGCAACCCCGTTCCGAACGCGACCGTCGCCGTTCCCGCGCTGGAGATCGGCACGACGGTGCGGTCCGACGGCAGCTACACCCTGGCACTCCCGGATCGGGCCAGGGGCCAGACGGTCACCCTCTCGGTGCGGGCGATCGGCTACAAGCCGCTCGCGGTCCAGATCGCGGTCGGCGAGACCGGCATCACCCAGGATTTCAAGCTCGAGAACAATCCGCTCCAGCTCGGCGAAGTCGTCGTCACCGGCGCCGGCACCGAGAGCGAGGTCGAGAAGCTCGGGAGCGTCCGCAACAACGTGGACTCCGCCCTGATCGCGCGGAGCAACGAGGCCAGTGTCGTCAACGCCATCTCGGCCAAGGCTCCGAACGTCGAAGTCGTGTCCGCCTCCGGCGATCCCGGCGCCTCGGCATCGATCCGGATCCGCGGGGCCAACACGCTGGGAAGTGAAGGGCAGCCCCTGTTCGTGGTGGATGGGCAGCCGATCGACAATTCCGTGACTACCACCGCGTCGCTCGACCCTCAAACGGGCGGTCCTGAGGGCGGTGTGTCCTCGCCCAGTCGGGCAATCGACATCAATCCGGAAGACATCGAGTCGATCGAAATCCTGAAGGGGGCGGCGGCGGGGGCCGTTTACGGCGCGCGGGCGGGGCAGGGTGTCGTGCTCATTACTACCAAGAAGGGTCGTGCGGGGGCGACGAAATACAGTCTCCGGAGCGCGTTCAGCTGGAGCAAGATCAACCGGTTCCCCAAGCTTCAGCGGCAGTTCGGGCAGGGTGATGGGGATTTGCCGGACCCCTGTGCCGAATCGGCCAACACGCCGGATCCGATTCTCGATTGCTACGCCACCGAGGACAGCTGGGGACCCGCGCTCGCTCCAGGCACGGTCACATACGATCATGCCTCCGAGTTGTATCAGACGGGCTTCGGAACCGACAACACGCTTACGATTTCGGGTGGAAACGATCGAACGACCTTCTACCTCTCCGGCTCGCTGCTCGATCAGGACGGCGAGCTGCCTGGGCCGAACACGAACTTCAATCGCAAGTCGTTCAGGCTGTCGGGTGAGCACCGGCCGTTGAATACCCTGAGGGTTGCCGGGAACATCAGTTACACCAACTCCCGGCAGTACGCGGTCCAGAAGGGATTCAACTTCAGCGGCATCGGCTGGGGCGCCTGGCGCACCCCGCCCGAATTCAACAACTTCGACTACATCACGACGCCGGACAGCGTCCAGCGCTCGTTCCGGTTCCCCAATCCTTCGTTCGGCAACGCCGACTCGACCCGCGGGTACGACAATCCCCTCTGGTCGGCCCTCAACGCCGTCAGCTCGTCCATCGTCGGTCGTACCATCGGCAACCTCACGGTGGATTTCACCCCGTGGCGATGGCTCAAGCTGAGCTACACGCTGGGCGTGGACGACGGTCAGGACAGCCGGCTCCAGGGACAGCCGCCATCCAGCTCCAACACGCCGGACCCGCGTGGTCAGGTGATCAAGCAGACGCTGGTGAACACCCAGTGGGACGGCAACTTCCTCGCGACTGCCAGCTACACCTTGAACCCGAACGTTCAAGGGACCTTCAGCTTCGGGCAGAACCTCAACAATCGGAGCTTCCGGCAGCAGGGCCAGGTCGGCAACGGGTTGATTGCGGATCAGCCTTTCAACCTCAGCAACGCCGCCTCCTTCCCGCCGCCGCTGGATATCGAGACCAAGATCCGCACCGAGGGATACTTCGGCCAGGCCACGTTCGACTTGTGGAATCAGCTCTTCGTAAAAGGCGGGCTACGCTACGACGGCGCCTCAAGCTTCTCCAGCGACGAGCAATGGGCCTGGTTCCCCAGCGCGAGCGCAGCCTGGCAGTTCACCAAGGTGACGGGTGATTTCGGTGGCGTGCTCTCGTACGGGAAGGCGCGCATCGCGTACGGCCAGGTCGGTACCCAGCCATCACCCTACCTTGGCGCGACCATCTACACCTCGGCGTTGTTCAACGATTTCGACGCCTTCGGCACCAGCTCGAGCCAGAACGGGCTCGGCGGCCTCTTCACACCGGACACCAAGCCCGCAACCAGCCTCCAGCCCGAACGCACCAAGGAGCTCGAGGCCGGCGTGGATCTCGGCTTCTTCAAGGACGTGGCCGACCTGAGCTTCACGTGGTACGACCGGACCTCGACCGACGTGATCCTGCTGATCCCGGTAGCTGCTTCGGGCGGGTTCACGGTCGAGGGGGCGAACGCGGCTCGCATCCACAACGCGGGCACGGAGTGGTCCTTGAATGTTCGTCCCATTACTCACAGGAACTTCGGCTGGGACTTCGGCATCACGCTTGGCACCAACCGCAACAACGTGGAGGACCTCCGCGGCGCCCAGTTCGTGAACTACGGTGGCCTGGGCGGCGCCATCCAGGGTGGACCACAGGCGGTGGCGGAGGTGGGACAGCAGATCGGGACTTTCCGCGACTACGACTACGTTCGCTGCGGGCGCGGCGTGATCCTGACGACCGCAGGGGGCAGCCCTTACGACGTGGACGCAAACTGCTCCGCTACCCAGATCCAGAACAAGGCTCTGTTCATTGACGACGGTACCCTGGTGAACAGCGCCGGCATCGGCAGCAACGGGGCCGGCTATCCGCTGCTCGATCCCAACCAGCAAGTCATCGCTGACCCGAATCCCAAATGGACTGGCTCGTTCCGGACCAATGTCCGATGGGGAAACTTCTCGTTTTCCGGATTAGTGGACCTCCGGCACGGGGGCGCAGTGTGGAACGGGACCCGCGCGGCGCTCAATACCGTCGGCACCTCGGCCGAGAGCGCGCTGCGCAACCACAGCGTGGTCTTCGGGAGCGACTTCCTGGCCGGCCCGGTCGCCGGGCCTGGCGCGGGAACGGCCGTGACCCTGGACCAGAACTGGTTCGCCAACTATTACGGCTGGTCGTTCGCGAGCACCATCGGCCAGCCGTTCTACGAGGACGGCGGCTTCGTGAAGCTGCGCGAGATCTCGGTGGGGTATTCCTGGCACAACCGATTCGTGACCCACACCCTTGGACTCTCGACCGTTGATCTGCGCGTCGCAGGGCGGAACCTCGCGGTGTGGACCGATTATACCGGCGCGGATCCGGAGACCAACCTTGCCGGCGCCGAGACCGGGGCCCGCGGCATCGACTTCTTCAACAACCCGCAGACCAGGTCGTTCGTGTTCACCGTCGTCCTGGCCCGGTGATGCGGCCGCCGACTTCCAACGGGATCAGACGCATGCCAATGCGCAGACTTTTTTCGCCGGTGATTCTCGGGTTCACCTTCACCGCGACCGTGACCGGGTGCGGCGATTTTCTCACCGGCCCCAAGCTGCAGGACGACCCGAACAATCCGACCGCAGCCTCGAACAATGCATTGTTCGTCGCCTCGCAGGTCAACATCTCGACCCAACTCGAGAGCCGGCTGGCGCGGACCATCTGCATCTGGATGCAAGGCTGCGCCGGCCAGACGCAATACCTGTCGCTGGGCAGCTACTCCGTGGGCGAGGACGACTACTACATCAACTGGTCGGCCTTTTACGGCGGTGGGGGCTTGCTCGATCTCCGGACCATCCAGACTCGCGCGCTCGAGAGCGGCGATTCGGTGTTCTGGGGCACGGCCGCCGTGCTCGAGGCCTATGTGATCGGAACCACGGCCGACATCTGGGGCGACGTGCCGTACAGCGAGGCCGCCAACCCCAAATTCCCGACACCGAAGCCCGATCCACAGCAGAACGTTTTCGCCGCCGTCCAGGCCAAGCTCGACTCTGCGATCACGTTCCTTGCGGCTACCGGACCTCGAAACGCTGGACCCGGCATCAACGACCTGGTGTACGAAGGCGATCCCGCCTTGTGGACCGCGCTGGCTCACACGCTCAAGGCCCGGTACTACCTCCATGTGGCCCGGCGGGACCCGAGCGCGTATGCCAAGGCGTTGGCCGAGGCAACGAACGGTATCCAGCCGGACGGCGACTACGTGGTGGCGCTCAGCGGCCAGAGCGCGACGTCGTCCGATCTGTGGAACGTGTTCCAGAGCATCTTCCCGGGCTACGTCGTAGCGGGCGCGTTTATGGTCAACACGCTCAAGGGCCCGCCAGTCGATCCGCGGTTGCCGCTGTACTTCGCGCCCAACGGGAACAATGATTTCGTCGGCGCGGATCCGGGCGTGCCCGGATCGCCCGAGCTGCTCTCGACCCTGAGCGCCACCCGGCTGGACGGCGCCTTCCCGCAGCCCTTCGTAACCTGGGAGGAAAACCAGCTCATCATGGCGGAAGCGTCCTACCAGGTCGATCACTCCGACGGCGCATCCATCGCGCGAAACGCGTTGCAGGCGGTCTGGGACGCGAACGGTGTCACGTTACCGATGCCGACCCCTGGCACACCAGGCCCGACCGATCCGCTGCTCGTTGCCATCATGACCGAGAAGTACATCGGAAACTTCCAGAACCTGGAGGCCTGGCAGGACTGGAAGCGCACGGGAATCCCCAACCTGCAGCCGGCGCCGGGCGGCGTTATTCCCCGGCGGCTGGTCTATCCGTTGAGCGAGCGGAACGCGAACCCGAACATCCCCGGGGCGGGCCCGGCACGGAACTGGAACGATCCCCCGTGAGCTGGGGCAAGCCACACAGGTCGCGCCGAGCCTGAGTGCGAATCAGGTGGGCGAGGGCTGGAGCAGCTCGGAAACGGCGCGATACGCCTGGTCGATCGCGCCGTTGGTGTACGCATACGCGCCGGCATCCGAGTTGGCGATGGTGATGTTGCCGAACGGCTTCCGTCCGATCACGCAGGGCTGCTCATCGTCGGGCCAGATGGGGTCCCAGAGCGAGTTGTACTCGTAGGCATAGCCATGCGGCCACCGATTCACTGTGATGCCGACGATATCGCGGGCCGGATTGAAACCTCCGTTTCCGAGCGCCCGTCCCAGCTCATCGCGAAGGTTTCGCTCGAACGTTTCGAAGGGTGTTTGGAGCAGCTCGGCGTGGCCGAGGCGGTGTTGAGAGCGTGCGGGAAGCCCAGGCTTGCACGGCGTCCGCAGGACGTGCAGCACGACTGGTTCGTTCGGAGAGCGCGAGAAGTGGTATGTGCCCAGACTTACGGGGAAGTCCAGGGTTGCTGAGCTGAAGTAGCTCCCGGGAGCGTAAAACGAGAGCACACCGAGGTTGGCGAACGCTTTCCAGTCCCGGAGAGCGACGTTGGTGTATACCAGCGGCACCTTGACGCCGTAGCCTAGTGCCTCCTTCTGCGCGGGCGCCAGATCGGGACAGATGTAGGGAATCATTCCGTTCCAGCAGGCCAGCAGGCATGCCTTGGCGCGGACGGTCCACACGTCCTTGCCGCGGGCGTACGTGATCGCAACTCCTCGGCCACCGTTGGCCTCGTTCACGGCGCGGATCACGGTGCTGTTGAGCCGGATTCTGGTGCGGGCGCCCGGCTCGTCGAGCGTGGCGTAGTGCACGCGCGCCGTGACGATATCCTCCATCGTGTGACCCGCCGCCGCGGCGGGAACCAGCTTCCGCACCAGGAGCCGCGCGATCGACGCATTGCCATCGGGGAAATGGAAGATGTACGGCTCTTCCTCGTGAGGCGCGGCGGTGAGCCCGAGGCCCGGAAAATTGGTCTCCTCGAGCTTGAGCCCCTTGAATCCCGGGTAGTTGAGCCCCCAGCAGTCGAGTGCGGGGACGGCATCGATTCCGACGCCATAGAGATCGTGGGTCCAAGCCTGAAATAGAGGAAGGCCGTCGGCAGGCACCTTCACGTACTGCCTCAGGTAGTCCAGGTAGCTCGTCTTCTCCAGCTTCGCCTTCTTCTGATCAGTCGTGAGACCAGGCAGGTAGTCCGCGGCATCGTTGAATAGCCGCACGATCGCCGAGCGCGCCGCGTCCGACAGCGGCGCATTCTTGAGCTCATCGACCGACGTGATCTCCGGCAGCTCGCGCCGCCCCAGCCCAGCGACTAGGCGGTCGGTGCCGAAGGTCTCACGATCGAAGAAGACGGCTCCCTTGACACCGAAGCGGCTGTAGAAGCCCCGGTCGTACGCGGTGTAGAACCGGGCCGTCTCGATGCCAAGCTCGGTCAGGAGACCGTGCGCCTCCACACTGTAGCGCCCCGGTGTTTCGATGGACTGCGTCCCACCGTAGCCGATGAGCAGTTTCCCGCCGTAATGGAACTCGTTGCGTTTTGCGTGCCCGCCGAAGTCGTCATGGTTGTCCAGCACGAGAACGCGAGCGCGCCACCCGTGCGCCTTCTGGTAGAAGTAGGCTGCACTGAGTCCGCTGATGCCGCCCCCTACGACGATGAGATCGTAGGACTCCCCGTTCCCACGCGCGCTCTTCATCATCGCGTCTAGGCCGCCGTCCCGAATGCGGTGGGCGATCTCGTACGACCCCGGATGACTGCCTCGGAGTCCGGTGAGCGCGGGTGGGTAATAGCCCGGCGCTCGCTCGGGTGCATACGGGTGAGGGTGCGGACGGGGCCCAGGCAGGTTCAAGGGCAAGCCCGCAAGGAACGCGGCGCCCGCGGCCATGGCCATCCCATCAAGAAAGTCTCGGCGAGGAATCGCGCGATCCATTCCCAGATCGCGATCGTCGGATGCTGCACTCATTGAGAAGCCTCCGAAGGTGCCCTAACATGGCACGTCACCTATGGCCGTGCCAGGGGCGGTGAGCCCATTCGTGATAACGTCATGAGGCTTTACAACTTGTCGTGGTTTCGCAGGGCATTCGGGGGTGAGCGTGAAGCGCAAGGGGGCTGGACAAGGGGGTGGGGGTCGGATGTAGAGTGGGAACGCAGGCTGCGGCGATGCGGCCTGTGTTTGCATCCTCCGACCAAGCGGAGGGTCCACTCTCGCAGCTGACTATCTCCTTGAGCTGCGAGCCCCCATCAGCGGCGGGGGCGAGGGCGTGCGACCGGCGGCAGCGTCGCACAACCAGACCGAGTGCCGCGCCAACAATGAAAAGAGGAGTTTGTGAAAGTCCTGGTCCTAGGGGCCGGCGCGGTGGGGACCGTGTCAGCTCTCAAATTCAGGCAGGAGGCGATGGTCGAGCAGCTCATCATCGCCGACGCGGTGTCCGCCCGCGCAGTCGCCCTCGCGGACCGACTCGACGATCCTCGAGTTCGTGCAATCACTCTCGACGCGGGCAACCAGCGCGACGTCGCCCGCGCCCTTCGCGAAACCGGCACCACCATTCTGCTCAACGCTGCTTTGCCGGCCACCAACCTGGCCGTGATGCGCGCCTGCCTGGAGGCCGGCTCGCACTACATCGACATGGCAAGCGGCGGCACCGACGCAGACGGGATCCCCAAGCTGGAAGACCAGTTCGCGCTCGACGCTGCCTTCCGACGACGCGATCTCACGGCCCTCCTTGGTATGGGCGCCGATCCCGGCACGACCAACGTCTACGCGGCGTACGCCGCGAAACACTTGCTCGACGAGGTGAGCGAGCTCAGGATCCGCGACGGTGACAACTCGACCTGCGAGGGACACGACGGATTCGTCGCCGCGTTCAGCCCCTGGGTGTTCATTGACGAATGCCTGTGCCGGGCGGTGTCCTGGCGCGACGGCCGCTATCACCTGGAAGAGCCGCTCACGGGGCAGGAGCTGTTCGACTTCCCGGCGCTCGGCGTACGGAGCTGTTATTACGTGGACCACGAGGAGTCGAAGACACTGCCGCGATCGTTCCCTCGGGCGCGGGTAATCGATTTCAAGCTCTGCCTCGACGACCTGACCCGGGAGGCTCTGCGCGCGCTGAGTCGCCTCGGCCTTTCCCGTAAGGATCGAGTGGCCGTGCGCGGCGTGGAGGTCGTACCACGCGACGTCGTGGTCTCGTTGCTCCCTGATCCCAAGGACCTGGCCGGCCGGCTCCGAGGGCAGAGTTGTGTCGGCACGTTGGCTCGCGGGGCAAAGAGGGGCGTGCGCCATGCCTTCTATCTCTACAACGTCGCGGATCACGAGCAGGTGTACGCCTCGCTTGGCGTCCAGGGGATCGCCTATCAGACCGGTATCCCACCTGTCGTCGCGGCTCAGCTCATGGCCGAAGGCGTCTGGAACGGCAGCGGTGTCCGGTCGCCCGAGGAGTTCGATCCCGATCCTTTCCTCGAGCGACTTGCGGTCGCCGGGATGCCGTGGCACGTTCGCCCTGAGCGTGCCGAGCAGCCGGAGCCAGAGCTCCGAGCGACGCGACTAGCCGAGGTCGCTGCCTGACGTCTTGAATCACTGGTGAGGAGTTTCATGACTACGTCAACCAAACCGCGCCCGCGGGCGGCCAAGAGCGCCAAGGCCACTGCCTACCGCATGTACATCGGCGGCAAGTTCGTGGACGCCAAGGGTGGGCGCGCGTTCGATGTCTACGACCCGGCCACCGAGGAGGTCATCGCTACCTGCCCCGAGAGCGCCGCGGAGGACGTGGATCGCGCAGCGCAGGCGGCCCACCGCGCGTTCTACGGCGGCTGGAAGACGACAACGGCGCAGGAGCGCGGGCGTGTTCTCTTGCGGCTCGCTGAGCGAGTTCGGGCTCGACGAGCCGAGTTGGCTGAACTTGAAACGAGGAACTCGGGCAAGCCGATCGCGGAGTCGGAGTTCGACATGGACGACACCGCGACCTGCTTCGAGTACTACGGTGGGCTCGCGACCAAGATCAACGGCGAGGTGCTTCCGGTGCCCGCGGACGCCGTCGCGTTCGCGATGCGCGAACCGGTCGGGGTGGCCGGGCAGATCATTCCGTGGAACTATCCCCTCATGATGGCGGCGTGGAAGATCGCGCCCGCTCTCGCGGCCGGCTGTACTGTTGTGCTCAAGCCCGCTGAGCAAACCCCGCTCTCGATTCTCGAGCTGGCAAGGGACTTCGAGGACGTGGGCATCCCGCCGGGCGTGGTGAACATCGTCACAGGCGACGGGCCCGGTGCGGGAGCGCCGCTCGTCACGCACGATGCGGTCCGGAAGATTGCGTTTACGGGAAGCGCCGAGGTCGGCAAACTGATCATGCGGAACGCGGCGGATCAGCTCAAGCGGGTCTCGCTCGAGCTGGGTGGGAAGTCGCCCAACATCTTTTTCAGCGATGCCGACTTCGAGAACGCGGTAGACGGCGCCCTGTTCGGCGTGTTCGTGAACCAGGGAGAAGTCTGCTCGGCGGGAAGCCGGGTGCTGGTGCAGAAGGACATCTACAAGAAGTTCGTTGACGCGGCCGCGGCCAAGGCACGGACGATCAAAGTCGGGAGCGGGCTTGATCGGAGCAACAAGATGGGGCCGCTGGTGAGTGCGGCGCAGCGAGACCGCGTCGTGAATTACCAGAAAGTGGGCCGCCGGGAGGCGAAGGTCGCGGTGGGTGGTGGCGTGCCCAAGGAGCACGAGCGCGGCTGGTACGTCGAGCCGACGATTTTCTATGACGTGGACAACTCCGCCCGAATCGCCCAGGAGGAGATTTTCGGGCCGGTGATGAGCGTGATCCCGTTCAAGGACGAGGCGGATGCGATCCGGATCGCCAACGCGACGCCTTACGGCCTGGCCGCGGCCGTGTGGAGCCGCGACATCTTCAGGGCATTCCGGGTGGTGAAGGCCCTCGAGGCCGGAATCGTCTGGGTGAACCACATGCAGCCGACCTTCGTCGAAGCGCCTTGGGGCGGCTACAAGGCCTCGGGGTTCGGGCGGGAGCTTGGCCACTGGGGCGTGGAGGAATACCTCGAGACCAAGCAGGTGTACATCAACCTGGACGAGAAGCCTATCGGTTGGTACTGACGTACACCGTTTTCGCGTTCACGAACTCCTTGATGCCGTAACTGCCCAACTCCCGGCCGTAGCCCGATTCCTTGATACCGCCGAATGGGAGACGGGGATCGGACACGACCGGGCCGTTCACGAAGGTCGAGCCTGCCTCGAGCGCGCGGGCCACGCGCTCGCCCCGCGCCGCATCTCTGGTGAAGACCGCGGCACCGAGACCGAACACGGAGTCGTTCGCGATCCGGATCGCATCCTCCTCGTCCCTGGCACGGATGATCGCGGCCACCGGCCCGAACAGCTCCTCCTCGTAGGCCGGCATGCCGGGCTCGACGTCGGTCAGCACGGTGGGCGGATAGTACGCGCCGGGGCCGGCGGGGACCTCGCCGCCCAGCAATACCCGGGCGCCCTTCGCCAGGGACGCGAGCACCTGCTGGTGAAGCGAGTCACGCAGATCCTTCCGCGCCTGGGGTCCGACATCGGTCCCCTCGACCATAGGATCACCCACTTTCTGGGTCTTCATGAACGCGACGAACCGCTCTGTGAACGTTGTAAGGACCGGCTCGACCACGATGAAGCGCTTAGCCGCGATGCAGCTCTGGCCGCTGTTGATGAGGCGCGATCGGGCGCAGATCGTCGCTGCCTGATCCAGGTCGGCGTCGTCCAGGACGAGGTACGGGTCGGATCCGCCCAGCTCGAGCACCGTCTTCTTCAGGACTGCGCCGGCCTGCGCCGCAACCGCCTTCCCTGCGGGCGTGCTCCCGGTGAGGGTTATCGCGCGCACATGCGGATGCTCGATCACCGCGCGTACATGGGCGTTCGCGAGGAGCAAGGTCCGAAATGCGCCTCGGGGAAATCCGGCCTGGGTGAAGATCTCCTCGATGGCGAGTGCGCAGCCCGACACGTTGGAGGCATGCTTGAGCACGCCGGTGTTGCCGGCCATGAGCGCCGGCGCGGCAAACCGATAGACCTGCCAGAGTGGAAAGTTCCATGGCATCACCGCGAGGACTACACCCAGCGGCTCGAAAGCAACGTACGACCTGGCACCTTCGGTCTTCACAACATCAGGCGCGAGATACGCCTCCGCGTTGTCGGCGTAGTGATCGCACACCCAGGCGCACTTCTCGGTCTCGGCGACACCCTGCTTGAGCGGCTTGCCCATCTCCGCCGCCATCAGCTTCGCAAGCTCGTCCTTCCGCTGCCGGAGAAGCTCCGCGGTCTTCTTCATCGGCTTTGCTCGGTGTGGGAAAGATGTGCTGCGCCAGGTGACCCAGGTCTCGTGCGCCTCGGTGACGGCGCCTGCCGCCTGTGCCGGGGTCATCTCGTCGTACGTTCTGATTGTCTCGCCGGTGGCGGGATTGATCGAGGCGATGCTCACTGGTTCTCCAGATCCCAACCTTCGGTATATTGAGCCCTCCCATGCACGATTGCCACGCTCACTGAGCCTTGCTCAGGCCAAGGTGGTCTCGAGTGCCTGGTGTCAGCAGGGCAGCCTCCCCGACGACCTCCATTCAGCTCGTC
>Ga0209382_10008589_pt1 | contig 12874 bp, 10 predicted proteins | sample SoiMetdeltSBSDD5_FD_187599 | JGI IMG/M metagenome (GOLD analysis project Ga0209382, IMG submission 187599) | Bulk soil microbial communities from a Populus tree surrounding site in Tennessee, USA - Soil MetaG P. deltoides SBSDD5 (SPAdes) (version 2) | ecosystem: Environmental > Terrestrial >... | reverse complement strand
GTTGATCGGCCTGTTGTTTGACCGGCAGAAGCTGAATTTGCAAAGTCAGTTTCATCAATGCGCATTATGTAGGCAAATACGCTCTACAGCTAGAAGATTATCGCCTCGAAGACTCAGCGATGCCAAATTCCTCTCCACCCAAGCTCGAAGACTCGCTATGGGTGGAGAATCCTTTGGCGGGAATGTTGGCGAAGGAGAGGCGCCAGGCTTAAGTTCCGCGTCGCGACAACGCGCCAGACGCGCGCCGGTATATGCTTCAGCTCCCATCCTCCCGTGCCCGCCTTTACACGAGAATCTCTGGGATAGCGCTCCCTTTAGCGTATCGGACGAAGTTTGTTCAGTTGACGTTGAAGATGCTGAGTCGGACTCTCCTTCTGCTCCAGTGGTGGGTGATGGATTCGCCTTCATGCGCGTGTCCGACCGGGGTCCGAACAGCAGCAGCTTGAGACGGGAGAGAGAAGCATTCTTCTGTTGAAGCAGAGTGATCAAACGAAGCAGTAACCGCAACAGCCGGGCCAGCAACTGAGCGTCTTCATCGCGAAGTTGTCCCCGCTCGATCCGGGTAATGAGCGCCTCGATCTCTGCGGAGTCAGTCGAATTGTGGTCTGGATCTTTCTTCATCGGCGACAACGGCGATTCTACGCAGCGCGCCGCTCGGAGGCGAGAGCGAATTGAATGCAGTTAATCCGAGGCCGGAAAGATAGGATCATTGCCTGCCGTCGCCAAATGTACTGATCATCTTTCCTCTTTTTGTCTCAATCGTTGGCAACAGCGATGGCTTCGATTTCGATCAGGCAATCTTCTCGCGCGAGCCGTTTCACGACGACAAAGGTGCTGGCAGGCGGATGTTCAAGGTTAATGTAGCTGTCGCGCGTCTCACGAAATGTCTTCCTGTCTGAATCATCAATCAGATAGTAGTTCAGCTTGACCACGTCCTTGAATGTAGCTCCGCCTTCTTCCAGCCGCGCTTTCAGGTTTTCAAAGACCTGTTTGACCTGTGCGCGAAAATCGCCTTCGCCCACGACCTTGCCCTCCTTGTCGAGTGGCAGTTGTCCGGCGATGTAAAGCGTGCGCCCGCCACGCGCTTCGACGACGTGCGAAAAGCCCAGGGGGCGCGATTGATGAAACGAACATTGGCAGTTGGTTGTGACATTTTCTTTATCTCCGGTCGCATAAGGGGCTGGCGAAGTTAGCTGCCAGCCGAAGTTGGTTTAGGTGTGATGAAAATGGGAAACTGAATTTCGGTCAGGCTGGACGCGCCGGCCTGCGCGTCCGGCCAGTAAATTTCGCGGTTTGGCTCGGTCACTTGATATCCCTGTGCTTTGATCCAGCGCCGGGCGACACGATAAGTTTGCTCGATGGTTTCATCTTTGCCCTGGTGAAGCACGCTGGCCGCTGTTACAGCGCGATGATTTCCGCCAGCGAAAAGCCCAGTTCCTTCAACGCCAGAATCTGATTCAGCCGCGCGAGCAAATTCGGTCCTTTCCCCGGAAATTATTCCGGGCATTATGGCCATTTACACCGATTTCCTGAAACCCTCCCCGGATGACATTTGCGGTACCTACAAGTATGCAATCATACCCTGAAAGGATTCCCGACCGCACGCCCATCCAGTGCCGTGCGCATTCGCACGACCAGTCTGCAGTCACTTCGCGCCTGGCTCCAGGTCGTGGACGATCTCGAGGTGCCGTGCGCATTCGCACGACCAGTCTGCAGTCACTTATTTGGGCGATGTTCCCGGTTACGGATAAGTCGTGCCGTGCGCATTCGCACGACCAGTCTGCAGTCACAGCTTTTCAGCAAGCTCAAGTCTGGCTTCACTTGCATCCATCACCCGCAAGTACGGGCGCAAATGTGCCGGAATTTCAACAGGCGGAACCATGATACTTGCGACCCCTTCTATCTTATTAAGAAAGTGGAGAGCGGCAGTTACATCTTGATCCCTGCCATGCCCATTCTCACACACGAGCAGGAGCTTGTGACCTGGCTCTATAGCGCCGCCACACTCCGGGCAGGTCTGCGTAGAATATGCAGCCTTCTCGTTTTGGAGCCGTGATTTGTGCTTCTGCTTCACGAATTCTCGTAACCCGTGTTGGCCGGCGATCTGTCGGTATTTTTGTGAGGCCTCAAATTGTAACTCTTCAGGCGTGCGCTCATTCCATTGACCGGTCTCTTTATGCGCCTCTTTGCGCTTCTGTTTCTTCTTGCCAACTTGTTCGGCCATCTGCTTGAGGCTCAGATCACCCTCCCAAGCAATAATGTCAAACGCGTTCAACCAGGCGGCGATTTGGCGATATGCGTCTCGCTTGGCCTTATAAGCATGGATCTCGAAGGCGCGGATCGTCTCGTTCATCTTCGCGGCCTCGGCATCCCACTCGTCAATTGTTCGTTTGGCTTCGCTCTCGATCTGTTCGAGTTTGCGCCGCAACCGTCGCAGGCCCATGTCGCGCATCTTCACGATCCTTGACATTATTTTTCCGGCGTCGGCCGGCCAGTCCTCTTTCTCTTCCTCGAAGATTTTGCACACTTCCGTCTTGCAGGCTTCCAGCGTCGCGCCGTAACTCGCGTCGAGGGCCTCTGCGTCGTCAAAGGTCATCGGCTTGCTATACTCCCAGCCATGTTTGTGGCAGTACTCTTTCTCCCGCCGCATTCTCCGACTGGCGGCGCCGATTACCAGCGGGACCATCAGTTCGTAGAAATGACCAGCGTTGTCCGCGATCACGCCCAGACGTATGTAGCCGTCCATCAGTCGCCAGCCGCCGGAATCCCAGCCGCAGACCCGGCCAGTTGGTCGGCGAGCAGGATCAGGCGGATGTTCCAGTCTGACTTGAAATGACCATGACCAACTGAACGCTGAATCCCGCCTGCCACAGAGCGCGACCTGCTTGATACGACATTCGGCAGGTAAATAATACTTATTTCGGCCGGAGCGTCCGCCATAGGCGACGTGCAGATTCAATCGCTCACGCGTAATGCCTACGCAGAAATGGCCGTTGTTCAGATACTCTTCTGGCGCTTCGGTCTTGAGGTTGCGCGTATCACGGATTGAGGATGTGCCCTCGCCGCCATTCAGCCACTCCGCCGATTTGCCGTCGTTATAGACCAGAGGAATGCTGATCGCATTCATGTCATCGGCCCGTTTAAATCGTGGTGGGCCAACCCGGGACGGATTCTTGCGCCAGTTACCGACCGTGGTCAAAAAGCGAACGACGACGGCCTCACGACAGCCAGCGTCGAGCTTTTCCTTGCGCTGCTTGGCGATCTCACGCAGAGGCTTCGTGTTGATCGGCGCCCAGAGGATCGCGCGCTCTTCTTTCGAGAGTAGCGGCTTGCCGGCTTCGTCCTTCTTATCGTCAGCGAGGATCTTCCGAAAGATCGCCGTAAAGTCGTTCCACAGCCGCCGCATCTCATGCGCAGTATCCCAGAGCGCCTGGGGCGGCTTTTCTTGCGGCCAGCAATCATAGGTGTAGACCTTGATCGGCCAGTCTTTGTTCAGGCGCCCTCGCCTGATGGGGCTTTTACGCTTAGCAGTCTTCTCATCAATCATTGGTGTTCTCGGTATATGCTGGACTGGCATTGGGTTGAGCTGACGCGAGAACTGGAGTTGGAGGCGATACAACCGCGGCGGTTTGCGCCCCGCACGACCGACTCCCGGCATGGCCAGCGGATGAGCCCGAATCTGATCTTGGAAAGAGCAATCAAAGTGGATCGTCCGCGTCAGGCGATCGTCGGCGACATCACCTTCCTGCCCTTCGGCAAGTCGGAGAGCGATTTCTCCACTTTTCGGCAATAAGGCGTCTCAGTCGCCGATGTGCGCTTCCCGCCCGCAGTTCGACACATCGGAGATCACCGGTCCAGGGGCCATGATCCTGCAGGTATGGGAATCAGTGCTTACCGCGTAGGGAGAAGTTGAAATAGGCTCAGTCTGCCTTTTATCGAAAAATTGCACCGGAACCACTCAGATTCGTGCAACAAAGCCCACATGTACTAAAAGCTTTGCAGATCGATTTAACTGCTGCCCCGACCTGTGTCGGCGCGCGCGTCTGAAACCCGCAGTAATTCGGGGGCGATTTTTTTTTCGCTCAGCATTGGAATCGCCTGCCGAACAATCAGGCTCGGAGACTGCGCGCCGACTCGCTCGGCGCAGACCGCCACCAGATACTCCGACCTCGGCCGGAACTGCCAGAATTGCCAGCGCGCGGGCTCGTCGGCCAACTCGGGGTGAATCGCGATCTCGACCGCATGGTCATCGGGGTAGTGAAAACTGAACTTATCGAGGGGCAAGGACAAACCCATGCCACGCGCCTTGATGTAAGCCTCCTTGAACGTCCAGTACTCGAAGAATCGATACTGCCGCCCCTGCGGCGGCGTGGCGGCAAGCGCCGCGACTTCTTGCGGCGCGAAAAAGCGATCCGCAATGTCAATCGATACCTCACGCGCGCGGAAATTCTCGACGTCCACCCCTATAGCGCGACGTTCGGCCACCCCCAGGACGATCAGGCTGTGCGTGTGCGAAATATTGAACGACACCCCCGCATCCCTCGCCTGCGCATTGACTATCTCGGGGCGCCCAAAGGCGTTCGCGGAAAAGACCCACTCCTTGGGATGGACGGGCGCGTAGCGCGACAAGGCCGTCCGCGCCAAGGCCCGCGTAATCAGATAACGAAGCCGATCCCTTGCGAAATAAAAACGCCGTTCCTGTTCCCTCTCAGCGGGGCTGAGCAGTTCCCTATAGGCGGAGTGCAAGCGCTGCTCAGTTATTTCATCATAAAAAGCGAGCCACAAATGAATCTCGGCGGGCGTGAGTTGGATGAGCCGGTTCATGTTAGCGCTCATGGATGAGCATCAGGCGCTTCGACGTTATCCGGGTTTCTCTCGGATAGCCGAAGGCATTGTTGATGTACGATACGCCGTCGATCTTCACGTGGTGATTAACGTGGCTGTGCCCGTAGACGTGAATGCTTGAGTTAAGGCTTCGTAACTGGCTCTCCAGTTGCGCCGAGCCCAGGACGGGATAGAGAAACCCGTTTGCGCCCGGAACGAACCCCGGCATCAAATCGATGCGCGGCAAAAAGTGCGAGTAGGTGATGACCGTGTCACCCGCCGCACTGACCTGTTTGTCATTGAACGCCGCAAAGTGCGCGGCTACGTCTTTTTCCGTGTATCCGCTCGGCCAACGGCAGGCGCGGTAGTCCATCCACACTCTCTTCAGCTTCTCACTCGGCTCTCCGAAGGAGTAGTCGTACCAGGCCAAAAGCGGAATGACCGACAAGCCCCGCTCGCGACACGGCTGCATCGACGCCCCGCTCGATTCGACTATCGCGCGGACATCATCGAACTTCTGCAATGAATTCATTTCGCGGTCTTCGCGTATCACCCACAAGTCGTGGTTTCCCGGCGTGAATAACACCTTTTTGAAACGCTTCGCGAGCGCGCTGAGGCACCAATCAAGCAGTCGCCGTGAATCGGTCACGTCGCCGGCAAGAATGAGCACGTCGTCTTGATATTCAGCGACGGATAGATTTGCGATCCACTCGGCGTTCACGTCGTAGTCGATGTGGATATCCGATAGGGCAAATACTCGCATTGTGGCTCGTCTTCGGCGCGACGTCGTTAACCCCTGGTCGGCGCCGACAATGCCGCCAGACCCTTCTGATCGAAGCCATAGGGCGTCAGAATCGCATGCGCCATCGACCTGGTTGTCGCAGGCGTCACCTACTTCAAGAGCGCGGCCAAAGCGCCGGCCTGGCCGACGTCGATGCATCAGCGGGCGCCATGTCGCTCCAACCGCGCCGCGGCTTCGCGGAATCGAAACGGGCGCCGCGCCACATTCCAGAAATAGTCGTCTGGCAGGTCAGACAGAATGGCAGTCTGATCGCAGCAGTCTCTTCAGTCGCATCTGGTTGGATCTATACGGCTATGAAGTTTTTGCGCGTTGATGGCGCAAGATATTGAGGGCTTAAACGGCAAATCCCAAAGAATCGAAACATTTGACGTAATTCCTATCGACTTCCACTCGAGCTTCAAAGCTAATACAGTCCAGCAGTATTTTGATTCGGTCAGCAGCGCTTGCCTCTCGCTCAAAAATTCCTGTGAGCCCTTTGAACGGACCTGCTTGAATCAACACTCTAGCGCCAGGTTCGAGATCATCGCCGATTTTTACAAAACCTGTCGCATCAATTTGGGCGGCAATGATTTCAATCACCCTGTCATCAATCGGCGCAGGATCACTACCTATACACACGACGCTATGTACACCCCTGGTGAAACGAACCTTATGAAGCAAATTGTTCACCGCGAACCTGGCGAAGAGATACCCGGGAAACAAGGGTTTAATGAAATAAAACGGTTCGCTTGTGAACTCATTGAAGCGGCAATCCTTTATCCTAGGTAAAAATGTTTCCACACCCAAGGCCTTTAAATTCCCCTCGGCGCGATTTTCCTGCTTCGGATGTGTGTGAATTGCATACCAACTGGGAGTATCAGTTCCTGTCGCGTATCTCATCCAGGGGACCTCCAAACAGCAAATGTTTATCCAACGTTTATTGCGCTTTTGCCGCGCGAATGTCTTGCGACGACCCACAAGATACAATCGGCCGTTTGGCCGCTCATTTCGCCATCACAATCGGGGAACTTTTTTGTCGATAGCAAAGTACGGGCAGAGTCGAAATTGTTTCACCACAGTTCCGAAAGTTTGTTGGAGAAATTCTCGGATGCCAGTAATTATTGGTGAGGTCGGTGTCCCCTGAACCCGTCGGGCGAGCGCATCAGTTTCGAGAGCGGCAGCGCCGACTTCGTCGATGATGGCGCAGGGTGTGCGCGTCTAAGAGATCCGATCATACTGTCGTTGAAATTCCTTTACCTCCGTCAAAAACAGCGTTTCGTTTCCTTGAGCGATCCTCGCCTGAGGAATAAAATCGGTGTCTAAAACGACGTTGCGGACGCCGAATTTCACGGCGTTATTGCTTACGAGCAAACTGTCGTATTCTTCCATCGACAGCTCATATCTTTTGTCCAGTTGATCCTTGATGCGCAGCGCGCGCACGCGCTCCTGAGCGTCCTTCGTGACGATTCCGCTGAAGAACTCGGAACAGCAGCCGGACCCGTAGGAAAAACAGCCTATTCTCTTAGGCGTGCTGAAGTCGCCATGATCGATCGTGCTGATCAGCGAAAGCATCGTGGTCGCCCCCATGATGTTGCCCACGCGCTGGCAATAAATCAGGCCAGGAAACAACCGGCGCTCGAAATCGGCTTCAATCTCTTTCGGACTGGCCTTGACCATTCTGCGCATCAGGTCGCGATGCGCCCCCTTGACCATGCCTCCGAAAGGGGTATGCATGGCCAGGTAGCCGAAGGCGCTGGCAAAGTCGACGCCATTCACACGCTTTTTATACTCCAGAAAAGAATTTTCGAAGCAATCCAAGTAGGAAAGCAGTGACAGATCGGCGTCGCCCGCCTCACTGTCGGGAACAGGCCGGCATGTATCCATCACCTCATAACCATAATAGCCGCTGGCGCCGACATCGATTTGGAATACATACGGCGTATCGCTGACGATCATCGCCACCGCGCCGGCTCCGGCGCTCGGCTCATGAAACGACCAATCGTGCGACAGCGCTTCCCCGCCCTCCACCGACATGAAGCGGGAAATGTCGCTGGCGATCACCAACACCTTCGCCCCCGGCGAAGTCTGGGACAGAACGAAATTGACCGCCGTCTGCAGCCCGGCCACTCCGGAATAGCACGCGTTTTTCAGCTCGAACAGACGGCAATTACGATTCAAGCCCAAGAGCTTGTGAAAATACGTGCTCATCGACTTGCCGAAGTCGAAGGCCGACTCGGTGGCGGTGATAACCATCTCTATACGGTCTTTTTCGTCCGGGCCCATGGCGTCGACTAGCGGCTTTGCCGCGTTCACGCCAAATGTGACCGGGTCTTCATAAGGCAGGGCGATGGTTTTTTCCTTCATCAGCAAGTTCGCAAATCGCGTCGTGTCCAGCTTGCGATGTTTAGCAAGCTTTTCGACATTCACGTAGGCGCTACCTGCAAAAACATTGACTGCTTCGATTCCAACGAGACTCATGTGTTTCCCTCTGATGGTATGGATTTACCTACAGTGGTTTTCAAGTGGATGAATGGCCACAGAGGGCGCCGCAGGACACAGAGAAATGATTATGCCCGCTGTGCCCTCAGTGTGCTCTGTGGTTAACAGTCTTCACACATTTAAAAACCGGCATAAAATTGAATACACGACACTTTCTTGCCCCTCTCTCAAGCGAAAGGCCTCGAAGGTTTCTTTATTGTAAAACTGCAGATAAATATTCTCGCTCAGCAGTTGTGACATCAGCGGGCCGGCGTTCCGCGCTGCGCCTGCGTGTTGAAGCGCTTGACCGACTCCACAGCCAGACTGAGCGACCGTCCGTTCGCAGCCCGCTCCGCCGCTACGATAGACTTCCTACTCGTCAGCGGCCTGCCGATCGACCTCACGTAGAGGTTTCTCAATGCGACCAACACGTTTCCACTTTCGTTCAAGATTCGGATGTTGAATTTCCTGGCGCCTGTGTGATTCCGCATTTGCGAGTCCGCATATTCCGCATACGCATAACATGTTTGAGACAGGGGGTGGGCGATCTCGACTTCATCCAGCGCAAACGGCAGGTGTGGCATCGTCAAGTCGTCGCCTCCGGCCAGGGCGGCGATTGTCTGCAAGGCGCCGTCAATCATACTTGGATGAAGGATGAATTGATCGAAATCGCCTTTCAAATGGTCCGGCATCTTTAACTTGGATAGAGCGAAGGCGCCATTGATATAAATCTCCTGCAGGGTTTGGAAGGAGGGGCCATACTGGAGGCCGTAATCGCTGAATTTCCTGTAAAAGTCGGCCGCCCGCCGAGGCCTTCCGCATTGCGCTTTGAGGGCTTGAATCGGAATGCGATCCTCAGTATTGGCTCGCGGCTCGGCGGGTTTCGTCCAGTCATCACTGAAATCCAACCGGCCTTCTGAATGAACGATCGTTTCATTTTCATCGTCCGCCGACGAAATCGTGTATTCCACGACGTCCCCGATGCGCTTCAGGGAGGTCTGAAGCGCTTGTGGCCCTGTCAGGAAAATCAGAGGCTGGACCCAGACAATATCCTTGATCTTGCGAACCCTTTGTTCGCCGGCGATGATTCCTGCGATACAGGCCATCTCCAAGAATCCCGCTCCCGGAAAAAACCTTTCGTCGTTCACCCTATGATCGACCGCATAAAATGCGGTATCCGGCAGCGACGAGCTGAAACGGACTTCATTCAAGGTAGAGGAGTTGTAGCCAATCAATGGATGCAGTTGAGGGGCGGGGATCGTCCGCCTCTCCGGAATCAGCGAGTCCGTTATCCAGTATCTTTCTCGTGCGAACGGATAGGTCGGCAGACCGATCCGCTGAGGTTTAGCCCCGGGATATAAACTTTCCCAGTCCACTTCTTCGCCTTCGGCCCACATGGAGGCGAGTTCGATCAGGCTATGCTCTCCCAGGACCGCCGGCGCAATCTTTGAGGACCGCATGGCCCCCCGGCGCGGGCCAAAACTACCTAGGTAAATATCGGCGGAAGATCGCCGGTCGCTCCACTTGCCCAGCCGATCGATGAGCTCATCCACGTTCGACACAACAAGCGCTAACCTCTCTTCCATCGCTTCCCTGCCGACCTGGAAGGTGTAGCACAGGTTCGCGAGATCGATGTCCTGTGTACTTCGTAAATGAACGAGCAGGCGGCTGACGTAATCCCGGAGCCGCTCTTCATTCTTCGCGGACACCGCAAATACGCAGGGCCCCGCTGCTCGAGCGTCCTGCGGGACGCTCACATTCCTGTACTCCTCCACGATCAAGCACGCGTTCACACCTCCGGCCCCGAATGAGTTGATCAGCGCGCGCCGCGGGTGGTCGGAAAACGATTTCCATTCGGAGAGTCCATGCTGGAGGTAAAACGGCGACTCCCTGAATTCGATGTTGGGGTTCACCTCGTCAGAATAGATGGAAGGCGCCAGTTGCTGATGCTTCATTTGCAGGATGACCTTCGCCAGACTGGCAATTCCCGCCGCCGACTCCGAATGCCCGATATTGGCTTTGACGGAACCGATCGGACAGAATTCCGTTTTCGTCGTCTGTCTTCGAAACGCCTTGGTCAACGCCGCAATTTCAATGCTGTCGCCCAATTGGGTGCCCGTGCCATGACCTTCGACATAGCCGATGGTTTCAGGATGGATCTGCGCCTTCTCGAGGACTCGGCTGATCAGATTCGCTTGAGAGTTAGGATTCGGCGCGGAATATCCATTCGACCGCCCACTATGGTCGAACGCGCTGCTTGTAATGACGGCATAAATATGATCCTGATCGGCAATCGCTTTGCTAAGCGGTTTCAGGACTACGGTTCCGACGCCTTCGCCGGGAACGAATCCGTCGTCGCCGGCGCCATAGCTGTGACACTTTCCGTCAAGAGAAAGCATTCGTCCCTGGCAGAACGACTGGTATTTTGCCGGATGCAAATACAAATTCACGCCGCCCGAGATCGCAACCTGGCAATCGCGGCTCCTGAGGCTTTCGCAAGCGAGATGGAGCGCAACGAGTGAAGAAGAACAAGCAGTGTCAACCGGCATGCTGGGGCCGTTGAAATCGAAGAAATAGGAGACCCGATTCGCGATGGACCAGGGCATGGCGCCGGGGCAAACAAAGTTCCCGCGGCTGTGTTCTTCGGGCGCCCACAGATGATAGGAGTTCGTGGTAACACCGACAAAGACGCCCACGTCCGCGCTTCTTGCTTTGGGAAAGCGCTTTTTCAAGCTATCCCTGGTGTATCCGGCGTCCTCGATGGCCGCCCAAACCGATTCCAGGAACAGTCGCTCCTGGGGATCGATCGCTTTGGCTTCCTCAGGGGAAATCTTGAAGAAATGCGGGTCGAACTTGTCGTAGTCCTCCAGGAAACCGCCCCATTTACAATAGATTTTTCCGTCCGAAGCGGCCGCCGGATCCGGATGATAGAACTCCTCACAGTCCCAGCGCTTTGGCGATACCACCTCAATTAAATCTCTTCCGTGTTTCAGATGGTCCCAATATTCGTCCAGATTTGCAGCGTGAGGATAGCATCCATGGATGCCGATGATTGCGATTGGTTCGACGGCGTCGTTCCCCTCTGAAAATGGTCTCGTAATAACGGCCTTAGTCGTTACGGCGCCGTAATGACTAAGGCCGTAACTACGAGGCGGCCAATCGAAATCATCGGCATCGTTCTCCTCCGAAAATAGCCTAGTAATAACGGCCTTAGTCGTTACGGCGCCGTTACTACGAGGCGGTTGGTCTTCGCCGGGAATTACGCAGGCAGGGATGGCTGCGCTCCCAGGGCTCCTGAATAGCGCCGCCAAGGGCTCCGGCGTCTCCACGAGCAGGAATCTCGCGAGTTCCGCGACCGTCTCGTACTCGTAAAACAACGTCTTCGGCAACGCGCCCAAGTCCCTCTCCAAATTGGCGTTGAATCGGGCGATCATTACCGAATCAATGCCGAAGGATTCAAGGCGATCTGAAGAACCAATCCGGTCCGGCGAGAGGTTGATTTCACTGCCGATCATCACCTTCAAATAGCTTTCGGTTTTTGCAAACAGCGTCAAGGCGTCAAGACCTTCTGCCGGGGCCGGCTCGTTTCTAGCAGGCTTCACACACTTCTGAGTCATGTAGGCGGCGATCTTGGAAGGGATTCCATAAAGAGCGATCCCTTGCAATGCATCGGACCGCAGAAAATCTTCCCAGTATCGAATCCCGTCTTCGGTCGGCAAAGGACAGATTCCGGTTTGTTGCTCCAGCCGCGCAACGTCCTCCCGGGAGATACTCATCCCCCCCTCTTCCCACAAAGGCCAAGCTATCGACAACGTCCGGCCCCGCCGCTTCTGCGCTCCTCTCAGGTCCTCTCGACTTTCTGCAAACGAATCCAGGAAACGATTCGCGCAGGCGTAATCGCACTGTCCGACGTTGCCCATTACACCGGCGACGGAAGAAAACAGGACGAACAGATCCAGATTCTCGACGCTCGTCGCAAGATCCACGTTGATCGCGCCGTAAATCTTCGGCGCGAGCACAGCGTCCATCTCTTTTCTTGTCTTCTTGAGAACGAAAGCGTCGCGGTTGATACCCGCGGCATGAATCACCCCATTGATGTGTGAGAATCGAGCCTTTGCCTGCCGCACAACCTCGCGCATGTCTTCCAGTTCAGACACATCGGCTTGAAGATAGAGGACTTCAGCGCCGTGGCGTGTGAGCAGATCTATTCTTTCTTTGTGTTTTGCGCCGGGAGCGGAGCGTCCGACGAGGACCAGTCTCGCCTGATAGTTTCTGGCCAGGTATTCTCCAAAGATAAACCCCAGCCCGCCCAATCCGCCCGTAATCAGGTAGACGCCGTTCTGTCTCAGCGGCAATGCCCAAGGGTCATTTTCCTCAGACGTGTAAGGAGCCAGATCCCCTACATAACGGACATGCCTTCGCTTGTCTTCATCAAGCTGGCATCGATAGCGGATCTCCTTTGTCGTCCAGTCGGTGTCCGAGATCTCGTCCCAAATGAGAACGGCTTTCTCTGCGGGAGATATTTCCCAATTCTTGCTATGGCCGCTACCGCTCCCGGTACTATGCCATTCCGTTCCGCTCTGAATCTCAACGACTTTCGCATGAACCTTGGGATTCTCCAGCGTCAGGGTTTTGCAAAAACCGGCGATGGCGGCCCCCAACGGATCCGGTGTTTCGCCGTGGCTGGAGAAGACCGAGATGATTTTCTGCGGCGCTTGAGTTTTCAGTTTCATCAAGGCTCTGCAGAGGTAGAATAGCGTATAGATACCGCGATTCAGATGCTGGGCCACC
>Ga0209382_10008587_pt1 | contig 12875 bp, 16 predicted proteins | sample SoiMetdeltSBSDD5_FD_187599 | JGI IMG/M metagenome (GOLD analysis project Ga0209382, IMG submission 187599) | Bulk soil microbial communities from a Populus tree surrounding site in Tennessee, USA - Soil MetaG P. deltoides SBSDD5 (SPAdes) (version 2) | ecosystem: Environmental > Terrestrial >... | reverse complement strand
GATGACCGAACGGGTGCGGCCCCGGGTGGCGAGCTCGAGGGCGACCCGGGCGCCGAGGGAGTACCCGGCGACGTGGAACTGGACCACGCCAAGCCGATCCAGTTCCCGCTCAACGGCGTCCGCGAGGGCTGCCGCTGTCGGCGCAACCCCAGGGGGGAGCGCGGGTGAGTGTCCGAAGCCGGGAAGATCGAACGCGATGACGTCGTAGTTGTCGCTCAGTGCCTGGTGGACCGGTTGCCAGCCGACCGCGGACTCTCCGACTCCGTGCAGCAAGACCAGTGGCTCACCCGCTCCGGCTCGATGATGGGCGAGGCTGTTGAGGTGGGCGCAGGCAGGCGGGACGCGATGAGATCTCCTTGGTAGGGGAACGGCTTTAGGGCACCGTCACCTGTCCAACTCCCACCGCCGGCCGCACTATTCCCCAGATGGGCTTGTGGGTGGCCGGTCACTTGAGCGTCGAGACGATCCGGGACCAGGTTCAGCGCGTCTTAGCAGCGGGCCCCGTCTGAGACCCTGCCGAGCGAGGAGACGCGATCCATTAGCGATCGCTCGACGCAGCTCGCCAGTCAGGAACCGTGCCGGGCTGGGCCGTCCTGTGGCCGGAGGGTCGGATTCCGGCCTGAGGGTTTAGGCCGGGTTTCGGCGGCTACCCTCACAATGTCGGGGAGGTTCTCCGGCTGTCGGTGGGACCAGGTCCTCGTCCCACCACGTGCGGAGGTTGCCACACAGCCGGTCCGCCCCGTTCCCCGCTCCACAGCGTGCTCGGAGTGCGCTCCCGAATCCAGGCCAGGCATTGTCGGCCTGCCGGCGAGCGTGCTCTGGGGCACGGCGCATGCCCACCATCACTAGCTCGGGGTCATTAAGCCCGGGCGACACTGAAAGGCAGCAGCATGGACACAGAGGTTGGCCGCACTGCCGGCACAGCCATCACCGATCGGCGCGGCCTCGCCCGCCGGGTCAGCACCGAGACCAAGGCCGCCTACAAGACCACCGAGTTCCTCACCTATGTGGTGGTGTTCGCCGGGATCCTGGTGGCCTCGTTCCTGGTCAAGACCGGTCAGGACGGCCAGCGGGTCGACTACTTCCGGGCCGACAAGGCCTGGTGGTACATCACCTTGCTGACCATCGGCTACATGATCGCCCGCGGGCTGGCCAAGTCGGGTAGCCGCGAGCCCTACGACGACAGCGACCGCCGCTAACCGCGGCTGGCTGGGCCAACTCTCGGCCTCGGCCATATCGCTCAGCGGCCGCCGGACGCGCTCTTCGCGAGGTGTCCGGCTGCCGCGGGATAGAAAGGAAGCACCATATGACCGACTCCACGTTCGGGTCGACCGTGACCGCTGACCGGTCGACCACCGAGCAGGTCAAAGACCAGGTCCGCGACAAGGCCCAGCTGGCCCAGGACAAGGCCCAGGGCGCGCTCGGCCAGGGCCGCAGCCGGCTCCGTGACCAGATCGACCAACGTTCCACCCAGGCTGGCGAGCAGGTCCAGTCGACCGCGCAGGACGTGCGCAGCATGGCTGAGCAGCTGCGGGGCCAGGGAAAGGACGCCCCAGCCCGGGTGGCCGAGCAGGTGGCCGACCGGGCCGAGTCGTTCGGCAGCTACCTGCGCGACGCCGATGGCGAGCGGCTGCTCCGGGATGTGGAGGACGTTGCCCGCCGCCAGCCCTGGCTGATCGCGGCTGGCGGGTTGGCGCTGGGCTTTGCCGCCTCCCGGTTCCTCAAGGCCTCCAGCAGCCGTCGCTACCAGAGCGGGGACGACCGCTCGTCGGCCGGCCATAGCGTGGACGACGCCACCTGGGCCACCGGAGCCCCGTCCACCTCTACTCCGGCTGACAACGGCTCCGAGACCCCGTTTACCCAAACCGACGTGGTCGCGCCGGCCGTTGGCCGCAACCCTTCGGCCACCCAGCCCATCACGCCAGTCACCGAGCCCAGCGACCCCTACGGCAGCCGCCGCGACCCCAACCCACTGCCGTGACCGTGGGGAGGCGACCATGACAACCCAGCATCCCAGCACGGTCCGTGACCCTCGTGACACCGACGAGTTGCGGGAGCGGAGCCTACCCGAGCTGCTCAAGCAGCTTTCGGCGGACACTACCCGGCTGGTCCATCAAGAGCTGGAGCTGGCCAAGGCCGAGCTGGCCCAGAAAGGCCGCCAGGCCGGAGCAGGCGCCGGGCTGTTCGGCGCCGCCGGCGCCATCGGACTGCTTGGCGCCGCTGCCCTGACCACCTGCTTCATCCTGGCCCTGGACGCGGTCATGCCGGCCTGGCTGGCCGCACTGCTCGTGGCCGTTGTGTACGGGGTCATCGCCTTGGTTGTCGTCAAGCAGGGCCAGGCCAAGCTGAAGGCGGCAGGTCCGCCGGTTCCCGAGCAGACGATCGAGACGGTGAAGGAGGACGTGGCATGGGCCAAGACCCAGATGCGATCCGAGAAGACATAGAGCAGACACGGGCCGATATGAGCGAGGCGGTGGAGGCGATCGGCTACAAGGCCGACGTCCCCTCCCGAGCCAAGGACAAGGTGAGCCAGAAGATGGAAGACGTGAAGTCCAAGGTGAGCGAGGCCACCACCCGAGCCAAGGAGGCCGTAACCGGCACAACCTCCCGGGTCGGGGACGCGGCAAGCGGGACCGCAGCCCGGGTGGGCGAGGCCACCCCGACCGGCGATGAGGCCAAGCGGCAGGCCAAGCGAGCGGTCGGCCTGGCCAAGGAGAACCCGCTCGGGCTGGCCGTCGGTGCGGTCGCGCTGGGCTTCCTGGCCGGCCTTGTCGTCCCCAGTACTCGGGTTGAGAACGAGCGGCTGGGGCCGGTGGCCGATCAGGTCAAGGACAAGGTCAAGGAGACCGGCCAGGAGGCCTTTGACCGGGGCAAGCAGGTTGCCCAGGAGGCAGCCAGCAGCGCCGCCGACACCGTCAAGCAGGAGGGCCGTGAGCACGGCCAGGACCTCGCCCAGAGCGCCAAGCACAACGCCCAGGACGTCCGTGACCAGACAACCCAAACCACCGCCAGGTCATAGACGCTGCTAGCCGTACCGCCGGGGAGCGGCCCGACCTGCGCTCCCCGGCGTGATCCAGGCCCTGCCTTGCCTGGTCCTGGATAACGTAGCGGCGTAGCTCATCACCGCCAGTCGCGGTGATCGGGCACACGCCCCATAAGCAGGAGACACATATGAGACCTGGACGGGTGCAGATACGGCCATTGGGCGGCTGGCCAGGATGCCTACTCATGATCGTGTTCTCGGTCGTCGCCTCAATCTTGCTCACCGTGTTGGTCAACCTGCTCCTGCGGTAGCCGCACGACCCGCCAAGTACCTGTTCGACCGTATTGCTTGTTAAAACAAGCGCATGCCAACTAAACTACGCACAGCCAGCATCCGCTGGTCATAACGAGAGGAACCACACCGTGCCGACCAACACCCTTCGGGGCAACGACCCGCAGAGCCCCATCCTGAGCGCCGTGCGAGAGAGCCAGACGGCGTTCATCGACGTGGTCCGCAGCTGGACCGACATCACCGAGCAGATGACCCGACGCGTTTCCCTGCCGGTGGCCGGCATCGACCTCGCTGGCGCCGTCGACCGCACCTTCGACCTCGCCGCCCAGACCCTCGCCGCCCAGCGCCAGTTCGCGCTCACCCTCGTCGGCGCTGTCGACCGCCAGGTCGACACCGTCGTGGAGACCGTCGAAGCCAGCGCCCACCAGGGCCTACGTGAGGTCGAGGGCCTCCTCCGGGAAGCCGAGGACAAGCAGCCCCAGCCTGGCCGCAAGCGCTCCGAGCAGCCCACCGCCGACAAGGCCGAGGCCCCAACGGGCGAGACGCGCAAGCAGAACGCCACCCAGGACACCAAGCCGGACCGCCGCGGCTTCGAGGAGCGCAGTGTCGAGGAGCTGCGCGACCGGGCCCGCGAGCTGGAGATCGAGGGCCGCGCCTCGATGGGCAAAGACGAGCTGATCGCCGCCCTGCGCGAGCAGCGGCAGCCCAAGCAGCCCAACGGCGACGCGCAAAAGACCGCGGCGCGACCCCAGGACCCCAAGATTGACCGGCGCCCGTTCGCCGAGCGCAGCCTCGAGGAGCTGCGTGATCGCGCTCGTGAGCTGGAGATCGAAGGCCGCTCGTCCATGAGCAAGGACGAGCTGATCGCCGCCCTCCGCCAGCACGCCAAGTAGCACCAGGTCGCGGCGCGGCTGCGACCCAGCCCTGGCATGGCGCCCCCACGCCACCGCCAGCGGCTGCGTACGCAGCTGCGCTGCACAATACGACATGGACAACCGTCGCGGAGGGTCACCATCACCGATCAGGAGATGACCGGAGTCGCTGGTGCTCTCCGAGCGGCCCTGGACCGATATCGGCTAGCGACCAGCGCCCCCGAGACGGCCTGGGGATTCCAGAGCCGCTGGCGGATTGTCCGAGGGTCGCCACCCATGACCGCGCCTCGCTCGCCAGCCCCGACGCCACCCCGCCGCTGGTCCTGGTCCACGGCGTCGCGGTATCCCACCGCTACCTGATGCCCCTCGCGGCCAAGCTGGCCGGCCAGCACCCCGTCCACGTGAATCGACTTACCCGGCTTCGGGCTGAGCAGCGACCCGGAACGGGTCCTGAACGTCGCCGAGCATGCCGACCACCTGGCCTACTGGCTCGAGGCAAACGGGTTGCCACCCATCGTGGTGCTTGGCAATTCCTTCGGCTGCCAGGTCGCCGTTGATCTGGCGGTGCGGTATCCGGACCGGGTCCGCGGCCTCGTCCTGGTCGGCCCGACCACGGACCCAGCGGCACGCACTGCCTTCCGGCAGATCCTGCGCTGGCTGGGCGACACCGCCCTCGAGGACCCGCTGCAGCTGCCCATCCTGGCGCGCGACCTCCGCGACGCCGGCCCACACCGGGTGGTCGGGCTGGGCGACACTGCCCTGGAGGACCCGATTGAACACAAGCTCCCCCTGGTCAGCGTGCCGGTGCTGGTCACCGGGGCAGCCGGGAACCCATCGTGCCGATGGCCTGGGCCCGGGCCGCCACCCGGCTGCTCCCCCTCGGTGAGCTGGCCGTGGTACCGGCCCCCACAACGCCAACTACGCCGCCGCCGACCACCTCGCCGAGCTGTTCCTGGCGTTCCTTCGTTCACGGGTGCTCGCCTAAGACAGCCAAGCCCGACCAGACAGGTGACTGCTGGTCGGTGTCAGGGGACTGGTGCTCGTCCAGCCCGTCGTCTTCCGCGACGAGGCGGCCATTAGATGGTCGGGTCATACGACCGAACCGCTCCACGGCACGTCGGGCCGGCTCGGTCACGGCCGCCTCGTTGGTCATGTTGGTGGGCACGGCTAGGGCTTGGCCGCCGGCTGCCTGGCATGCTGTGCCAGTTCCTCCAGGACATCGGCCCGGCGCGCGGCCACCACCACCCGCGGCCCTCGCTCGGCGAACGCACGCCCGGTCGCCCGGCCGATCCCTTGAATGTGGTCCGACCAGCGGCGTGACGGCAGGGAATGGCTGTGAGACTGCCCACGTCAAGACACCGGATCGCGGCCAACCATCCGGTCCGATCGGAAGGTTGCAGCTTGCCGAGACTTACGATAACCGCAAGGCGAGCGAGACATCCCGCACTCGGGGGTGAAGGAGGGCGGTAACTGAGTGCGGACGGTGACGGTGCCGGGTGGTAGCGCTCACGCCGTAGGCCGTCGGCACTCGGCGGGGAAGGGTAGGGGCCGGGTAGCTGAAGGGACGCCCCGGCGGGGTCTGGGCCGAGAACGCCCCCTCAGGCGCTGCAGCCGTCCGAACAGGCGGTTGGGCCCGGAACGGCCACCCGCTGATTACCCCTGGAGACGGGCTGGAATCTGTGGCTGCCGGCGTGGACCTGCCGGCCGCCATGTTTAGTCGTGCTGCACGGTGCGAGTAGGCGGGTGACCGTCGGTTCGGGTTGCCGGCCGGGTCCCGGGATGTGACCATCGACGGCCGACAGCAGACGCTGTGGCAGTGCAGACAACGAAGGATCTTGGATGGCGGTGGACGGGCAACTCGTCGCGCGGACCGTGGGTGAGCTGCGGGCCATGCTGGCCGAGGCTGGCGACCTGCTGGGCGGGTTCCAGCGGGTGGTGGACGCCACCCGAACGGTGGTCGGGGTCGACGGCGTCGGGCTCACCCTGGCCCACGAGGACGGCCCACCCAGGTGGGTGGCCACCACCGACCGGGCGATGGAGCTGCTGGAGCAGCTCCAACAGGACTTCGGCGAGGGGCCGTGCCTGGCCGCCTACGCCGAGGACCGGGTCGTGGCCGTGGAGGACCTGGGCCGGGCACCGCGGTGGGACCGGATCGCGGCCGTGGTCGGCCAGCTGCAGGTGCGCGGGATGGTCAGTGTGCCGGTGCGGCTGGCCGGCCAGCCGGTTGGGACCCTGGACGCCTACACCACCAACCCGCGGGCCTGGTCGGCGCAGGAGATCGACGCGCTGGGGGCGTTGGCGGCCGTGACCGCCGACCTGATCCACACCGGGGCGGAACTGGCCGCTCGGGAAATCGAGGTGGCCCAGCTGCGGCACGCGCTGGTCGGCCGGGTCTGGATCGAGCAGGCCAAGGGCGTGCTTGCCGGCACTCGGGGGATCAGCCCTGATGCGGCGTTCCAGCGGCTCCGCGAACAGGCGAGGTCGTCCCGCCGCAAGCTGGCCGACCTGGCCCGAGAGGTCGTCCAGGACGCCCAACGCGAGCGGATCGCCGCCGTGGCCGTCCACGACGCCCGGGTCCAGGCCGCCGAGGCCCGCGCCCAGGCGGCCGAGCAGGCGCTGCGGGCAGCCCAGACCGGGTTTTCCCGACGGACCGCGGCCCTGGATCGGGCGCAGGACACCGCCGATGCTCGAGAGCGGGCCGCCGACGAGCGCGACGACGTCGCCGAGGAACGGAACCGCATCGCCGACCAACGCGAACAGGCCGCTGACGCACGCGACCGGGCCTCAGACGACTCCGACTAGCGCGGTCGGCTGGACGGAAGGGGCCGTAGAAGCCAGCTCGGCGGCGCCCGAACGGTTCTGGCCGACGTTGGTCACCTTCGCCTTGTCTTGCTCGTCAGCAGTACCAGGCCGCCCATGCTGGCAGAGGTTGTCGAGCTCGTCATCGGGGTCGACACCCACACCGCCGCGGACGGTGTCGATGTCGGGCATGTGCGTCCTCCGTGTGCAGAGGTCTTGCCGGTGTCGGATCTTGGCCAGCCGGGGGAGCGCGGCGATGCGCCAGGCGCTCCCCCGGGACCGATCTGTTCTCAGCGGCCCGGTACCCGATCGACCTGGCCCGCAAACCTGTACGACCCGTAGAGATTTCTGTGAAGATCTTGGGTAGGATAGGGATGGCGGGCGCTGGCTTCTTCAGGAGGGGACGTGCACAGCCAGGACGAGGATCCGAAGACGACCATGCCGATCGGCGAGGTCTCCCGCCGGACCGGCGTGACCGTGCCGACACTGCGGGCCTGGGAGCGCCGTTACGGGCTGCTCCTGCCGGTCAGGACGGCCGGGGGTCACCGCCGCTACAGCGACGAGGATGTGCAGCGGGTCCTGGCCGTGCTCGAGCTCACCGGCCAAGGCTGGGGAGTCGGCGCGGCGGCGCGTCGGGTCGCCAGCCGCGGGTCCGCAGGCGCCCCCGCCCTGCCGCCTGCCGACGAGCTCCGTGACCGTCTCTGGAGCGCCCTGGACCAGGCCTTGCGGGAACTACCCCCCGGGACTGAAGCAGCTGGCCCGCCTGGCGACCCGCCCCCCACGAGCCGGGCCGAGGCCTCTGCTGGGGCGCTGGAGGTTTCGGGATCGTCCCGCCAATCGGCCGGGGCCGCCACGGTCCGGCAGCGCCGCCGGACCGCAGCAGCGGCCGGGCACCAGGACTTGGAGCTGTTGCAGGCGATCCACGAGGCGACCCGCGGATTGCTGTACATCACCAGCACCCGTGAGGCCTCCGAGATCCTGATCGCCGCCGTGCACCGGCTGGGCGGCTCGACTATCCCCGCCGGGCAGGCCGACAGCTGGGCGCTGCCGATCGACCTGTCGTTCGGTGAAGGCGAGCCGGTACTTCCCGTGGCCGAGCCGTTGAGCCTGGCCAGGATGCACCTGGAGCAGGTGCTGCCCGGGCTGGTTGAGGATGCCCGTCGCGCGGTACAGCTCCTGCGGCGGTCTGAAGACCTTGACGGCTAGACAAGCGCTCACTGTCGTCACGTCCGGCCATGAACGTCTCTGTGGCCCGTCTGCTTGGCGACGGGCTACCCAACGGGTGGTAGCCGATGCAGATCACGGCAGCTCAGGTGGAGCGGTTCGTCGACGCCCTCGCGCGGCGGGACCGCAAGGCGGCGGTCCGTCAGGCCCTCGGGCTGCTCGAGGCCGGCACCCCAATCCAAGACATTGTCCAGGGCCTCCGGGCACGCTCCCAGGCCGAGGTCGGCCGGCGGTGGGAGACCAACCAGTGGAGCGTGGCCGACGAGCATGCCGCGACGGCGATCACCGACGCGGTGCTCGGGGTGCTGGCCTGGCGGATCGAGGCGGCCGAGGACCAGGACCACGTCGTGGTCACCTGTGCGGAGGGCGAGTGGCATTCGCTGCCCGCGCGGATGGCAGCCGAGGTGCTGCGGCTGCACGGCTGGGAGGTGACCTTCCTCGGGGCCTCGACCCCGGCCGACCACCTGCGCCGTTTCGTGGCCGAGGTGGACACGTTCGGGGTGGTTGTCAGCTGCTCGGTGCCGATCTTTCTTGGCGGCGCACTCCGGTCAGTCCAGGCGGCGCAGTCTGCGGGGGTGCCGGTACTGGTTGGCGGTCGCGGCCTCGGGCCTGATGAGCTGCGGGCTATGCGGCTTGGGCCCGACGGCTGGGCGCCGGACCCGTTGCCGCGGCCGATCTGCTGGGGAGCTGGCGCCAGCAGGCCCCGGCGGTGGGGAGGCGGCCCGCCGGCATGCTCGACGCGGAGCCCCTGGAACTGGAGGCCGCCCGGCCCGAGCTGGTCGAGGCGGCGATGGGCGAGCTGTTCCTGCGGTTCCCGCCGCTCGCCGGCTACAGCGAGGCGCAGCTCTCCCGGAGCCGTGAGGACCTCGGCTACATCCTGCAGTTCCTGGAGGCTGCGCTGCTGACCGACGACCCGCGGATCTTCCTGGACGAGTTCCTGCCCTGGCTTACCCGGGTGCTGACCTCACGTGGCCTACCCGCCGCCGTGGTCGCCGTTGGCCTGGAGGCGCTTGGAGCAGTGCTCCATGCCTTCCCGCGCAGTCGCCAGCTGATCGCGCAGGGCAGGCAGCTGGCTGCCGACCGAGCAGCGAACGGCTAGCAAGCCGAATAGGACACCGTCCAGGTTCGGAACGTGGAGGCCGCTCCTTGTCGGTCGCCAAGCATCCGCCCGCTGCCCCGTCTGGCGGAACCTTGACAAAAATCTACATACAAGTCTATACATTCTTGTACAGATACAGTCCTCGAACTGGCTGATGAACCGTTGGCGCAAGACCGGGAAGGTTGGCATGACCAGGGCGCCAGATGTGCGACGCGCCAGCGACGCACTCCAGCACCAGCCGCCCAGCAGGTCCCGCCAGAGCCCCAGCAGCAGACCAGGGGTCGCGGGGCCGGATCGCGGACCTGGCGACGCGACGCCGCATGCCGGAACCGCGCGAGTTCATTGTTCTTTGGGCCTGATGGCGAGCGGGGATCCGCGAGGCGTCAACGGGAGGCGGCGGCCAAGGCGGTCTGTGCGCGGTGTCCCGTCCGGATGCCTTGCGCGCTCTACGCGCTCGCCACCCACCAGTCCCATGGCGTCTGGGGCGGCCTGGCCGAGGACGACCGCCGTCAGTCCGTCGCCGAAGAGAACCAGCGCACCTTCGTCCCTGATGCGGAACCACAGAGCGGCCGACGATAGCGATGGCAGTGGACCAAGCCATGAGCGGTCTCGAAGCCCGGCTCACTGTCGATCGGCAGGGGGCGATCGGCGAGATCTATGCCGCCCTGGGCTCGACCGTGCGTAGCTACGTGCAAGGCCTTGTCGGCCACGATGACGCGGACGACGTCCTCCAGCGAGTCTTCTACGAGGTCTGGCGACACAACCGTCGCTACGACCCTTCCAGAAGTCTGCCGGCGTGGGTCCTCGGCATCGCCCGCAAGCGAGCCATCGACCACCTGCGCCGCCGGCGCACCGTCCCAGTCACGCTGGACAACCTGGCCGATGGTGTTGGCGAGGACGGCCGCGAGCTGGCCGAGCGCTACGCTCGCTCCTCTGAGGTTCGCGACGCGCTCATCCGCCTGCCCGATGAGCAGCGCGAGGTCCTAGTGCTGGCATACTTCGGCGGCTTCACCCAGTCAGAGATCGCCACCCACCTGGGCGTTCCCCTTGGAACCGTGAAGGCCCGGTCATTCCGGGGCCTGGCCCGCCTCACCGAGTTTCTCAGCCGGACCAAGTAGATGACAGAGGCAATGCCCCGAGGTGCCAGTCGCTTGCAGCCCAGGCTGCGGAACGGTGGCGCTGGCGCTCGTGTAATAGAGAGCATGCAGGGTTCTTGCCAGAAATTTGCCAGAAACTGCGCTACACGCAACCTCACGCCGCCCCACGACCCAACCCACGGCAGCGCCTTACACCTGCTCGGTTACGTGGGTAGGTGAGGCGCTGCATGGCGACGTGAACCACCCGCACATCAATGGCATGCAAGGGGTCAGGGTTCAAATCCCCTCAGCTCCACCAGGCACAACGCATCGACAGCACCCCCATCCAGGGCCGTCTGTCAGCAGATTGTCAGCAGATCACGCGATGTGACGGTCGTAACACTCTTAGTGTTGACCGGTTTGGCAGCTTCGGAGAGGTTCCACGACGAGCTGGTCGTGAGGTCAAGGCCGGCAGTGCAGGCGGCCCGCCGTTGGGTCGCAAGCCCTCGGGCATTGGGCACATCGAGGTTAGGCGTCGCCGAGCAGGCAGGGCGACGGCCGGCTCTGCGCCACCCGCGCGGCACTTGAACGACAGCGCCGTGCAATGGAGGGGCCTCTCCAGACCGTCGCTTCGACATCGCGGAGCCTATCGAACAGTAGTTCCGTCTTGTCCGCATAGCCTTGTAATTACTAAACTTACTTTTTAATACACCTTCGAACCCCGAGATCTCGAGAGATGGGGTGATGTTCGGCGGAGCGACGGCAGCGCTGTAGGGGGCCCACCCGGCTCAGTACGGTTAGCCAAGAGCGTTCTTACCCGGAGGCCCACCGGTGCAGCACAGTCCAAGGACAGGTCGGCACATCGTCAACGTCCGTGGTGCAGACCAGAAGGGGATCGGCCTCGAAACGTACAGGCGCCGCGGACTTGAAGGGACGGTGAGCGGGCGGCAGATCGGGTACATCCAGTCTCGTCCGCTCAATGCGCCTGAGTGCTGATCGCTGTACCTGCGGACCATCTCCTTTCGCTCAATCTCATACGGACGTAATAAGGTCGCGCTCATGACGAGACGCAGTGAGGGCGAGGGCGGACAAACGATCCAGGTCCGGGTTGTCGCGGGCACCGATAGTCCAGTGCTCGACCAGGTCATTGCGCTTGGAGATGGGCGGCCGTCCTGATGGTCCGGCTGGACAACGGGGCGGTGTTCAAGTCCCTGCATGGCTTCCTGGAAGCCGGCCAGCAGGCCTGGATCCGAATCCACGGCGACCACGGGCTGATGGAGAACCTGCGTCAGGGCGACACCCGGACCCTACGGATGGTCTGGGACGCCCCGGACGACGAGGACTGGCGACGGGCCGAAGAGGCCTACCTGCCGTGGCCGCCGGAGTTCCCCGCCACCGACGCCGACCCGATGGGCGACGGTGTGGCCGAGACACTCATGCTGCGCGACTTCGCCAGCGCCGTCCGCCACCAGACGCCACCCGACCAGGACGTCTACTTCGGCGTCGAGCTGTCCATCACCGGCATCCAGGCGATGCGCTCCAGCCTGGCCGGAAGCCTCCCGGTCGAGGTCCCCGACCTACGCCACCTCGACGTCCGCCGAGCCTACGCGGCCGACGACTGGTTCCCCGAGCTGCCAGAACTCTAGCGAGCGGTGCCAGCGTTCCGACTCCAGCTTCGCCTTGGCGGTGCAGCCGCGGGATGATGGTCCCATGTCCGCTGAGCCTGTCCGGCTGCGCCCGATCAAGGAGGCCGACCTGGACCTGCTCAGCCGGTTCGACACCGACGCGGCAGCAAGCCAGCCCTTCGAGTGGACCGGCTTCCGTGACCCAGGCGCACGGCGACGCCGCTGGGAGCAGGACGGCTGGATCGGCCGCGACTCCGCCCACCTGGCCGTCAGCCTGCCCGATGGCACTCTGGCCGGGCTCGTGAGCTGGCGCACCATCAAGGCCGGCGGCCCCGATGGCGGCTGCCTGGAGATCGGCGCCCTCTTGTTCCCGGAGCATCGCGGCCGAGGGCTTGGAACCGCGGGGCAGGGCCTGCTGGCGGAGTACCTGTTCGCCACGACCCTGGCCAACCGCCTCCAGGCCATCACCGACGTGGAGAACCTGGCCGAGCAGCGCGTGCTTGAACGAATCGGGTTCCGCCGCGAGGGCGTGCTGCGCGGCCTGGCCTTCATCGGTGGGCGCTGGCACGACGGCGTGCTCTACGCCCGGCTACGGGACGACTGCTAAACCACCAGTCCGTTGACGCTGGCGACCTACTGGCTAGCCGCCATCTGGCTGGCCTGCCAGTCGCCTCGGTCGAGGCCACACCACGCCACCAGGGCGCCCTGGGTGAACTCCTCCTGGAACACCAGGCCGCACTTCTCCATCACCCGTCGGGAGGCGGCGTTATCGGCCCGCGCCGAGGCTCTCGTAGGTGCGGTGCCCGAACAGGAAGCCGCCCGCCTTGGCATAACCCTCGACCACCCATTCGCGGGAGAGGTCGTCGAAGTAGGGCAGGTGCCAGCCGCCGTGCTGGAAGCCGCCGC
>Ga0209382_10008583_pt1 | contig 12877 bp, 8 predicted proteins | sample SoiMetdeltSBSDD5_FD_187599 | JGI IMG/M metagenome (GOLD analysis project Ga0209382, IMG submission 187599) | Bulk soil microbial communities from a Populus tree surrounding site in Tennessee, USA - Soil MetaG P. deltoides SBSDD5 (SPAdes) (version 2) | ecosystem: Environmental > Terrestrial >... | reverse complement strand
GGCGGATGATGCCGGCGATGAAGGTGCCGTGCCCCCAGTGCGTGCCCAGCCCGCAGAGCAGGTTGTCCGGCCCGGCCGTCAGGTCGGCGCCAATGGGCTGCTCCCGGAACGTGGCCAGCGGCCGGAGCGTGGCCGGCGCGCCGGGATCGGCCGCTATCTGCCCCTGGATCCCGGTGTCCACGATGACGAAGCCGGTTCCATCGGGATCGGTGGTCTCGGGGACGTCCAGCCACGCGTGCCCCGACACCCCCGTGTCGAGCACGGCAACCACCGGCCGGCGCGGCAGGGCCACGTCGGTGCAGCGAGCGGGCTTGCGGGCGTACAGCACCACCGGCAGCCGGCCGCCCTCGCCGCGGGTCCGGACGTAGGACGACAGGTCGGCCACCGCGTTCCCGCCAGGGCCGCTCGGCGTGTACGCGCCCTCCACCCCGGTCCAGTTGTCGGGGAACAGCAGGTGCTCCAGGCCGATCCGGTCAGCTACCGCCTTGCTGACCCGGTTGCGCAGCTGCTGCAGTGCCTGCCAGGCGTCGACGTCCGGGGACGGCTGCTGGCCGCCCCTGGCCCGCAGCACGACCGGCCTATTCCGCTCGCCACGGCCGGGCTCGGGCCGGACGAGCTCGAGGCCGATGCCGGCAAGGGCGGCATCGATGGCCGGCCGATCGCCTCCGTCGAGCAGATCGGCGGGGATCCGCAGGGAGCGGGCCCGGTACACGGTCGGAGCCGGAACCAGATATCCGGATGGTTGTGGCGCGCCCGGGCTCGGGGACAGCACGCGGGCATCGTGCCGGTCCAGGATGTGCTGGGGGGTAGGTGGCAGATAGCGGGAGGTGCGAACGGGCATGACAGTCTCCGTCTCCTGGCTGCACGTTCTCGAAAGAGGGAACGACTCGGTGCGGTCGTCAGGAAAGGGCGCCGTGGAGCGGAGCAGATACCAACACTTGGGGGAAAGTCATAACACGATCGGCTGAGTCACGACCGTCCGGTCGAGCTTGATCGCGCTTCCCGGCGTCGGCAGCGCAGTCAGCTGCATCTCGCCCGGTCCGATGTCGTTGAAGGCGAAACGGCCGCAGTCGTCGGACACGATCTGCGTGCACAGGCGGGCGGATCTGAGCTCGACCAGCAGGCTGCCGGCCGGCTCCAGCCAGCCGTCGATCCGGTTGCGGTTGGTGCCGGTCGGGGTGATCGTGATCGCAATCGTGAGCTGGCCGCACTCGAACGTGATCGTCCTGGTGTGCTCCGGCCCGCGGACGGCGCCGCTCACCTCCAGGCCGGCGCAGATCTTGGCCAGCTCCCGCTCGACGCCGTCCAGGTCCAGCGCGAACCGGACCCGGGCATACAGCTCCCGCGGCACCGGGTCGACGGATTGGCACAGGCCGCGGATGGCGTCGAGAACCTCGTGGTCGACGCCGTCGAGCGCGGCATCCCGGTCGAAACCCCCCGTGTCAACGTCGTCTGGGCCCTCCTCAGGGCCGATAGCATCAGGGCTGCGCGGCCCACTCATGTCCTACTCCAGGTCGGGTCGGCGGCCAGCAGTGACCGCAGCTTGGTCAGGCAACGGCCGCGGGTCGGCCCGACGCCGCCCCGTGGCATGCCCAGCTTCTCGGAAACGGCGGTGTAGTTCGGCCGGTCGACGAACGCCACGATCCGCAGCAGCTCCTGGCATCGCGCGGACAGCTTGCGCAGGTTACGCCACAGGCAGTAGTACTGGTCGCGGTCCGCCACCCACTCCTCAAGGTCCGTTGACGGGTCCGGCAGATCCGTGAACGCGGCCGGCTCGCCGAGTTCGACCCGGCGCAGGCCGTCGCGCACCTTGCGCGCCTCACGCCGGGTCACGGTGATCAGCCAGCCGGCAAGCGCCTCCGGCGAGCGGATGTCCGACAGGTGCTCCAGCAGGGTCACCCAGGACGCCTGCACCACGTCGGCGGCGGACTCTGAGTCCAGGCCCTGCGCCCTGGCCACGTTCCACACCAGCGGCATCAACCGGTCAACGATCTCGTCGAGGGCCCTGCGATCGCCGGCTCGGGCTCTGAGCAACATCCGGCCGAGCTGGCGCCGGCGCAGCTCCTCCGGCGGCACCGCGACGTCGCGCGCGGGGGACGGCGTTGGGTGGGAGCCGACGGTATCCCGGGAACCTGGCTGACTTCCCACGGCACCTTCTTCCTGCGGCGTCGGCCGTAGCGGGTCGCGGACGAGCGCCCCCGACGGGAAAGGGTGGCCGCCACGCTCCCGGATACGGGGCCAGAGGTCACGATTCGGTCACGGCCATCCGAGCACCGACAGCTGGTCTGCCGTTACTCGTCGTAACATCATGAGCTTTCCTCAACCCGCTGGCATGAGTCATCATGAGAAAAGAACTCTTACCCATCGTTGATCTCTGTGCAGAGGGGAAATGCCGCGATGAACTCTTTCCCGAGTGGCGTCGAACCGGGCGTGGATTCGCTGCTGGTCGATCTCGGCGCGGTTCCGCTCGCGGTGTTGCGGAAACTTGACGGCGACGTGCTGCGTCGATCGCTGGGCCACGCGATCGAACAGACTAGATACGTGCGGGTGAGTACTGACGGTGGCGGGACGGAGCGGATCGACTGATCCGCCACCCAACGAGACCCGTGGTACCCGCCGACGACCACCTCGCGTTCCAAGGCTTCGACGTTCACCGGCTGGCTTGGGCGGATTTTGACCGGCTTGCTCGCGGCGGTGGCGGCAGTGCCGTGGTCGAACAGTTGCGCAGGGCCGAGCGGAGCAGGCGGCTGCTCCTATTGCGGGCGCTGGTCGACGAGGTGACCAAGAACCCGGGATTATCCGGGCCGCTGCCATCGCCGGAATCGGCGTGGGAGCTGCTCGTGCGGGTGCAGGAGAAGGCGCCGCCGGTGCTCGACCAGATGCTCGCCCACCCGTATACGGGCTCGTGGGTGGGATACACCACCCGCCTGCTTCGGGACCGCATAACCGGGGTCTGCCCGGTCTGGGTCCACGTCGGCCACGTGCACGCGCTGGCTGCCGCGGCCGCGATCAGGGCGGGCCTGCCCTTCCGGGGCGAGTTGCCGGTGTGGAACGGCGGCGTCATGCTGCCGACCCTCGGTCTGGCCCGGCTGCCCTCCGGTTCGTCCTGGTCGGTCGCACGCGTGTGCGCGGAGCCGGGCCTGGTGACGGTGTGCGGCGGTGATGGCGCGGTCCGCGTGCCGAGGGACCCGACGTCCGACGGCCCGGGCTGGTGGGGGATCCGGCGGCTCGCGGTGCGAGCGGGAGAGCACACGCTCGCGGTTCGGCTGGACGACCTGGACCCTTATCGCGGGCTGTACGAACCGGTGCCGCCGCAACGCCTCGACCGGGACGATATGGACAGCTGGCACACACTGCTGCACGGCGCGTGGCGATTGATCACCCGCTGCCTGCCCAATCTCGCCGGCGCCATGGGCACCGGGCTCGACTCGCTGGTGCCGCGGCCGCCGGTCCCGTTCCGGCAGCCGAGCGCGTCGACCGGCGAGGCATTCGGCAGCGCGATAATCGCAATGCCCGCGGATGCCGCGTCGCTGGCCGCCACCCTGGTCCACGAATTCCAGCACATCCGGCTCGGCGGCCTGCTGCACCTCGCCCCGCTGTTTGGCGAGGACAGCCGTGAGCGGTTCTATACCGGATGGCGTGACGACCCCCGACCGATCGGCGGCGTGCTCCAGGGCGTCTACGCCTTTTTCGGCGTCACCGCCTTCTGGCGCGCCCTCGCCGCGGCCGGCATCGGTTCGCTCTACCGCAGCGCGGCCTTCGAGTTCGCCTACTGGCGCGGCGAGACGTGGCGAACACTCCGAGTGCTGCGCGACGACGCCGCACTCACCGACGCCGGGCGCAGGCTGGTCGACGGAATCGCCGAGGCGCTCGGCCCCTGGCAGGACGAGCCAGTACCCAGCGACCTTGCCAGAGACGCCAATGCGATCGCCGCGGATCACTATGCCGGCTGGCGGATCCGTTTCCTCAGGCCCGATTCGGCGACCGTGGCCGCCATAGCCGGCGCCTGGCTGGCCGCGCGGTCTCGGCTGGACGCGATCCCGCCGCCCGGCGACCGTGATCCGACACCCGTGCCGGACGGCCCGTGGTCGCGCGCCAGAGCGGACCTGGTCCGGCTAAGGCTCGCCGGGCCGGGCGAGGCCATGAGCGAGTCCTGGCGAGACGTTCCGGACGCCACGGCGGCGGACCATGCCTACGCATCGGGCCGCTTCGCCCAGGCCGAGGCGGAATATCTCCAGGAGCTGACCGCCGGCACCGACCGCCCGGCGACCTGGATCGGCCTAGGTCTCGCACTCACCGCGCAAGGCGCCGGTCCAGGCGGGCGGGCGCTGCTGGAGTACCCGGAGCTGGTCCGCGCCGTACACCGGCGGATCCGCGCGACCACCACCCCGGCCAGGTCCCCCAACCCGGCCGTGCTTGCCGACTGGATCGGCAGGTCCGTGCGCTAGAACGGCAGGGGGTCGATGTCGCAGTTGGCGCGCACGCTCTTGGCCGCGCCCGAGGTCGCGGGGTGGGCCTCACCCAGCAGGTGCCGGTAGCCGGTGAGCACCTCGGCGTACCGGGTCTCCGCCTCCTGCTTGCGGCCGAGGGTGCGCAGATCGAGGACGAGGTTCAGCCCAGCGGCAAGGGTGGTGGCGTGCGCCGACCCCAGCACCCGGCCGGAGCGGTCAAGGCCCTCGGCACCGAGCTGGTAGGCCGCCTCCGTCTCGCCCAGCGCGGACAGGTCGCTGGCGAGGTTGATCGCGGCGATGACGGAGTAGGGATGGTCCGGCCCGAGCGTGGTGCGGAACTGCTCGAGCACCCGCTCGTCGAGCTGCCGTGCACCGGCGACGTCTCCCATCAGGCGCAGCGTCACGGCCAGGTCGAGAGAGGCCGCCAGGGTGTGCGGGTGGTTCTCCCCCAGCAGGGCGCGGAACCGGTCGAAGGCCTCCTCGCCCAGAATGCATGCCCGGCCGAGGTCGTTGTTCTGCCGTACGTCAATCGTGTGGCTCAGCGCCGCCGTCATGCCGGCCGGGTGGCCGGCGCCGTAGCGCGTGCGGAAACGATCCAGCATGAGAGTGGAGAGCTCGAGCGCGCTGGCGTGGTCGCCGTCCTTGCGCCGGGCAATCGCGAGATAGGAGTACACCCGCAGGGTCGCGGCCTTGTCGTTGCCGAAGAGCCGGCTGAGGTGTTTGGCCTGGTCCTCATACCCGGCGCGGGCACCGGCATAGTCGCCGGACTCGCGCCGGTCATGCAGAACAGCTGTATAGGTGTTCAGAGTATGCGCGTGCTCGTAACCGAGCACCTCCACCCGCCGCCGGTGGGTATCCACATCCAGCTCGAGTGCTTTCCGGTACTCGCCGGTGAACCGGAGGCTGATCGCGTGAATATGGGCGGCACCGAGGGTCATCGGGTCGTCGGAGCCGAACAAACCCCTGGCGCGTTCAAGAATTTCGCCACTTAGCTTCTTGGCGGCAGCGAAGTCCCCGCGCGCCCGCAGGTCGGCGGTCACCGAGATCTGCGCGTACAGCGTCTCCTCGGCGTTCTCGCCCGAGACCTGCCGGCGCAGCGTGACGGTGCGCTGGTTGAGTTCGGACGCCTCGGCGTACCGGCCGAGCTCCCAGAGGTAGAAACCGTTGCGCTCGGCGGCCGCCAGCGTCTGGCTGTCGGCCTCGCCGAGCGCTTCGGTCCAGGTCTCGAACGCCCGCTGGGAAAGGCGCAGCGCCTCCTCGTGGTCGCCGTAGTGGTAGAGGAAATGCATGAGGTTGATGACCAGCTGCCTGGCCCAACCGTCGTCGCATTTGACCAGGTCCGCCGCATACACGTGCGGCAGGACGTCCAGGTACCGCGGCCAGTGCTCGGAGGTGGCCGGCTGGCCGGGGTCGAGGTTGGCCAGCAGCAGGTGCGCGCCGTGCTCCATGACGGCCCGGACCGGCGCCGGCATCCGGTTGCGCAGGACCAGCTGCACCAGCCGGTGCAGCAGCAGCGTGTTGGTGCGGTGGTCGATCTTGGCCAGGCCGTAGCGGCTGATATCCCGGATGGCGCGGCCGAGCTGCATCGGATCCCGCAGCGCCTGGTCGAGCTCCGGCGACACCGATACGCCGCGCACCCCGGTGAACAGGTTCCGTGAAATGGGTTCCGGGGCGAAGAAGGCGCACACCTGCAGCAGCTGGTGCGCCGCCGGGTTCCGCCTGGCCAGCTCGTCGAACGAGACGTTCCAGGCGGCCGCCACCGACACCTCGTAGTCGGCCGGCGCCGTGGTGTCGAGGATCTCGGCGACCTTCTCGTCGAACAGCCGCAGGTACTCGTGCACCGGCATGCCGGTCTCGGCCCGCCACGCTGCGGCCTGCTCGATGGCCAGCGGCAGGTCACCGAGCTTGTCGGCGAGCTCGCTCGCGTCGGCCTCCTCGATCTCCGGGCCGCGCCGGCGCAGCAGCTCGATGCTCTCCTCACGCTGAAAGACATTGACCTCCAGCGGCCTGGCCACGCTGGCCCAGTCCGGGTTCCTGGAGGTGACGAGGATCTCTCCCGGCCCGTTCGCGGGAAAGAACGGACGGACCACGTCCGGGCTCTCCGCGGCGTCGAAGACCAGCAGCCACCTGGAGTACGGCTGACCGAGCCGGAGCGCTTCCCGAACAGCCGGCACAGCGGTGTTCGCCTCATTGCCACCGGGCAAACCAAGGGCGCTGGCCAGCTCGGTGAGCCCGGAGCGAATCTGGGCGACCTGAGTCGCGTGGATCCACCACACCACGTCGTAGTCCTGTAGGTGCCGGTAGATGTACTCCACCGCCATCTGCGTCTTGCCGATGCCACCCATTCCGTGCAGCGCCGCCGGCAGCACCGCGGTGGTGCTGCCAACGGTAAGCCGCTCGCTCAGCCGCTCCAGGAGAACGCGGCGGCCCGTGAAGTTCGGGTTGCGGGGCGGCACGTTTTTTCCCCACACTGGCGGAATCCCAGGGGCGTGCGCCAGCCGCCTTTCCAATCCCGGAACCGCGGGCAACGCCGAAATCGTACTGACGCCGCCCGGTCCATCCTGCACCGAGGTACCGCGTCTAGCCGAAGCCGGCTCGTCACCGGGGCCACCGGGTGACCGGTCAAATGGCGCGTCCGCCAACTCCACCCGATCGGACATGAAATCACTCACAGACCTATTGCTTCCTTCACGTTCGACCGGACCCGAGCCCGCGTCGTCGCCAACCGGGCGATCATGCCTTAGTTGATCAACTTCAGCCGGAAGCGACACGCAGCCGAGATCCGACTGGTGGGTCTCGTTTGCGGGATCCTTGCCCCGGTGACGGTAGGGACCGCTCAAACTTCGCATGACAGCCCGTTCCAGCTCGATCTCGCCCGCCGCGTCCGCCGTGGCAGGATCCGGCGTGCCGTCCGGGTCCTCGATGGCATCGCGGATCCGGGTGAGCACGGGCAACTGGTCGCCGAACCGCTCCGCCGTCACCCGCACCGCGCGGGCCGTTTCTGATCGCCTGGCCCCGCTGAGCAGCTCGGCACGGACAGCCTGGGGGATGTCGAACGTCGCGATGTCCCACGGCGCGTCGCCAGCGCCGGACGGCTGGAGCAACCCGCTGGTGAGGACCTCGGCGAGGTGGTCGGGCCCGGACTCCGGCACCAGCTCCGACTGCACGTGGCGGGCGACGGAAAGGCTCACGGGCAGTGCGGCCAGCAGCGTCGCCAAGCGGAGCGCGGGCGGCGAGGCAACGGTGAGGAAGCGGCGGACCCGTTCACGGGCGGGCACGTGGCCGGCAGAGGTGTCCGGCGCACCTGCGGTGGGCGCGTCGGAGGCGCACAGCACCACCGCATCGGCCGGCGCCCGATGGCCACCGGTGATCAAGGTGGCCCACCAGCCGAGCCACCGGGCGTCGAGCTCCAACACCGGAACGGCAACCGCACCATCCGCCAGCCGCCGGCGTGGTTCCGGCTCGAGCCAGGCGTCGGCCAGCTCCGTCCGCCAGCTCCGGTTAGGGCTCAGCGGAGCCGGCACGGTGAGCGTCGCCTGGCGCAGCGCGAGCCCGGTTCGCGCCCACAACCGCTGTGGCAGCAGATGGATCACCGCCACCGGCAGGACCGAACCCCAGCCGGCCAGCATCGGGTTCACCAGGCCGTTGCGCCATGGCCCGGCGACGCCGTCCGTCATCACCAGGACGATCCGCCGGCCGGAGCGGTCCAGGATCTCGGCTGGGCTGCGCGCCGGCGTATCCGGCGTGCCCCCGCGCAACACCGGCGCGGCCATGGCACCAGTGCCCGAACCCGACCGGTGGGTGTCGAGCAGCCGAAGCTGGATCGTCCGGAACGCCCCCGACTGGCGCAGCAGGCCGATGAACGCGGTGACCGTCGCCCGCCACGCCGTCATGGACGGCCCGCGGTCGATCACCAGCGTGAGGTCGAGCCACCGTGTCTTCTGCGGCCTGGTGACGGGGAACCAGACCCCACCGCGCTCGGCGGCCTGCTCCGCGGTGGCGTCCGCGTCGAGCACGACCTCGTCCGGGCGCCGGGATGGCACCGTGCGTTTGAGCCGCCGCAGCGCGCGAACGATCCGCAACGGCGACGGCAGGGGCGATGCCTCCGGCCAGGAGATCACCCGCGCCGGCCAGCCGGCCCAGCGGCGATCCGGCTCGGCCGCGGCCGGTCCGCACGCGGGCGGGCGCTCGGCCGTGTCCGGCCGGTTGCCGGGGTGGCCGTTCCGCCGGCCAGGAAGGGGAGGCTCCCCCGGACCAACGTCGGGCCCGATGCCACGGGACTCGGGACCTGGTTCCGCTGCCGCATCGGCATGGCCGCGGTCGCGGACCCCAGCGGCGGCTGGTCCCTCTCCGGAGCCGGCACCGCCCCTGATGGCGGCCAGGTACACGGCATCCGCGATCTCCCGCCAGGTCAGCCCATCGATGTCGCGCCCGTCCCGCTGCGAAGCAGGCGATGATCCCGCCTGGCCAGCGGGATTCGACTTCGGGATGTCACCGGGCACGTCCACTTACGGCACCGGCGAGTCCAGGCGTCGCCATAGGGCGTCCACCAGCCGAGGCCATGCCGGGTCGCCATCGCGAAACGCGCCCGAGGTCGCCAGGTACACCGCTTCGAGCAGCTTGTCCGCCGGCAGGCCCCCGTTTGCCTGGCTGCGCTCGACGAACTCCTTGACCAGGCGCTGCCGGTGCTCGCCGCGCGGGTCGAGCAGGTGGTTGGCGACCATCTTGGCGAGCTGGTCGGCGTCGGGTGGCCGCATTTCGTGCCGGAGGCACCGGCGCAGGAATGCCGGCGGGAACTCACGTTCTCCATTGCTGGTGATCACAATAACCGGAAACGCGCTGCACCGCACGCGGCCACGAATGATGATTGCCGACCGTTCCGGATCGTCGGTGAACACCGCCACCTCGGGCGATGCGTTCCGTACGCGCTCCAGCTCGGGGATCGGGAACTCGCCATCCTCGAAAATGCTCAGCAGGTCGTTGGGCAGGTCCGCCTCGCTCTTGTCGAGCTCGTCAACCAACAAAACACGCGGCAACCGCCGGGGCAGGAACGCCGTTCCCAGCGGCCCGAGCCGCACGAACTCACCGATCGAGGGCTCAAGAACGCCGGCTGACAGCCGGTCCACGGCCGCGCTGAGGCGCGCCATGGCCTGCATGGTTCCAGCCGCCTGCGCCCGGCCGATAGCGTCGTAGGAGTACAGGCCGGACGTGAGCGTGGTGTGGCTGGTGATCGCCCACCGCAGCACCCGGCCGAGCCGCAGCTCGCGCGCGATCCGGTAGGCCAGACTCGACTTTCCGGTGCCGGGCCGGCCGGTCACCAGCAGCGGCCGGCGCAGCAGCAACGCGGCGTTCACCATGTCGACTTCCTGCGGGTCCGCGTCTCGCTCGGAAAGGTTGAACGCGGAACCGAGCAACCTGGCGGCCTCGCCGTCGTCGGGTGGCGGCGCCTCGTCGCCCGGCAACGGCCCACCGTTGAACGTGCGCCATGGCGGCGGCGGCGGAAGCACCTCGGCCAACGCCATGTCGTGCACCGGCCGCCCAGTACCTCGATAGATCCACCAGTCGGCGGGGTCGGCGTGAGTTGGACGCCCGGCCGGCGCCATCCCATCATGAGGCTCTTTCACGCTCATCCGCGTTATCTCCCCGTGGCGGCTGACCATACGACTGATCAAGGAGCACCAAACGGTTCGGATCGTCCCACAACAATATCAAATGCCGCACTATCTCCGCAGTGCCGGACGGCCGCGAATATTCGTACTGTCGCATCGCTTTCAGGCTGGCCGGTACATTGATCAGATCTCGATCTCCTACCAGCGCACCGACGATCTCGCGCAGCTCGTCAGGCGTGCACAATGGATGCCACACCAACGCGGGCAGCCCGGCCTGCAATGCCGCGGTGAGCTCATCCGCCCCCGGCCGAGGCCGGTCCGCCGGCGGCGTGGACAGCACCACCATCACCCACTGCAGGTCGCTCAGCAGGGCGTCGATGCGGTACGACTCGCCGACGTCGGCCGGCCGTACGAAGTGGACCCTCGCGGGCGACGGATCTTCGACCATCGACTGCCAGCGCCGGCGCCACGCCCGGTGCCAGTACGGCGACCGCATGCGTTCCAGCGAGCGCACGACGATCGGATACTCAAGGCACAACGGGCGCGGGCTCCCGGTGCGCCGCTCCTTGAACCAGCGGTGGATGGGCAGGTTCAGCAGGGCCCGCGGCAGCACGATCTCCAGCGCCGCCGCTCCCTGATGCCCAGACCAGGCCCGCTCGGCGGCCACGACGAGTTCATCGACGCACTCCTCCAGCTCGTTGACGAAAACGGCGACCGGGTCACCCGGCGGGGGTGGCCACTCGTCGGGATCGTCCTGCCGCCAGTGCGACACCAGGCACCGATCCTGGTCGATGCCGTCCGGCTGGACCACGATCAGCAGGTGCAGCGTCACCTCACGCGGCACCTGGACCACCGTGGTGCGGCGCGCCCTGAGCACGGCCTCGATGCCCAACCGGCGAGCCTGGTCGTCGTTCCACCGCATGAGGTGCTCGCCGATCACGCCCCCGAGCTGGCCGGCCACGAGCTCGACGAACAGCATGAGCGGCGGGAACCCGTCGGGCGCGACGTTGAGGTCGGCGAGCGGGCCAACGGCATCCCAGGCGCTGCCGAACTCGCCGTGCACCGTGGCGAACCCAGCGGCCCGGCGCACCAGCGTGGGTAGCTGCGGCACGGCCGCCGCGGTGAGCCACTGCCGCAACAGCTCGATCTCGGACGGCGGCAACAGGTCGCGCACCTGCGACTCATGAACGAGCCGGCGGAGCCGATCGTGCAGCCGGGAGCCCGGCGAGATCAGCCGCACGGCTCTGATCAACGCGTCCGGCCCGCCGTCGTGCTCGGCGCAGGCATTGACGATCTCGATCAGATGGTGCCGGCCGACCGTCTGGTCGCGAATCGTGAGCGGGTGTGGCAGGTTGCCGTTGATCGACTGGACAAGCAGCTGGCGGATCGCGATGTCCTCGGCCAGCCCCGAGCTGGCCATGACATCGACCATAGCCTCTCGCACCCCGACCCCAAGCACCCATGGACCGCCTTTCCGCCGGGTCCTCACAACGATCGGCGAATACACCGCACCACCGAGCAGCGGCCCACCGGCGGACGCGATTCACCCACGACACATGAGAAATCCGAGCGACCCACATTACCGGCCCATCGCGCCCGGCGGAGGACTTTAGGACGGGTCAGATTCTGTCCACGGAAGTGGACAGGAACCGCGCAGTGAGGTTTCGTAGGTGCTGCTCGTACGCAACGTCCATTCCGAGCGTCCGCGCGGCGGTTATCAGCTGGTCGAGGCCATCGGCATACTGCCGGCAGGTGCGCAGCAATGCGATCACGTGGAGGCGGTCGCTGGCGTGGTGCGGGACGGCGGCGGCGATCTCCGGCCTGATCAGGGTGAGCAGCACGCGCCGGCTTTGCTGCTCGCGCACCGCCGGGACCGCGAGGAACGCCTCGACCAGATCGAAGAACGGGTCGGCCGGCACCGCGGCGGGCGGCGCGGCCGAGCCGGTCGCCGGCGCTACGGCCGATGGCGGGGCCGCCAGGGTCGGTGCCAGCTGGAGCAGCCGCTGGGCGAGGCGGTCCAGGTCGGCGCCGAAGCGGCGCTGGCTGAGCTCGAACGCCTGGATCGTGGCCAGCGCTCGAACATCGCCGGGAAGGTCGGCCGGAGCCGGCGGCCGGGCGCTCTCCGGGGTGTCCATGAGCAGGATCGGCACGACCGGTATGCCACGGCGGAACGCGGTGGCGATCTCCACCCGAACCCAGTCGTGGTCGCGGTCCACCAGCCGAGCCGGCGAACCTTCCTCGGTGAGCGTGAGCCACCGCGGGCCCATGACGGCCACCAGCACCGCGGCCTTCTCCAGCGCCGCACGCACGGCGCTGGGATAGTGCTGCCCGGCCACCATGGAAACGCAGTCGCGGAACACCCGGTGGGCGCCGAAGCGCCTGGCAAGGCCGTCGTGAATGGCCGCGGCGGCAACCGGCTCGTCCCCGGTCCGGTAGTTGATGAACACCAGGCCGTCCGGCAGCGGCGCCCGATCGAGGTCCATGACAGCAATGGTGGGGCGCCGGCCGGCACGGAACCAGACCGGCGCCCCACTGGCTGCGCCTGTGAGTGGCAAGGGGCGCCATAACGCCCTTTACCACTCACGAGCTACGAGGTGCAGTTGAGGCGGATGTTGGCCACCGTGGTCTGGCCGTCCCTGATGATCTGGCTGGTGCTGCTGAGGAAGCAGCCGCTGGCGCTGACGAACAGGGTGTACGTGCCGGACTGCACCCGGTTGATGGTGAACCGGCCGGCGCTGTCCGTGGTGGTCCGGAAGGTGCCGCCGGGCCCGCCGAACAGGGTGACGCTGGCGCCGGCCACCACCGTGCCGTTGCTCG
>Ga0209382_10008582_pt1 | contig 12877 bp, 10 predicted proteins | sample SoiMetdeltSBSDD5_FD_187599 | JGI IMG/M metagenome (GOLD analysis project Ga0209382, IMG submission 187599) | Bulk soil microbial communities from a Populus tree surrounding site in Tennessee, USA - Soil MetaG P. deltoides SBSDD5 (SPAdes) (version 2) | ecosystem: Environmental > Terrestrial >... | reverse complement strand
CCAAGGTCAAGGTCTGCTTTTTCGGGGGGACCGCCAAGGCGTAAGCCGGTCCGAAGGATGGCGGGGGAGCCGAAACCCGCAGGGCAGTGCAAGCCGAAGCAGAAGACCGCCGTGCCGCCGGGCGCGGCTAGGCCGCAGTTCAGGCAGTCAAGCGAAGCGGTGCCCGAGAGCTAAGGGCAGAACAAAAAAGTGCCGGTAATTCAGAGACGAGCCAAGCTTCGGCGGATACTCACAAGAACCGATGGTCCCGCTCGATCAAAGGCGAGTCTGTGAGCTAACGACTATCCGGAAACTGGCCCCAATGGGGGATGTCGCACCGATAGTAGCGAGCAGGCGCGTGTGCCGTCAGAGCCGCAAGTCGGGCCGCGAGCTGTGTTACGCGGTCCGGATGACGATCAAACTGCGTTGTGAACCGGTCGTCCATTCGTGTTGGGGAGGTCAAAAGTGTACGATTCCAGTGCCTCATGAGGGATCTCACGGCCCAGAACCGACCCTTCCTTTTGGCTGATTCTCAAGCTATCTGGAACAATGTGGAGGCCGTGCTGCTGCCTGGCAAGCAGGTGCGCCTTCCCGCGAATACGATCAGAAACTGGGGTGGTGGCAGCCGGCGCCTCCCGCCAAAGCGCACGAGCCCTACGATAACGAAGTTGTTAAACGCCCTGGTGGGCGTGATGCGTGGGTCTAACGCGAAAATGGATTGCGAATTGTAAGCCCATCGATCGCCTGGCCATCTCGCATGTCCTCCGTGTAAAGTGTGCTGGCGCCAGCATGGAGCGCAGCCGCGATGATGAGTGAATCAAAGATTGAATACCCGTAGCGTTCGGCAATGTGCACGGCTTCCTCGTGGGTCTCGACCGTAAGTGGCACGGGCTCCGGACAAAAGACGCGAAGTATGTCAAGGGCGCGGCGAACCTCCTCCCAGCTCTTGTCAAGCTTGCGCCGCGCAACAGCGACGAACTCGTTCAGAACCTGAACGGATAGTGCTCCTCCAGTCGCCAGCAGAGTTTCGGCCACCTGACTGCGCGTATCGTCTTGGCGGAAGGCGTATAGGATGACGTTGGTATCAAAGAACGGCTTATCGTTCATTGATCTCTTCGCGATTGAATTTGAAATCAGGAGGGAAGGACCACTTCATCTGACGGAGCTGCTCAAGTGCCCTCTCTTTGGACCGGTCACGGGCCACCTTGAAGTCGCGTTTACCTGCGATGGAAATCTCGATTTCGTCTCCCTCTTTGAGATCTAGCGCTTCGACAACCACAGCGGGAAGACGCACAGCCAAACTGTTGCCCCATTTGGAAACCTGCATACAAGATATACCTAACCTATTGTATATCCATCCAAGCTTGGAGGCAACCGTCGCTCGATTCTTTGTCGTCGGCGCAATTGTGGTCCGTCATACCTTTCCATCGTGGAACCATATCGACAAGGGCCGCTGAGGGCTGGTCATCAAGCTGAGCGTGCCAAATAGCCCGAGCCCCGCACCCTCCAAACCCTCCATTAACCCACCAGCTGAAACGGACCCTTGTTTTATTGGCGTTTTCCATCCTTTGAATCAACGCCGTGCGCCGTTATGTCACTGAAAACATCGGTTCGAATCCGTCTGCCCCAACCGGCGAGTAGCTTGTCACGTACATAACGGACCGTTGCCGATTCAGAAACAGTGTGTTCAATCAGATAAGCCGACGGCGGATTCGACTCCCTTGACAGGGTGCATCGAGTACTGCAGCCGATTCAAGCCATTCAGCGCGGCTACTTTGTAGCACTCGGCCAGGGTTGGGTAGTTAAAGACGGTAGTCCTCAGGAAGTCGATCGTGCCTTCAAAAGCCAGCACCGTTTGGCCAATGTGAATCAACTCCGTGGCGCCTTCGCCGATAATATGTACCCCTAGCAAGCGAAGCGTCTCGCGATGGAAAAGGAGCTTCATGAGACCGACGGTGTCACCGATGATCTGCCCTCGGGCAATCTCCTGATAACGCGCGATCCCGACTTCGTACGGTATAGCCTCCTGGGTCAATTGCTCCTCAGTCTTACCGACGAAGGAGATCTCAGGAATCGTATAGAGTCCGTATGGAAACATGCCCGGCACCGAATCCACGGGCTCGCCGAAACAATGGCAAACAGCAACTCTCCCTTGCTCCATCGACACAGATGCCAGGCTCGGAGATCCAATGACATCTCCTGCAGCGTAGATATTAGGTTGGCCGGTTTGAAAGCGGTCATTGACAGGGATGCGTCCGCGGGCGTCGGCTTCCAGGTGGGCTGCCGAAAGGTTCAGCGACTCGGTGTTCCCTTGCCGGCCGACGGCGTACAAGAGCCCGTCAGACCAGACCTGTTTTCCGCTCTTCAGCGTCGCGCATACTTTACCATCCGGAGTCTTTGTGACGGATTCAACCTCCTCGCCGAGCCGGAAGGACACCCCCTTGCGACGCATATGGTACGAAAGAGCCTCAACAAGCTCGCGATCGATAAAATCGAGAATCTGCGGTCGGCGTTCGATTAATGTCACGCTCGTTTCAAGCTCGGCGGCAATGCACGCGTACTCGACGCCGATCACGCCACCGACAACAATCGTGATCGCTCGCTTCCGCGGGGGAAGACGCCGGATTGCGTCGGTATCGAGAATGGAGGCGCCGTCGATTGGGATACTCGGGTTGTGAGCCGGACGCGTGCCGGTGGCGATCAGAACGCGATCCGCTTCAATGATCGGGTTTTCGTCCCGTTCTTTACTCGAATCAGGTTCGGAGAAACGAAAGATGCCTCTCCCGTCAGCACATCCACCGCATTACGGCGAAACTGATTTGCATAAACAGTAGACTCGTTGACAGCGACCCGTTCAATCCGATCGACGAGGTTCTCGCCGTGATTGGTGGGCCGTAGCACGGCTTCCCGCACCGTTTTACTGGGGATCATGCCTGTGTTGATAGTGGCGCCACCAAGCCAGGAGCCGCGCTCGATTACCGCGACTCGTTTGCCCAGTTTTGCTCCTTGAATCGCCCCGTGGTGACCCGCGGCGCCGGAACCGATTACCACAAGATCGTAATTCATTCGTGACTTCATACCTTCTCTCCTTCATGTCCAAGGGTTGGATCCGCAACCGGGGCCGCCAGAAGGCGTTCGAAGATGAGCGTGGCAGCCGCATCGCAGAGTCGGTCCAAGTCAGGCGCGGCGTGAAGGCCCATGCTTCCAAGACCGTGACAGGCCGCCATCAATGCCACGGCCGAAACTTCCGGATCGCTGCCGTTGGAAGATAGACTCCGCGCGGCCGGACCCGCGCAGGTCTGGATCTCTTGCCGGCACAACTCGGCCAACAGCCTCTCCAGCGCGGGATTCCGCTGGGCCCGCCGGCCGAATTCGAGGCGCAAAGAGATCCAATCCGTTTGCCGGCATTGTTTCGAGAACCAGTCCCGGATTGCAGCCCGGCGCATCACCGGATCCGAGATGCGCTGCAACGCTCTCAGCGCTCTGGCAACCTCTCGCCGGCGCTTGTCGATGACAGCCAAGGCCAGCTCGTCTTTGTCACTGAAGTTTGAGTAGAAGGCGCCTCGTGAGAACCCTGCCGTTTCAGTGATCTGCTCGACCGACGCGTGCTCGAATCCCTCGTGAAGAAACACCTCTTCGGCTGCATCAACAATCGCCGCGCGGGTTATTAGCCGGCTTTCCTGTCGTGTCAGGCGTCTTTGTCGCACGATTTCACGCCTCCTGTAGCGCATGGGATATCACGGGAGCGTCCTCCTCAGCCGGAGTGCTCCACGAGATCCACTTCAGGTCCAACACGGCGATCGCATACAGAACCGGCACCAGCCCAAGCGTGATGAAAGTCGCGATGCTCAGTCCGCCGATCTGGGCGTAGCAGAGTGGCTCCCAGAGCGGCCCGCCATGACTAGCCAACGGGAAGAGAGCCAGCACGGTTGCGGCAACGGTGATCATCACAGGGCGCAAACGCTGGATTCCGGCGTCAAGCAGGGCCTGCTCCAGCGGAGCGCCGTGCTCCCGGCGCTCTTCGATGAAATCGAAGAGCACGATGATGTGGCTAACGATGACTCCGACCAGCGAGACCACGCCGAGGAAAGCCATGAAGCCGAACGGCGCGCCCATCAGCCACAGGGAGGCAATCGCGCCCGTCATGCCGTAGGGGATGGCAGCGAAGACCAATAGCGGCTTCACGGCGTGCTTGAACTGAACCACGAGGGCTACGTAGATCAGCAGAACGGATATCGCCAGCACCACACTCAGTTCGGCGAAGCCATTCACTTGCTCCTCGTACTCTCCGGCGATCTCCATCCTGACGCCCGGCGCGAGGTTGCTCCTGAATTGCTCAAGCCCGTCCGATGCGGCGGCCAGAACTTCCGATGGGAGGCGCCCGACGTCGGGAAAACAGGATACCGTCATCGTGCGGAACTGGTTGAAGCGCCGGATCCGAGCGGGTTCGAACTTGTGTTCGACTGTCGCGATCTGCCCCAGTGGCACGCGTCGCGCATCTTTGGACGAGTAAACGTATAGATCATCCAAACGAGATAACTCGCTACGTTCATCCATTCGCAGGCGAGCGAGCACCGGCAATTGCTTGTCCCCCTCTCGGAACATCGTGACCGGAAGTCCATCCACGGCAGCCGCTGTGGCTGTTTGCAGATCAGACGCTGTGACTCCCGCCGCGGCGGCGCGGTCCTGATTCATCGTGAAGACGGTCTGGAAGCTGTCCACGCCCCAATCGTCACGGATGCGCAAGGCAAAGGGAATTTTTCGAAATACTGCTTTTAACCGTTCGGCTTCAGCCCGGAGGGTTGGGATATCGTCGCCCATGAGACGGATCTGTACCGGTATGCCGATGGGCTTCCCTGTCTCGAGTTGGCGCATGTCGACGCGGGCCTCGGGAATACCGGCCGTGAGCGCCTCTTGCAAGGGGCCTACCAAGTGGTTCGTTTCGTGTTTGTCGGCGACCTCGATGATGACTTGGGCATAGTTTGGCTGCGGCGATTCCGGAGCCGCCGAGGACCAGAACCGAGGTCCGCCCCCGCCGACGAACGTCGTGAGAGACGTCAATACGCCCTCGGATAGCTTGTGCTCGCGGCCGTATTTTTCCGTGACTTCCCGGATGATCCGTTCCGCCTTGCGGGTAGCTAGGGCGGTCGTCTCGACAGGCGCGTCCTCAGGCAGCCAAATGTCTACATAGGATAGGTATTGCAGGTCCTTCGGAAAGAACTGCTGTGGCAGTTGTCTGAAAAATAGCACTCCGATGACTAGAACGCCGAGCGATGCCAGCGCGCAGAGCTTTCGATGAGCAATGGCCCACGAGCCGATCTTCCAATACCACTTGCCGTACCCAACTGTCCGCTGCCGCTCGATCGGGATTTCCGCCTTGGCTTTCAGCAGATAGCGGCTGATCAGGGGGACGAACGTCATGGCCACAAGCTGCGCGGCGATCAGCGAACACGTGATCACCACGGGCAGGCTGTACATGAACTTTCCGGTGTCACCGCTCAACATTAGAAACGGCAGGTAGGCGACGATGTTGGTGAGCGTCGCGTACAGCATCGTCGTGAACAGCTTGGTTGGTCCCAGCCATGCGGCGACGGACTTCCTGTGCCCTTGCCCCATCGCGCGCTCGATCGAATCGCCCGACACGACCGGCACATCTACCAGGAGGCCCAAGGCGATGATCAGCGACGCGATTGAGACCTGCTGCAAATCGATTCCCAAGACGTACATCATGCCGAAAGTCAGCGCGAGCGTAATCGGAATAGAGAGCGACATTAGAATCGCGGAACGCCAACTCCAGAACCCGAGCCAGGACACCACCACTACCAGGAGAATCGCCTCCCACAGGCTCGACATGAACAGGTCGATGTTCTCCGTCACCTGCTGCGGCTGATCGGATGTTGGAGCGAGAACCAGGTCCGCAGGCAGTTGCCGTTTCACTTCTTCCATCTTGGCGTCGACCAACTTGCCGAACTCGCCGATCTGCTCTCCTTTGCGCATCTGAACAGACAGAGTGATAGCGCGCGTCGAGACCCAAGCTTCCCCGCCGGATCTGCGCGTATATTGGTTCAGAAACCGAGCCGGACTTTCGTAATCGCGGTGTATTTCGGCTACGTCGCGAAGATAGATCGGGGCGCCGCCCGGCGCCATTCCGGCGGGCACACGGCCGATTTCCTCGATGGAGCGGAACTGACCCGCGGGAATAATCGCAATGTTCCTTCCTCCCGCGTTGACGTCCCCACCCGAGGCCGTGATATTTCGCGATCGCAAGGCGGCCACGAAGGCGGCGGGCGAAAGTCCGTAAGCGGCGAGCCGGTTCTGGGAAAATGTGAGATACACGCGTTCCTCCAGCACGCCGACTCTTTCCACTTTGCTCACCAGAGGAATCAGTTTTAGCTGTCGCTCCATGGCGTCCGTGAAGTTATCCATTTCGCGGTAGCTGTATTTGTCCCCGGCGACAGATGCGAGCAGCTTTGCAGTCTCCGCAGGGTCGCGCACGATGATAGGAGCCCATAGGTCGGGATGAACCTGATCGCCTCGAATGTTCTCCTCCGCAAAATGCCGTAATTCTCTCTGGACGTGTTCTTCAGAGCGGTCTGTCGAGAAGTCCAGCGCGATGAAGCCCGTACCTTCGATGATCTCCATTCCTTGCGCGATATTGCGATTCACCCAGGACAAGCGAAGCATTTCCGCGGCTCTCCTGAGTGACTGTGGATCCACTCCAACCGGATGCGCCAGCACTACTGCCACTCGATCGCGCGGGGAATCGCGGCGGGTAGCTTCAAGCGCCCGGCGTATGGCATGCGCGCGCGTCTCAATATCGTCCGCGCCCACCCGCGGGGACGCCACCGTCAGCATAAGCGCCGCGGTATCTCCAAAATCCTTGATGAAGTAGATCGGGCCGGAACCTTCGGGCAGGTCCTGAATACTATCTAGCTTGCCCTTCAAGTCGTCAAATTCCTTCATCACGTCAAAGTTGCCCTTTTCCTGTACCTCCGCATACACGACGGAAAGGCCATTGCGTGAAATCGACTTGATTTCGTCGATCCGCGCGTTCAACCCCACCTGGCGCTCAATCTTCTTGGTGATCAGCTGTTCGACGCGCGCGGCCTCAACTCCGGGCCAGGGGGTCACGATCATGCTTTGACGGACCTGAATATCGGGGTCCTTGCGCTGTGGCATCTTCAGGTAACCGAAGACGCCCCAGACAATAACGGCAGCCAGGCCGACAAAGGCGATTTGAGGTTGGTTTATGACGTAGCGCGCGCTCGACCGGCTACGGGAAATCAATTCCTGATCTGTAATGTGTGCCATTCTGTCCTCTTATTCGACGACCCGGATGATCGAGCCGTCCACGATGTTTTGCCTGCCGCCTGTAACCACGAGTTCCCCTTTGCCGAGCCCGGCGAGCACCGTCACACGAGAACCGGCGAATTCTCCGATACGAATGGTTCGAAGTTTTGCGATCGTTTGTCCTGATCCGCCCTCGATGACAAAAACTGAGGCCGCATTGGGATCAGAAGGCGACCGCAGCAGCGCCGCCGCCGAAACCGCGGGCAGCGGCGCGGAGCGCTGATTCCCTGGAACCGAGACCTTGCCCATCATGCCGGCTCTTAGTTGCTGCTTTGTGTTTGGAATCGCGACCTCAACGCGAAAGAGGCGTGTTCCGGGATCCGCTGCGGCGCCGAGTTTCCGGATGCGTCCCTGAAGCGGGATCTCCGGCAACGCGTCGATGTGGACGGGGAGGACAGCGCCAAGCCTTAGTCCCACTACGACAGTGTCGGGAACGCCGAACGCCATACGGACGGTCGCCAGGTCGCCCAGGCGGAACGCTGTTGAGCCGCGCCCGACGAGACTGCCGCGCTCGACCCGTTTCTCCAGCACAACCGCAGGCATCGGAGCCACCAGCGCCGTGTCACCGAATGTAATTCCGGCCAACCGTTCCTGCGCTTTGGCGCTGTCAACCGAATTGCGTTGACCCTCCACATTCTTACGGGCTGCCTCCACCTGTGCGCGGGTGGAATCCAGTTGTGCGCGCGCGGCGTCATAGTCCGGTTTGGTGAGAGCTTTCTCCTGGTATAAGGCTGCGGCGCGCTCCGCATCGAGGGAAGCCTTCCGGTGGATCGCCTCGACTTGTGACAACTGCCACATGGTGGCTTTGAGACTTTCAACTGCCAGTAATGCCTGCGCGCGGGAAACATCCAGGCTGGCGCGGTAATCGCTCTGGCGAACGCGGGCCAGCACGGCTCCTCTCGTAACGAAGTCGCCCTCCTGAACATCGCGGCCGCCGGCCTTGAGGAGCGAATCCACGTAGCCGTCAACCTTAAACGCCATTTCGACGGTGGTATCCGGTTCGATGGTGGCGGAGTACCCGGTCGCGGTATCCACCGTCACTTCTTCCACGGCCGCCGTCTGAACTGGTATCGCAGAGGCTAGCTTTACTTCTGCTCTTCCGTCTCCGCAGCCGCTCATGACCAGAAGGCCGGCGGCGATAACTAGAGCTATCAAATGACTGTGCATTTTATTCTTCTCCTTTAACTCGTTTCAATTCGGCTCTCGCCGACCAGTAGGATGCGAGTGCGCGACGCTGCTCGTCGTCCGCCGCCGCAAGTGTCGTTTGTGATTGCAGAACGTCTTTCAAGAGCACGGCCTCACGGGCGAATGATGATTGCTGCTCGCGCAGACCCTGGCGGGCCGCCAATTGGGAAAGTGTGCTGACCTTCACTCTTTGCGCGGCCTCCCCGAATTGCCTGATCGCTTGCGCCACTTCTACACGGATTCGGCGATCAAGCGCTTCTTCAGCCAGGCGCGCCTGCGAAGCCGTATGACGCTTGGCGCTCATCTCTTGCTTCTTGCGACCCCAGTCGAAAACCTCCCAGTCGAGAGCCACACCCGCGCTTAAGACGTTCCGCGGTAAAGCGTTCTGGAAGTTGAGGGCAGAGCCGTAGGTCAACGCAAGACTGACATCGGGAATGTACTCGGAACGCTTGACCCGCACATCTAAGTCGGCCTGCCGAACTCGGAGGCTAGCCTGGCGCACCTCCGGACGTTGAGCGAGCGCGCTCTGCATCGCTTCTTTCGGGTCAATCCAGTCAGCGAGAATCTGATCGACACCCGTGGTCTGAAAGGGGGTATTCACGGGACGCCCGAGGATCTCGTTGAGCGCTTCCATTTGCGTTGCGATCGGATTGCGAAGTTTGAGGGCCTCGAGCTCGACCTTTGCGGCTTCAGCTTCGGCCTTAAGCTGCTGGCTTGCTAAAACTGTCTCCAGCCGGAGACCAACTTTAGTGAGCCGCACCGTCTCTTGATACAGCGGAAGGGATTTTTCCACACTTTCGAGCGCGCTCTGCGTTTCAAGCAGCCGGTAGTACGCCTTGCGTACCTGCTCAGCAATGGCGGTCCGGTGTTCAGCCAGCTTGGCTGCCTCCATTTGCTGTTCCAGTTTGAGCGATTCAACTCCGAGGCCTAAGCGGTACTGCTGCGAGAGGGGTTGAAGAATCTGTCCAAACATGAAGGCGGTGGGCCGTCGCGGAGTATCTACTTTGGTTTCCCGCGACGGGATTGGACCGGTTTCGGGATAGGTTCCAAAGATACCGGGCGAGTAGGTGACCGATGGTTTGGTGAGCAGTTGTCCGGCGAGCACATTCCAGCGAATCGACGGAAGCCGTCGCGTGCGAAATGCGGCCAGGTTGTCGTCCGCTTTTTCCACGTCAAGCTCTGCCGTTCGCAGAGATGGATTGTGCTGCAGTGCGTACTGGACCGCCTGCTCCACTGTAAGTGTTTCAGGTAGGGGCGTTGATTCCTGCGCTCGCGCAATCAGCCCGATCGCTCCCAGGATCAGCACCCAGTGGACTGTTCGAGTTTGAGTGTGTCGTTGCATCCTGAGGCCATATTGCATCCATGGGTGTATCCAGATGCAGTTATGTCCCGTAACGCGCCCGTAAGCTTACGGTCGCAGTCAGTCGGAAAGATGTAGTTTCTTCAGGAGCTTGGGGAACCGGCTGTCTTTTCGAAGCGGATCGAAAAACGGCTCGACAGCCAGTAGATTGACGAAATTCGTCCTATGGTCAATGGCTTCCGACAGCAGATGGAAAGCCCGGTCGAAGTCAGCCATTCCAATTGCCGCGAAGGCTGCACCCAGTGGAGTCACAAATGTCGTCTCCGCCGAGCGCCGGAGTTTCTCCACGCACTCCGTTGCGGACTGCCGTCTGCCGATCCGGGCGTAAGCTGCGGCCAGCAAGCCTATATCCAATGGCGCCGCCGAGGACGACATGCGGTGCACAACGCCCTCATAATCCTCTTGCCGGAAGTGCAACAGCCCTTCATAGAATCGCGCTTCCGGATAATTGCGATCCAGCTCGAAAGCCCGTTCGAGATGATTGGCAGCGAGTCGATACTCATCCTTGAGATAGTGAACGTAGGCCATTCGCGCGCAATCGCTGGCCGATAGCGGATCCAATTCTATCGAGCGGCGGAGCGAAGATGCGGCTTCATCCACGTGTCCTTGGCACAACAACGCCATGCCGTGATAAACGTGAGCGGCTGCATGTCCGGGCTGGAGTTTGAGGGCGCGGTCGTACAACTCCTCGGCGTCCTTCCAGCGATGCTCGAACCACGAGCGAAGTCCGCCCAGCACGGTGCACGTCTCCGCCGATTCGGGATCAAGCGCATAACCGCGCTCGGCGAATTCTTTTACTTCCTCGTAAACGTCACGCCCCGACACCACTCCAAACAGGCAAAGCAAGCCGTTTGCCGCGGCAATGCCGCTGTATCCGGGAGCGTAATCGGGAAACATCGCGATGAGCTCTCGAAGTTGCCGCACCGCCGCTTGCAGCGCCTCGGGAGTCTGTTGATGAATCAGGAAGCGAGCGCTGAGATACCGGGTATAAGCATCGAGATTAGGATGAGAGACGGTGCGTGCGGGCGCGTGAACCCGAAGCAAATCGGCGATAGCCCCCGCGATCTCCTCCTGAATGGCGAAGATATCCTTCATTTCACGCTTAAAGGTCTTCGACCAGAGGTGATGGCCGCCTACCGTCTCAACGGCCTGGGCGGTAATCCGCAGTTGCTCGCCCGCCTTTCGAACGCTGCCTTCAATAACGAGATCCGCGCCGAGCCGTTGTCCTACATCGCGAATATCGATTGCGACCCCTTTAAACTGAAATGCCGATGTCCGCGCGATCACATTTAGCCCTGCCACCTGTGTGAGTGAGTTCAGGATTTCTTCGGTGATTCCATCGCAGAAAAATTCCTGTTCCTGCTCCGGACTCATGTTGATAAAGGGCAATACAGCAACTGAGGCCCGGCCTCCCGGTTTGATCTCTACCCGTGGCGCCGGCTCCGCGCGCAACCAGCGAAAGATCGGAACATAACTTCCCGGCCGCAGCCCGATCAGCACAGGATCGGTTGCACTCTCATAGTAGGCTTTCAACTTCCCTCTGAGCCGCCGGGCTTCTACTCGCACGATCGCATCGACATTAGGGTCGTAATCGGCGGTGCGGTCGAAAACCTCCATTGCGATTGAGAACTCTTTGAGGCTGTCCGGATCTCTATCGAGCGTTCGATTGACGATGTGTGTCAGGAAGCGGCAAAGCCGAACAGAAGATGAAAACCCAGGGCTACTCAAGACGCGCGCCAGTTGGTCCCGCACCGCCGGACTCGGCACGTGTTCGGGCGAAGAGTCAGCGGATTCTGCTGGCGAGGGCGGAGGCATGTAAGCTCCCGGCTAGTATTGCAAGCCCTCAGTTTACTGCAAGATGCTCTCCATCGCGCATTACGAGGTTCAAGTGATAACGGGCTTCGACGTTGATCCCGGCAATGCGAGCGCGACTGCGGCGTCGGCAAAACGTAGCCACCGCCTACCCATTCCTGCGTCGGCGAGATGAAAGACAGTACTCGGTCAGTTAGCTGTCGGCCTTGGGCTGATTTGCAGAACCCGATTCCCGGGGGGACAACCTAACCCTCCATTAGCATTCCCTTCGAAACGGACCCCTGTTTTGTTGGCGTTTTCCAGACCCTGAATCAACGCCATGCGCAGTTATATCACTGAAAACAAAACATGGTCCATTTTCCCAAGCTGAAGGCGCCGCCAGCCCGGAAGCTATAGCGGCACTGGCCGATCGGCGGTTACAGGCCACAGCGCAGCAACTGAGCGATGCGCTCGGAGCATGCCGCGATATCCATCCCGTCTACCGGCAGCTTCTGAAGATGGCGCTCAAAGAGCTGAAATTAATCGAAGAACAAATCGACACGCTCGACCAGGAAATGGCGCGTCTGCTGAGTGCTCGACGGGACGTGGTGCAGCGGTTGGCGGAAGTGCCCGGACTCGGTGCCGATTCCGCCCAGCAGATCATCGCGGAAGTTGGACAGGCGGCAGCAGCATTCCCCTCGGCCAAGCACCTGGCTTCGTGGGTGGGCGTCTGCCCTGGTGAACAAGAAAGTGCTGGTGTCAATTACAGCCACCGCTCTCCCAAAGGGAACAGGCAGATGAAGGGCCTTCTGAATCAGGCGGCGAACGCGGCTGTCAGAACCAAAGGCAGTATCTTTGAGTTTGTTTATCGCCGGCTTGTGCCCCGGCTCGGCCATGCTCAGGCAATTGGAGCCTTTGCACACGGTCTGTGTCGTCTCATCGGGAAGATTCTCCATCAAGCCATCCGCTATGAAGAACGCGGTCCCGCCGTCAGTCGTTCAAAGACAGAGCGCCGTGCCAAACTGATGATCCGGGAATTGCGTCGTCTCGGCTACCGAGTTGAACCCATGGCGGCCCAAGCTGGCGTTTCGGAATGACTGAGAAGGATTTTCGACCCTGGACGTCGCGGGTTCGAGTTCCCGTCTCCCCCTCCATTTTCAATAGCTTACAGGCATCGCCATAACATCAAACCCCTCCATTAAGAACCGAAGC